>ENA-ORXD01000989-ORXD01000989.1-sediment-metagenome-genome-assembly--contig:-NODE-989-length-27991-cov-10.483449_pt1 | contig 27991 bp, 25 predicted proteins | sample MGYA00237862_ERZ511471 | MGnify/ENA metagenome assembly ERZ511471 | reverse complement strand
GATCATTGCTGGTGTGGGGCCGGTTGTCAAGCAGCCCGGCATTGGCCAGGCCGAGGGTAGCCCCGCAGATTGCTGCAACAACCATCTCCTGCTCAAGGAGCGTGTCTACCATATTGATAATCGACGCATGGGCGGGATCAAGCCAGGTGTCTGCGCCGGGCAGGAGCAGGAGATCTCCTTTTTTGGCCCTGATATTCTCAATGGTGATACCCGGTGTCAACTTCAATCCGCCCATCGTCGTTATCGTGTCCAGGGATTTTCCGCACAGGACGACATCGTACTTCAGCGACGGGTCTTTGAGGTACCTCCCGGAATGGAGTTCGCCAAGGGCATGACCGGTTTCCCAGTCGGCAAGCGTATCAAGGATATAGAGATAGAGTGTCGGCATTTGGCATCACTACGCCATCACCACTTGGCGGGATGGAATATCAATTTTATTTCCCGAAATAACCGGCAATTTAAAAAAAGTGCTCTGTTGAAATCCGAAACTAAAAGGGGTAGACCGACGACCGAAAGATCTAAGGTACAGTGTCTCCTTCATTTGATGTGTGGTCAAATAGAAAGGAGACAATTAAAAGATCGGCGAGCCGGAATATCAGGTTTATCCAAGCCGCAATGTAGGTCATAAAGTCGACTCACCTCAAGCTCTATTCCTGCAAGTATTCGAAGAAGACTTACGCCCAGTATCAGCTTCTTGTTCTCGTTCTTTTCAAAGACTTCAGGAACCAGCACTACCGGGAGTTTATTGAAGATGTTGGTGACATGGAACAAGTTCAGGATATCCTGAACCTCTCAATCGTACCGCATTTCACCACACTCCAGAAATTCCTCTGCCGGATAAAATCTCTGTACCTTCGGCTGACATTCAAGAAAACCGTGAACCTGTTCTACTCCACTGACGATACAATTCCCCTAACCGCAATCGACTCATCCGGGTTTACCAGCGGATACTGCAGTCATTATTTTTCTGAGCGAACCGGTAAAATCCGAAAACATTTCCTCAAAACGTCAATCTCGGTTGATACCGAACAACAGGTTATTACCGGATTCGTTGCCTCGAAAAGCCGGGTTCATGATACCCGGCATGCAGAGAAACTACTCAGGCAATGCCACAATCTCCGGAAATCCGATTGTTATGTCATGGATCGGGGATACGACTCTGAAGCCATTCACCGGCTGATCCGGGAAGTCCTTCATGCCAATTCGGTTATCCCTCTCCGATCCTGGAATGCTGACTTCGTTGGTGGGACGTACCGACAGGAAATGGCCACTCGGTTCAATGACATCATCTAACCTCGACGACAACTCGTTGAAAAAAAATTCTCTGTCTTGAAAAGAAAATTCTCCGGGGATCTCAAAGAAAGAAAATTTCTCATCCAGACAAAAGAAATCGCCGGAAAAATGATCGTCTGTAACCTCCACAGATTCTTACAATTTCTCATCGTGGAGGTTTTCTACAGTGCAAAAATTATTTTTTATTTTCAGGTCACCGCTGGCTCTCAGGAATCTCAATGATTCTGCCCGAGAGGGCCGCACGTGCGATCGAGCTTTCTCTTTCCGATGAATTCGTTTATCGACTCAAATACGGATATTGCGGCAGGCATTACGATAATTGCACCCAGAATCGAAAATCCAACTGCAATAACGGTGACTATTCCAAAGTTCTGGATAATCGGGGACGAAGACAGCGTGAGTGCAGAGAAACCGCAGACCGTTGCAAGACCCGATACGGAAACTGCCGCTCCAATCTTCTGGACAGAGGTCTGAATCGCCGTTATCGTATCCAGCCCCTTCTCTTTTTCCTCCAGGTACCTCTCCATCATAACAATCGTGTACTCCGACGCAACGCCTATGGTCATCGCACCGAGACATGCCGTAAGAAGCGTGTACGTAAGCCCCAACGAGTACATGATAATCCCGTTCCAGCCCACAATCATGACAATCGGAACAAGCGGCGTGACCGCGGTGAACTTCCTGTACAATAATATCAAGAGCAGGAGGATCAGACCAAATCCAACAAAGGTCATCGGATTCTTGGTTTCTTCTATGCCATCGATCAGATCGGCAAACATCACCAGCTGACCGGTATATGAGACGGTCATGCCGGGATGCTGAGTGTACCAATCCAGATCTTTCTGCATATTCCCGATGAGCGCCTGGGCTGCAGGGATGGAGATATCCTCCATCGAAAATTCCATGACAGCCTCCATATTCCCGTTTACGTACCTTTCTCTCGTATTCTCGGGAATAAGATTCCAGACCCTTTCTATCTCGGGAGTTTCCGTCGGGAGAACCCCGTTGTTGTAATATTTCAGGTATGTTGCAATACTCGTGACGCCCGTAAGTTTATCCTGTTTCGACAGTTCGTACTCTCCAAAATCGTTTATCCAGCGCAAAGTATCAGGATCGAGCACCGAATCTGTCTTGACGAATGCTGTAATGGTGCTCGTTGAACCCACGAAACTTCTAAGCTTATTCATCGATATCATCGCAGGCATATCCTGCGGTACCATCGCATCCTCATCCGTATCGATGATAATCGTTTCATCAAGCTGTATTCCGACAACGGTAAGCAGCAGGAGAGCAACGAGAAGGGGGACCGGATTTCTTGCAATCTTTCCGGCAAGTTTCCCGATTGCGACGTCATATTTCTCCATAAAAGAGCCTTTTGTTCCGGGCTTGACGACAGGCTCGTGATCGCATCCCTTCCAGTCGAGCTGACAGGACTCCGCCTGATCGAGGGGGTTCGACCCGCCCGTCCTGGGCTTATATTTAACGACCGTCGCAAAAGTAGGAATGATGACCATCGACGAAAGATAACAGCATGCAATGCCGATGATGCACGTCGTTCCGAAGCCTGAAATCATCGGTGACGGTGCAAGAATGATCAATGAGACAAATCCGAGGGCGGTTGCACACATGGCGAAAAATATTGCAGGGCCGGAATTCGTGATTGTTGTAAATACGGCCTCCTTCATCGAAGATTTTTTTATCTCTTCATCAAACCTGGACTGGAACTGAATCGCATAGTCCACCCCCACACCTATCAGCACGGGAAAGGCTGCAATGACAATGGAAGTGACGGGTATTCCTGCAAATCCCATCACCCCGAATGTCAAAAGAATACCGCAGAACACAATAAAAACGGGCAGGAGCCTGTACCTGACATGGCCGAACAGGATAAACATCGCAATGACCATAAAGACCATTGCAAGGCCGATGAGAGTCCCCATGCTGTTCTGCATGTCCTCCTCCATCTCCACGGTGAATGCAGGGCTCCCGGTAGCGGTCACCTTGATTCCTACCGGAGGATCCGAGGAAGTTATGACATTGTCCACGTTGTCGACGATCCCCGCCTGCGCCTCATCGGGAACACCCGTTTCAAGAGGGACACTCACGAGAGTCATCATCTTTGAGGGAAGAAGAGCGCCTAAATAATGGGACGGCAGCGAATTAAGAATAGCATCGATCTCTGCCTGATTCTGCGGAATGACTCCGTCGTTATACGCTTTTATAAGATCGACAATTCCGGAGGCACCTGTGACATATCTTTCATCGCTGAGATCTTCTTCAAGATTCTCAAGGTACTTCAATACGTCGGGCCTTGTTACATCTTCTCCTTCAACCATCAATACTACAGCGTCCGATCCGAATACATCGGTGTAATGCATGAGAAGAGAACCGACCGGCTTGTCCGTATCGAGGTACGTCTTGGTTCCCGTCTCCATCGTTATCATCGTAGCGCCATATACTCCCAGCAATAACACTGTGATTATCAGACCTACAACGACAAACGGCCTATTATTTATTGATTCTGCAATATACTCAAGCGGTGATTTCAATAGTATCATACTCCAACCCGAATCGTACGTATTCCGGCGTCGTGTCTCAAACCTTCAAAATAGAATATTCCCGCGTCATTCCGTTATCAATGGGAAAAATTCATTTTCTCCGTGGCAGACGGGATATCCCCGGGCAGAATATAATCGGAGATTATGCTCAGGGTAATCCCGGCGGCAATACGATCGTCATCGCCTTTGAAATCGTCAATACCCATACTTTCTGCAAAACGAAACATTCTTTCTCGGTCGTTGATTTCAAATGAGCCCGTATCGGATGGTGAATGTATATCCTCAAATGTCGCTTCGAAGCAAGATACAGGGACATATCCCCCGTTTAAATACGAAAGATGAAGAAATTCAACAAGCTGCAAATAAAACTGCGGAGGTTTAAAGCCGGCATCCTCCCAGATGCCTCTGGTCTCCAGATCATTTTCATCTCTGTGACGGTGAACGCTACAGACGCTCATTTCTGTTTCCATTACAAACCTCATTAAGCCAGAACGCAATTTCAGAAGCCGCAAGAACGCATCCGGTTTTCTAGAACCTGAAAAATAACCGGAATAAACATTCAAAGTCATAATTGCGACATTAAATATATTACAGTTGTTATCTAACAGATTTCTTTCTTCGGACTTCATCATGAAGTCAACCAGTCAGATAATAATAGGTGTCAAACTCCCGAAGTTTTTATCCGGAAATAGTAAAATGGGGTTTTTAAATAAAAGCAGGTATTGCAGGATATTTCACCTCTGTACTTCATCCGGTAAATCAATTAAAAAATCAATTTAAGGTCTATCGAAACGTTTTGCTTTTTTCAAATTTCCTGCTCCTTACATTATATAACAACGCGGATCCAATACGTCAACAAAAACTCCCGGAGTTGTAAATGCTGGAGACCACAATTGATACTCTTAGAAAACTTGGATTTACCGAATATGAAGCAAGGGCATACATATCACTCGTGGGTTTCGGAATGGCAACCGCCCGTGAAATTCATGAAGCCAGCGGTGTTCCGCAGGGAAGAATTTATTCGATATTAAGAAGTCTTTCTGACAAAAATTATATCGAAATCCAGAACGGAAATCCTTCATATTTCTATGCCGATAACCCCGGTGCAATACTCACCAAACTAAAGACAGAGATGAATAACTCAATAAATGAGTCGATAGAATATCTTTCAAATCTTCATCTCAACTCGAAACCGCCTTCTCCGATATGGGCTATTTCCTCGGAATGGGGCATTAAAAACAGAATAAAGACCCTTATCCAGGGTGCGGACAGAGAGATTATTATTTTTGTTTATGACTCTTCCCTTCTCGGATGGGTCCTGCCGGAATTAAAAAAAATTAAACGGAAAGTTAATATCGAGATCTATGCGAAAAACAAAGATGATTTTGCAGGAACTAATTTGAGGGTGACTGAATTTTCAGAAAAAATGTACTCCATGATGGAAAAGGTTGCCTCTATGAAAAAAAACGTTTATGATGTCCCTGAATCCAAGATGAATATATTAATAGACGAGTCGACGGGCTTTTTTATAGGAAAAACGCAGGGAAAGATTACAGGAGTGATTGCGCAGTTGCCGCAGCTCGTATACGCAATAAAAGCCTTTATCAAAATGCATGAAGAAGAATGATTCTTCATGAATATTCCTCCCCCACAGGGGTCCTTCGGATCGAACCCGGCCTCTCGCATTTCACATTTTTTTCCTTTGCAGGAGTATGATCAAAAAATCACATAATCTATTTCAGCACTCCAATGCCTGCCAGGCCGCCGACCGTATCGTAAAGGAGTACCTGCAAAAAAAAGGAGAAGTCGCCCTGTTCTTTAAGGCCCTGCAACGGAACCGAATGAGGGGCCCCCTTCCGGTTCAGGCCCTTTTTGTGCCGGTGACGAGGTAAAATGTCAGCGAGCTGAAGAACCGCCCGGCGTCACCGGCCTGTGCCTGTTCTTCTGCCCATGATTCCGCTTCCCGGGAATCGAGGACACCGGCCCGGACCGCGAGCGAGAGGGTCGTCTCGAGATCGAAGACCCTGCGGGCAAGCGGCAGGCTGGTGATGACAAGGCATAACGGCGTGACGGTAATGTCGTCAAGGCCGGCTCCGGCACATGCCGCCGGAAGGGATCGCCCGGCCCACCCGTTCGGGATATGGTCGCACCAGAAATTCAGGATCTTCCTGGTAACTTCCCGTTCTCCGGGCCAGATGACGAAGGTCTCCCAGTCAGGTTCAAACACCACGATTTTTCCGGCAGGCCGGGTCACCCGGGCCATTTCCCTGAGGACCGCAAAGACGTCTTTCGTATGCTGGAGCACGCGATCCGTACGGACGGCATCGAAAGAGTTGTCTGCAAATGCAAGGTGCGATGCATCCGACAGCACGTAACCGGGGCGGGAACTTCCCGCAGTGTTTTTTGCCTGTGCCGGGGCAAGCATGGTGCGGCTTACGTCGATACCGATGACGCGCCCCTTCTCACCTGCCATGGCTGCAAGTGCCGCTGCATCGACGCCGTTCCCGCAGCCGATCTCAAGGACTGCGGCACCCGGGCAGACCCCCAGCGCCTCGTAGCTGCGCCGCTTGCAGTCCTTAAAAAACGGCATCGAATGGATGAGGTCGAGGTAGGTTACAAATGAGTTCGCATCTCCCGCCGCATCCACACCGGCAAATCCTGAAGCAAATGAGTCCATGGTATCCCAGAAAAATTATTTGTCTGTAAACATTGCCGATTTCGGTATTTCAAAATTGTGAAATCCCCGGGTTTTTCCGGAACCGTTCTATCCTATCAAATATTTTCTGTGTTGCCGCCCGCTCGCCGTCGTCACCGGGTCCACGCGGCCCCTTCCATCCCGCGGGACTTCCGCAACCGTTATCGTTCCTGGTACGGTACTTTCCCCTGAACCACATGAAACACGGGAGAGCCTTCATCATCACGATCATCCTTCTCATCACCGTTTTTTTTGCCGTTTCTACAGGCTGCACCGGGCCGGGTCAGCAATCCCCGGCTTCGCCCGCCGTCACCGAGGCCGTCGCACCTGCCGCTGACCGCCCTCCCCTCGTGTTTGAGGACCGGGAATTCGCCTTCGAGCTCCTGCGGACGATCGGCGCCTCATATGCGGGAGAGGCCGATATCGGCGAGTGCCTCGCCACGGCATCCAGGATCACGGAAGGAGACTTCGAAAGCTGGTACGGGGAGTGGAACAGGACCGCGGACGCCTTCAGGGCCGCGGGCGACGAGAGCCTCGCAGCCGGGCACAGGGTCACCGCCATGGAGGCGTACTACCGGGCCGCGACATATTACCGCACGGCCGAGTTCTTCCTGCACGGCGATCCCGCCGACCCCCGCATCGTGGAGACGTGGGAAAAGAGCCGGGAAACGTTCCGCGACGCCCTCGCCCTCGACGTCGTCCGTTACGAGATCGTCGCCATCCCGTACGAGAACACGACGCTGCCGGGTTACGTCTACTCGGTCGACGGCTCCGGCACGCCCAGGCCGCTCCTCATCGTCCAGACCGGCTTCGACGGCTGCCAGGAGGAGCTCCATCCGTATGCGATGGAAGGGGTCAGACGCGGATACAACGTCCTGACATTCGAGGGGCCGGGCCAGGGCGAAGTGATCCGGGTCCGGCAGATCCCGTTCCGTCCCGACTGGGAGAACGTGATCGGGCCTGTCGTGGACTATGCGGCGGGCCGGCCAGACGTCGACGACGACCGGATCGCACTCTGGGGCATTTCGCTCGGCGGCTACCTCGCCCCCCGCGGCGCCGCATACGAACCACGGATTGCGGCGCTGGTCGCGGACCCGGGCACCTACGACGTCGGACAGACCCTCCTGCAAAGCCTGCAGGAAGGCGGGGGAGCGCCGGCGGACATGACTGAAGAGGACCTGCAGGAATGGCTGCAGGCGGACCCGGCCGTCTTCAACAACGCCCTCCGCGACGCCATGGCGCACGATACCGGCATCCGCTGGCTCAACGAGAACGGGATGTTCGTCTTCAACGCCGGATCGCCGGCACAGTTCTGGGCGAAATGGATGGACTTTTCCCTCGTCGGAATCGCCGAAGAGATACGGTGCCCGACGCTGGTCTGCGCCGGTGCGGCCGATCACCTCGACCCGGACGGGGTGCAGGCGCAGGCGCTCTTTGACCACCTCACCTGCGAGCGGGACCTCATGGTCTTCTCAGACGACTACGGTGCCGGATCGCACTGCCAGTTCGGGGCGTTTGGACAATCGTTTGCCGCCACGTTCGACTGGCTCGACGACCAGATGGGACTGAGCGGGTGAGGGAGCCGGAGCGGGAGATCGCTCCCGTTTCACCGGCCACCTGAACCCCTGGCCAGACCCGGCGGAACCGCCCGGCTGCATGGAGGAGTCGAAAGGTATTTGAGGTCAGGATTGACTTTCCTCGTGTTCAGCTTCACGATCATGCTCATCGGCAATTCCCACGGCGTGATCTCGAAGGCAGGGAGATGTGCAGGATATGAATCCTCCCCCGCAGCCGCCGGACGTCAACGAATACGATGTGAGGTACGCCTACCGGACGATGTTCATCCTCGTAGGGCTCAACTTCACGATCCTGTACATAGAAGGCATGCTTACCCCGTCGCTCCCTGCGATTGCAGCCGCGGCGTCGGCAGCGCGGAGGTCGCCCTCGTCCTCGCCCTCTATACCGTCTCTGGCACTGCCGTAGCCCCGATCATCGGCAAGCTCGGGGACATCTACGGGAAAAAGCGGATCCTCGTCTACGTCCTCGCCGTCTATTCGGCTGCCGTCACCGTGACCGGGTTCTCCCCCACCCTCCCCTTCATGCTCGTCTCGAGGACGATCCAGGGGGTTGGCCTCACCATCATGCCGCTCGCCATGAGTATCTTTCGAGAGGAGTTTCCAAGAGACCTGATCCCCAGGGCGCAGGGGATCATCAGCGGGATGTTCGGGCTTGGATTCGCGATAAGCCTCCCTCTCGGAGCCCTGATATCGAACATCTTCGGCTGGCAGACCACCTATCACACGGCGGTCCCCTTCGTGCTGCTGCTCACCTACCTGGTGTACAGCCAGGTGCGGGAATCCCCGTACAGCCGTCCCGGCACAAAAGTCGATTTTACCGGAGCGGCACTCCTCGGCGGCTCGCTGGTCCTGATCGTGCTTTCGATCTCCCTGTCGGCGGCGCTGGTCGGGTCCGTCATGAATCCCCTCTGGCTGCTTGCCGCCGGATTGATGCTTTTCATACCTCTGGTGCTGTATGAGCAGCGCTACCGGACCATCGGCGACCCCATCCTCAACCTGCGGCTGCTCTCGCTGCGGAACGTCGTGATCACGAACATCACCTTCGCGGGGACAGGCCTGGGGATGTTCCTGGCGTTCCAGGCGTACGTGTATAAACTCGAACTGCCGCCTCCTGCCGGGTTCGGGTTCAGCATTTTCATGGCCGGGCTCTCCCTCCTCCCGCTTGCCGCCGCGATCGCGATCTTCGCACCATTGACCGGGAGACTCGTCTCCCGCTTCGGCGTGAAACCCATCGCCGTCACCGGAGCGGTCGTGGGTGTTCTGGGCTTTCTGTTGAGTGCGGTGTCGGAAAGTTCGGCCTGCCTTCTTCTCGCCATATTCGTCACCGGAGCGGGAATCTCCATTCTGAACGCCTCGACGATCAACCTGCTCGTCCTGACCGTCGATCCCGGGGACATGGGCCTCGCGACATCCATGAACGCCGTCTTCCGCAACCTCGGGCGCAGCCTGGGGGCTCCGATCGCCGGCGCCCTTATCGCCACGTTCACCGCAACCGTTGTCACCGGCAGCGGAGTCCTTCAGACCCTGCCCACCGCCCAGGCCTTCCAGTACTCGTTCTATTTTGCCGCGGCTCTCCTCCTCCTGATAGCATTCGTGCTCCTCTTTGCAGAGGAGGTCCTGGGTCCCGGGGCGAAAGACCCCGGACCCTCCTCGCAGGAGAGGTAGACGCCCTCTTTCTCTACCTGCAGATCCCGTTTCGTCCCGATCGGGAGAACGTAATCGGACCTGTTGCGGATCACGCGGTGCGCCGACCAGACGACGCCGGATAATACGTCGGACATCTCCTATTTTGCCCGGCGCACCACGAGGCTGAACTCGCAGCCATTCAATAACCGATAGTTATAATATAACCGATAGTTACACAATTCTACTGAGACCGCCTCCGGGAAGAATCCAGGAGACGACATCCTGCGACCGGAGAGGGACGAGAACCCACGCGTCCGTGGGAGTGAAGTCGAATGAACGGCATCGTTTGCAAAACTCATGCACAATTGACGGGATAAATGAAATGAAAACGGAATCGGTGAAACTGGTATATTTCTCACCTACGGGAACGACGAAAGCGGTTGTCCAGGGCATTACACGCGGCATCGATCACGGCAGCGTGGAGGTGCTGGACATCACCCGGCCGGATGCGAGACGCCGGCCGCTACAGACATCGGAAAAGGAACTGCTCATCGTCGGCGTGCCGGTGTATATGGGGAGGGTGCCGGCCCTCTTGACCGACTGGCTGCATGCGATTTCCGCCCGGAATACCCCTGCGGTATGTGTCGTCGTCTACGGCAACCGGGTGTACGAAGACGCACTCATCGAGCTGAAAGACATCCTGACGGGGTGCGGATGCAGACCGATCGCCGGTGCGGCCTATATCGGGGAGCACTCGTTCTCCACCGACGAAACGCCGACGGCAAAAGATCGCCCGGACGCAGGTGACCTGCGCCACGCCGAGTTGTTCGGACGAAAAATACGGGAAAAACTCGACGCCATCCCGTCGGCCGACCTGATCTCAGATCTGGATATACCCGGCTGCCGTCCGTACCGGGGGGATTCGAGACTCTGGACCGTCGATTTTATCGCGGTCGGCGATGGGTGCACCCGGTGCGGGCGCTGTGCGGAGGTATGCCCGGTCGGCGCCATCGATCCTGAAGACGGCAGCGTGATCGACACGAAAAAATGCATCACATGCTGCGCCTGCATCAAACACTGCCCGGAACACGCGAGAGCGATGAAGCCCGGCCTGGTGAAAGACGCATCATTGCGCCTCCATACGCTCTACAGTGAACGAAAGGAGCCAGAATACTTCATATAACGAGTACGTTCATGCCGGCGATGAGGGGATCTTCGCAGACGCCTGACGGAGATATCTGATGGAGCACCAGCCGTTCTACGCAGTCCGCCCCCTCCTCCCCGTCTACCCGGAGCCCGAGGACCCGGAGCCCGGACTGAAACGCTGGGTCCTGGTCCAGGGCAATGCCGTGCTCTTTCAGGGCGGCCCGGCACCCGGCACCGTTCTCATGCCCGACCCCCTTCCGGCCGGTCTGGCGTGCGGTGCGCCGGTCCGGGAACTCTTCGGAAAGGTACCGGACAGCGACATGGCCGTTGCCTCCTATGCCGTGCGTATCCTCGACTTCGACCGTTCGACCGCCTTCTGCGGCAGGTGCGGCGCACGAACCCGTCCGCTCACGACCGAGCGGGCGCGGGTCTGCACGGCCTGCGGCCGCATCATCTACCCCAGGATCTCCCCGGCCGTCATCGTGCTGATCACATCCGGCGAGGAGGTCCTGCTCGCCCGTTCCCCCGGCTCCCCGCCCGGCGTCTTCTCGGTCATCGCCGGCTTCAACGAGCCCGGCGAGAACCTCGAGCAGACCGTCCGCCGCGAAGTCGGCGAGGAGGTCGGCATTGCGGTGCGAAACCTCCGGTACTTCGGGAGCGAGCCCTGGCCGTTTCCCGATTCGCTCATGATCGGCTTTGTCGCAGATTATGCCGGAGGAGAGATCCGGGTCGACAACCAGGAGATTGAAGCCGCCGGCTGGTTTACCCGCGACACCCTGCCCCCCTATCCCCGGAAGGCGAGCATCACGCGGGCGCTCATCGAGGCCTGGATCCGGCGGGAGGTCTAAAACCTCCCCGGGTGTAAAGGGGGAGAGGGACCCGACGGGTTTCGCCGGTGGCGTGAATTGGTGGAAACGATCAACATCCGCAGTGCATGGACAAAAAAAGGGAAGAGGGATGAATGATGACGAGCGTAATCGCGATCAACGGCAGCCCCCGGAAGAATGGAAACACCGCCATTCTGATGGGGCATATCATGGAAGAGCTTGAAAAAGAAGGTATCACTACCGAAGAAGTGAACCTGGGCGGAGGCGTGGCACGGGGATGCACCGCCTGCATGAAGTGTCGGGAGACGCAGGACGGACATTGCGCCTTTAACGACGATCTCGTCAACACCTGCATCGACAAAATGGTCGATGCGGACGGGATTATTCTCGGTTCGCCGGTGTACTTCCTGGACGTCACGGCCGAGATGAAAGGGCTGATCGACCGGGCAGGGCTTGTCGCAATGGCCAACGGCGACCTTTTCCGGCGCAAGGTCGGCGTTGCGGCAACCGTCATGCGCAGGGCCGGGGCCATCACCACCCTGAATACGATGATGAACTTCATGGCATATTCCGGCATGATCGTCTCAGGAAAACCGGTAACTGGCGTCGGAAATGAGATCGGAACGGTTTATAACGACGAGGAAGGCATCAGGCGTGCTCATGAAACAGGGAAGAACATGGCGTGGCTGCTCAACGCCCTTGAGACCCATCATGAATCGTCGTAAGAGAGAGAACCGGACCCGCCATCCGGTCGGATCCCTGTACTGGGGCCAGTCGGCGTCAGACCGGATTGGCGGACCACGGGATCCTATCACGTTTCGCGTATCGAACAAGCAGACACCAGCAGGAGAGTCGGGATGGGAATAGCCGATAGAAGACAGCGAGAAAAAGAACAGCGAAAGACCGAGATCGTCGATGCAGCCGAGCGTCTCTTCTTTTCCCGGAGTTACGAAGACGTTTCCATGGAAGAGATCGCCCGGGAGGTCGAGCTGAATAAGGCCACCATCTATCTGTATTTTAAAAATAAGGAGGCGCTTTTCGCCACCATCGTCCTCCGCGGCGTCCAGATCCTCAAGGAAAAATACATGGCGTGCATGGAACAACAGGTCCCCGGCATCGTCAAGGTAGCCCTGATGGGCCAGGCCTATTACCGGTTCTCACAGGAATACCCTGATTACCTCCGGCTGATCCACTTTTACGGGTCCGAACGTTTTTCCGGAGAGAACCCGTATACCGCAGAGATCGGAAAAGGCTACGGCACCTGCCGTCTGATCCTGCGGGACGCGATCCAGGAGGGCATCGACGACGGGACGATCCGGGACGATATAGACCCGTTCCTGACCTCGATGTACCTGATGATCTCCTTCATGGGCATCCTCTCCATGGAAAACAAGTGGAAACGGGTGATCGAGGCCGAGGGGTTCAGCTACGAGCAGTTCGCCGGCGAGTTCTTCAGGTTCATCACCCCGGCAATTTCTCCGGACGCGGGCTCCCACAGGACGGACGTCAGGGATTTCTCGGCGTTCGGATTCCATTTAACGGAACCCCCGGCACCCGAGAAGAGGAAGAGGCCGGAACCTTAACATCGCGGGGAGATCTTCCCGCTCTTTCTGGTTTCGGACCACCCCCGTATAATAACCGGGACTGCATAATTCTACGGCAATGGACATGACATTCATCTTCACGATGCACGAGGGACTCCCCCGCCAGGGGCCGGGGAGCAACGAGTGCACGAGAAAAGCGTTTTCGATGCTGAACGATCTCCCGGACCGGCCTGAGATCCTGGATATCGGGTGCGGCGGAGGGATGCAGACGATCGAGCTCGCCCGGATATGCCAGAACTGCCATATCACCGCCGTCGACATCCACCAGCCGTACCTGGACGATCTCGCCGGGAAGGCGGAGGCGACTGACGTGGGGGACCGGATCACGACGGTGAGGGCGTCCATGGACGACCTGCCGTTTGAGGACGCGGCCTTCGACGTCCTCTGGGCGGAGAGCTCCATCTTCGTCGTGGGGTTCGAGCAGGGGCTTTTGTCGTGGAAGCGGCTTCTCCGGCCTGGCGGCTACGTCTGCCTCACCGAAGCGGTCTGGTTCACCGACCGGCCCTCGCCCGAGGCCGTGGCGTTCTGGAACGACTGCTACCCGGCGATAAAGGCGGTCCCGGAGACCTGTGCGATCGCCGAGAAAGCCGGCTACGAGGTCGTCGCCACCTTCCGGCTCCCAGGGTCCGCGTGGTGGGACAACTACTATATGCCGCTCCAGAAACGGCTGCCCGAGCTGAAGAAAATGGCAGCCGGCAATCCGGACGCGGAGGGGCAGGTGGCGTTCTCCGAGCGGGAGATCGAGATTTACCGGGAGCACGGAAGCGAGTACGGCTACGAGTTCTTCATTCTGAGGAGCCGCTGATCCGCCGGGGTGAGGGCGGGGTGCCGGCGCGAAACCGAAGGCTTCCTCAATCCGGGAGTTCCTGAGGAACTCTCGTCACCATCACCTTATCCACCCGGTTCCCGTCCATATCCACGACCTCATACCGAAGATCCCCGATTACGACGTGATCTCCGGTTGCAGGCATCCGGTTCAGGGCGTACATGATCAGGCCCGCAACGGTGCGGTAGTGCCCCTCCGCCTCGCCGGGAAAGGATTTGACCCCCAGCGTATCCCTGACCTCTTCAATCGGGGTGCTCCCGTCGATCAGCCACGAACCGTCTTCCCTGACAACGACCGGCGTCTCTTCCGGTTCTCCAGGTATGCGGACATCGCCGACGATGGCCTCAAGGATATCGTGAAGGGTGACGAGACCCGTGACGTTGCCGTACTCGTCGGTGACGAGTGCGAGGTGAATGCCCGTTTCCTTGAACGATTCAAGCACTTTGAGGGCCGGGGTGGACTCGGGGACAAAGAACGGCGCGGTGATCGCCCCCCTGATATCGGACGACCCCCTTTCCACCATCGATGCGAGGACGTCTTTTACCGACACCATCCCGACGACGGCGTCCAGGTCCTCCTCATATGCGGGAAAACTGGAGCGGCCGCTCCGTACCATCTTCGTCAGGTTCTCCGCATCGGAGTCGTCGAGATCGAGTGCGACGATCTCGTAGCGGGGGGTCATCAGGGAATCGATGCGGCGGTCGCCCAGGCCGAACACCCCTTCCACCATGCTCAGTTCGGCCTTCTCGAAGATCCCGGCCTCGGTCCCCTCCTCGAGCATGATCCTGATTTCCTCCTCGGTCACCGGCGGCTCGGTGCTCTCGCGAATGCGCAGGAGCCCGAGTACCGCTTCGGTCGACCGGCTGAGCATGAACACGAGAGGCGCCGAGGCCAGAGAGAGAATACGCATCGGTTTCGAGACGGCCGACGCGATATCCTCGGGGTTGTTGAGGGCGATGCGTTTGGGGACGATCTCTCCGAAGATCAGGGTGCAATAGGTGATGACGAGGACGACCAGGGCAATGCCGAGCGCTTCGGCATAGGGGGCGAGGGCCGGGAATGCGGTGAAGGAGGCGGCGAGCTCTTCGGCCACCGTCGCACCGCCGTATGCGCCGGCGAAGATGCCGACGAGGGTGATCCCGATCTGGATCGTCGAAAGAAACGGCGTCGGTTCTTCCGCGAGCTCCAGCGCCACCGCCGCCCCGGCGTCCCCCTCGTTCGCCCTCTGCCTGAGCTTCGCCCTCCTGGCCGAGACGATGGCAAACTCGGACAGCGAGAGGATGCCGTTGAGGACGATGAGGAGAACGATGATGGCAATCTCGACGAGATAAGACATTTTCGAGCTACTATCCTCGCGGTGGAAGGTATAACCGTTTTCATGGAGGCGGCGTCCCGCTCGTTGTCGTTTCCAGGAGGGCCGGGCCGGGAGGGCAGGGGCCCGAGCCTCTCCCGGCTGTCCCGCATCGCCCTGAAAAATCACGGCGAGGTGCGGACAAACGTCCCGTTCCGGCCGGGCAGATCGAACTGCACGAACCTGACGCTCTCGGCGGCCCCGTCGCTGCCGATGGTGAAAATCACGGGGGTACCGGTCGCCGTATCCCGGAAGGTGTCCCCGTCATACAGGACAAGGAACAGCGGACTCGCGCTGTGGCCGGGGTACACCTGGAGGCCGGTCGCGTTCGTCTCGACGCGGACGGTGCCGTAATAGTCCTGCGCATACGAACCGCTATATGCCGCACCAGAGCGGGCGGGTGTTGGGTCTGAAGGTGCAGAGAGCGTATGCCGCCACACCGGTAGGGGAGGATCGCATGAAGTTCTGGGGCGTGTGCGTTGGAGGGCTTCGGCCGCAACCACCTGCTGCCCGTCGATGCTTCCCTCGTTCAACTGGAGCCGGGCGTACCTGACCATGTCTTCGATGGTCGAACTCACCCCTCCGGCCGGGCTGTTGACTTCGTCGTTCAGGAGCGGTTCGGCCACCGCCGTCCCGTTCGTCACGAGATAGGTGTCGGCGTGATCGTCTGCGAGGGCGAAGTCGGCGAACCAGGCGCTCGTGTTTTTCATCCCGGTCGGGACGAAGACCCGCTCGGCAACGAGATCCTCCCAGGGCTGCCCCGCCCGCTTTGCAGCCGCCTCTGCGGCCGATGTGATGCCGATGTTCGAGTACACATAGGGCGAACGGAACTGGCCCGTACCAGCCTGCCATAGCACACTCGAAACCCTCCGGGTTTCTCATGCTCCCTTCGGTCGCATCTCGCACAACAGCGCCTGGCCGGCCCTCGCCGCAGACGGTGCAACGGCCGAGATCGGTCGTCACACGCGAAAATTCGGCGTGGTCAGAAAATCAGAGATTTTCTTCACTGCGTTCCAGCACGCCAGGGAGGATCCCCGGCCCGTTCCCGTTTGCACTCGTGCACCTGATTGCACCGCCATGCACTCCAGAGTTGTCGACAATCAGAGGGATTTTCGGGCCGATATTCCAAATCCCGGCCCTCAAACCCCCATCATCCCGGTCATGTGCATCTGTACACGGATCGCACACACACGCCCACAGGCCCCGACAGATCAGGTGAGGTGTGTGTGCCTCTTTTTTCGTGCAATATAGTACTATGAGAGAGAGAATTCTCTCTTCTATCTATAGAATAGTCATTCTGCCCCCGCTCCTCCGTCCCCGCTTCACGCACTTTTCCAGTGCGATTTCGGCGCAAACGTGGTGCAAATGTGCCATCATCGTCAGGCGGGTCGGGATCGATCCAGACATATGCCCCGGCCATCTGGCGGTGCAGTATTTCACCGTCGACCTGCAGGCACAGAGCTGAACGCCACCTTTTTTTACCGCTCCTCTTCAGTCCCCAAAACCGCTGCGTTTGAGGTATTTCTGCGTCCACGGACACACCGCCACGCACATCCCGCACATCGGGTGCGCAAAGCCGCGTTCCTCGGCGACCCGCCGGCAGTGCTCGTGGCACACACCGGCGTCCCAGAAGGCGTCCCGCGCCAGCCCTGGCCGCCACGCCAGCCCGGAGACCGCACCGGCCGGACACGCCGTGCGGCAGACCTCGCAGTCCCCGCAGTACGACCGCACCACCGGGGCGTCGCAGACGAGGGGCGCGTCGGTGAGCACCGATGCGAACCTGATCGCCGGCCCGTAGCGCCTGGTGACGAGCAGGGCGCACTTCCCCACCCAGCCGAGCCCGGCCCTGATGGCGGCGGTCTTGTGCTGGAACACCGTCGAGAGCGTTGCCTTATCGAAATCCCCTGTCTTCGGCTCGACGGCGACGGCCCGGTATCCGGCCGCCTCGATCAGGCGCACCACGCCCGCGGACTGTGCCGCCAGGCGGCCGTTGACGGCGCCGTACTCCCTCCCGTAGGCCTCGGAAGGCCCGTTCTCCGCGAGGTCCCTCACGACCGCCGGGTCCAGGGCGACGCCCCACACCACCGCCCGCGGCAGGGCCGGGTCCGGGCTCAGCCCCGCCAGATCGGCGACGCCCGCCACCGGGGCGCCGTGCTCCCGCAGGTAGCGTTTAATCACGGCCGTCGACCCTTCCATACGGAAGCGTGCGAGGGCGGAGACAAAAAAATCTTCGCGGCCTGAACGCAAAGACGTTTCAAAACGTTCTTTGCAGAGGGCCGTTCACGAATCCGTATGGATCAGTCGTCGTTTTTCGTCGCCTTCTTTGCCGCCCTCTTCGCCATCGCCAACCCGATCGGCAACATCCCCTTCTTCATCATGTACACCGCCGACCTCGCCGGGGCACGCATCCGCCGCGCCGTCGCCGTCCTCCTCGGGCCGGTGATCTTCGCCACGATCCTGCTCTTCATGTTCTTCGGCTCCTCGGCGCTCTCCTTCTTCGGCATCTCGCTCCCGGCCTTCCAGATCGCCGGCGCCGTCATCCTCGCCACCATCGCCATGTCGATGGTCGGCGGGACGCACACCGAGAAGGTGCACGCCGCCACCTCATCAGGCAGCGCCGTGACGCCGTGGAAAGCCGCCGAAGCCTTCATCCCGAAGATCCTGGTCCCCCTCGTCGTCCCGATCTACGTCGGGGCGGCGACGATCACCGTCTCGGTGCTCTATGGCCAGCAGGCGATCGCCGGTGGCCTCCTGGTCCAGGCCGTCGGCGTCGTCGCCGTCGTCTGCCTGATGATCGTCGCCTGCAACCTCGCCTCGGACACCATCATGCGGGTGCTCGGAAAACAGGGGCTCGAGATCGCGGTCAGGGTGTTCGGGATCGTCCTCCTCGGCATCGCCGTCCAGATGTTCGCCGAAGGGGCCGGGGACATGGCGGCCGCATTCATCCAGGCCCACCATCTCGCCGGCGGGGCGTAAAAGCCCCTCAAAACATCGCCGGCCGGGCCGACGGCACGACCCGGCGCAGCAGACCGCGGATATAGGACCGCGTCCAGACGTAGGCGACGATGTTGCCGGCGACCTGGCCGATCACGATCCCCCACCAGACGCCGGCCTCGCCCCAGCCCAGGGTGACGGCGAGGAGGTAGGCGAAGACCGCCATCAGCACGATCTCTCGGATCAGGGTGAGCGCGAAGGAGGTCATCCCTTTTCCCACCGCCTGGAAGATCGAGGCGGCCATGAACCCCAGCGGGACGGCGATGTAAAAGATGCAGATCACCCGGAGAAACGAGGTGATCTCAGGCGCCAGGTGCGCGCTCTCGGCCGAATACGCGAAGATGGTCGAGATCTGGGGGGCGAAGACGAAGGTGAGCACGCTCATCAGGACGCCGATGGCGAGGCCAAGCTTCATCGCATAGGTGTGGGCGATCGCCATCTTGTCGAACCGCTTCGCCCCGTATGCCGCCCCGGCGACGCTGACCAGGGCGGTCCCGATGCCCATGAACGGGACGAAGGCGAGCATCACCACCCGCCAACCCGAGGTATAGACGGCGACGGCGTCGGTCCCCGAGACGGCGACCAGAATGGCGTTGATGATCACGACGAAGACCGAGATCATGAACATATCCGCGCTCGCCGGCAGCCCGACCCAGAGGATGTCGGCGGCCACCCGCCGATCCGGCAGGAACGACCGCCTGGAGAAGGAGACGTAGGTGTCCCGCCTGACGAAGAGCCAGTAGCCGAGCACGGCGCAGACGAGCGCCATCGAGATCACCGTCGCCCACGCCGCCCCGGCGATGCCCATGCCGGCGCCGTAGATGAGCACCGGGTCGAGCACCGCGTTCACGACGGCCGAGAGGCCCATGGCGTACATCGTCCGCCTGACGTCGCCCTCGGCGCGGAGGATCCCATAGCCGACGCCCGAGAGGAGCATGAAGATCGTCCCGCAAAAGACGATCTGGCCGTAAGCCACGGCGAGATCGGTCGTCGCCCCGGCTCCGCTCGCCTCGAGCATGGGGGAGAGGAGGGGGACGATGAGCACGCTCAGGACCAGCGAGGCGACGACGGTGATGACGAGGGCGTGCATCGCCGCGTTGTCGGCTCCGTCCTTGTCTCTCGCACCGATCCGCCTGGCGATCGCCGACGTGGCCCCGGCCCCGAGGCCGTTGGAGAGGCCGATCAGGACCATGAAGAGCGGGGTGACGAAGCCGACGGCCGCAATGGCGTCACTCCCGAGGCCGGCCACCCAGACGGCGTCGATGAGGTTGTAGGCACTCATCAGGAGCATGGCGACGATCAGCGGGACCGAGAGGGTGACGATCGCCTTCCTGGGATCGCCGGTCATGACGGCGACGCCTTCGGTGGCGCCCTGCGTTTCAGGTGCTGGCATCGTTGTCGACCTCTCCGCTCCTGGCGATCTCGTGGCTCCGTTCGGCCAGCATGCGGATCGTCGCACGGACGTTTTTGCGCTCCTCTTCAGAAAGGCCGGAGAGGAGAGCGTCCTCCCACTCCCGGTCCGCGGCGACGATCGCCGGGATGACGGCCTCCCCCGCCGCGGTCAGGTACAGGCGGACCCTCCGCCTGTTCTCGGGATCAGGCGTGCGGACGAGCATGCCGTTCTCCTCCATCCGCCTGACGGCGCGGGCGACGGTGCCCTTGTCGATCCTGAAGTGGACGGCGAGGTCGTCCTGGGTCACGCCCGGTATTTTCGAGATTTTGAGGAAGAACGGGACCTGACCAGGCATTACGGCCCTGGCGTTCATATAAATGGTATGCATCCGGTTGATCACCGAGACGAGACCGCCGAGCGGTATGTCCGGCGGCAGTGTGCGTGGTGGTGTGCGTGGGTCCGTCATAGTGCCGATCAAGGGTTGGAGGCAACCGCCGATAAATGTTGCCGATGCAACAGTTGCACAGGCAATGTTTCGGCCCATTCCCTGGGAGACCCGACCGGCCCCGCGCAATCGGGGAGTCAGCGCGTCCCGTAGGAGCGGACGTGCTTCCAGGCCCGCTCCAGATCGGCCGGAGGATAGGTGTAGACGCCGATGTTCTTCCTGCCGTAGCGTTCCCGGTCCTTTCCGATCGGGCAGACCTTCACGCAGATCCCGCAGGGGGCGAGGCGGCGGCGTTCGAGTGCGGCACTGTTCTCGGCGCAGGCGCGTTTATCGGTCAGCCCGGCCGGATAGTCCTCGCCGCCCAGGGCATGGGCCGGGCACATCCGCACGCAGGCCATGCAGCGGGTGCAGAGGTCCCCCTCCATGACCGGATCGGCCGGGAGGTCGGCGGCGGTGATCACCGAGCCGAAGCGCACCCTCGGGCCGTACTCGGGGGTCAGCAGCACGTTGTTCACCCCGAAGGTGCCGAGCCCGGCGAGATAGGCGGCGTGGCGGTGGGAGAAAAAGGCGGTCGGGCGTTCGAGGAGGACGTCGATTCCTGTGTAGCCGTCGCGGGGGACGAAGACCGAGGGGTAGCCCTGCTCGTTGAGGAACCCGGCGATCCGGTAGGTGTACTGATCGAGGAGCCCGTTTACCGTCCGGTAGAGCTCGCGGTACCAGATCGACGGGGCGCTCTCGATCGCCGGCAGATGGACCGGCAGCCCGATCACGACCACCGACCTGGCGCCGGGAACGATCGACTGCGGAAAGAAGTCCTCCGGCATCCACGGTTCAAACGGCGGTCGCTCCCACCGGGCGACGTCGGCCACGCCCACCAGCGGGATCTCCATCGCTCCGCATCTCTGCAAAACAGCCTCTTTCAGGTCGTCGATCATAGGGCCCCATGAGATCCATCGACGACGTCACAGATATAGCGCGCCCCCGCCGCCCCGGGTTCACGTGGGTTCGGGGATGACCAGGTTCAGGATCACGCCGATGATTGCCGCAAGCCCGACTCCGGCCAGTTCGAACTCCCCGATCGGTATGAACAGCCCCCCGATCCCGGTCACCAGCACCAGAGACAGGATGACGACGTTCTTCTGGACGGCGAGGTCGACCCGGTTCACGATCAACTGTTTGATGCCCAGGCTCGCGATCAGGCCGAAGAGCAGGATCATCACCCCGCCCATCACCGGCGCGGGAATGCTCTGCAGCACCGCCCCGATCTTTCCGACGAACGCAAAAAGGATCGCGAAGACGGCGGCGATGGTCATGATGACCGGGCTGTACGCCCCGGTCAGCGCCACCGCACCCGTCACCTCGGAGTAGGTGGTGTTTGGCGGCCCGCCGACGAACGAAGCGAAGATGGTCGCAATCCCGTCCCCCAGCATCGTCCGGTGGATCCCGGGATCCTCCAGGTAGTTCTTGCCGGTCACCGAGCCGATGGCGAGGATGTCGCCGAAGTGCTCGATCGCCGGGGCGATGGCGACCGGGACGATGAACAGGACCGCCGCGGGGTTCCACTCGGGAAAGACGAAGGCGGGAACCAAAACCCACGCGGCCCGGGCGACGCCAGCGTAGTCGACGACGCCCAGGGCGGCCGATAACACGTAGCCTGCGGCAATCCCGCAGAGGATCGGGACGAGGCCGATCCAGCTCCTCCCGAAGAGAAACGCCAGCAGGGTCACCAGGAGGGATACGCCGGCAATGACCAGGGCCAGCTCGACCGGGACGATCTGGAGGCCGCCCGACTTCCCGAGCGCCATGTCCACCGCGCTCGGGGCGAGGGAGAGGCCGATGACGCAGATCACCGGGCCGACCACGATCGGCGGGAAGATCCTGTTGACGACGCCGACGCCGAAGACCCGCACGACAAAACTCAGCACCACGTACAAAAGCCCTGAGGCGGCGAGACCGCAGAGCGTGCCGGGCACGCCCCAGGCCGCGACGCCGTAGGTGATCGCCGGGACGAAGGCGAAGGAGGAGGCGAGAAAGATCGGCACCTTCCACCGCGTCACCAGCTGGAAGATCAGCGTCCCGACGCCGGCGGTGAAGAGGGCGACGCCCGGGTCCAGCCCGGTCAGAAGAGGCACGAGGACGAGGGCGCCGAATGCGACGAAAAGGATCTGGACGCCCTGGAACACCGTCTTAAAACCGGCAATCGCGTCTTTCGCGTCCATGAACCTCTCCCGGCGCACCTTTACTGCTCATTGAGAGCGCACACGAATATAGCTGCTCATTTTGTTCCGGGGTCCCCGGCCGCCGGTACGTCGTCCTCACCGGCGAGGCCCTGCTCCCGCATCACGTACAGGAAGAGCATCAGACCGCAGGAGCTCGTCACGATCATCGGGAGCAGGGTCGTCCTGATCGTGGCGATCAGCAGTTCTGCGGGCGCCTGCGTCAGCAGCGGGACGAGCACCAGGATGTGGAAGGACTCGACGATGACGGAGAGGACGACCATCTTGAGGTAGGTCGGCCGCCCCTTCCACCGCCGCGAGGCGTAGCCCGCGATGATCCCGGCGGCGATCGGGGCCAGCGAGCAGGGGAGGGCCGGCCACCCGCCCAGGCTGTAGCGGTAGACGCCGCCGATCGCCCCGGCACACGCCCCCACCAGGGGCCCGCCCAGGAGACCGGCGATCAGCGGGCCGAGGTCCCGGAAGTTGACGAGGTAGCCGCCGGCGTCGATCCCCCTGAGGGTGCCGTAGACCGAGAGCATGCCGAAGATCAGGATCAGCCATACCCTGTCGGTGAGGGTCATGCGCCACCTGATCACGTCCCGCATCGTCTTCGACTGGGCGACGAGATAGATGACGAGCGTCACCACGGCGATCCGCTCCATCAGCGGGATGCCGTACTCGAGGATCGTCTCCTCGCGCAGCAGGGCGACGATCAGGAAGAGCAGGCTGCCGGCCGCCATCACGACGAGCCAGAGGTTCGAGCCGCGGGCATAGGCCGGGAGCCTGCCGTCGACGTAGATGAGGAGGAACCCCATCACGCCGAACATGATCGAGGAGGCGGACGAGACCGCCCTGATCACCTCGGCCGGGTCGTCGATGCGGGTCGCCAGCAGGATCAGCACGGCGAAGACGAGGACGAGGGCGCGGTAGACCGTCTTTTCCGAGAGATCGGTGGCGACGGTGGAGCGGAGGATGGAGGTGATCGCCTCGGCCCGCCCCTGCATGCCGGCGGCGATCCCGCCGAAGAGGGTGAAGTAGCCGGTGACCAGGAAGACAACGAGCGCGAAGGGCACGCCTTCGAAGACATAGGCGATGCACTCCAGGACATCTTCGCTGACGGCGTCGGGCACCGCCGCGGCGGCGCTGCCGAGGGCGAAGAACCCGAAGGCCGCAAGCCCGATGAGCAGGAAGGCGAGGACGAGGTCGAGGGTGACGCTCCGCATATGCGCCTTGAAATACTCCTCGCCGTGACGGTCGCCGATTTTTTTGTGGAGCCAGACCGAGTAGAGGAGGATGTTGAGGCCGGAGCCGACCGCTCCCATCAGGGCCATCGTCTCGGGGAGGAGGTGGTCCTGGATCTGCGGGACGAAACCGGCCGCCACCTCCCCGAGCGGCAGCGGGACGGCGAAGAGGGTGTACACGATGCCGGCGAAGAGGGCGACGGCCATGGCGACGGTGAGACGCTCGAAGAGGGCGTACGAGCCCGAGAGGAGGAGGGCGAAGACCAGCGCCAGGGTGCAGATCGTGAAGATGTCGGAGGATATGCCGACCGGGAAGAGGGTGGCGAGGTAGATCCCGGCGATGAGGGCGATCCCGCCGTAGGCGATCACCTCCATGGCGTAGATGAGCATGACGAAGATCACCTCCCAGTTCTTCGGGCCGGGCACCTTTCGCAGGCCCTGGAAGATGTCTTCGCCGGTCGCCAGGGTGTAGCGGGCGATGCCGTTCGTGAAGGCGAACTTGAAGACGAGCGCCGCCACCATGACCCAGAGGAGTTCGTAGCCGTATTCGGTGCCGCCGGGCAGGAGTTCGGCGATCCCGCTCTCCCCGCTCACCGTGACGGCCAGGATCAGACCCGGGCCCAGGAAAAAGAGGCGCTCTTTTAAGGAGGGGGAGAGGGCGCCGGCGAGCTTCTGAAAGAGAGACGAGACTATTTCCTGTAATTATGCGGTTGGCGGCGGGAAAAGCCTGCTCTTTTATTCCAGCGGCAGGAAGCCCGCGCGAACGACGAGCGCTCTCCCGTACGCCTGCCTGAAGAGGTCTCCTTTCTTTTCGGCCGCCCGTATCTCTGCGACGACAGGGGACCGGGCGGTCAGGTCGACGGTCACCTCCTCGTCGCCGACGGCGCATGAGAGGGCGGCGACGGCGCCCGTATGACTGTTGTCAAGACCGTCGGCGATGCGGAGAAGGGCCGCAAGGGCGCGGACCTTCGCCTGGTTTTCAGGGGACAGGCCGGCGTACAGGACGTGGTCGGGGTCGGGAAGGGCGCGGCGGTGAAAGCGGGCGACCAGGGCGACGAGCTGGCGCTCGTCCGGCTCGAAGGGGAGGGTGCGGTCCTCCAGGATCATGTGGCAGGAGCGTTTGTGGTGCCCCTTTCCCCCGCCGGTCCAGCCGATGTCGTGGAGGAGGGCGGCCGACGAGAGGACGTCCCGCTCCGCTCCTCCCATACGGTGCAATGGGGCGAGGGCGTCGAAGAGGGCGAGAGCGAGCGCCTCGACCTGGCGGGCGTGCGGGGGGTCGGGGTCGCGGGCCGCCGCGAAGGCGGCGACCTCATCCCTCTTCACGGCCGTCCCCTGCCCCGGCGTCCCCGAGGGAGGCGCCGATCCGATCCTCCAGCCTCTCCCGGTAGCCACTTTGCCCGAGATCAGCCCAGTATGCGGCGAAGTCGTCGAAGAGCGCCCGGCGTTTTGCCAGGCGATCGTCCCTGAGACGGGCGATCCCGGGCTCGACCGCGGCCATGAGGCCGTCGTGGCCGAAATAGAGGCGGCACCGCTCCCGCTCCTCCCCAAGGAAGGCCGGGAGAAAATCCACCCAGACGTCGCAATCGTGGATGTCGCCGAGATAGTCCTGCACCTTCCTGACCGCGGCGATCTCGTCCTTCAATTCTCCGGGATAGAGCGGCCCGAAGGTCTCCATCGTATAGCGGAGGCGCTTTGCGGCGATCCGCATCGCATGGTGCCGCTCGCGGGCGCCGGGATCGGCGACGCAGTCTCCGTGCGAGAAGAGTTCGTCGAGCCGGCCGGTGATCCGGGCATACGCCTGCCCGAAGGCATAAGCCGAGCGGACGTCGGTCCCGTCCCTGCGCCCCCGCTTCATACGCTTTGCGCAGGCCTCCTCGATCGCACCGACGATCCCGGCGCCGGCGAGGGCGTCCATCGCCGCCGCCACCGCGGGCTGGAGGTCGCGTCTCGCCTGCGAGAGCCGTAGCAGGAGGCATTCGAGACCCGGGCGCAGGGCGGCAGAATTCGCCGGCTCGCCTCTGTCCTGAGCATAATGCAGCCTGAAACGAGCGTCCTCCTCTGCCGGGAGACCCTCCAGGTACGACCTGAGAAAGGCGATCTGCACGTCGGCGTCCCGTGCCGCACCCAGGGCACGGGTCACCTTCCTTATCTCTTTTCGCCACCGCCGGGCGGCGTCGGGCTCGAAACATTCGGCGAAGAGCGGGAGGGCCGCCCGCAGCCGCCTGGAGGCGACCCGCATCCGGTGGACGTACTCGATATCGGCGTCGGCCCGGACCCCGTCGGCCTCGGCGGCAAGACGCTCCGCGTAGGTGTTCAGGACTGCCGAACCGAAGAGGCAGTAGCCGGCGTCCGCAGGGTCGGGGCGCTCTTTCCCCATGCCTGGCATCAGCTACGATCACGACGCACCCCTTAAAAAAGATCCGCACCCGATCGGGTCGGCAGAACGCCTCAGTCCTGCAGGGATAAAACCGATTTCACCGATGCAAGGTTCATCTGTTTCAGCCCGAGCGCCCGCTTCTCGATGAGGTTCCAGGAGAGATAGGCGAACGGGAAGGTAATAGCGATCGAGAGGGCGCAAAACAGCCAGAGGGGAAGAGATGGTCCGAGGAAGAGGACGATCGTCTGCTGGATCGGGTAGGCGTAGATATACACCCCGTAGCTGAAGTCCCCCCGGTCGCCGAATCTGTTGAAGGCCTGCACCGGCAGGGCGGCGAACCAGAGGACGAGGTACGGGACGGCGACCAGGGAGATGAAGGAGAAGGCCTCGGTATTCGCGGTGGCGGCCATGGCGAGGGCCAGGAAAAAGGCGGTCACGCCGTCATAACGGAGGTGCGGATAGTGGATCGAGAGGTATGCGCCGATCAGGAAATAGAGGGTGAACCGCACCTTCGAGAGGCCGGGGTCGTGGTAGAGGGCAAACCACAGGAGGAGGTTCGCGGCGATCAGGAGAAGAACGACCGATTTTTTCCTGAGCACGCCGGCGATCCCTAGGACGACCACCACCACGTACATCGTAAACTCCACCGGGATCGTCCAGAGGGAGGCGTTCACGAAGGATACCGGGTTGGCGGCAAAAAGCCCGAGGGTCGAACCGTCCTCGAAGAAGGGGAGAGTGGCGACCGCCCCGGAAAACAGGGTGGAAAAATACTCGCTCAGGGAGAGTGAAGTGGCGACCGGCCCTATGACGAAGAGGGTGAAGAGGACCACGCCGATCAGTCCGGGAAACACCCTGAGGGAGCGTTTCCAGAAAAAGCGGCCTGACTCGGGCTGGGCCAGCCAGCTCTGCGGGATCAGGTAGCCGCTGATCGTAAACAGGGCCGCAAGGGCGGCGTAGCCGATGAGCAGGAGAGGGGCCGTGGCCGGCATCGCCGCATAGCCGATCTGCAGGGCGTAGGCATGGGAGACCACGATCACGAGCGCCGCTGCAAGGCGGATCAGGTCGAAGTTGTTTCCATGCCTGGGGGGGGTCTGCATCGTTATCAGGGGATGGGCGGCAGGGAATATAGACCTGACCTTTCCCGACCCCGCAAACGGTTCATCACCGTCCTGAGGAGGAACCTTTATCAGGTTCTGTTCTTACTGAAGCTTTACATGATAAAGGTAGCAATCAACGGATACGGCACCATCGGCAAGCGTGTCGCCGATGCGGTCGCTGCTCAGCCGGATATGGAAGTTGTCGGCGTTTCCAAGACGAAGCCGAGCGCCGAGGCCTACGTCGCCAGGCAACGCGGCTACCCCCTGTACATCGCCGAGATCAACAAACGCCAGCTCTTCGAGGACGCCGGCCTCGAGGTCGCCGGCGACGTCACCGACATGATCAAGCACGCCGACGTCGTGGTGGACGCCACACCGGGCGGGATCGGGGAGAAGAACAAGAAACTCTACGAGCTCTACGGCGTCAAGGCGATCTGGCAGGGCGGCGAAGACCACGAGGTCGCCGGGTTCTCGTTCTGTTCGTCCTGCAACTACAACGAAGCGAAGAACCGGCAGTTCGTCAGGGTCGTCTCCTGCAACACCACCGGCCTGTGCCGGATCATCCATGCGATGGACGAGAGATACGGCGTCGGACGGGTACGGGCGACGATGGTCCGCCGCGGCTCAGACCCCGGCGAGATCAAAAAAGGGCCGGTCGATGCGATCGTCCTCAACCCGGTGAAGGTGCCGAGCCACCACGGCCCGGACGTCCAGACCGTCCTGCC
>ENA-ORXD01000988-ORXD01000988.1-sediment-metagenome-genome-assembly--contig:-NODE-988-length-27992-cov-10.722766_pt1 | contig 27992 bp, 19 predicted proteins | sample MGYA00237862_ERZ511471 | MGnify/ENA metagenome assembly ERZ511471 | reverse complement strand
TGATCGTCACCGAGACGGCGATCGTCGGGCACGCAGCGATGGGCGTCACGGGCCGGGCGGTGAAGATCTTCACCAGGGTCGGCCACTTCATCGTGCCGCTCGTCTCGTTCCGCCGGGTGGTCACGGGAGAGGCGGTCTCGGCGCCGCTCTTCCCCCTGATCGAGGAGGGCTACCCATGATCGGGGAGGCCCTCGCCGCCCTCTTTCCCGCGGGCGGCGTGGTGGAGGTCCGGGCGCTCGCCGATCGGTTCACGCACTCGGGCTACTTCGACGACCTGGCGAAGTGCGCCGAGGCGGCGGCGGCCCTGGACGCCGACCCCGAGGTGCGGGGGATCTACGTCACCCTCAACGAGGTAAATCCCGCCCTCCTCGCCCGCCGGGCGAACCGGGTGAAGATGCGGCTGACCAGGAGCGACCCCACCACGAGCGACGCCGACATCGTGCGCCGGCGGTGGTTGCCCATCGACCTGGACCCGGTGCGGCCGAGCGGGGTGTCGTCCACGGAGGCGGAGCACGAGGCGGCGCTCGCAAAAACGGACGAGATCGCCCTCTGGCTCAGCGATCAGGGCTTTCCCGCCCCGATCCGGGCCGACTCAGGCAACGGGGCGCACCTGCTCTACCGGGTGGACCTCCCGCCCGACGACGGCGGCCTCGTGAAGGGCGTGCTCACCACCCTGGACGCCCTCTTCTCCGACGATGCGGTGACGGTCGACACCGCCAACGCAAACCCCGCCCGGATCTGGAAACTCTACGGCACCTGCTCCCGGAAGGGCGACCACACGAGCGAACGCCCGCACCGGCGGGCGAGGATCCTCTCGGCGCCGGAGACGGCGGAGGTGGTGGCGCCCGAACTCCTCGGGCAGGTCGCCGCCCTCCTCCCGACCGAGGCCCCGGCGCCGACGGCGAAGGCCTCCTCCCCCTTCGACCTGGGCCGCTGGCTCCTCGAGCACGCCCTCGCCGTGCGGAGCACCCGGCCCTGGCAGGGCGGCACCCTCTACGTCCTCGAGGACTGCCCCTTCTCGGGCGCCCACCGCGACGGCGCCTTTGCGATCCAGTTCGCAAGCGGCGCCGTCTATGCCGGGTGCCACCACGCCAGCTGCGGCGGCGGGGTGCAGCGGTGGCCCGAACTGCGGGCGATGCACGAACCAAAGAGGCAGAAGCGGCAGGAGGTGCCGCCACCTCCGCCTCCCCCTCCTCCCGCAGCACCGGCGCCGTCGCCGGCATACCGGGAGCGGGCGATGGAGATCCTGCAGCACGGCGATCCCCTCGCCTTCCTCCTGGACACCTTCAACCGGGAGCATGTCGGCGACCGCACCGTCGCCGAGTGCCTGGTGATGTCCCTTGCCTCACAGTCGGTCGAGAACACGAACGGGCTGCACGTCTCGGTCTCCGGGACCTCAGGGAAAGGGAAGAGCCACGCCTGCGCCACGATGCTCAAGCAGGTCCCCCTCGGCCACCGCCTGGCCGGCAGTGTCTCGAACAAGGCCCTCTACTACAACGAGGACCTGCAGCCCGGCACGGTCTTCCTCTTCGATGACGTCGCTCTCTCCGACGACCTCCAGGAGATCCTCAAGAGTGCGACGGCGAACTTCGATGAGGGAGTCGAGCACCGGACGGTCACGGCCGACCGAAAACCGCAGATCTGCCGGATCCCGGAGCGGTGCGTCTGGTGGCTCGCGAAGGTCGAAGATCCCGGCGACGACCAGGTGATGAACCGGATGCTCGCTGTCTGGATCGACGACTCGGCCGAGCAGGACGCACGGGTGCTCGCCCACATGAAGAAGCGGGAGGCACGCGAGGACGGCGGCGACGAGGAGGACCCGGACCTCCCGGTCTGCCGGGCGATCTGGGAGATCCTCAAGGGTGAGCGCGTCCACATCTCGGTCCCGTACGCCTGTGCGGTGCATTTCTCCGCCACCACGAACCGGCGGAACCCGGGGATGCTCTTCGACCTGATCAAGGCCTCGGCCCTGCTCCATAGGTTCCAGCGGGAGGAGTATGAGGGCGGGATCAGGGCGAACCTCGACGACTTCAAGACGGCCGCCCGGATCTACGGGGCGATCAACGGCGATGCCGGCGGGCAGGAGACGAAACTGACGAAGAACGAGGCGGCCGCCCTGGAGACGGTGGCGGCGATGAGGTGGGAGCAGTTTACGATCAAGATGCTGCAGGAGGCGATCGGGCTGTCGTACCAGCAGACCTACCGGATCCTCAACGGCTATGCGAGCCACGGGGCGACCCACTCGGGCCTCCTGGAGAAGTGTCCGGCGGTGAGTTACTTCGATACGATGGTGACGGAGGACGGGGAGGGGTATGCGGTGCGGCGGCGGGAGCACCTCTTCTCGTTTGACCGGGCGGCGTACCGGCGGTGGGCGTTCGGAGGCGGGGTGTGGATCGATGGGGGCGGAGACCGGGACGATGGTCCCGGACCTTCTGATTCTTTCAGCATTTCTGCAGGTTTACAGCAGGATTTCAGCACCGGACGCGAGGGAGAAAAAGACGGGGATGGTTCCGGATCGCATAGTACTAGTACAGATAGAGAGACGCGTCTCTCTCTTAGTACTCTATTACAGCAATCTACACACCCAGATACCGGAGCGGGCGCGGGTGCGGGTGAGTGTGTGTGTGGGTGTGATCGCCAGAATGGTGAAAGCGATCCGACGATATCGGCGGAATGTGGAGAACGCCTGGAACGGGCCGCTTCGTGCGACCCTTTGAATGTCGCCGCATGCCGAAAGGTGCTGAAAGAGGGCGGGGGTGCCGATAGGGCGCTGCAAGAGACCCTGTCAGGTGTGCTGGAGCACACGGAGTTTTCGCGGGCGACGGTCTCCCTGGGCCGGTGCACCGTGTGCGGGGAGGGGCGGGCGGTGTTTCGGTCGGCGGACGGGCGGACCGTGCTCTGCGAGGGGTGCTATGCGCGGTTGGTGCGGATGTGGAATGCGGGGAGGGGGATCGCGTGATCCCCCTGGACCCGCTGCAGACGCCGGCGATGGTGCTCGGGATGGTGGGTGCGGTGCTGGTGGCCGGGAGGGGGGCGGGTGTGCGGGCGTGCGGTTTTGGGGCGTGGGTGATCGGGAATTTGTTCTGGGTGGCGTACGGGGCGGTGACCGGGAACTGGTACGTGATGGTGATGTTCGGGTTTTACTGGGTGATGGCAGTGGTGGGGGTGGTGAATGCGGGGAAAAATGGAGTTTAAAAAGAGAATTATGGAGATTTATGCGATCTTCTCAATCCTCTCCTTCAGCCCCTCTGCAAACGCCTCCATCATATCGAGGTTCTTGAACCCTGCGAGGATCACCTTCCCGGAGGAGAAGATCAGGGCGGTGCCCCCCTCCCCCCGATAGATCACGCCAGGGAACTGTTCGGGCTCGTACTCCACCTGCTCCATCTGCAGTGCCACGACGAGACGGGTCAATTGAACCGCCATCCCCAAGTCCTCCATGCCGACGATGTTCTGGACCCGCGGCGGCGAGACGAGATCGGGGTCGATGATGGGGGAGAGGAGGGCGAGGAACTCACCAAAAGACGTCCCCACCTCGGAAAGCGCCTTCAGCCCGTATATGATATATTTCCCGCTCCGATAGACCGTGGCCTTGCCGGAATGGAGGAGGATATAGGCGCCGTGGTACATCTCGGGATCGTATTTTATCTTCCCGGCAGGGAGTTCTGGCAACCGCCCGAACGGGACATTCTGATGGAGGTCACCCGAACACACGACATTGACGATCTTCATTCCTGAAAAAAGATGGATCCTATTCCCTCAGATACTTGCCGCCGACCGGTACGAATCTCTCTGGCTTCTGTATCACATCGTAGCGCCGGATCCCCTCGAGTTCAAGGGCCATCCAGGACTTCAGTTTCCCCTCCCCCTTCCTGACCCGCACCCCTTTTCAGCGCTCTTGGTTCTGGACGTAGGCCTTCGCCTCTTCCCGAGTGAGAATGACCGCATCGCCAAAGGTCTCGAAGAAGGTGAGGGGGGTCGTCAGCAATGATGATCCTAAAAACCTCATATCCCTCTCTCAAAATAAAGAACTTATTGATTTTTCGATTGAGATTATAGATCCAAGCCGTGCAGATCGTAATTAATGGACCATATTGATCTATCCATGATATAGATAACACAGAGATGATAAAGATGAAAACCAATCAATATTAACCATTATTTCGAAAAAATAAAACGTATTGGTGAGCAAGAACTTTCTCAACTAAAATATAGATTAAAATCGGATGGTCTCAGATCAATAAAATATATTCAGCTAAATTTTTAATGCGACTATCATATCGATCTGTTTTTTAATACTGCACCTAAAGAATCTTTAAAATTCAAATAGTCAGAGGTAATGGCACTTATGGGTGGATATACATATACAAAGGATTGGTTGCATTCTCTTGCTGGATCAATGGATGGCGTATTTGTCTCTGGAGATCCATCTTTCTCAAAAAAAATAGGTATTACAAATGCTTGCATCGTCGCGTTGAGGTTTGCAGCAAATCGGAGAGAGATTTATGGCTATTTTTTAACAATTCAATCAGAAAAAAATTGCTGGAACAAAATCCAAACTGAAATTGCCCGATCTGAAATAGTACAAAAAAATATTTTGCAACTTGAAAATATGTTGAATAAAAAAATACCGATAATTTTCTTCGATAATAACCACCCTGAAGAATTTGCATTGTCTCTAGATATGAATAAATATTATAATGTCAATTCTGACGGCTTAAAAGAACAGTTTGGGAAATACAACCCGGAAATAATAAAAAATCCAGGTACATTTAAACATGTAAATAGATCTATAAACGATTCTTTCCAGAGATGGACACGATCTCATTTATCGAAATATTTAGTCATTAATGATTTTGACATAATTATTCCCAGAATGTCATTTTTAATAGAATTGAAAAGAGTTAAAGAGAATATTATAGATTGGAGGCCATATCTTGATGATAAGGCAAATTATTTGTCTCTTTTAAACATATGTAATCAAAATAACCTAAGTATGCTAACGATAGCATATAATTATGATAACGAAGATATTGCGCTACATCATATTGATGTGATAAATGATGACAGTATCTCGGGCATATATTGCATCTGTCAATTTTCTGATATAATTGATATGAATCGTGAGAATCTTGATGTTTATCCTTACATAAGTGCAAGGAAACGACAATAATGACAGATGATAGTGACGATTTTCATCAGGGAACAGAGGATGGACTCTATTCCCTCAGATACTTTCCGCCGACCGGAATAAACCGATCAGGTTTCTGAACCGCATCATAGCGGCGGATATCCTCCAGTTCTAGTGCCATCCATGGCTTCTTTCTTCTCTCTTCCTTTCTGACCCTCACACCCTCCCAGCGGCCCAGATTATCGAGGTATGTCTTCATCTCTTCACGCGTGAGGAAGATGGCGTCGCCGAAAGTCTCGAAGAAGGTGAACGGGTTGTCACTGATGATGATCCGTTTGATTCTAGCCTCGCCAACATAGCCGGTGTCCTTGTGAGATTGATAGAAGATCAGCCTCATGCCTGGCCTGAGTTCCTTGAAGACTGTCGCCGGTTTGACAAATACGGTCTTGCCCTCGTCGAAGAAACGTGTCATGTATATTTTTGGGATCGGGAAGGTGACGCCGGTGATCTCAGCCATAGTTACATCATGGGTTTTGTATCATATTATATCAATGTGATATAATCTGCTTAATAGTAATAACAAGACATTAAAATCTTTTCATTATTTAATCGAAGTCTTTATCGAGGATAATATCCTTCAAAACCTCTATAGGATGACCCCCCTAAATTCTGACCTTCTGGATAAAATTCTGAACGAGCCAAAGAAACTCTCTCCTGCCCAGAGGCGGGCCGTGACCTGCGACCGGATGCATATCAGGATCATCGCCGGCGCGGGGGCGGGCAAGACAGAGACCTTGACCCGGAAAATCGTTTACCTTCTCCTCGTGAAAGGCGTTGATCCTTCGGCCATTGTGGCGTTCACGTTCACAGAAAAGGCAGCTCAGGGCATGAAAAGCCGCGTCTATGAACGAGTCCGGCACCTTGGCGGCGAGGAGATCTGCGCCCGGTTGGGAGAGATGTTCATCGGAACCATCCACGGTTACTGCAACCGTCTCCTCGAAGAAAACTTCGGCTATGGCGATTACGGCGTCCTCGATGAAAAGCAGGAGATGGCATATCTCATGCACGTGGGATGGAGTCTTGGACTCGGGGCTTCGGGATATTATGCCACAAACTGTGAGGAATTTCTCAATAGTCTGAACGTGGCCTATGGGGAGATGATCCCGGCAAAAACCCTCGAAAAGAAAGCCGGGGACTTCTACCAGAAAAAGTGCCATTACGAGGCATCTCTGGAGCAGCACAAGCGGCTCACCTTCAATCGCATGGTGCAGCTGGCCGTGGAAAAACTTCAGACCCAGCCCGAAGTTACGGACCACGTGGAATATCTCATCGTGGATGAATACCAGGACATCAACCGCGCCCAGGAGAAACTCATTCAACTCATTGGCAAGGGCGGGGGTATATTCATTGTGGGCGATCCGAGGCAGACCATCTACCAGTGGCGCGGCTCGGATGAGCGGTGCTTTGATGAGTTCGCTCAAAATTATGCGGAGACGGCCACCATTCGTATCACCGAGAACAGGCGGTCCACGAAGGCTGTCATCACAGCGGCAAATGGTTTTTCCGACACTTTCGAGGTTCACCGTTATGACCACATGGACGTCATGAGGACGGAGGCAGGGGGAATCTATCTCGCTGAAATGGACAACAACGTTGCCGAAGTGGAGTGGATTGCCAATCACATTCAGGCGCTGGTGAAAAAGGGCAGTTGTGCCTACAAGGACATCGCCCTGCTATTTCGGAGTGTGACCACTTCTGCACCGGTGTTCATCGATGTGTTCAGGGAGCGCGATATTCCTTTCGTTGTGGGCGGCAAGGTGGGTCTCTTCCGCCGTCTTGAGATCCTTGGCATGGGGAAGATGTTCGCGTGGTTGTGGGATGATGGGTTCTGGCAATCAGATCGCTATTCATCAGAGAGCCGGATTTACGGAGACGAACTCTTTGAAGAGGCGGTTTTGAACTGGAATGACGGCATCCCTGAACTTGCCCTCGATGGTGAGGGCAGGGAACGCCTGGTGCGCTGGAAAGAAACCGTCCTTTCCTCTTCCTATGACAACTTCACGCAGGTATTCGCCGCATTGCTCGTGCTCCTCGGCTACCATAGACTGGATCCCGACGATCCCCGACACGCCGTTATCATGGCAAACATGGGCCGGTTCAACACGCTGCTCACAGACTATGAGACAGCCATCATGCTCGGCGGGAGGAAGCGGAGGAACTGGCAGAGCGATCTGAAAGGGCTCTGCTGGTACCTGAATGCCTATGCCTCCTCGAAGTACGAGGAGCAGGCGGGCGACGACGTGTGTGGTGTGGACGCGGTCCAGTTGATGACCATTCACCAGAGCAAAGGACTGGAGTGGCCACTCGTGTTCATTCCAGCCCTGGTGAACGGCCGGTTCCCCTCGAGTCTTGCTGGCCGGCAGCGTCACTGGCTCCTGCCCCGGGACCTCTTTGCCGTGGAGAAGTATGAGGGTGACACGGAGAGCGAGCGCAAACTCATGTATGTGGCGATGACCCGGGCGAAGGATGTGGCTGCGGTCAGTTATTTCACCCACATGAACGGGAGGAAGAAGGGCCGCAGCGACTTCGTGGACGATGTGGCGGAACTGCCCGGCGTGGTGCCTCTCACGCAGGAGGAGAACCTACCTGACTATGCCTATGTTGTTGGCGGTCGTTCGGAGGAGTTGCAGACGTTCACCGCCGGGGAAATTGTGGATTATGGGAAGTGCCCGTATTTCTATCGGCTCAGGCACTTGTGGGGCTACCAGCCGGGCATATCTGATTATCTTGGCTATGGGCGGGCATTGCATTTCTGTCTCCGGGAGACCGCCGATCTCATGAAAAACGAAGAAATGCCTCCGATGACGGCGGTGGCGACTGCCATGGAGGAGCACTTTTTCATGCCCTTCGTGACGGAGGGGCGCATGGAAAAGATCAAGGATGCAGCGAAGAAACATCTGATGAAGTTTGCCAGGAAATACCATGAGGACATGCTGCGCATCCGGGAGGTAGAGTCGCGCATCGAGTTTCCCATCCAGAACGCCATTGTGACGGGGAAGGTGGATGTGATTCTCCATGACGGAGAAGACGCCATCGAGGTGCGTGATTACAAAACTTCTGATACGGCGACCATGCCGGAGGACGTGGCCCTGCAGGTCAGGCTATACAGTCGCGGCCTCACCTCTATCGGTGAGACGGTGACCCGGGGATCGGTGGCCTACCTCGAAGAGGCGGAAGTGGACGATGTGGATGTGTCTGAGGACGCCATTGCCGGGACCGTGGCACACGTTGAGGAGAGCATTGCAAACATTCTCGCCGGGAAGTTCCTGGCCTGCCCCGGGGATTCATGCGAGAGATGCGATTATGGGGATATTTGCCGGTGGAAAGCATGAGCATTGAAGATTGCTTGGAGGTTGCTGAATGAGTCTATTGATGAATCTGGGGGGGGCCGTTCAAGAAATTAAGAGAGCGAAAACTAATATTGAGTTGGTTGAAGGCATTAATCGATTTACGGAAGAATTCTACAAGACTCTTAGCATCCTTTTGTATGTCCGATATAGAAAAAAAATTGTGAATGATGAAATCGATCCAAATGATGATATTATCAATCTAATTCAAGATTATTGTGAGAAACCAACATTCAATAGTTGGATGAAACTCACATCAGACTGTTATACCGTTTTCAGCAATCATCCGGATTCTTTTGCCGAAACAATGAACATATTATTGAATAAAAAACTTCAGGGAGAATTAAAAGAAAAATCTAAAAATGTTATTCGAGAAATTTACACTTTAAAGTCCTGTGAACCACCCAGCCCTAAAAAAATAACATATGGGTATTTTTTGGGAACTATTAAAGACCTCAGAAATTTTCGATCGCATCATTGGGATAATAATGCTCGATTGGAGCCACTCGTAAGAAGTGGCATAAAAGAGGTTGTCATTTATATTATAGGCGACATTTTCAAAGATATTGATGTAAAAATTATAAAACCAGTTAACATTGAACGGACTCATGTAAACACATACGTCTTTGACTATGGGACTAATACAACATCATTTGAGAAGATTGAGGAACAGATTGTTCCTAAAGATAATTTATCATCCACATATATCCTATTTCCTGATGAAGACGAAATATTCGTAAATCTCACAAATTTGATACATCTCGATGAAAATACTAACAGGGTATATGTCTACCAGCAGATGAAAAATGCGAATTCGGCATTATTTATCAACGTTCCAATAATTGGGGAAATAAATGAGATAGCATTAGATTATGATGGACAAAATAAAGTTTTCTCGCTATCAAAATCAGAGATAGAAAAGGACAAATTACGGTTAACCTTAAAACAAAAGTACGGGGTTATCTCTCAATCCGGAAATCTAATTCACAATATTCCCTCTCCTTTTGAGTCTTATGTTTCAAGACCAAAAAAAGAGGAGGAATTAATTAAAAGATTGAAACATCCCAGGACACATATTATCTCTCTTTCTGGTGGAGGAGGTTATGGTAAAACAGAACTGGTGAAACAGGTTTTGTGGAATGTTTTAAAGAATCAAGAAGTAGTTGAAGGTTTTGACCTTCATTATGATCTTGGAGTCTGGATATCAGCAAAAGAAACAAAGTTTGATTGCGGCAGCATTCGCCAGACAACTTCATCATTTGTGAGTTTAGAAGATTTTCTTGATTGCATTCTGTATGTGACCAACAATATTCGATATATTGGATTCACTGAAACAGAAAAGAAAAAAATTATCGTTGATGTCTTAAATCAGTATGAATCGCCTTTGTTGATCCTGGACAATCTTGAAACAATACAAGAGAAATTTTCACTCTATAATTATTTGGATGCTATACTGGGCGAAATTAAAAGCGATATAAAAGTAATAATTACTTCTAGGGTCGAAAATTACAATTTTAATCAATATATGATTCCTGTGGGTTCAATGGAAGATGAAGAGGCACATGAATTAATTATAGATCAGTTAACTCAGTTGGGTATTGCTGAACGATACTCCAGCGATGATAAAATATCATATATAGCAAAAATCAGTGCAAAATCCCCTCTTCTCATAATCTTTGTTGTACAATTATTAAAAAGAGGATACACCCTTGAAGAATTTAAGAAAGGTGAATTCGGAGCATATGAGCAAGCTTTGAATTTTATTTGCGAGTTTCAATGGAAAGAACTCTCAGAAAAGGCGAAAAATATACTTATGGCCGTCACTGTTGCGCACGGCAAGTGCAGCTTTGCGCAAGTCCGTCAAATGTGCAGTATTACTGACACAGATTCGTTCCAATACGCAAAAGAGGAACTGTCTCAGCGCTCATTTTTGATTCAATCAGAATTAGAAAATTCGATGTTTGCACTATTGCCTCCTATTTACTTATTTGTGAAATCTCAGTTTATAAAATATCCTGGAAAGACAGATCAAATGGAGAAGCAATGGAATATTCTCAATCAACCGGAATCTATCACGTCAGAAAATTCGGAAAATCCTATCTACAATAGTGATGATATCCAACTCCAACAATTGATTCAGAAAGCGGATAGTTTTATCCGTGTGAATGCAATCAGTTACGCCCACGAGTATTATATTAAAGGGGTTCAATTCTTCCCAGAAAGTCCAATTGCGTGGAGAGAGCTCGCAGAATTTGAATTTAAATTCTTGGAAGACGATAATAAGGCCAGATCATCATTTCAAAAAGCGATCGAACTGGATCCCACTGATCCTGTAACCTATACAAAATTTGCTTATTGTGAGCAGAACAGAGGACAGAACCAGCAACAACCAAAATATGTGAAAGATTCAATTGAGTATAATAAGAAGGCCCTTTCACTTTTTACCGATGAGAAATCCCAACGCATTGTAAAGGATCATATAGGATCAGCATACCTAAAATTAGCCGAGATCGAAAAGAATCAAGGTTTGAAAACGCGCATTAGTGAGGAAAAGCATAATCACTTTATAATGTCTGACGAATATGTCAAAATGGCCATTAAAATTTTTGAGGACAATATCATCCTAAAACCGAAAGATGAGGATGAAAAATACCACAATGCTATTGATTACAATTACCTCGCTATAGCCTATATTCGCAGAGCTCGACCAGAAAAGAAAAATGAAGAATATTATCATCAGAAAGCCCTTGTATGTCTGGTTAATGGTTTGAAGGCACGGCCATCAGATAATAAATTGTTGTTCACACTTGGCGATCATAACATTAAACGACTGTTGAGAGATAAATATAAAATTATCGTTAATGATTCGGACAGAATTATCACCCAGAAGAAAATTTTGGCAATCTCAGATAAAATCGAAGACGATTTTGACAGAATGAAATTGAAATGACGATCGGTGATGAGATCATGGACGACAAAACAGCAGCATACAACAAGGAACGACTGAATACTCTAAAACAGCGACTGAAACAGACCCTTTCCGATCTCTTCCAGATTGATTCCCCGGACCTCGACTTCGGTGTGTACCGGATCATGAACCAGAAGCGAGACGAGATCACGCGGTTCATGGACAAGGACCTCATCGAAGCCGTGGACGAGGAGGTCGGGAAGTATGACGACGAGGCCCGTACCGACATCACAAAGGAACTTGAGGCGCTGGAGCGGAGGATAAAGGAAGAGATCGCCGAAGACGCTCTCATAGCGTCGGGTATCAAGGAGGCCTACCTGAACTCAAAACTGGCCCGGGACCTGAACGAACGGTGGCAGGACCTGAGGAAGAAGGAAGAGGAGGCTTCGATGAGCGATGTGCAGAAGGCGGAGATCTTCGCACACCTGGGGGAGTTCTTCTCACGTTACTACAAGGACGGCGACTTTCTCTCCCTGCGGCGGTACTCTGCGAATGAGAAGTACGCCGTACCATACAACGGCGAGGAGGTGCTCCTCCACTGGGCAAACAAGGACCAGTACTACATCAAGACTGACCGGTTCCTCAAGGGCCACGGCTTCGATGTGGGCGCCTATCGGGTCATGTTCGAGGTGGTGCAGGCCGAGGGGCAGGGAGATGCCAACGGGAATGCCCGCTATTTCGGGCTCAGCGGTGGAGAGGGCGAGGTGACGTATGACGAGGAGAAGAAACTGCTCACGGTCCGCTTCGCCCATGTCCCCCTCTCCGACGACGAACTGAAGAGCCGGTTCCCGCCCGGGGCCAGCCGCCAGAAGCCGAACACGGACGATATCGTGGACGGCCTTGTGGCGGCCATTGTGGCGCACGGTTGCATCCCGAAGGGGTTGAAGGACGCATTCGAGACGAAGGAAGGGGACAGAGACACGAACCCCCGTCTGCGCAAACACGTGCTGGGCTTCGCGAAGCAGAGCACGAGCGATTTCTTCATCCACAAGGATCTCGGCGGGTTCCTGAGAGGAGAACTGGACTTCTTCATCAAGAACGAGGTCTTCAAGCTTGATTATCTCGGGACAAAGGACGAGGTGCCGGTGGAGCGCTATGTGAAGCGGGCGAAGGTGCTCAAGAGCATTGCCACCCGCATCATCGACTTTCTGGCGCAGCTGGAGGACTTCCAGCGGATGCTCTGGGAGAAGAAGAAGTTCGTGCTCCAGACCGACTACTGCATGACCATTGACCACGTCCCTGAGAAGTACTACCCGGCAATCTGCGCCAACGAGCGGCAGGTGCAGGAGTGGAAGAACCTCTATGGGATCGGGGAAGGGGCGCAGCAGACTCTCGGCAGTGGCACAATCGACGTGGCCTTCATGAAGGGCCACCCTTATCTGGTGCTAGACACCGCCTTCTTTGATCCGGCCTTCAAGGACCGCCTCCTCGAAGACCTGCAGCACCCGGATGGCACGCCGGTGGAGAACCTCGACGAGACCATCGGCGGGTTGATGATCAAGTCAGAGAACTGGCAGGCGTTGAACCTCCTGCAGGAGCGGTATAAGGAGCAGGTGAAGTGCATCTACATCGATCCGCCATATAATACGGGGAATGACGAGTTCATCTACCGGGATAATTACCAGCATTCGAGCTGGCTGAGTATGATGTATGATAGAATTTCAGCGACCAGAAAATTCATGAGTAACGATGGTGTGATTTTTACAAGCATTGATGATGGAGAACAATCGTTTCTGAGAGATCTTCAGACCACCGTTTTTGGGAGTGAGAATTTTATAAACAATATAATTTGGCAGAAAAAATATTCCCCGCAAAACGATGCACGTTGGCTATCAGACAATCACGATTTCATCCTTTCTTTTGCTAAAGAAAAAAATATTTGGCGACCAAATTTACTTCCTAGAACTGAAGATCAAAATAAAAGATATTTCAATAGAGATAACGACCCGAGAGGGCCATGGAAATCAAGTGATTTATCGGTAAAAACATATTCGGCAGCATACGATTATCCTATTACAACACCATCAGGGCGTATTGTAAACCCACCATCAGGCTATTGTTGGAGGTTTTCACCAGAAAAATTTAAGGAAATGGTAAATGAAAACCGAATCTGGTTTGGAGAAGACGGAAATAACGTACCCTCAATAAAAAGGTTCCTTTCTGAAGTAAAAATGGGAATAACCCCATTGACAATTTGGACATATGATGAAGTTGGTCACAATCAGGAGGGAAAACAAGAATTAAAATCTATGCTTTCGGAAAAAGACGAAGTTTTTGGCACTCCAAAAGTGGTTCGTCTTCTTAAACGAATAATTACAATAGGTGCAGGTAGCAATTCTACGGTTCTGGACTTCTTCGCCGGCTCAGGCACCACCGCCCACGCCGTGCTCAGCCTGAACAAGGAGGACGGCGGCAATCGGAAGTACATTCTCGTCGAGATGGGCGATTACTTCGACACCGTCACAAAACCCCGCATCGAGAAGGTCGCCTACTCCTCCAACTGGAAAGATGGCAAATCGCAGGACACTGAAGGCCAGAGCCACATCTTCAAGTACATGCTCCTGGAGCAATACGAGGACACCCTGGACAACATCGAGTTCCTCGACAAAAGCGGCCAGATGCAACAGACCCTCTTCTCCGTACGGGACTACATGCTCCGTTACTTCCTCAACTTCGAGACGAACGAGAGCCCGTGCCGCCTGAACGTGGACCGCATGGCCACCCCTTTCGCCTACACCCTGAAGATCAGGCGGGACTCCGGCTTTGACCAGTTCCTCGCCGACAGGGACGGGTTCCGCGAGGTGACCATCGATCTCGCGGAGACCTTCACCTACCTCCTCGGCCTCCATGTCATCCGCCGCATCACCCGGGAACACAACGGCCTCACCTACCGCATCGTCCACGGCACCGCACCCGACAACCAGAAGATCACCGTGGTCTGGCGCAACTCACCGAAGAAGCCCGAGGACCACAGGGCAGAACTCGAAGAGGATGCCACCTTCATCACCGAAAAAATCCTGGGTGAGTTCCCGGACACCGCCACCCTCTATGTGAACGGCCACTGCTTCGCACCCCAGGCCGTGCCCCTCGAACCCGTCTTCAAGAAACTCATGGGAGCGTGACCCGCCCATGGCAGCAAAAAAAGGTCGTCGACCTTCAGCAGGCGCAACAAAAACAAAGGAGGGGACCCTCCGCCCCTGGCTGGTCCGAAACGCCTTCATGCTCCGCCTCTTCGGCATGAAGAAGTTCGGCGACCTCCAGAGAGCACTCGCCGACATCGAGGAAGGCACCGAGGAAGACGGTCACAGCACCTTCTTCCACGTCCTCCGCAGGCACAAGAGTTTCAAAGAACGCGCCGAGGTCACCGCCGACGAACTCGCCGCCTATGACGAGAACATCATGCGGCACATGACCCGCATCAACACCCACCGCGACGTCCCCATACGTCTCAAGTATTACCAGTGGCTCGCCGCCCTCTTCACCGAGGCCTACCTGGACCGCTACTTTAAAGGCCCGGGGAAACTGGCGGGAGCCATGGAGACCGCCCTCATGGCCTATATCGAGGAAAACCACCCGGGCTTCGATCCCGATGGCCTCTGTGCGAAGTTCACCCCCTCCATGGACGAACTCCGCAAGTGCGCCTACTGGATGGCCACCGGCTCAGGCAAGACGTTCCTCATCCACCTCGCCTACCTCCAGTTCAAGCACTACAACCGCGGCCCCCACCACATGGACATCGACCGCGTCCTCCTCATCACCCCGAACGCTGACCTCACCGCCCAGCACCTCCGCGAGATGAAGAAGAGCGGCATTCCGGCCGCAGAGTTCGACGCCACCGGACTTGGCGGCTACTTCCAGACACAGGGCGGGGATACCGTGGACGTCATCGAGATCACGAGACTCACCGACGACAAAAAAGACGGCGGCATGCGGCGGGTGGACATCGAGAGTTTCGAGAAGAAGAACCTCGTCTTCGTGGACGAAGCCCACAAAGGCAGTGGCGGCGAACGCTGGAAGTACTTCAGGAATGAACTCGCCCGGGAGGGGTTCACCTTCGAGTACAGCGCCACCTTCGGCCAAGCGGCCGCATCGGGCACTGGGGGAGAGGACGACAACCTCACCGCCTTCGCCAAGACCATTCTCTTCGACTACTCCTACCCGCACTTCTACAACGATGGCTATGGCAAGGAATACCGCATCCTCAACGTCAATGAGAAGAAACACGAGACAGACCGCGTCCTTCTCGCCAACCTCCTCACCTACTACGAGCAGAAACTCATCTTCGCAAACAACAGGGAAACCGCTGCCTCTTACAACATCGCAGACCCCCTCTGGATCTTCGTGGGCAGCAAGGTGAACGTCTCAGGCGCAAAATCTGATGTCCTCACCGTGGTCCGGTTCCTCAACACCTTCCTCACCGACCGCGACTGGGCCGTCCGGACCACGGACGAATTCCTCCGTGGCAAGTCAGGTCTCCTCCACGAGAAGACCAACCACGATCTCTTCGACCCCGCCTACCCGGAGCAGCGTCTCCGCTACCTCCGCCAGCAGGGCGGAGACGCCGCCGCCATCTACGACAACATTCTCCTCCGCGTCTTCCGCTGTTACGAAGCAAACGGCCTCACCCTCGTGAACATCAGAAACTCAGACGGAGAAATCGGGCTCAGGTGCGGTGACAACGACTTCTTCGGGGACATCTATGTCGGCGATGCGCCCACCTTCCTCAAGATCGTCGAGAAACACGAACCAACCATCCCCATCGAAAAAATCGATCACGTCTCCCTCTTCAGAACCATCGACGACCCCGAATCCACCGTGAACCTTCTCATCGGCGCGAAGAAGTTCATCGAAGGCTGGGACTGCTACCGGGTCTCCTGCATGGGCCTCATCAACATCGGGAAAAGCGAAGGCACCGAGATCATCCAGCTCTTCGGGCGCGGCGTCCGCCTCAAAGGCAAGAACAACTCACTCAAGCGGAGCACCAATAACAACGGCGACCAACCGCCTGACCTTCCCCTCCTGGAGACCCTCAACATCTTTGGCGTGGACGCAAAGTATGTGGGCTATCTGAGGGAGTTCCTCGCCATCGAGGGCGTGGACACATCAAACACCGTGGACAAGTCCATTGCAATTAAAATCCGGGACGATTACCTCACCGAAGGCCTGCTCATCCCTCACTGGGAAAAAGATGGGTTCACCCGCAAAGAGCGCTTCGTGCTCACAAAAAGAGACATCGCCCCGGTGACCGTCGACCTCCTTGTCAGAGCGGAAAGCGAAGACAGTACCCGCTTCAAAGGCATTGAAGCAGACACACGACCCGAGCCCGTCTCCATCGAGCCCGCCTATCTCGACTACATCGACTGGGAGCAGGTCTACTTCTCACTCCTCGACCACAAAGCCGGTAAAAACTGGAAGAACATGGTATTTACCCGGGACCTCCTCAGAGAGATCATCGCAGACCCGGCCGCTTACACCCTCTACTGTGCGGACCACATGATAAAACCGGCAACTTTCGAGGAGTTGCAGAACCTTGAAGACGTCATAGTCCTTGTCCTGAAAAAGTCCCTGCAGGTCAGTTATGGCAGAAAAAGAAACGCGTGGATTCGGGACAACTCTCATCTCAGCGAGCTCACCAAAGACAACGATAACTTCACCTTCAAGACCTACACCGTGAAGATCAGAGAGAATGAACAGGAGATCCTTGACGCCGTTGGACACATCGGAAAACATATCGACGAGTTCATCAAAGGCCAGAAGAACAAGTTCATCACCAACGTCTACTTCGGCACCAACCTTTTCCAGCCTCTCATCACCAAGACCCAGAAATACTCTGAAAAACTCTCCATCTCACCTGAAGGTCTCAACGAAGGTGAAGAGCAGTTTGTCCGGGATCTCTGGGCCTTTGTCGAAGATGAAAAAAATGCGGAGTTCTTCGAGGACCACAAACTCTTCTTGTTGCGTAACCTGCCAAAGAGAGGTGTTGGATTCCCCAAAAACGCGTGGTTCTACCCTGACTTCATCCTCTGGGTGAAGAACAACACCACAAACGCGCAGCGGGTGATCTTTGCCGATCCCAAGGGTCTGACTCACCTCATGAACGGATTCGATGACGACAAAGTTCAGCTCTGCCACGACATCAAAGACCTCCAGAGCGAGATCATCCACAAGACCGGCAAAACCGATCTCGTCCTTGACTCCTACATCATCTCGGTCACACCCCGCTCTGACATCGACGCCATATTCAAACCGGCATCGTCCGCAGATTACGACACCCACCATGTCCTCTTCCAGAAAGAGCGGGGATACATCGAAAAGATGCTTTTGTGAGACGGAACAACCCTTATATCTCTTTTCAGCGAACACGCCACCATGGCACGATGGCTTGCAATATCCAACCGGGCAAACTGGGACGTGGTCCGAAAAAAGCATGTCTGGGGCGTACCCCAGCGCAATAAAAACATCATCGCCCGGGTAAAAACCGGAGACTCCGTGCTCATCTACGTGGGGCAGGAGAAGAAGGACGACGCCATACTCCCCTCGTCTGTGGTGGGCGAGTTCGCGGTGACATCTGAGGCGTACGAAGACCACACAGTCATCTTCACCGTCCCGCCACACATGGTCAAGGAGGCCTTCCCCTACCGCATCAAACTGAGTCCGGTGCGGGTCTTCGATCCGCCTGTGGAATTCAAGCCCCTTATCCCGGATCTCGGGTTCATCACCAACAAGAAGATGTGGACCGGGCATATTCGAGTGGCCATGCGGACCATACCCGAGGAAGACTATCGGCGGATTGCGAAGGGTTGATAAAAAAAAGAGAGAAAAAGGATTCACGAACGTGCTCCTACTCCTGTAAAAAAATACCTCCGTATCATCCTTTTTTCGCCATAGAATCGCCATATATTTAAATCATAAAAAATAAAAGCCACTTATTAATCGAATCGAATGGCGAACCCCCATGAACACATCATTTTCAAGTGACGCCCCCAGCCAAAACCAGATCGACACACTCCCCAAAAAACAGAGTCCACTCCTGAGGCTCCATACCATCTGTCCCTACTTCACCATGTTCCCCCTGGACTTCCCCTTCCATACACTGACCTCTGCCGGCCCGAACGACTGGGTCCTCGATCCCTTTTGTGGCCGGGGGACTACCAACTACGCAGCACGATTACGAGGTCTCAACTCCGTGGGGATAGACTCAAGCCCCGTGGCCGCCGCCATATCCGCAGCAAAATTTGTTGACACCACGCCCACCGAGATCGTCCGGCTCTGCAAAACCATTCTCGACAACGACCAGGAGCCCGATCACATCCCTGAGGGGCGGTTCTGGGAACTCTGTTACCACCAGGACACGCTCCACGACATCTGCAAACTGCGGGAAACACTCCTGGGGGAATGTACCGCCGACGAAGCAGTCGCACTGCGGGCACTCATGCTCGGCATCCTCCACGGCCCCACAACGAAAAATCAACCCTCCTATCTCTCAAACCAGATGCCCCGCACCTATTGTTGCAAGCCCGATTATTCGGTGCGCTACTGGGAGCGCCACGGACTGTTTCCCCAAAAAATTGATGTCCTCGATGTGGTCTCCAGAAAAGCAGCATATTCCTTTGGCACGCTTCCAGCCAGAACCCGAGGAGGCATCATCAGGGGAGACTCCCGCACCACGCTCCCTTCAATCTCTGGAGACGGGTTCAACTGGGTCATCACCTCTCCTCCCTACTATCACATGAAAACCTACGTTCAGGACCAGTGGCTCCGCAACTGGTTCCTCGGCGGCGAAGATACTGTCAACTACACGGTCACAGGCCAACTCACCCACTCAAGCCGGCAGGACTTTGCCAGAGACCTGGCAGGTGTCTGGAAAAACATCACCGATGCCTGCGCACCGGGAGCAAAAATGGTCGTCCGCCTCGGTGCTATCCCGAGTTCGGCCTGCAACCCCGGCGAAATTCTGCAGGAGTCCATTGACCATGCAAACTGCGGCTGGGAAAGAGTAAAGATCGAATCTGCAGGAACGGCAAAAAGAGGGAGACGGCAATCAGATCAGTTCGGCGGCACCATGGGGACCGCACATGAGGAAATCGACTACTTTGCCGTTCTGACGTGACCTCCTATGTTCGACCCTGACGTATTACCCGAACTCAGAAAAGTGGTCAAAGACCGGGCAGAAGCAGATAAAAAACTGCTTGACATGCTCAGGAGCGAAGTCCGATCATTTGCTGGAAACGCTCGCGTCATCCAGCCGCGCTCGGCAACGGCTGTTTCCCTTGTTGCAAGCGACGGGGGAAACAACAAACTGGCCTTCGATCCGTTTTACGTGCAACTCGTCAGGGTCACCGATTCTTACGGCAAAGAACTCTGTTTGGATGCGGTGTCTCCAACCACAGACACCGACGAACTGAGTCAGGCCCAGTTCAACCCGGACGACACACCGAAGACCGCTCTGGGCAAGATGATGGCCGATCTGGGTGCTCAAACCCTGAATGAACTCAGTCCCATGATCCCCAAAGGCTCGGTGATGCGGGAGACTCCCGAGAAGGTCAAACCTGGGTGGGTGATGGTCTATCGGGACCTCTGCGAATGGGCCGTCCTCTATGAACGAATTGTCTTCGACTCATTCGCCACCGACACCCTCATCGTCCGGGACGGACAACTGCGGGCGAAAATATTTTCAAAGGAGCTCTTCAACACATGGCGGAAAAATGTCGAAGCGGCGATTGAAAATATCTATCGCAGAGACAGACGGCGCGTGTTCCTTGTCGGTATTGCCAAACATAGCAAAGTCATCGACCGCTACCGTCTGGCAATGGCAATCGAAGGCACTTTTCCCGGCGGCGAACCACGCTACGTGAGAATTCCCCGCCACCTTGAAGCGAAGGCCTATCTCTGGGATGAGTATGCCCGGGGAGCAGAGAGCGAAGAAGAAGAAGGGGAAACACCGAAGTTCGTCGCCGGCGACATGTACTTCGTCCGCTTTGGGAAACACCAGGGAGATCCCATATGGGCGGTAGATATCCTCTCAAGCCAGAGCACCCGTGCATCTGAAATCTTCGGATATCTTCTCAACGATGCGATCAGCGGGTTTCCAGTTCCCTTCTATCCTCTCTGTTTACAGAAGGCCCACGAACATGCACAGATTGTCGATTTTGATCTGCTTATTTTCCAGGACGAGATCTACGCCGCAGTACGCAACTTGCTCCCTGCCGAAAAACGCGGTGTGATCGACTCGTGGAGATTTAACACGGATTTATCAGCCCGGAGGTATGAATGAAGTTATTTCCCAAGGACAAGGTCATAGGAATATTCAGGGGCTTCAAACAAGGAGGCCTTGAGTTTCACGCAGAACTCGTGCTCCCCTATCAAAACGGGTTCCAGAGTGCACCAATGCACGGACAGTTTCTCATCATCCAGCTGGAGTCTGAAGACGAGGGAGTCCTGGGAAGAATCACCTCCATTGCCTCTGAAGGGCGATTGACGTCGAGTTCTGGCGAAGATTATGGTATTCGGGCTGTATCAGATGACCGAGAGATCCCCGAAGATCTCAGAGAGCAGTACCTCAAGTACCGGGTCGATATCCGTGTCCTCGGTGTGCTCAGGACAGTCGACGGGAAGGTTGTCTTTGCCGCCTCCCACAGACGCCTCCCGCATGTGGGCAGTAAGGTGGCCTTCCTCTCAGATGAACTACTCAAAGAAGTCGCCGGCCATAACATCGATGGTGTTGATCTCGGTTTTCTTGCACTCGGCGAATTCGTCTATTGCGCCGGCGACGAACGGATAAAACCTGAGGAATGGATCATCGAAAAAAGTCCGGTGGTGACCCCCCGGTTTGCGATCCAGAACCTTGTGTCACGGCGGTCGTTTGTCTTTGCCCGGGCGGGTTTCGGGAAATCAAACCTCAACAAGTTGCTGTTCAGCAGTCTCTACAAAGAGACGCCCACCATCGAGAAGAGAGGAGGCCGAAAGGTTCCTGTGGGGACGATCATCTTCGACCCCGATGGTGAGTATTACTGGCCCGACGACAAGAACCGGCCGGGGCTCTGTGATGTACCTGAACTCGAAGACAAACTGGTCGTATTCACCAAGAAAAAAGGGCCAAGTCCATTCTACGACTCATTTGTTGCCGGCGATATCAAACTTGATATCCGCCGGCTGAGGCCTTCGGATGTGATCTCCATTGCCCTCTCTCCTGAGAAGCAGGAGCAGCAGAACGTACGCAAACTCAAGGGGATGAATGACCAGGACTGGAAAAAACTGGTCGATGAGATCTATGAGCACGGGAACCTCGCAGATGGAGAACTCCTGAAGGAATTGTTGCATTTAACTGACCAGCAGGAGGCGGAGATGGCTGCCGCACGGGCGAATATGACGGCAATCGTGAAGATGCTCCATGATCCAAGCAGTCAGATGCTGGACATGCTTCTCCTCTCCCTCAAGGAAGGAAAACTCTGTATCATCGATGTTTCTCAGTTACGTGGTGAATCGGCCCTCGTTCTCTCTGGTATTCTTCTTCAACGGATATTTGATTATAATCAGCGTGAATTTACCGAGGCACAACCGCAGACCATCCCTACAATTGCGGTGGTCGAAGAAGCTCAGTCGGTCCTCGGGAGTTCCCGGAGTTCACCTCCATACGTGGCATGGGTGAAAGAAGGGCGAAAGTATGATCTCGGGGCCGTGCTCATCACCCAGCAACCCGGGAGCATCGCATCCGAGATCCTCAGTCAGGGCGACAACTGGTTTGTGTTCCATTTGCTCTCCTCGGTCGATCTTCAGACACTCAAGAAGGCCAATGCCCACTTCTCTGATGACCTGTTAAGCACTCTTTTGAATGAACCTCTGGTCGGGAACGGAATCTTCTGGAGCAGTGCAGGAGGCAAGAGTTACCCGATTCCGGTGAGAGTTTTGCCTTTTGAAGAGTTGTATGAAGCACGGGATCCTGAATATGAACGCCCTGCTGCCGCAACATTTGCCCAGGAGTTAAAAAAACGATTCAAGGCCACGGTCATAGCGAGGCCTCAGTCCACACCAACAACACTACATGAGGATGGTGAAGCAATTGCATTAACAGAGGAAAACGGATCTGAAGAAGGAGAAGGCGAACCTGTGGACCTCTATGAGGAGTATGTAACGTCTGCCATTTCCTTATTAAAAAACAACGTATTTTTCATCGATAGAATCAGGCGAAATGGATCTCCCTGGTGGGGAGTTCAAGTGGAATTGATCGAGGCTCTCCCTGATTACATAGATAAAAAAGAACGGCAACAAATCGCGTATAACATTTTGCCGCGGGCGATGAATGAAATTTTTGGAGAGGGAATGTGGGATACGGAAAGGAGACCAAAACCAGGCGACCCATCGAAACTAACGACCTGGGTTATTGTAAAGAGGGGATGAGTCCCCATTTTTGTATCAGTTCCACATCGCCTGTATTCTGATATGACCAGTCCACTACTTTCTGTTAATGATAATTTTTAAAAATATTATGAACGAAAAGATTGTATCATGCTGTCCATTTTGCCCATTGAGGATTCAAGGCAAGACTTCTGATACTCGCCTTTTATTTTTTTCCAGTCATTTTTTTCAAGAAATGATTTATATGTGGCAAAAGATTGTTGTATCGCCTTGTGAATTGACACGGCGTAATTACCTTTGTAACTTGTATCCTCTATTTCTTCGGGGATATCAGCACTAATCCTCCCATCCATCGCTAAAGACAGGTGATATTCGAGAGAGTCTGCTGTGATCCCCAATTTCAAAGCAGTTACATACCCATGAAGACCCAAGATCACCAGGGTTTCGGTATATTGAGTTACTTCCGTATTCGTTTTTATCGATTCTGATAAATTTACACTTTCCCGACCGCTTGATATAATGGAAATATCGTGTATACTAATTGCATCATTAATTTGCCCATTTTGGCATCCATATACATATATCAACCAGAAAAGGAAATCACCAGAATAAGTATAGGGATCGATTTTTGTAGCATCCATAATTGGCTTGAGTGCTTTTCGTTCAACCTTATTGGAAAGCTTATTTTTATCCGCGGTTGTCGGAATAATTAACTGGTTCTCTAGATCAAATAGTATCGCTATAGGATCTGGTTCCATATACTTTCCACCAAAAATTCGAGAGAGCCGGGCGTCTTTTTTATAACCCAGATATACATAGCACGCGCGCTTTTTCTCGTCCCAAGTAGCATATGGTTCTTCAGATAACCATCCTTGAACTTTTTTTTCTGGATTCCCTGCATACTGCTGTAACTGCATATGAAGTCTTGGATAATCTAATCCTCTGCCCATCCCATAGACCTTGAAATTCAATCCACGAGACCAAAATGATATATCTATGTCATTCATTTGATCGCCAGCATATTACACAATTTTTACCTCAATTAACGCCTTCCTGCCCCTTATTAAAGGCAAGAAATGATTTGAGACAATAACAGATCTACAGATATAAATATAAATATAGATCGGATAGTCCCCTGTGAATGTTGAACCATCGTCTAATAATAGATCTACTCTGACTTTTCTTCGACCCTCGGTGTCTGCTTTTTTTGCAAGAACAAGTCTTTTTGGTTTTCTATCAATCTCAAGGAAATCTGATGTCTCCCTATCTTGTGTTATACTGATCCCTGCTGGATACATAATATCTACACAGAGATTGAACCCGAAATACGTGAGGATAGATATGAAAAAACCAACGTCATTTTTTATGGATAACTGAATTGAATCCCCAAATTCCGAGTTAAGATCGTCTATTTTTAAGTCTAAGGAATTAGAGTCATTAGATAAGCGATAATGGGCAGCAATATCTATAGAATCCAAATACATTTTGTATGCAATGATAGCCAAGATAATTATCGCAATGACTTTGAAAAGAAACGTATTGATAAATGGACCCAAAATAGGTAAAAAATTGAGCAGATTCCCCGATATCCCAAAAAAAACAGTTACAAATGATACAATCGTAAATAGATTAGCAACGGTGTCGAAAAAAGAATGAGCCATGCTATTCTCTCTTCCCAATGCTTTTAGATATAACACCTATAATGACATCTTTATTATTTTGGTAGAAGTCTCTTTTTGATGCTATATCAACGTACCCGGACTTATTAATGATAATATCCTTGTTTTTGAAATTTATACACACCCTTACTATTTTTAAAACATCGAGATCGTGGAAATTATCAATAAATTCACAAATATCATCGGGGTCTTCTATTTTAGATTTGGTCTTCATTTTTGAAAAAAATTCAATATACTTTATTCGAATTTTATTTTCACTACATTGCTTTAAAAGATTGAGAAAAAATCGATTATCTAAGAGTAATCCTTCATATGGAGAAGAATATGAATTTTTCTGGAATAAAGACCACTCTGGGATAATATTTGACAAACAATTGAAGATACTAACATACGTTTTGACAGCAACTTCCGGTTCCCGATCGGAAGATTCCCGCCCGTATGCTATTTCGAAAGGGTTGTCAGTCAGAATACCAAAGATGTTATCTATAATTGGGACATATTCAGAGTGATATTGCTTACAACAAGTAACGATTGCGTCTTTATGCCTTTTGTTTCCAACAAGTGCTAGTTTAATTAGCATTCGACACCATCGCCTATCTGGATCTTCCTTAATATAATCTTCCAGTATAGTAAATCTTACTATATTCCTTTTGCTTTTCCTTTTTATTCTTCATCAGGATCTCCTCACCCCACCACCTCCTCCACGCCCTCCCGCACCTCGATCACCCGCGTCCGCCCCTTCCCCTGCCGCACCGCCAGGTCCACCAGGCGCAGGTGCTCCAGTTTCCGCAGCCGCTCGTGGAACGTCGTATAACTGATCCGCCCCCCTGCGCAGACCCGCTCATACACCTCCCCCGAGACCGCCGTCCCTTTTTGTCCCACCGAGAGGACGGCGTCGAGCACCGCCCGTTCGCCCGCCGAAAGGGAGCGCACCGTCATCTCCGCATGCAGGTGCCGGGAGAGCGAATACGCCGCCAGCACATCCTCGACCGTCACCGAGGTCCTCGCCTCCCGTTCGGCCGCAAGAGCCGCCCGCTTCACCATGTCCAGCCCGATCCGCAGGTCGCCGCAGGCCATCGTCCGCTCCACCAGGAGGTCCATCGTCACCGGCGGCACCACGCCGGGATACAGCCCGACCAGCACCCGCTCGCCCAGGATCCCCCGCACCTCCTCTGCCGTGTAGGGCGGGAAGGCGACCTCGTTCGGGCAGAGCACCGAGAACGTCGCCCGGTCAAGGTCGCGGAGGAGGTCGAACGCCGGGCACGAAAGGGTCATCCACACCCCGGTCCGTGCGCCCGGATAACTCTCGTGGAGACGGAGCACGGCGGCGAGCACCTCGCCCAGCAAACCGTCCGGGAGGAGGGCGTCAGCATCGTCCAGGCAGACGACCAGGACCGCCCCCCGGCCGACCAGGAGGTGCCCCACCTCGTCGACGATCTTGGTGTAGGGCACGCCGACGGCCGGCGGGCGGTGGCCCGCGATCCCCTCGTAGATCCGGGCGAAGACCGCCGGGCGCGTCCGGTCTTTCTGGCAGGAGACGAGCACCGGCACGATCCTGGGAGTCGTCTCCCGCACCTGGGTGAAGATCCGGCGCACCGCCGTCGTCTTCCCGGTGCCCGGCGGCCCACGGAGCACCGTGTTTAAGGGCCGGGCGCCGTTGAGGGCGGGCCGCAGGGCGAAGGCGAGGTCTTTGATCTGCGTGTCGCGGTAGTTGAACTGCTCGGGGAGGCGGTCGAACTCGAAGAGATCAGGATCCCGGAAGAGGGTCTGGTCTGCCATGAGGAGGGGGTGTTTCATGGTGAAGGGGTGAACGGGAGGGTATATAGGGGCGGGCCGTGCGCGGGGCGGAAGTGAAACGGCTCGGGCAACCTGATGCAGAAAAAAATCAAACGGACTCGTTGTCTGAGGACGAAAATGGCCTGAATCTCATCTTTCAGCACCGGCGATAGAGATAGTCGTGCCCCGCGATAGCCCGTGACTGGTCAAAGGGGATGTCCTCCTGATAGAGATGACCGGGGTAGTGTGTGACGGTGGCCAGGAGCCATGCTGCACGCCTAGCACCGCTCCCACTCCTGGCACCAGGTGACATTACGTGGATGCAACGAACACTCATGTCCTGCGCATTTTCCCAGAACTCCTCAAAAACCTGGTGATAAGGATAGTGTGGCTTTGAGTCCGGTAAAAGGCTCCAGACATGTGATATCGTATGGTCTTTGACATAATCCTCCACCGTTCCTGAAAGATCTTCCTCTTTCCAGTACTTCCACACCGGCTGACCATCATGGAGCCGATCGCCCATTTTTAGGTCGTAGATTTTCAGCGGTTCGTTTAGATCGACCAGCCCGTACAATGCCGACACGATAAACAGATGAATGAACGGATATGCCCCGCCGGCGATTTCATGGAGGACACTATGCGCTTTCTGATAAAAATGTCCGTTATAGAGTTCGAAAGCACGAACAGAGGTTCCCTCCTCATCAAAAACCCCTGCAAGATTCTCTCTTCTCTCTGCGATCTCTGGTGTCTCTCTGATCCGGGACACCAGCCCGGACCGCGAGGATTCAAGGCAAAAAGGAGAACAATGGCCGGAATTTCTCGAAGGAACCACCGTTTTAGTCTTGCAGCAGGGGATGAGGATAAGCACGTCGTCCATGATCTCTATGGTATGAATAGAGGACAATCATTTTTTCCTTTATGTTCTGCAAAAAACAAGGCTGGAGGAAATAGGAACCTATTCACACATTCAGAACAGACGCAACCACTGAACATGGCTGAGAGCACATACCTCGCCCCCACCTGGTGCACCCTCAGGTGGTCGGCGTGGGTCCCCTTCGATGAGTTCTCTGATGGAAAGGCAGCCCTCCCGATTGAACCCGGGGTGTACCGTGTCAGGCCGGTGGACGGCGACTGCCTGATGTATATCGGCCAGACTGGCAGGTCGCTCAGGCAGCGCCTCACTGAACTCTCGAAATACCGGAAGACACCCGACCTGATGCCATACAACGACCCACACACCGCTGCCCCGTCGCTGTGGGCCTGGCGGGATGCGACCGGGATGGACTTCGAGTGTTCAGGCGCCCCGATCCTTGGGGCAGATACTCGAACGCGTGAGGCGGTGGAGTGCTCCCTCCTCTGGCACTACCGCCGGGAATACGGATCATCAACGCTCTGCAACTTCGGACGGTTCCACCCCCACTATCTGAAATCGAAGGATCGGTCGAGCGGAAAACGTGGCGGGCGTCTGCCCGGGGATATCACCAACCCGGCTGGCGGGCCGAGCCTGCCGGCCCTCTCTCCCGCCGGTTCGCCATGCTCCCCTGACTGGATGGGGTTGGACTGGACCGACGCTGTACCTCTGAGGGGTGGCAGTGAGGTCCCAGACCGGCCGGGCCTCTACCGGATTCTGAGCATGGGAGAGTGCGATGTGGTCTATATCGGCCAGTCGAAGGGGT
>ENA-ORXD01000985-ORXD01000985.1-sediment-metagenome-genome-assembly--contig:-NODE-985-length-28017-cov-3.658518_pt1 | contig 28017 bp, 29 predicted proteins | sample MGYA00237862_ERZ511471 | MGnify/ENA metagenome assembly ERZ511471 | reverse complement strand
AACAAGTATGAGAGTATCATGAACCAAAAATCTTCACGAACGGCACAAAGGGAAGATCTGGGTGGAAAGCGAAGGAGAGGGCAAAGGTTCTACTTTACGCTTTATCTTACCAATGTAGTTTTGGAGAACAATTTAAAGCAATACTTCACTAACTCTCTGGTTTCCTTCGCCTTATAATTTGTATGAGAATTAAAATGAAAAGCAATTGTGCAAATTAATTTTTAACATATAAAAAAATTTAAAAAAGGCCGCTTCTTTATGATGCATAATCAGACAAACGTAAATCTCGATTACGATTATCCGATAAAAATTGCCGAAGGTATTTATTGGATCGGATTTCATGATAAACAGTCCGGACTGCACTGCAATCCTTATCTGATTATTGACGGAGAAGAGGCGGTCATCATTGACGGCGGCAGCCGACCGGACTTTCCCGTCGTATTAATGAAAATATTGCGCACGGGTGTGGCTCCCTCAGCCATTGTTGCCCTCATCTATGATCATTATGACCCTGATCTGGTCGGCAGCGCACATAATTTTGAAAGCATTATCAGCCGGCGTGATTTGAAGATTATTTCTGATGCTGCCAACAATATGTTTATCAGGCATTATTATATCGAGTCTTCTCTAACCACAATTGAATCACTGAATTACGAATTTAATTTTTCCTCCGGCCGGACACTGCAGTTTATTCCAACTCCTTATGCCCATGCGCAGGGGAGTTTTATCACTTTCGATACTCAGTCCAACATTGCTTTTACAGGTGATATCTTCGGAAGCTATGGCTCAAATTGGGAGCTGTTTTTTAAACTTGACGAAAAATGCCGGCGAGACTGCAAAAACATGAATGAATGCCAGCTGGGTAAATCCGTCTGCCCGCTATCAGGGATGATAAAATTTCATAAAAATGTTATGCCATCCGAAAAAGCGTTAAGGCTGGCCATCGGAAAAATCATGAAACTATCAGCCAAACTCATTGCGCCTCAGCATGGCAGTATTATTTATGATGCAAAAGATATAGATTACATTTCGTCAATGTTGTATTCTTTAAAGGGCGTAGGCATTGATGCCCTCTAAAGGTATTGCTTTTCCGTTAGATAATATTTTATGGTACTCGCTATGGATGCAGAAGATATAATCAGTAATTCACTGAAAGATAAACAACGATATGATTTGGCTCAAACAAAACTAATGACGGAATTGATCGCCTATAAGGCTAATGATCGTGACCATGAAATAAATAATATGCTGTTGAATCAACTGGTATTAAAATATGCAGATGCGGAAAGAAGGCTTTTCGATTTAAACCTGCTAAAAAATAAATTTCTGGGCATGGCCGCACATGATCTGAGAAATTCTTTCACTTCCATCAGGGGTTTCAGCGAGATACTTCTTTCAGAAGCAACAGGACCGTTCACAGATGAACAGAAGGAATTTTTAGCAATCATCAATAAAACCAGCGATGAAATGCTGCACATGGTAAACGATCTGCTGGACGTATCGGTCATCGAGAGCGGGAGAATAGATCTTGATCTCAAACTCTCTTCTATGGAAAAAACAATTCAAGAACGCATCAGAATGCTGCAAATATCAGCCGAAAAAAAACAAATAAAAATAGATGCCGCCTATGAGGATGTTCCTGACTTCCGTTTCGATGTAAATAGGATCGCCCAAGTCATCGACAATTTAGTCAGCAATGCCATTAAATTTTCCCCCATCGGTTCCAGGATAAATATTGCATTAAAAAAAATAAACGATCATGTACAAATTGCCGTGCAGGACAACGGACCGGGTATATCGCCGGAGGACCAGAAAATACTTTTTCAGACTTTTCAAAAACTGAGCGCCAAGCCCACCGCCGGTGAAAAAAGCACCGGGCTTGGTCTGGCTATCGTTAAAAAAATTGTGGAAACTCATGGTGGAAAAGTATGGGCGGAAAGTAAATCAGGGCTAGGAGCGATATTTAAATTCTATATTCCCATGGAGGTAATTGGAAATGAGCGTTGAAAAACCGAGAATTTTGATCGCTGATGATGAGACGCATATTCGGACATTGATGAAGGCTGTCCTTAATATGATGAAGTTTGAAATTATTGCCGAAGTCAGCAATGGACAGGAGGCAGTTGAACGTTTTAAGGAACTTAAACCAGATATAACGCTGCTCGATATTAATATGCCCTTAAAAACCGGTCTGGAAGCTTTAAGCGAGATCAGGGAAACAGCCCCGGATGCCTGCGTAATCATGCTGTCTTCGGTTTCTGATGTAGTCAGTGTACAGCAGGCAATTGAAAGCGGAGCAGCCAATTTCATTCGAAAAGACACTTCGCTTACGGAAATAAAGAAATTGATTGCTGAAACATGGGAGCAATATCAGCACTCCTAAAAAAGGATGGCATATCCATATCAATTTACTGTTCAAGTTGCCTCTGAGGAGGAAGAAAAATGTTGGAAAAATTCAATTTGGATGAAATGCTGGAAGAAATTAGAGAAGACGATGTAGAAGAGAAAAAATCTTCAACTCGGATTATCACTCAGGAAGATATTAAAAAAATGATTATGGAAAAGAAGAAAAAGGGAAAGGCAAGCAATGATCAAAAGCCAGAATTTTCAAAAGCTCGTCGTTGAGCATAAACTTCTCACCGATGCTGACGTACGCAATCTTTCGGCAAAATACGGCGGTGATGATTTTGCCATTCTCATGCATCTGATGCGGGGCACAGCAGCACATAAAGATGTGCTGGGCAAACTCTGGGGAGATTCCATCAATTTCGCCTACGTCGATCTAAAAAAAAGCATCTTTCAGAACATAGCCGTACAGACCCTTCCGCATGATTTCGCGATAAAAAATATGGTTATACCCATTTATCAGTTTGGTAATTATATAACCGTTGCCTCAGCCAACCCCACGGATGAGTCACTGGTGCGGGAGTTGGAAAGTATACTGCTCAGATCGGTCAGCATGGTTTTTTCTTTTCCGGAGGACATCGAAGATGCAATAATGGTTCAATATCAGTCGAATACCGCGCTGGGCGGACTTTTGGAGAAGCTTGCCTCCTCCGCTCTGATCAAAGCCACAAGTAAAATAAGCACCGAACAAATTCAAATGCTGGCCGGTGATCAATACATTATTGAGTTTGCCCAAGGTCTGATTCTTCTTGCTGTCAAGGAGCGTGCCAGTGACATCCATATCGAACCGGCGGAAGATATGGTCAGGATTCGCTTCCGTATCGATGGGGTTTTGCATGAACGGCTCAAGTTAGACAGAAAACTTCTTCCTCCACTCATTACCCGTTACAAGGTACAAGCCGGCTTGGATATAACTGAGCGCCGCCGCCCGCAGGATGGAAGAATTACCATCAAATTGGCCAACAGTGCAGTTGATATTCGACTTTCTACAATTCCCATAATATATGGGGAAAAAATTGTCATGCGTATTCTGGGACAGAATGAAATGCGGGAGGCTCCGGACGTTTATGATATTGGACTGGCGAAAAAAAATATTGACATGCTGATTAGATTGACGGAACATCCCAATGGAGTTTTCTTTGTCACCGGGCCAACAGGTTCAGGTAAAACAACCACTCTGTATGCAGCAATCAAACACATCAATCAACCCGGCATCAATATTATGACTGTGGAAGATCCGGTAGAGATTAGACTTACCGGCGTCAATCAGGTACAGGTCAATCACGAAATCGGCCTTGATTTTGCGGCGGTTTTACGTTCTTTTCTCAGGCAGGACCCGGATGTAATTCTAGTGGGAGAAATAAGGGATGCGGAAACGGCCCGGATAGCCGCCCAGGCGGCCCTGACCGGCCATCTGGTTTTGACGACCATGCATACCAATAATTCCCTGCAGGCAGTGACACGTCTTATTGACATCGGCATCGAACCTTTTTTGCTGGCACCTTCCATAATCGGAACAATGGCCCAGAGGCTGGTTCGTAAACTTTGCGACAACTGTAAAGAAAAGTACAGACTTTCCCGGGAAGAGATGGATAATTTGTTTATTCATGATGGAAGTAAGGAAATATATTTTTATCAGGCGAAAGGATGCGAACAATGCAACAATACGGGTTTCACCGGCCGTGTTGCCATCCATGAAATCTTTATGATCAATGAAGATGTCCGCCGCTTGATTGCCAGTAATGCGACGAGCATTGAGATTATGGAAACAGCCCTTAAATCTGGCTTCAAATCTATGCGTTACGATGGTATCAAGAAGGCACTACGAGGTCTGACCACGATTCAAGAGGTTGACCGGGTTACCCTAGCGGAAGTTGAACAGCAATAAAAAGGCCATTGGGACAGATATTTTTTGTTTCTACCGAAGAAAAGAGGGGACAACCTTACTGCTTTTTATCCACTATATTTTCAATAACACACGGTAAGGCATGAAGAATAAAAAAATTATGGAGCCGTTTCTTTGATTACGTTTTGTACATTCACGGCACCGGTATAAAATACAATCAGTTGCACAGGTTTTTTGCCTGTATTGATCCCATTGTGCCTGGTGTTCACTACTTCAATGATAACATCACCGGTTTTGAATGTCAGGGGTTTATGTCCTTCAATATTTACAGTAAGAAAACCGGATAACACATATGCGTAAACAGGAACTGGATGTTTGTGCCAGCCAGTTTCCGCACCTGGTGCTATGTCTACCTTCATGACGGTAATTTCTGGCTGGCTGGTCTGCAAATATTCAATTGGGGCGCCATTACTTGTCTGCCTTGTTTTCGAAAGAGCTTTCGCCTGCACACCGCCAGCATATTCAGCGGCACATAGTAACGCAGGTAAAAAAACCAAATAAATAATTAACCAGAATTTACAAAGTCGCATTATGCCTCCTTCTTGCGTGATTAAAAAATCTTTCGTCCATTAAGATTATTCTCATAGAATATTTTGTTTTATAAAATGAAAGTCTATTGAAAATTGTACTTGACTACTTTAAAATAAATGAAAACAATGCTCAAATATATGAAATTTTTTTCGTTCATTTTCTTGAACTTGCAATCTTTACATTTTCATTAACAATTATTCTTTAATAGAAAAGGAGAGTAAAATGAGCGATTTCCCTTTGGTGAATTTAATTGCATTGATAGTTGGAATAATTATTTTGATTACTGTAAAAAGAAAATTTAAAAGAATACATGCCGTTGAACTAATTATCATTTTTATACTTTATTTTCTGCTGGTCGCTCTTTTTACAGAACCAGGGCTTAATTTGGCGAGGAAATTTGTTTATCTTATCCAATTATAGCGTGTTTCTAAATAGTAAACGATAAGTCTGTTCAAGACTTGCTTGAATTTCACTAATTTTTTTTATTTCAGATTTCGCTATAAAAATCAATAGCTACATTCAGTAGTGTCCCAACGTTTTATTGAGAGTGTTATTTAACCATATGAAAACAATGTATAAAATGTCAACTAATTCATTTATCGATTTGAATTTCATTTTCCATAAATGCCATACTCCCGCAAAGACATGTAAGGAGATGGCCAATGAATTCAGGGAAAACGATATTCTCTCAACTGATGAATTTTCTACCCGCTTACGAGTTCCGACAATGTCTGGAACGATACAACGGAAATTACAAAATCAAAAGCTTCTCATGCTGGGATCAGTTCCTTTGCATGGCTTTCGCGCAACTCACTTACCGAGAGAGTCTGAGAGACATCCAAGCATGCCTACGTGCAACAAATCAAAAAACGTATCACATGGGCATTCGTGGAAAGGTCTCCCGCAATACGCTTGCGCATGCCAATCAGGTTCGCGATTGGCGCATCTACGCGGATTTCGCACAAGTTCTTATCAAAAAAGCCAGAGCTCTTTATGTCAACGACTCCTTCGGCGTAGAACTGGATCAGACTGCTTACGCGCTCGATGCCACAACGATCGATCTTTGCCTTACGCTTTTCCCCTGGGCGGAGTTCCGAAAACACAAAGGCGCGGTAAAATTACATACGCTTCTCGATTTGCGCGGAAACATCCCCTCAATGATCTTCGTTACGCACGGCAAGATTCACGAGGTCAATATCCTGGACGAAATCCCGATAGAAGCAGGAGCCTTCTATATCGTGGATCGAGGCTATCTCGATTTTGCCAGGCTTTACAAGGTACATCGATCAGCAGCATTCTTCGTAATCCGGGCCAAGAGCAACTTCCGCTTCAAGCGCCTCTATTCTCAGAATGTCGACAAGGCAACCGGCCTGCAATGCGATCAGATCGTCTCGCTTATTGGCCACTATGTGAAGAAAGACTATCCAGAGAGGCTGCGACGTATTCGCTTCTACGATGCCCCGCAGAACAGAAGGCTGGTATTTCTGACCAACAATTTCAACTTGCCGGCCTTGACGATCACCGAACTTTATCAGCGCCGCTGGCAGATAGAGCTGTTCTTCAAATGGATCAAGCAACATCTCAGAATCAAGGCATTCTATGGTACATCCGAGAATGCCGTAAAGACTCAAATCTGGATTGCCATCTCGATATACGTCCTAGTGGCAATCGTCAAAAAGCAACTCAAACTGGATCGAAGTCTCTACTCGATTCTACAGATTTTGAGCATCACCATTTTAGAGAAAATGCCCATTTTGCAGGCGCTTACGACAATTGATGTGAAAGAACAAAATACTGATTTTGAAAACCAACTGAATTTATTCAGTTAACGTTGGGACACTACTGAAATTAATTATATTGACATCCCAGGCAGCCTTTTATATTGATTGCAAAACTAAAAATAATTTATACAAGGCACCTTTCAGGAGGCAATTATGAACTACGAACAAATTCTTTATGATGCACAAGACAGGATTCTGACCATTACGCTGAATCGTCCTGACCGGCTCAATGCCTGGACCGAGCAAATGAGGCAGGAAATGATTGATGCCCTATCCCGGGCTGATGCGGATGATGAAATTCGTGCCATTATCGTCACCGGCGCGGGCCGCGCATTTTGTGCCGGCATGGATATGGAAGCGGGCGGCGATACTTTCGCGCAAAAGGATGAAAACGGAAATTTTAATGCCAGTAAACACCGCGACGGCGGTGGTCAGCTTACCTTACGCATTTTCGACTGTGTAAAGCCGATTATTGCCGCCATCAACGGACCTGCCGTCGGTGTAGGCGCGACGATGACACTGGCAATGGATATCCGGCTTGCCTCTGACAAAGCACGTTTCGGTTTTGTGTTTGCGCGGCGCGGTATCGTGCCGGAAGCATGCTCGAGCTGGTTTCTCCCCCGTATTGTCGGCATCGGCAAAGCCCTGGAATGGAGTTATTCGGGACGGCTGATACCAGCTGAAGAAGCGTTGAACTGCGGACTCGTCCGCAGCACGCACACGCCGGACGACCTCCTGCCGGCAGCCAATGCTCTGGCCCGTGAAATAGCCGATAATACTTCTGCTGTCTCTGTTGCCCTCATTCGCCAGATGATGTGGCGGATGCTTGGCGCGGATCACCCCATGGAAGCCCACAAAATTGATTCGCGGGGGGTCTATTACACAGGCAAATCGGCGGACGCCAAAGAAGGGGTGCAGTCTTTTCTGGAGAAAAGGCCGGCCAAATACACTAACAAACCCAGCAAAGATATGCCCGAGTTCTTTCCTTGGTGGAAGGACCGTCCCTTCGAATGATCAGGCAAAAGATATTTGGAAAGGCAATGAAGGCGGCCGGCAGATATTACGACCGCCTTCTTTTTTCAGCTTGCAAAACGACCGCTTTCGGAAGGCGTCTTAATTATTTTTCAAATATGGAAAACGACTTTGATCGTTTCTCCCGGTAAAAGTTGCATTTCAAATGCTTCGCGCGCTTTGTCCAGAGGAAATTTGTGCGTAATCAGGATTTTTCTATCAACCATGCCCCTCTGCATATATTCTATGCCCTGAGTGATATCTTCCGCCTCATAAGCATAGGAACCGCATAACTGCAATTCTTTAAGTACAGCCCTTTGGAGATGAACTGTCAGAGCGTCTTCGTGGGCGCCGACAAGAACAATCCGCCCCTGTTCACGCACCAGATGGAGAGCCAGATCAATGGCCGGCGCAGCCGGATTATCTTTATAGTATCCGACAGCGTCATAAACAAGATCAACCGCCGGCGCGTTGAGCCAGGGCTGAGTTTTAAAAGGTATCGTTCCTACCAGTTCGGTTATTTTCTCCACCGGATCAATTGTACGGGCATTGACAACATCCGTAGCTCCCAAATTTATTGCCGTCTGGAGGCGAAAATCAGAGACGTCAGCAACAATAATTTTTTTTGGTTTTATGCCGAGGGCATGGATGCTCTGCACAATTCCCAAACCGATGATGCCGGCGCCGATGATAACAATCGTTTCTCCCTCTGTCGGTGCGCCGCGTTTAGCCGCATGCAGGGAAGTTGCCAAAGGTTCCGCCGTCGCCGCCTCTTCATAGCTGACTTCTGTCGGGATTTTGAACACACGCGAGCCCAGTTTAGCTTTGGTGATGAGAACGTATTCCGCCATGCCGCCGGCGATGAGCCCCGTAACCCGATCACCCAGTTCGATCCCTTCCACTTCCGGTCCGATTTCGACAACATCACCGGCATATTCATGTCCTAAAAGCAACCCTTCCGGTATCTGTTTACCGATTTCAGTGAAGATGCCAAGCTTGTAGGTATGCAGATCGGAACCACAGATTCCGCAGGCACGCACTTTAACCAGAATCGCTCCTTTCCCCGCCCGTGGACGAGTTAGATCCATCACCTTAATGTTTCTAGGACTTTGAAAAACTGCGGCTTTCATCATGAACCTCATTATAGATGATTAAACTACTTATGGTTATACTTAAACAGGCTCTTCCTTATCGATAATGTCTGGTCAGATATAGAGCTGTTTCCCTTTATTTCAGCAGTCGCAATAAATTAATCGAATGTTACACCCGGCGGCACGTAAGCAAACTCCAGGAGCGTTCCCAGGTCCCGGCGGGTGTCCATATAGGTAAAACGGGAACCTTTACCCATCAGGGCGGACATTTCGATGCCGCATCCCTCCCGACGCAGTGCAGCAACACAATCGTCATGATCAGCGATAACTCCGAAGCTGAAGTGATGAATTCCGGGACCATGGACTTTTAAAAATTCCCAGTGTGACCCCGGTCCACTCTGCGGTTCGATAACCTCGAGTTCCAGCCCTTCCCACTCGGTGACGGCCAGCTTGATTTTAGCCTCTATTTTTATCATTGGTACATCATGGAGAATTCCGGGATCATCGCCGAGTAACCCTCCATAGGATGTGTTCCCTGTGTCGGTTGACTTCCCCTCCGGCGATCTTTTGCGGGGACGGGGCCATTTGGCTTCCATAAATTTCCAAGGCCCGATACCCAATAATTCTTCATAACGATGGGCAGTTTTCTCGGCGTCCCTGACAACGATACCAACCTGAACAATTTTCTTTCCCTCCATTTTCATAACGGAAGAACCAGGACGTTTGGTCAGTCCCCAAATGGGCAGCAAGTTATCTGTATCGGCAGGCGGAGGTTTAACTACTTCAAAGACAGTCCCCAAATCCCGAATCGTATCGAGATAGGTATAGATCGATCCATCCGGCAGCGTTCCCTGCATTTCAATGCCGATCCCCCTGGCCTCAAGGGCGGAGACGATCTGATCATGGTGATCGATCTGCCCGAAGCTCAAATGATGAACCCCTGCGCCATGCCGCCGGATAAATTCCATGTGGGTACCGGATCCGAATAGCGGCTGCAGCAATTCTACGCTGAATTTACCAAAATTGGCTAAGGCCACCCTAACGCAGGATTCCGTGCTGCATTTGCTTCCGCGGAAAGTAAAATCTGCGGAAGGCATTTCCAGAAACACCCATGGTCCGACACCCAAGAGTTCGGTATAGCGTCTTGCCGTCAGCTCCGCATCGGGAACGACGATTCCAAATTGCACTATCGGCCGGCCCCGCATGTCCGGTGCTTCAGTTTGCATAGTTTTTCTCTCTCCATCTTCTCTACTCACATTGTGGTTTCGACAGATTTCAACGGGCTCACAACTAAAATGTAGTGTAGCCGCCATCAATGGTGATAACGTCGCCCGTATGGTAAGAACTGGCATCACTGGCCAGATAAACGGCAATCCCGCCAAAATCCTCCGGCTGTCCCCACCTGCGCAGCGGCATCCGGGGCATGACTTTTGCGCGAAATGTTTCATCGTTGAGTGTCTCTTCGGTCAGTTCTGAAACGGTCCAAGCGGGCAAAATAGAGTGGGCGCGTACTCGATAGCGCGCCAGCTCGACTGCAAGAGCTTTCATTACTGATATCAGGGCGCCCTTCGTTGCCGCATAATGCTCTCCCCGCGCCGCCCCAAAGTAGGCGGCTGGGCTGGAAGTAGCGACAAGCACACCACCATCGCCGCGCTTGGCCATATGCCGCGCCGCAGCCCGCAGGCCGAAGAAAGCGCCGTCAAGATTGATGCTGAGAACGCGGCGCCATTCGGCAGTGGACATCTCCATGAAAGACTTAACATTTTGTCCCGTTACGCCGGCATTGGCAAAAAACGCATCGACCCGTCCAAACGCCTCCACAGTTGCGGCAAATGCTTTCTCCGTTGCTTCCTCGTCGCGCACATCAACGCGCATGACCATTGTCCGGTCACTGATCTTTTTCAACCTTTCGGCTGCCGCCGCATTTTTTTCTTCCTTCAACCCCCAGACACAGACAGCCGCGCCGGCTTCAGCCAGAGCTTCCCCCATGGCCAAGCCAATGCCGCTGTTGCCGCCGGTAATGAGAGCTACTTTACCCGTGAGATCGAAAATCGATTTCTTAGACATATTTTCCCCCTCTATTCTACGGTTTAATTAATACTTTTACAGCTTCTTGAGCATTCCGCTGCATGGCAAAAGCATCTTTTGCCTTCTCCAAGGGAAATTCATGGGTAATCAGCGGTCTTGTCTTCACCTGTCCCGACGAAATAAATTCGATGGCCCGGGGGAAACTGCCGCCCAGGCAACCGATCATTTTTACATTCTTGCGCATAATTTCCATTGGATCCCATGTGATTGGTTTCCGGTATACGCCTACCAGCATAATCCGGCCGCCGCCGCGCACTATCGCCACAGCATCCTCAAAAGTGACGGCCATACCTGCGCAATCAACAACAACATCGGGACCTTTTCCTCCCGTCGCCTCGGCAACTTTTTCGCGGACATTATCCTTGGTAACATCAACAACAACGTCGGCCCCCATGGCTTGGGCTATTTCCAGACGTTTCCGGCCCGCTTCACTGATAATCACCTTGGCGGCTCCCAAGGCCTTGCAGATCTGCATGACACCCTGCCCGATCATGCCGGCGCCCAACACAGCAACAGTTTCTTTAGGTGCCAACGTCGATTGTCGTACGGCATGGTAAGAAATAGCAAGAGGCTCCACCGTTGCCCCTTCCTCATACGACATGTTATCGGACAAGTGAAAAACCGTCATCTTTGGGATAGCGACCGGGATGCTGACATATTCGGCAAAACCGCCGGGAAATGCATAGCCGACATATTTTCGATCCGTGCAGCGATGAGGCATGTTCTGTAAACACCAGTTGCACTTCCCGCAATTTTCATACCCCAGGGCCGTCACGCGATCGCCGACACGGATACCTTCCACACTTTCGCCTACTTCCACCACATCGCCGCTGAATTCGTGGCCTAAAATTGTACCATTTTTAGTATCCCAGGTATCGGCCGGATGCAGATCAGACCCGCAAATTCCGCAGGCGCGGATTTTAATGATAATTCCCATTTTGGTCAGCACCGGGTTCGGCCGCTCCTCGACCCGGATATCGCCTATCTCGTAATGCACCGCTGCTTTCATGTAAAAACCCTCCTTTTTTTGTTTAGCATAGCAGTCATGTCTGGCAAGCAAACATTACCCCCGGATTTCCGCGCACCAGAAATTAAATCTATCATTGCTGCTGAATGCAAATTTTTAAAAGTTGGCTCTTCGCCGCGTCGGCAAAGCGGAAACCATCGGATGATCGGTGGGAAGCCCCGCTGCACGTTTTGCCAAGGCCTTATAACGCGCCCAGTCGGCGGAAAGGTTCAGCATCATACGCTGGGCAGCCAGGGAACCCTCGCCATGAAGGGTGACGCTTCCTTCGAAATAGCCGGAGTTATGCTGCACCAGACGGAAGATGCGCATTCTCTCTTCCGCCGTTGCTTTGCCGGCCAGACCAATATATTTTTCCAGATAAGGCGCCGTGTCGGGATTTTTGAGGTCCTCTAAAGACGGAAGCGTCGCCACGAGACCTCCGGCTATGTCTTGTACTGTTTTTTCCGCTTCATGATAGTAATTCGCATAAAAATACTTAGCCACATTGGAATACACCGTATTAGGGTATGCCGTGCCTGAATCTTTGTCGAATTCGCAGCTTTCCACAGCTGCTTTACCCAAAGCTTCCGTACCTTCAACGTACATAACGAGCCAGGCCAGTTTATCCTGAACATGGGGCACCTTCTCCAAACCGTTGTATTCGGCAAGCAGAGCTGCCGTTCCGATCATCTCTTCAAGCTGCACGTATTTATAAGTATCAGCACTCAGTCGATGATACATAGCGAAGCTGTAAGGCATATGGTGTGCATATTCCCACTCACCCATCAGGAAGACCCGATCCATGGGAATGAAGACATCATCAAAAATGACGAGAGGATGCTCGCCGTCACGTGCATTGCCGATCATCTTCAGCCCTTTCGCATTTGGGGAAACAGCAAAAGCTACGGCATAATCACCATCGTTGCTTGTCATGGAACGGCAGGGAAGAACAACTATTTCGTTAACTGCCGGGGCATGGCTGATGTGCGCCTTCGCTCCCCGCACAACAATACCGTCGGCCTTTTTGTCCACCATGCGAACATAGTAGTCCTGATGTCCTTTCTGCTGGTGAGGATGAAGACTGCGACTGCCTTTCACATCAGTCAAAGCTACGGCGACAGCCGCATCTATGTCAATGCAGTGCTGGCGGAATTTCTGAACGCGCTCGGAATATTTTGTCCCCAGTTTGCGGTCAATGCGCTGCGCGGCCAGATGGACACCGTTGATGCCATCGATACCTGTGAATTTGGCGCCGCCTGGACCACCCTGGGCACGGGTCGTTAACTGGATGATGTTCCGCCGCCGAATAAGATCTTCCTTGCTTTTAGGTGCAATAAAGGTGAAATGACACCGTTCACCGTTCGGCATTACTTCTGTGAGGAGATCCTGCCATTTTGGGTCCAGAGCCATTTCATAGTCAGCGGCAGCATAATTCACCAAATGCTTGAGAATGGGATCTGTTGTTACATCCTCGACTTTTTTGCCGTCGAGATAAATTACCCGGTCATCACGAATACTATCCAAATACTGCTCTATTGTTTTTAGCGCCATATGATTTCTCTCCTTTTATTTATTCTAACACATAATATTTGGCTGTTACCCATCTTCAAATGGACGTCTTATGACTTTCAAATCATGAGGATAACAAAATCTCCAGCAGAAAACGACATGCCTTGGTCTTGATTTCTATTTACCTGGCCGGATCGAGGACGATCTTCATCACACCGGCTCCCCGCGCCGCGGTCATGCGATACGCTTCGGCTCCTTCCGAAAGTCCCAGATGATGAGAAATAACGTTTCCCCCTTTGATTCTTCCACCCTGCACCAAGGGAATGAGCGCAGGCCACTGCGCCTGGACCGAGCACAAAGCAACGCGAAAGGTGATGCTTTTGCTTTGGGCAGCGACCAGTGGAAAGGGAATGCGGTTCGAGAAGAAAACGCCTATTTCCGAGAAAGTGCCTTCCTTTCGCAGCATTTCTAATCCGAGTTTAATTGTCTTCTCGTTAGCGACAGTGTCGATAACTGTATCGATCTCTTTTCCAAAATTTTCAGCGGAGAGTCGCGCCTGGACCTCATTCGGCGAGAGAGGAATGGCGCCGACAGCCGCGGCGTACTCCCGTCTTTCCGGAACAACATCGATTGCAAAAACGCGGGCGGCACCGAGGGCAAAGGCGCATTCAACAGCGGAAAGACCTATCGGGCCGACACCAATAACCGCTACGGACCAGCCGGGTTTTATATCACCGTTCACAGCAGCAAGCCAGGCTGTGGGAAAGCAATCCACCAGGAGAATTGCCTGATCATCCGTGATGCCCTCCGGCATATGCAGAAGATTAGTGTCCGCCGCCGGGACACTGACAAGTTCTGTTTGCACGCCGGGAAGGCCTCCCATGAATGAACCTTGTCCGTAACAGCGCGACTGTTTGGTTAAACAGCGGCCGACGTTTCCCTGCCGGCATTCAAAACAATCGGGACAGCCGAGCGCTGCTGAGGCAATAACACGATCCCCCGGCCGGAAATGCCGCACGGCGTTCCCTACTTCCACCACTTCACCAATGAATTCGTGTCCGACGATAAATCCTGTATCATTCATCTTGTATTCGCCGTGATACAAGTGGAGATCCGATCCGCAAATGGCGGCTCTGGTTACTTTAACCAAAGCATCATCTGGTCCACGTAATATCGCATCGGGGTAATCTTCATACCTGATATCCTGCGGTCCGCGGTAAACTAAAGCTTTCATCGTTACCCCCATACGTTTTAATGGTAGGTTCAATTCCCGGAGCAGACGCAATATTCCTTTACTGCTGCATACTTTCGCGTAAAACTTACTGATGTAGATTATCAGCAAATTGCAGGTGTTTTTTGATGCTGCGGGTCCGGCTTCTCACCATCTAAGATCATACCTCTGCGTGAATCGAGCTAGCAGACAAAATTTATCAGAATATAGATTAAGTATGTGTTTGACTGTTGCAGAAGTATACGCAGGCCTTTTCTGCCTGTCAATAAAAAAATGGCCAAAAGACTGATATAGCTGTCCATTCATTTTCAAATGGCATATTGCTTTTTTAGCATCAATAATTACTTTAAGAAAAAACACTCAACTTTCTTATAGTTGTTTTCTAACAAGAACGTTGGTTTTAAGGAGGACTAAATATGACGACAGCGATGCCGGAAGGAGAAAATGTGAAAAAAGCAATTAAATGGATATCAGCCAACATTGAAGAAAATAAAACACAATCAATGCAGCAGCTGATTGAAAAGTCAGTCTTTAAATTTGATTTATCACCAAATGAAACAGAGTTTTTGTTTGGTTTATTTCATCAGTGAAAAGGGGATACATGATTTTTTGATTTCTGATCTGTCTGAAAGCAGCCAACGGGCGATTACAAATTTTGCGGAGGACAGAATTTTTCAGGATCAGCCCTGCTGATCAGATGGTTCATTGATTTCATTGTCCAATCATCAGCGGCACGATATTACAGCAAGTAATGAGATGAGATGCAGATGGTTATGCTGTTGCAAATCCGACATTATCGAAATCAAGACATTCCGCTTCGGCAATAATATCGGCTTTTGTAATCATGAACAAAATACTTTCCGTTGCCACCTATAATGAAGCAAACGTTATTTCTCAAACAGGGCCAAATCGAGGATATCAGGAAAAGACAAAATAATCCTCAAAGTTATTCTATTTTAGACATTTCTTCATAGATCTTTAAATCAATCGTGTCGAATAAATTTACATATTGCTCCTGATCCAACAAGCGCCTCAGTTCCCAACCCGTTTCTGTTCTTTTTTCCGTGATCACCGAAACACTCAGTTCAGTTTCTTTCCAGTTAAGTTTCCGTACATGGGCAATGCTCCTGGTGCGCCATTGCCCTTGGATAATATAATCCGTTTCCACACGCTTGTTTACACGATCGATTTTTACGTTAGCGCCCATGTTCTTATCCTTGAAAACACGTGCTGTCGCCCTGAGGATGTATTTTTCGCCGGCCTCATATACGTGTCGGTATTCATCGGGCTTGGATAGAAGAACCTGACCGAATTTGGCCCCGCAGGATATTAAATGAAAGATAACCGCGGACATCAGAAAAATGAATATAACGAGCCTCGAATTCATTAATCTATTTGCTGCCTCTAATTTCTTCCGGCTATTTACTGCCATTGACCCACCAATCACTTTTATCTTTAAACCACCAGTTCGATGAATCTGTTTTAAGTATTTTTTCAGCCAACTCTTTGCCCGCCTTTGTGTTAAGCCTCTGACGGGCATAGCTGATCCACTCTTCGGAATACTTATTCCCCAGATCGCCGTATTCCTTTAATTGCAGAATTAATGCTATTTGGTCGGCGTCACGGACGGCCAGCGCTTCCTTAGTTTCTTTCTGATTAAATTCATTAATACAAGATTTGATGTCTTCACCAAAAAAAATATTTTCGGCCAATTCGGTTACAGCCTTTGCTTCATTGACATGAACATACTTCTTATTGACGTAATTCATGTCGCCTGTGCGTGCTTCGGGGAGATCATGCAATGCGCACATTTTTAAAACACGAAACTCATTAAGCGCCGGATTCATTTTACATAATACATAACCGACAAATATCGTCCGTAATATGTGTTCGGCAACGGACTCCTTGCCGCTGCCGAGAAATTGATAGCCGCTGCGGGGAGTCTTGCTGAGCATTCCTACTTCAAACAAAAAATCGGCGATACTGTCCATTTTATTCCTTTTTCAACACCCTGATTCTGTTGGCCATCATATCTGAAATTTTTTTGATCTGCATCTGCAATGAAGCAATGCTATCAGGCCTGATGCTGATAACCTTATCCAATTGCGTTTTCCAGTGGTCCAGAAGAGCGATTTCATTTTCTCTTAATTTTTTTTCAAAGCGTTCCTGATATTCCTTTATAAACACATTAGATGATTCCTGGCCAGCCATTTTCTTCCTCCTATTTTTAGACGCGGGCATTATATCATTGCCGCCTGATCTTGCAACAGCCATTTTCAAACAAGCTCCACAGATTGTCCGCATCTTCTGCAATAAATCATTATTTGACACGTTTGCACAAATACTATAATAAACTCATGCAATTATTTTAACAATGAGCGGAAAATACTATGGCAAATAAACCTAGTCCGGAAGACATTGCCGGAGGACAGGCCTTAATTGAGGGGGTGATGATGCGCCACGGCAATAAAATTGCAGCAGCAGTTAGAAAGCCTGATCAGGAAATAGTTCTTCAGGAGCGGGAGCATATTCCACTTACCAAACGCTATAAATTACTGGGTCTTATGTTTATTCGGGGAACAGTTACACTACTGGAAATGATGTTTATCGGCATTAAATGCCTGATGTTTTCAGCGGAAATCGCTCTTTCCGAAGAAGAAAAAAAACCAAAAAATTGGGAAATGACTCTTTCTTTCATCATCAGTTTCACCATTGCCATATTTTTTTTCGTCATTGTTCCCGCTTTCTTTTTTACAAAGCTCAAAGAAGTTGTCTCCAACTTGATTCTTTTAAACGTTCTGGAAGGTTGCATCAGATTGGGTATATTCCTTTGCTTCCTTCTATCCACGCTGTTTATGAAGGACATGAGACGCGTATATATGTATCATGGAGCAGAGCATAAAACAGTTTTCGCCTGGGAACATGGTCAGGAACTTACCGTGGAAAATATAAAAAATTTTTCGACCCGACATCCCCGCTGCGGCACAAGCTTTATCTTATTTGTTATGATCGTTTCCATTTTAGTCTTTTCATTGCTGGGCCGCCCGGATTTCCTGCATCGTGTTATCTATAAAATTCTGCTGCTGCCTGTTGTTTCCGGTATTTCTTACGAAGCTATCCGTTTTACCGGCAAACATCAAAACTGGCGCTGGATTAATTTGTTGAGCTGGCCTGGGTTGATTCTCCAGAAAATTACCACCAGAGAACCGACGGACGATCAGATTGAAGTAGCAATAGCGGCTATGAAAAAAGTCATCTGAGCATCTTGTGATCTTCCGCAGGAAATTTTTTTAAACGGTTTCAACCTGATTTTCAGCAACTTTCCCCCGATTCTTTTCTTCTCTTAGCAGATAAGCAATTGACTTTTATTTCCGATTAAAGTATTTTTAAAACCATATTTTACACCATGAGGGCTGGAGGAATCCGATGATTAATCGCTATCTGTTAGCATTAATGGCTATATTGATTTGCTTAACCTTCATTTGCCGATCTGCGGCCGCCAAAGAGGATACAACTCAAATCATTTTGAAAAAAACAGCAATCTCCAAACAAAATGTGCACAAGTACACTGTTAAAAAAGGGGATGTTATTTCGGCTATCATTCGAAGGATTCCCGGAATCACCGAAGCGGACATACCCGATAACTACCGAATTATCAAAGAGCTCAATCCTCAGATTACCGATCTCAACAAACTTTACGTCGGACAGGTTCTGGTTATTCCCGGAAGAGACCGGCGTGAAGCAGGAAAATCAGAGCAACACGTTATGCCGACATCAACTGTTCCCGATGTTTTCAGTGAAATTCAGACTTATACAGTTAAAAAGGGAGACAGTTTGATAAAAATTATTCATCGGGTATTGAAAATTAAGGGTAGTCAAGAAGAGGTCACTAAAGCACTGAGCATCATTAAGTCACTCAATCCACAAATAATAAATGTCAATAGAATTTATACAGGCCAATCAATCATGATGCCCGGTGGAAAGATGCAATTCACTGACGCCAATGATGCTGAACAGGAAATAAAACAGCCCGAAAACGAACAGTCTTCGCCACTAGCCGAATTAATAGAAAAGAAACAGATGCCTATGGAGGCACGCCTTTCTGTAATCAAGCAGATCATCACTCAAATGAACGGTTCCATCACCATGACAGGGAAATATTATCTCCCACTGCCCCGCACACAAATGGGTCAAGTAACCATTGACTGCTCAAAAATTCCCGTTGTTGAATTTGACGACAAGACAACTGTGCTTCTGGATTTGGAAAACCGCATCAATGATTCTCTGAAAAAAATAATTAAAGATAACTGGGCAGATTTTTATGTTGCAAATGTAAATGCAATGGATGATGTCATAACCATCTTGCAAAAGGCAATCATACCGACTAAGCTCTATACGCTAAAAAAGAGAACAGAACCGGTAAACATCGGCAGTATTCCGCCCGTTGAAATAATGGTGGACTGGATAATAACCAAAAAGATTTCCAAGCAAAAAACCATCAATACTCAGGGATTGCGCCTCGTCCCGAAAAGCAAATCACTTCTGCCGCAAGCAATCATAAATTATTGCCGGCAAAACGAATTTATCGTTACAGAAATTGATGAGGAAAAGGGTGTAGCCGGCCAACCGGAAGAAATTTACTCGATGCCTCCCTTATCCGTTTTCCCCCGGACACCGGCGAAAGACCTAGCTTATGCGTTTGTTACACATCTTGGTTTTGACGCAGAAAAAAATAAAGAAATCAAGATTTTCGACATGGCAAAAGACGGCTTTAATCTTTCCATTCGCGCCGATTTATTGCTGAAGAGCGGTGATAGGCAATACATTATCTACTCTCACCTCATGCCGCCTCAATTCATGAATATGCTGCAAGCTGCGGGCAATGAATTGATTTTTGTAGCTGACGTCGACGCTCCCAACATTAACATGGGGAAAATTCTGCGCGCACTGGGCATTCCTTACGCCGAAGGCTATTTTGCCTTCTCCGGTTTGGAAAAAAATCACGCAGACTATACTATAATGTTTAGCGGCATAAAAATTAAAAGCACCAAAGATCTCTATGTCGTCGATTTTGAGTTTGATCAGGGTTTGCGCGGACTGCTGGGCGAATCATGGTCGGCAAATATTATCCGCTACTAACTTTTTAACCCATACACTATCATGCGCTCCGTGTTTTTCTGCGGAGCGCATTTTTTTATATTCGATCGATTAAAGGAAAACTTTTTATGCTCAAGGCCATTGCTCTGTTTTCCGGGGGGTTAGACAGTATTCTGGCTGTACAGGTAATCCGTCGCCAGCAGATTGAGGTATTGGGTCTCACGTTTGAAACTCCTTTTTTTACTGCCGAAAAAGCAAAAAAAGCCGCCTCGGTGATCAAGCTGCCGCTGTTGGTGGAAAACATCACAACTGATCATCTTGTTATGTTGAAATCCCCCCGTTACGGCTATGGCCGGAATATGAATCCTTGCCTTGATTGCCACATCCTGATGTTGAAAACTGCCGGCGGCAAAATGCAGGAAATCGGCGCGGAATTCATTCTGACCGGAGAAGTTATCGGTCAGCGCCCAATGTCACAGGGAAAACAATCTCTTTTTGTTGTCGCCAAAAATTCCGGTTATTCCGACTACATCCTGCGTCCACTAAGCGCTCAGTTACTCAAACCGATTAAGCCTGAACGTGAAGGCAAAATTGACCGTTCTAAATTACTGGCAATCCAGGGGCGCGGCCGCAAACAGCAAATACAGCTCGCTGCTGAATTCGGCATCACCAGTTATGCTGCGCCCGCCGGTGGTTGCCTGCTCACTGATCCAATGTTTACGCGCCGTCTGCGTGATTTATTTTCCCATCAGGAAGACCGTCAAATTCGCGATATCGAACTATTAAAATTCGGACGGCATTTTCGGATCAGGAAAGGCCGAAAAATTATTGTCGGCCGCAACCGCTCCGACAATGAATCCCTTATAAAATTATCCGCCAAAGATGATTCCGTTTTATTTATGGCCGACTATCCAGGGCCTTGTGTTATCATTCCCTATGGCGGCGGTGAAGCAGAATTGGCTGCTGCAGCTTCTCTTTGCGTCCTTTATAGCGACGCCCCGGGGGATATGGAGGCAAAGGTAAATTGCCGCCAGGGAGATAAGCATTTCGTAATGAAATCTGTGGCTGCAGCAAAAGCAGACTATGAGCACCTGCTTATCTAGCTATTCGTCTTCCGCGTGCAGCAGCAATAAAGAGGGGAAAATCAACCAACTGATTTGAACTAAAATAATTTGATGCTTTCCATGCTCCGCTTGTTTTTCAGTGCCCGATAAACTACGTAAGCACAGGAAATATCCTGGATGGCCAGACCGGTTGCATCCATTATCGTTATTTCTTCAGCAGATTTTCTGCCATGTTTTTTCCCGATCACGATGTCTCCCAATAGCGCATAGACATCCCTTTTACTTATCAAACCGTGGCTGACAGGCACATTAATTTCACCGCTGTGGGATGCCTGATCCCAGTCATCTATTACTACTTTCGCCTGTTTTAAAATTTCCGGATTGATTTCCTGTTTTCCCGGCGCATCTGCTCCGATAGCGTTGATGTGGGTCCCGGGAGAAACACAATTTACCAAAGGAATGCGGGATGGCGTTGTCGTAACTACAATATCTGAATTCATTGTCACTTCATCGATGATCGGACAGACGATAGTTTCCAAATTATATGCATTCTTCACCCATTTTTTAAAATCACGCACACATCCCTTATCTTTTGGAAACTCCCATATCTTGATCTTGCGCAAAGCACGTATCTCTAAAAGACACGCAAGCTGAGTCCGGGCCTGCGCACCGCAGCCGACAAACGCCGCAACCTGCGCATCTCCCCTGCTCAGGTATTTTGCAGCCAGGGCACCCACTGCACCTGTTCGAAGGCAGGTTATATACGTCCCATCCATAATCGCCAAAGGGAATCCAGTCTGCGGATCATTCAAAATGATTACAGCCATAACGGAAGGCAATTGCCGGCTTGCATTTTGCGGGTGGACATTGACACATTTCAGACCGGCAACATCAAAATTTTCACCTGCGATATATGCCGGCATTGATCGCAGATCGCCCTGGGGGAAATACAGGTAGCTTTTTGGCGGCATCTGCGCGTATCCCCGGCTGTATGCCCGAAACGCCTTTTCTACCGTTTCATTTGCTACGCGCGGCGTCAGTATTTTCTCAACATCACGTCTTGTCAAAAGCAGTGTTTTCATCACTGATATTAACCGTCATTTATTCATTTTTTACTTTTAACTTTACTTTTTTGGCGCAAAGATCTCGACTGCGCTGGCATGCAGGAATTTAACCGGCTTTAATGCAATCTTTTTGTCCGTCCGGTCATCCTTACTTTACATATCAACCTGATATTTTGTGTTAATATTTTTCCCGGCCTTCCGGAATATTTACCGCAGCCGCAGGGTAAATCAGGCAGTGATCTAATCTTTCAGGCAGTGAGAAAATAGACAACATGCCCTGCAGAAAAAAGAAACAGAGCCACCTCCACCATTAAGAGATGGCTCTGTTAATACGCTTTGATCCGGTCTGCGGTCTCGTTATTTTACGGCGTCTTTCAGACCCTTTCCCGCCTTGAATACAGGAACCTTCTTGGCGGCTATTTTAATAGCTGCACCTGTCTGGGGATTCCGTCCGGTGCGAGCCTTTCTCTTTGTGACACCGAAAGTGCCAAAACCAACCAGAGTAACAGTGTCACCTTTCTTCAGCGCCTTCTGGATCGCAGCCAGTGTTGCATCCAGCGCCAGTTCGGCTTCTTTCTTGGTACTCGTAACTTTTGCCACTTGTTCAATCAATTCTGCTTTGTTCATAAGTTCCCTCCTGTTTTAATTTTAGCAGTAATTTTAAATGTGAAGATAAGGGAAATAATCTTGAATGTCAATCCCATAAATACAAAATAATCAAAATATTTCAATTCGGACAAACAGTTTATTTTCCTGCAAAAAAGACAGGCAATTTAACATTCATTAATTGACGCTATTTCCGCTAATCAAAGGCCAGGCTTGGAAAAAGCCTTTCTCTACATTCTTTCAGAAGGTTCCTGCAGGGCTGAGATCTTTAAAATAATTCTGCATTTAGGAACCATCCGCCGGAGCTAAAAACTGTAAATCTATTAATGGCTATCAGCAGCTTCCGCTTCCTCAAAAGTTTTGTGCACTGTGCCTGCTTTATGCTCCGGCGGAGCATAAATAACGTAGACTTGCAGAGGTTGAGTTCCTTCATTGATAATATTATGCCAAAAGCCGGCCGGGATAAAAATCGCCCAATCCGCTGGTACCTTCTTGTCAAAAGTCATTTTATCTTTGGATTTACCCATGACGACACGGGCATCACCCTGCTCGATACGGATAAACTGGTCACCCTTATCATGCTTTTCCAATCCGATTTCCCCACCGGGTTTAATCGACATCACTGTCATCTGTAGTCTCTTGCCCGTCCACTGCACAGTACGAAAATTTTCATTTTTTTTTGTCAGCTCCTCAATATTGACTACCCATGGCTTCTTGCCGTAGTCTTGAGACTTATCCTGCCCGCTTTTTTCCCCAGCCATTAAAATATTAACCCAAATAAGCAAAAATAAAATAACCAGCAATCCTTTTTTCAGCATATTTACCCTCCATTAGAATATTTTAACCAGTGACAATTTTTGCAAAAATGCCCTATGCTAAGATCAAGTATAAGTTAGATACTGTCTCACTGTCAAAGGATATTTGTGATAGCGCAAAACGCCACGAAACTTTTGTTTTTCGGTGGTTTCAGGAGAAACAATGCGAGACAGGGCCTTTTTCTTACCCAAAATCCATTTGCTATTTCCTACTCTGACAGATGCCCGCCAATATCAGGAGTTGAACAGTTTATTATTGACGGAGGAAATTGTCTGTTTTATGCTTTCTTGGCAAAAGGAAATGCCCGAATGTTGATGAATGGGTAGCACGTTGATTTTTGAGAAAGGAGATTAATATGTATCATTGCAGGTTGATAATGATATCTCTTTCACTTTTGAGCCTCCTCTTGCTGAACACAGTCGGAGAGGCTCAGCAAGTCATGAGTATTCAGGTCAGAGAAGGACAGTTACGGACCACGCCTTCTCACTTAGGTAAATTTGTAGCCAGATTATCCTACGGCGACCGGGTGACTGTAATCGCCGGGCAAGGAGCATGGAAAAAAGTATCACTTACCGACGGTAAATATCAGGGCTGGGTTCACGAAACGGCTCTGACCAGTAAAAGGATAATTCTCAAAGCCGGACAGAGCGATGTCGGAACCTCCGTTTCCCGTGACGAAATCGCTCTGGCAGGTAAGGGATTCAACGAAGAAGTAGAAGCCCAGTACCGTAAAAACAATATAAATATTGATTATAACTGGATCAATAAGATGGAGGCCATTAAAGTTTCACCGGAGCAAATGGAAAATTTCATCAGGACCGGCCAACTGGCACAAGGCTTGGAAGGAGGCAAGCCATGAATAAACTTATTTGGCGGCAATCTCTAATCTTTGTGCTTTTGTTATCCTTTCTTGGCTGCGCGGCAGTGGAAACAGTGACAACTGTAGCTACGGATGTCGCCGTGCATACAGGCAAAATCAGCAGGCAACAGGCGGATTCTATCCGCAAGGGCACAGCGGCAGTGTCGAAAAGCCTGGAAGACTTTACCCCGGAACAGGAATATTACATCGGTCGATCTGTCGGGGCGGTCGTGCTTAACAAATATCAGCCATTGGCCAATACAAAAGTCAACTCCTATCTCAATTTACTTGGACAAACGCTGGCACAGGCGTCCGACATGCCGGAATTGTTTGGCGGCTACCATTTTCTGGCGCTCGACTCGGATGATATCAATGCTTTTGCCACACCGGGTGGTCATATTTTTATTACCCGCGGTCTGATTCGCTGCTGCCGGACAGAAGATGCGCTGGCCGCTGTTTTGGCCCATGAAATCGGACACATTCAGTTGAGGCATGGCATGCGCGCAATCGAAAAAGCGCGCATTACGGAAGCGCTGACTATTTTAGCGCAAGAAGGCGCAAAATCATTCGGATCACAAGCAATTTCCCAACTGACGCAGGCTTTCGGAGGCGCGATTGCCGACATCACCAATACCATGATCAACAGCGGCTATTCCCGGGCATACGAATATCAGGCCGATGCTGCAGCGGTAGTTATTCTGCAACGAACAGGCTACAATCCCGGTGCATTGTCAGAGATGCTCCATGTTATGGCCAAACAAATAAAACCAGGGGGAACCGATTTTGCCAAAACTCACCCCTCGCCACAAAACCGCATAGCCGAATTACAGGCTGCCGGCAAGTCGTTTGCGGTCAGTCAAACACCTGCAATCCGAAAAGAAAGATTTGTCAAGGCAATCGGCCAACTTTAAGATCAAGGGCATGAATTTAAAAAATATACTTCGGGGCAGCAAAGCGAAGCTTTTACAAGGGGTGGCGGCGGGTATTTTCGGCGCCCTTGTTGGTCTTCTCTTCTTTTTACCCGGTTGGCTTGACCGCTGGGAAGCAAAGACCTGGGACTGGCGCGTCAGTTTCCTGTCCCAGCCGTCCCCTTTCACTCCCAAGATCCGTTTGATTCTGCTCGACCAGAACAGTCTGGACTGGGCAAGAAAAGAAAACGGCCTATCCTGGCCCTGGCCGCGCGAAGTATACGGCACCATTATACAATTCTGCAAACGCAATAATGTCCGGGCGCTGGCATTTGACGTGCTTTTTACGGAACCATCCAAATACGGCGTGACGGATGATCAGGCCCTGGCCGCTGAAATCCGCAGTTTTAAGTATTTTGTGGGAGCTGTCTTTCTCAGTCAGGCAACGGGCAGCGAAAAAAATTGGCCTTCTTTCGCGCCTGTTCCTGCATGGAAAATTTCCGGACTCGAAAACTGGCATGCAACAACTAAACATGATGTTTTCCTCCGGGCATCCTTTCCTGTGGCCGAAATTGCTAACGCCTCCGGCTCGTTGGCCAACGTTCATTTAAATCCGGATCTCGACGGCGTTTATCGCCGGGCAGCGTTATTCGAAGTGTTTGATGGCAAAGTTCTGCCATCACTCGCCCTGGCCAGTTATCTGGCCGCCCAACCGGACACCACATTAAAAATTGATCAGACACGGCTCCTGGTAGGCAAGAAGGATATCCCTATCGATGCCGCCGGAAAAGCGATTCTCAATTATCGTGGACCATCAGGAGCCCATAAAACCTATAACGCCGCAGCAGTGATCCAAAGTGAACTGCGCCTGCAAAACGGTGAAAAGCCGGTCATTGAAAACCTAGAGGAACTCAAGGATTCCTACGTTCTGTTCGGATTCTCTGCTCCCGGCCTCTTTGATCTTCGTCCTACCCCTGTTTCGGGTGTTTACCCCGGTGTGGAAATTTCCGCCACGATGTTGGACAATCTTCTGGCCAATGATTTCATCCGGCCTGTTCCTGTAGTTTTTGTGACTATTTTGACTATCCTCGTTACGCTTTTGGCCGGTAGGATGACCGCAGCGGCAGCAGGTATCGCCAGAAGCATCCTGGTTTACGCTTTCTTTTTATGCGTGCCGGTAATTCTTTGCTTGATCGCCTACCAGCTGGGATTTTGGCTCCCGCTGGTAGTTCAGGAAACCGGTGTTGTCGTGACACTCTTCAGTGCCGGCCTTATCTATTACACCACCGAGGGCCGTCAGAAAATGTTCATCAAAAACGCCTTCAGGCAGTATCTAAGCCCGGCTGTTATCGAGCAAATCATCGTACATCCCGAACGTCTGAAGCTGGGCGGGGAGAGGCGCCTGCTGTCTATCTTTTTTTCCGATCTGGAGGGTTTTACGGGAATTTCGGAAGGCCTCGACCCCGAAGCACTTACGAATCTGTTGAATGTTTATTTATCAGCGATGACCGACATCATTCATGAGGAAGGCGGTACTGTCGATAAATATGAAGGAGATGCAATTATCGCTTTCTGGAACGCCCCGCTCGCCCAGCCTGATCATGCCGTCCGCTGTGTGCGGGCTGCCCTGCACTGTCAGTATAAACTCGCGCAAATGCGCCCCGATTTGCACCGCCTGCTCGGCAAAGACTTGAAGATGCGCATCGGCATCAACACCGGTTATGCGGTTGTCGGCAACATGGGTTCTCATTCCCGGTTTGATTACACGATGATTGGCGACGCCGTGAATCTGGCTTCACGTCTGGAAGGAATCAATAAGCAGTTCGGCACCTATACGATGATTTCACAAACTACGCTTGAACAAATACAGGGCGCTTTTCCGGTACGGGAAATTTCTCGGGTTGCCGTTGTCGGCCGGCGTGAACCGGTAGTTGTTTACGAACCGTTTTTGCCGGAAAACATCGATCCGCCAAAACAATCAATCATGGCGCGTTTTACAGAAGCGCTTGCCCTTTATTATCGGGGCGATTTTGGACGCGCTCAAATCCTGTTTTCCGGGATTGCTGCGGATGATCCTCCAGCGCACGCCTATGCCCTCAAATGCCGCGAACTCATCGACCATCCTCCGTCCGATTGGCAGGGCGTTTGGATAATAACAACCAAATGAATTATCTTAAAGCCATCCTTCTGATTAAGGTGTGGGGATGGGGGAGATATTTGCTCATGCGAGATATTCTCCTTTTCTTTAACAAGGAAGAGTCGGAATTTGGCATATCTAATCAATACAAAATCACCGTTTGTCCCCATTTGCCAAAGGAAGATGGATGCAACATCCGCCCACTCATTGGCCGCATCAGCTCATCTTTTGTCTGTAAAATCGATGATCGAATGTCCGCCCCAAAGCCCCAGGACGAGGTGGTATAAGGCAAAAAGCTCCCAGGAAAACGGAATGTACCCCCCGTAGCCCAGAAGCGGCATCTCAAAAATTTTCAGAAATCCCACAAAGGGAATCTCATAGATCCACTTCGGGTAAGAAAAATAATTCCACATTTCCCAGAAGAAGCCGCAGATCAGGCAACCGACCGCTAAAGCAAGAAGGGGCCGCCAGTCACCCGTCTTAAGAAAGTCCAGGAGTGTCCGGTATCCCTGGCTGGTGTTTACGGGCTCCAGGATAAAAAAGAGCGCCAGCCACGTAAATGGGAAAAAATAGCGCGGCCAGACCAGCAGCAGCAAAAGCATGAGCCAACCACAGATAAACATCCACTTGAGAAATCTTGGCGTCGGCAAAAAACGGCACCCATGTTTCAGGTTGCAAAGCGGCGAAAAAGTGGCCACCAATTCCGCTGTCCCGAAAACAGCAGGAATGACGGTGGAAAAGCTCAGCGAGGAAAGCAGAAAAAATCCATAGGGTCCGACGTGCTCCTCACCCAGATAGATCCAGTTGCCCAACCGCCAATTGATGAACTCGAAGATCCACCAGGCCAGAATAGAGACTAGATACATCCCGGTATACATATTATAATCACGGGAAAAGAGCGAGGAA
>ENA-ORXD01000983-ORXD01000983.1-sediment-metagenome-genome-assembly--contig:-NODE-983-length-28175-cov-4.374938_pt1 | contig 28175 bp, 23 predicted proteins | sample MGYA00237862_ERZ511471 | MGnify/ENA metagenome assembly ERZ511471 | reverse complement strand
CTATCGGTACGGGATCGCGGAACCGAGATTCCAGCCGGCCGAAACGCCGTACCCCGTGGAGGACGAGAACCCCTTCATCGTCCGCGATTTCAGCCGGTGCGTCCTGTGCGGGCGATGCGTCCAGGCCTGCAATGAAGTCGTCGTCAACCGCGCCATCAGCCAGGGCTACCGCGGTTCGAAAAGCAAGATCGTGACGGGCGGCGACGAGCCCTACCACAGAAGCGAATGCGTCTTTTGCGGCCAATGCGTCGAGGTCTGCCCCGTCGGGGCGCTGACGGAAAAGAAGGCCCGGGGAAAGGCCCGGGACTGGGAAACGGAAAAGGTCCGCACCACCTGTCCATACTGCGGCGTGGGCTGCCAGCTCCGTCTCCACGTGAAGGACGGGAAGATCGTCAAGGTCACCGCCGTCGAGGAGGCCGAGCCCAACAAGGGCAGGCTGTGCGTGAAGGGGCGCTTCGGCTATGACTTCATCTACTCGGAAGACCGGCTGAAAACGCCGCTGATCCGGGAAAACGGGGGATTCAGGGAAGCCTCCTGGGAAGAGGCGCTGGACCTCGTGGCCTCCAGGTTTCGGGAGATCATCGCCCGGTACGGACCCGACGCCGTCGCCGGCGTGAGCTGCGCCCGCAGCTTCAATGAGGATTCCTATCAGATGCAGAAACTCTTCCGCGCGGTGATCGGAACCAACAACATCGATCACTGCGCCCGGACCTGACACGCCCCCACGGTCGCTGGTCTGGCGACCTCCTTCGGCTCCGGCGCCATGACGAATTCCTTTGCCGATTTCGCCAGGGCGAAGATGTTTTTCGTGATCGGCTCCAACATGACCGAGGCCCACCCCGTCGCGGCGACCTTCGTCAAGGATGCCGTCCTGCGGGGGGCCCGGCTCATCCTCGTGGACCCGCGGCGGACGGGGCTCGCCGATTTCGCGGATCTCCATGTGCCCATCCGTGTGGGATCGGATGTGGCCTTTCTCAACGGGGTGATGAACGTCCTCGTCACGGAGAATCTTTACGACAGGGCTTACGTGGAATCGTGCACCGTCGGATTCGAGGAACTGAAAAACAAGGTGCTCGAGTATCCGCCGGAGCGGGCGGCCGAAATCAGCGGCGTCGACGCCGGCACGATCCGGGCCGTGGCCCGCCGCGTGGCGTCGGTGAAGCCGGCGATGCTCATGTACACGCTCGGCATCACGGAACATATCTGCGGCGTGAACAACGTGCTTTCCTGCGCCAACCTCCAGATGCTTCTCGGAAACGTCGGTTTCGAGTGCGGCGGCGTCAATCCGCTTCGGGGCCAGAACAACGTCCAGGGGGCCTGCGACATGGGGGCGCTGCCGAATGTCTTTCCCGGTTACCAGCGGGTCGACAATCCGCAGGCCCGGGCCAGGTTCGAGGCGGCCTGGGGCGTCGAAAAGCTTCCGGAGAAGCCGGGCCTGATGATTCCCGGGATGATCGACGGCCTCGTGAGCGGGAAGGTCAGGGCCTTTTATGTCTTCGGGGAAAATCTCGCCAACACGGAGCCGGACATCCGGCACGTGGAACACTGTCTCGCGTCCGCGGAATTCCTGGTCTGTCAGGACATCTTTCCCACGGAGACGACCCGTTTCGCCCACGTGATCCTGCCGGCGGCGGCGTGGAGCGAGAACGAGGGGACCTTCACCAGCAGCGAGCGGAGGGTCAACCGCGCCCGCTCCGTAAGCGTTCCCCCCGGGCAGGCCCGGCCGAACTGGTGGATATTCAAGGAGATCGCGAAGAGGATGGGACATTCGTGGGAGTCGAACAGCGCCCGCGAAATATGGGACAACGAAGTGTCCCGCCTGGCGCCTTCCTTCGCGGGCATCCGGTACGCCCGCCTGAGGGGGGACGGCCTCCAGTGGCCGGTGCCCGACGAAAAGCACCGCGGGACTTCCTATCTGCACAAGGACGGGTGCTTCACCTGCGGTCTGGGCGTTCTGAAGCCGGTGGACTGGATCCCCCCGGCGGAGGTGCCCGACGAGGAATACCCCCTCGTGCTGAGCACGGGAAGGCGCCTTTACCACTACCATACCCGAACGCAGACCGGGCGTTCCGAGGGGTTGAACGACCTTCTCTCCGAGGAAACCGCCGATATCTCCCGGGCCGATGCGGAGGCGCTCGGCGTGGCGCACGGGGAAAGGATCCGGGTCCGGTCGAGGCGGGGCGAGGTCGTGGTCAGGGCGAACGTGACCCCCCGGGTGCCGCCGGGGCTTGTCTGGATGGCCTTTCATTTCCGGGAGGCCTGTGCGAACTGGCTGACCAACCCGGCGTACGACCCGCTCACACAGACCGCCGAATACAAGGCCTGCGCGGTCCGTATCGAAAGAGTAACCTGATTCCGGACTTCTGAACAATGCCGCTTCGGTTTTTCCGATGCGGCGTTTTTTTGTTTCAATTATGTAAAAAATAACATATAAGGACCCGCGAAAGGGGGTTTCGAAATGAGAAAATCCATTGCGGTTCTTGCGGTTCTTCTTTTCGTCGTCGTCATGCCTCTGTGTGGCGCGGCCCAGGAGGGACTCCGGGTCGCCGTAGCCGCCAATTACATCCAGGCGTTCAAGGAACTTGCCGCGACCTTCGAGAAGGAAACGGGCATCAAGGTCGAGGCCACGTATTCCTCGTCGGGGAACCTGTTCAGCCAGATCAACGGCGGCGCCCCTTATGATCTGTTCCTGTCCGCCGACGAGTTGCGGCCCCGGCGCCTCCAGCAGTCCGGCGAGGCCGGGGAACCCTTCGTGTATGCGAGAGGGCGGGTGATTCTGTGGTCCGCCAAAAAGGACTTCTGCGACGCCGGGGACTGGCGGGAAGCCCTGAAGCGGGAAGGGATCAAAAAGATCGCCATGGCCAATCCGGAAATCGCCCCCTACGGGATGGCGGCGAAGACCGCCCTGGTGAAGGCCGGCCTGTGGGAACTCCTGGCGCCGAAGATCGTCAATGCCCAGGACATCGCCCAGACCTTCCAATATGCGTCGACGGAGGCCGTCGATGCCGGCCTGTGCGCCCTTTCCGCCGGCCGTTCCGAGAAAGGGAAAACCGGCTGTTTCTACGAGGTGAACGAGGCCCCGGACATCGTCCAGGCGGCGTGCATCCTCAAGAAGACGGGGAAACGGGAACAGGCGGAACGGTTCGCCGGCTTCCTCGTGTCGCCCGAAGCACAGAAGATCAGGGAGAAATACGGATACCGATAGCATGGAATGGCAGGCCTTCTATGTGACGTTGAAACTGGCCGCCATCGCCACCACCGTACTGATGGTCGTGGCGGCCCCCGTCGCCTGTGTCCTCGCTTACGCCCGTTTTCCCGGAAAGTCCCTGGTCGAGGCCCTGCTCTATCTGCCCATGGCCCTTCCGCCGACGGTCCTGGGTTTCTACTTCATCATGGTTCTCGGACCGAGGGGCATTGCCGGCAGGCCCTGGGAAGCCCTCACGGGGCAGTCCCTGCTGTTCACCTTTACGGGGATCGCCCTGGCCTCCGTTCTTTACAGCGTTCCTTTCGCCATACAGCCCATGAAGGCGGCCTTCCGGAAAATCGACCGGCGGCTGCTGGAAAGCGCCAGCGTGCTCGGTCTGTCGCCCGCGGCGGCGTTCGTCCGGGTCGTCCTTCCCAACAGCATCGGCGGCATCATCGCCGCGGCCGTTCTCGTGTTTCTGCACACCATCGGGGCGTTCGGCGTGCTGATCATGGTGGGCGGCAGCATCCCGGGGGTGACCAAGGTGGCCTCCATCGCCATCTACGAAGCGGTGGAAGCCATGGATTACCGCGCGGCGCACCTCATGTCCCTCTGTTTCCTGCCGATCAGCTATGTTTTTCTGCTGATCGCGAACAAACTCGGCGAGGAATCGTGACGCCATGACCCTTCAGGTATCCGTCGGGAAACGACTCAAATTCTTCGACCTCGAAGTCTCCTTTACCTGTGAGGACAAGGACATGCTCGTCATGATCGGGCCGTCCGGCGGGGGGAAGACGACGATCGTCCGCATGATCGCGGGACTGGAAACGACCGACGAGGGGAGGATCGTCTACGGCGACGAGGTCTGGTTCGACGCGTCCCGGCGCATCAACCTCCCGCCCCGGAAGCGGAAGGTGGGCTACGTCTTTCAGGACTACACCCTTTTCCCCCACCTGAGCCTGTACCGGAACGCGGCTTTTGCCGCCGTCGACAAAGGGGATGTGGACGGTCTCCTCACGCTTTTCGGGATCGATCACCTTCGCGACCGGAAGCCCGACAAGGTGTCCGGCGGGGAGCGCCAGCGGTGCGCCATATGCCAGGCGCTGGCCCGGCGGCCCCGGGTCATGCTGCTCGACGAACCGTTTTCCGCGCTCGACGTGGTGACCCGCCGTTCGCTCCGCGAGGAATTGAGGGAGATGAAAAGCGGCCTGTCCTTCCCGGTGGTCTACGTGACCCACGACATCCAGGAGGCCCTGTTCCTGGCCGACGAGATCCTTCCCATCGTGGAAGGGAAGGTCGACAGGGACTGGATGCGGCGGACCATCACCCGCGAGCCGGCGCCGGGCACGGCGCCCAGGGCGGTGCGGGAGCCCCGGTTGTCCCTCGTCTATTAACGGGTACCCGCCTCCGCCGGCGGGCCCGAGGGTTCGGGAAATCTTGAAGGAGGGGAAAATCGTTCATGAACATCGGCACATACTCCTATGAAGAATATGTCCATCTGGTGAAATCCTTTCACGGCAGTCCGGCACCGGGACTCCTCATCGGCGGCTTCATCGTCGATCTCGCCCTGAAGAACCTGCCGGACGGGGAGTTTTTCGACGCCCTTTGCGAGACCCCCGTCTGTCTTCCCGACGCGGTCCAGCTCCTGACCCCCTGCACGATCGGCAACGGATGGATGAAGATCCTCGATTTCGGAAAATTCGCCGTGACCCTGTATGAGAAATCCGGCGGCGAGGGGGTGCGGGTTTATCTGGATGCGGAAAAACTGAAGCGGTGGCCCGAAGTCATGAACTGGTTCCTGAAACTCAAGACAAAGAAGGAACAGGATTCCGATCTGCTCATCGAGCAGATCAAGGAAGCAGGGCACGACCTTCTCGGCATTCAGCACGTCCGGGTGGAGCCGGAGAAACTGAGGCGGCGGAAAATGGGACAGGTCTCCGTCTGCCCCTCCTGCGGCGAGGCCTACCCGGTGAAGGATGGCGACCGTTGCCGGGCGTGCCTGGGCGAGTCGCCGTATGTCAGGGAATAAGTCCCCGGCTTGACGGGCCGCCGGCCCCGGATGCCTTATCCGCCCGTTTTCGGCGGATGCGGCCGGGCGTTCCGGGGAACACGGCTTTCAACGGACCGGTGACGCCTAGCGGCCGAAGGCGTTCCACGAGCAGACGGTCATGGGCGTGAAGCCCTTTTCCTGCATGATCATGTCGAGGTGAACAAGGCTCATGGCCGCAATTTCGAAGTCGCTGTCTTCCAGGTTTCCCACCTTGGTCAGCGTGATCAGATATTTGTCGCATTTTTCGCAGATGAAGGCCGACTCCAGGTCCCTGCCCTCCACAAAATAGTACGTCATGCCTTTCTGCCCCTCGTGACCGCAACAGGGACAGATGACGCGGCTGAACCGCCATTCGTGCCCGCACTGGGCACAGTGGAGCCACCGCTGCCCTCCCTTTTCCTGGATCATGGACACGGCGGGCAGGGCGCCGCAGACCGGGCAGTATCCTCTGTCCCAGTCCATTCCTTTCAAGAGTTCCGCCAGTTCCCCGGCCCTTTTTTCAAGAAGGATCCTTGCCACCGTCCTCAGGAGAAAGTCGACGGCCGAAGGCCTGACGGAGACCCGCTCCGCCAGGGCATCCACGCTTTCCATGAAGGCCTCGGGAAAGGAATGGAGGATACCGGCCGGATCCACGATCCCCTTCCGGATTCCTTCTTCCAGCGTCTCGAGATCCCCGGCGATGGCCGGCAATCCCTTTTTCATGTCCGGGAGGATGGCCAGGGCGACTTCCCGGACAGCGGGGCCGTCAGGCATGAGCGCGGCCTGCCGGATCACCGGTATGCCGTCTTTCAACCTGGCCCGGTCGATGTTTTTGAAATCCGCATCCTTGAGTCGAAGCGTCCCGAGAATCCGGATCCTGCCCAGGATGACCGGCTTCAGGGCATCGAGGATGTCCCTGCTGTGGGGGTGGTTCCTCAGGGCCTGCTCCATGTGACGTTCCAGTTTCAACAGCGTTTCCTCATCGCGATTCATGGGTTTCCGCCTTTCCCCTGACGGGGCGAATAAAAAAGGTCCTCCCGCCGGCGGCACGGCGCCGGGGGAGAACCTTCGAACATCGGACAATCTATGCGTGGTGGCCCTGCCCCTCCCTGGGGGCGGGTTCCTTTCCGTAGACGACGAGCCGGCCCTTGTGTTCCGTCTCCTTCAGCCACTTGGGATGCTGCTTCATGAGCCAGGCCCGGGTCACCCATCCCGACGTCATGGCCGGCAGGGACCCCGGCGAACCGATGGTCCCCAGGTAGAGGTGGACGAAGAAGAAGGCGAAGATGACGACGAAGCCCAGGGCGTGGAGGAAGTACATGAACCGGACGAGCCCCGCGCCGAAGGACAGGGGGAACCACATCATGAGCCCGCTCACCGCCATGGCGGCCCCGAAGATCGCCACGGCGAGAAAGAACATCTTCTGGCCGGGGTTGTATTTCCCCACCTCGGGCACGGAATCCACGTGCCAGAGATAGCCCCCGGCGACCTTGATCCACTCGGCGTCCTCGGGGAATTCAAAGACCCCCGCCTCGCGCCACCACATGAGGACGGCGAAGAACAGGGATGCGATGAAGAAGAGTCCCGTGAAGTTGTGGATGAGTTTCAGGTTTTTCAGCCCCCCCACCGGGACGGCGAGGAAGTTGAGGGAATGGAACATCATTCCCAGACCGGAAATCATGAGAACGATGCAGGAAATGGCCAGGGACCAGTGTACGATCCTCTCGAATGCGTCCGTCGCTTTGATCATGCCTTTTTTCATGTTCCTTCCCTCCTTTCACGTGGCGTCCCGGTCCCCGTTTTCGTCGGGGGACTTGGGGCCGTGGATGATGTAGTGGAGGAAGGACCCGAGGATGACGCCGCCCGCGGCCAGTAGGCTCAGGGGTTTCAGGAAGTCTTTCCAGGCGATGACCGTGAGAGGCACCGCCGGTTTCTGGGGCAGGCTGTCGTAGATCTCCGGCTTCTCGCCAAGGACGTACAGAACGTGCGTCCCTCCCACAAACTTGTCGCCGTATACGTTCGCGTCGGGATGCCCGTCTTGCTTCAGATCCTCCACGCGGGCATACGCTGTTTTCAGCATCGTGTCCACGGCGCCGAAGGTCAGGGCGCCGGTGGGACAGGATTTCACGCAGGCGGGCAGGAGACCTTCCCGGAGGCGGGTGTAACAGAGATCGCACTTGAAGACCTTGTCCGTCGCCCGGTCGTATTTCGGCACCTCGAAAGGACAGGCGAAAAGGCATTCCTTGCAGCCGATGCATTTTGTCCTGTCGATGCCGACGGTTCCGAATTCCGTGTAGAAAAGGGCGCCGCTTGGGCAAACCTTGACGCATCCGGCGTCCGTGCAGTGCATGCAGCCGTCCTTGCGGAAGAGCCACTGCAGCACCCCGTCGCCGTTCTCATGTTCCTGGAACCGGACCAGCGTCCAGGTGTTCCACTCGAGATCGGGCGGGTTCTGATAACTGCCCCGGTTCCTGGTTCTCAGGCCGGGCATTTCATTCCACTGTTTGCAGGCCACCTGGCAACCACGGCAGGCGGTGCATCGCGTCGTGTCGATCAGTTTGACGAAATCCGTTCCTTTCATGGCATCCCCCCTTAGATCCTGGTCACATTGACCATGAAGGCCTTGTATTCAGGACAGAACGTGTTCGCATCGCCGATGGTCGGCGTCAACAGGTTGGTGCTGTCGCCGCCGTCCTTGGGGAATAGCCAGCCGTAGTTGAATGGAAGGCCGACCTGGTGGACCGTTTTCCCTTCGACCTGGAACGGTTTGAAGCGCTTGGTCACCATGGCGATGCAGGACACTTCGCCGCGCGCGGAGGAAACCTTGACGCGCTGGCCGTTCCGGATGCCTTTCTCGATCGCCAGCTTTTCGCCGATCTCCACGTACAGTTCCGGCTGCATCTCCAGGAGCCATGCCTGCCAGCGGGTCAGGGCGCCCGAACACCAGTGTTCCGTGCAGGAGTAAGACGTGCAGACGTAGGGGAATTTTTCATCGGCGCTGGCCACCTTGTCCATCTCGCCGTTGAAGAACTCGATGGCCGGATTGATCCGCTGTCCGGACATCGGGTTGACGGTCAGCGGGCTTTCCAGCGGTTCGTAGTGCTCGGGGAACGGCCCTTCGGCCATGCCGGGCCCGAAAATGGCGCCCAGGCCGTCGGGTTTCATGATGAAGGGGTATTTCCCTTTCTCCTTGTCCGCCTGGGGCGGCCAGGGGCCGTCGGGAACATCGCCGACCCATTTTTCACCCGTCCATTCCAGGAGCTTGCGTTTCGGGTTGAAGGGCTTTCCGTTCAGGTCGCAGGAAGCCCGGTTGTAGATGATCCGGCGGTTGACCGGCCAGCAGAAGGACCAGTTGGGGAAAAGCCCGAGACCGGTGGGGTCGTCCTTGCCCCGTTTCTCCATGTTGTTGAATCCGTCGGCGGTGAAGCTTCCCGACATGAGCCAGTTCCCGCCGGAGGTGGAGCCGTCCGACTGGAGCATCCCGAAGGAGGGAACCATCTGGCCTCTCTTGAATGTCTTGTCCCCGATCGTCGTGTCCCTGAGGAAATGACCGTTGATCTGCTTGGCCACCTTCAGGGCGTCGTACTTTCCGTTCTTGTCGATGTAATCCCATTTCAGGTTCAGGACGGGATCCGGGTAAGCGCCCCCTTCCCTGGCATAGAGTTCCTTGATGGCCGCCATGATCCGGATCGTGAGTTCCCCCACGGCAGCCGCGTCGCCGGGGGCCTCCGCGGCCTTGTACTTCCATTGTACCCAGCGGCCGCTGTTGCTCTGGCTTCCCTCCTTTTCCATGGATGCGGAAGCGGGCAGGAGGAAGACCTCCGTTTTGATCTTTCCGGGATCGACGCCGGGCCCTTTCCAGAAACAGTGGGTTTCGTTGTCGAAGATGTTCTCGCAGACCATCCATTCGAGGTTTTCCAGGGCCTTCCGGACTTTGTTCGCGTTCGGCGAGCTGACCGCCGGGTCCGTTCCGACGACGAAAAGCCCCTTCACCTTGCCGTCGTACATCTTGTCGAAGAGATGCATGAGGGAATAGGCGGCGCCGTCGTCGAGCTTGGGGAGCCAGGAGTAGCCGAAACCGTTTTCCGCCGTTCCCTTGTCGTCGAACAGGGCCTTGAGAAAACTGACGAAAAAATTCGGGTAGTTCTGATAGTAGTTGGCCGACTGGGGGTCGTTGGATTTGGGGGTGTTCTTTCCCAGGTATTTTTCCAGCGTGTCCAGGGAGGCCGCCGGCATTTTCAGGTAGCCCGGCAGGATGTTGTACAGGATGGCATGGTCCGTGGAACCCTGAACGTTCGGCTCGCCGCGAAGGGCGTTGACGCCGCCGCCGCAGATCCCCATGTTTCCCAGGAGGAGCTGGATGATGCTCATCGTCCGGATGTTCTGGCTTCCCGTCGTGTGGTGCGTCCAGCCCAGGGCGTAGCATTCCGTTCCCGCCTTGTCCGGGACGCCGGTGGCGCTGTACGCCTTGTAGACTCTCAGCAGGTTTTCCTTGGTGACGCCCGTGATGCTGGAAACCTTGTCCAGGGTGTAACGGGAATAATGGTCTTTTAAAAGCTGGAAGACGCAGCGGGGATGGTTCAGGGTCATGTCCCTCTTCGGGATGCCGCGGCTGTCCTTCTCGAAGACCCACGTGTCCTTGTTGTATTTCCGTTTTTCCGCGTCGTAACCGGAGAAGAGACCGTCCTTGAAATGGAAGTCGGGGCTCACGATGAACGAGGCGTTGGTGTAATGGACCACGTAATCGCGGAAATACTTTTCGTTTTCGATGATGTAACGGATCATCCCCCCCAGGAAGGCGATGTCCGTGCCGGAGCGCAGGGGGACATGAAAATCGCATCGGGCCGAGGTCCGCGTGAAGCGGGGGTCCACATGGATCAGGGTGGCCCCGTTCTGCTCCTTCGCCCGGAGAATCCATTTGAACGCGATGGGGTGATGCTCCGCCGCGTTGCTTCCCATGATGAGGATGCAGTCACTGTTCTTCAAATCAATGTAATGATTCGTCATCGATCCGCGTCCGAACGACTCTCCCAGAGCCGCTACAGAGGGACTGTGTCAGACCCGGGCCTGATGATCGATGTACACCATTCCGAGTGCCCGCGCCTTGGCGACCATGAGCCAGCACTCTTCGCTGTCCACGTTGGAACTGCCGAGATGGCCGATGGTTTCCACGCGGTTGACCGTTTGCCCCTTGGCGTTCGTCGTGATGAAGCTTTTGTCCCGTTCCGTCTTTACGAGGCGGGCGATGCGGTCGATGGCCCAGTCCATCTCCCTCTCTTCCCACTTGTCGCTCATGGGAGCCCGGTAAAGGACCTTCCGGAGCCGGTGCCTGTTCGCCTCGGTCAGATCGAAGAAGCCGGCGCCCTTGGCGCACAGGGAACCTTCGCTGATCGGGTGGTCTGCGTCACCCTCGATGTTGAAAATCTTGCCCGTGATCTTGTCCACGCTGCAGACAAGCCCGCAGCCGACGGAGCAGTAACAGCAGATGGTCGTCACCTGCTTCGCGGCCTTGATGCGGTTCGCCTTGTTCAGATCCGCGGCATACGCCCGGGCGGGTTTCAGGTTGATGCCCAGTGGAGAGAGCGTCAAACCGGATGCCACCGCGCCGGAAAGGGTTAAAAAACCTCTCCTCGTGATCTCCATGGTTCCTCCTTATAAATGTCAAAAAAGACATATGTCAGGTATGTCACATACTCCTGCCATCTCCCGCAGTCAAGGAAAAATAATTAATTTACGCAAAGCAATCAACGGGTTATGGTAAATTTAACATAAGTGATCCACAGGCGGGTCCATGGGATGCCGTAGCGCGACACGGAGGAGGAGAAGGGGCCGTGTGGCGGATGGGAAGGGTTTCGTGAATCAGGGGGAGGAATGTTCCCGTGGCTTGACGTCGGTATGGAGCTGCAATTCCTTGTGGGCCTTTTTCAGCAGGCGGGAGATTTTCGCGTCCATCTCATCGAACATGGCGATCAGACTGCGGGCGTCTTCCGTCAGGTGCATGCCTTTGCCGGAGGGGTCCGTCTCGACGAGCTTGATGCCCATCCGTTCTTCGGAGGCCCGAAGCCTGCCCCAGGCCGCCCGGTAGGACATGTTGAGCTTTCTGGCCGCCGCGTTCAGGCTCCTGCATTCGTCGATGGCCTTCAGCAGCACGTCCCGACCCTTGCCGAAGATGACCTTTCCGTCCTGTTCGAGCCAGATTTTGTGCTTGATTTCCATAGGGTACGTTCACGCAATTTCAGGACAAAAAAGCCTGCGGAGGCATCCTGCCCTCTGACCGGTGCAACATAGGACAGGCACTTTTGCATGTCAACGAAAAAGTGACCCGGCAATCCCCCCGCAGGGAGGCGTCACTGCCTTTTTCGGATCCTGCAGGGCAGGTTTTTCAGGTTGGGGGTCCCGAATTCCTTTCCCAGTTTTCCCATGGAGGTAAGCATGTTGAAATTCGACTTCCGCCACTCGTACTGGGCGGCCGGGTCGCCCTCGGGGAACCACCACCCCAGCGAGGCGCTGATCACCCGGGGATGGACGGCGTCCGTCACACGGGCGACCTGGGTCACTTCGCCGTACTTCGTTTCGATGACGACCTCGTCCCCTTCGGCGATGCCGTGGGGTGCGGCCGTATCGGGATGGATTTCCACCCTGGGATGGGGCCGTTTCTCCCGGAGCCTGTCGAGCCACCGGTACGAGGAAAGGAGGTAATACCGGCTTTTCGCGCTGATCAGGAGAAGGGGGTAGCCGGGGTCTTCCTCCTCGGGAAAGCCCGTGAATTCCGGCAGGGGCTTCAACCCGAATTTTTCGGCGGTGCTCAATTTCAGCTCGACTTTTCCCGTGGGGGTGCGGAAGCCCTTTTCCTCGTACTGCCTGAATCTGTCGGGCCCTTTCAGAAAGCCCTTTTCGACGAACTGGCGCCAGGTGAGCCCGGCGGGCCGGACGATGTCCTCCAGGAACTGCTCGTGGTCGTCGTGCCAGAGCTCGGGCGGGGAAACCCGTTTCCCCAGTTCGTTGATGATCTTCATGTCGGGCCAGCAGTCTTCGGGCGGGTCGACGATCTTGGGCCGGGCGACGATGATTCCATGGCCGATGCCGTAATGGCCGATGTCGTTCATCTCGAACTGGTGGGCCACGGGAAACACGATGTCGGCGAGCGACGCGGTGGGGGTCATGAAAATCTCGGCCATGGCCGTGAAATCGAGGCTCATGAAGGCTTCGTAGGTGGCCTTGCTGTCCGCCCACGCCACCAGGGGGTTGGTGCACATCCCGTAATACCCCCTGACGGGGTAGGGGACCCCTTCGAGAACGGCCCTGCGGAAATACGCCGGCGGGATCGTCATGAACCGCGGGATGACGCCGTAATGGGCGCTGATCATGTCCTTGCGTTTGTCCGGGATGAGATCGGCCCGGACGAAAGGCCCGAGGCCCATGATTTTCGGGTCGCGGGCCTCGATGTTTCCTCCCGGGACGTCGAGGTTCCCGCAGATCGCCATGAGACAGACAAGGGACCGGGTGGCGTCGAAGACGTTCACGTCGTGCTCGATGGGGTTTCCCCACTGGAGCGCCGCCGGCTTCGCTTTCGCATACATCCGCGCCGCCTCGCGGATGCGTTCCGCCGGAACCCAGGTGATGTCCGCGACCTTTTCCGGCGTGTAGTCCTTCACGTGGCGGGCGAGGTCTTCGAACCCGCTGGTGTATTTTTCGACGAACTCCCTGTCGTAGAGCGATTCCTCGATGATCACATGGATGAACCCCAGGGCAAGGGCCTGCGCCGTTCCCGGCCGCAGCTGAAGCCAGCAGTCCGCTCTTTCGGCGAGTTCGATCTTCCGGGGATCGACCACGATCAGCCTGGCGCCCTTTTTGAGCTGTTCGTGAAACATGACGGCGAACTGGCCTTCTTCGTTCGTGGACGTGGGGTTGCTGGCCCAAAGGAGAATCAGCTCGGTGGGGTGGTGGAGATCGGCGACGGGATAAAAGCCGCAGGTATGCATTCCCGTGACTTCCCGCGGTGCGTGGCACACGTCCTGGGACCCGATCACATTGGGGGACCCGAAGATGTTCGCAAGCCGGATCTGAACGAAATGCTCCATGCCCTTCGGCATGCCGACGCCGAACCCGACCGCCCGCGCTCCGTATTTTTCCTTGATTTTTTTGAGATTTTCCGCCGTTTCGTCGAGCGCCTCGTCCCAGGGAATCCGCTGCCACTTCCCCTCGCCCCGCTTCCCCGCGCGCTTCAGGGGATGGGTGAGACGGTCGGGATGGCTCAGTCGGTCCGCCGAGATCCTTCCCTTGAAACAGGTGTATCCCCTGTTCAGGTACCCTTCGGGATTCCCTTTGATCTGGACGATCCTGTTTTCCTTCACTCCGACCAGAAGCGCGCAGCCGCCGTGGTCCATGCGGGCGCAGTGCGTTTTTTCCCAGCGAACGTCGTCTGTCATGGAACGGGGTTCTCCTTTCCGGAAACATCCATGGGACCGTCCGCGGCCGGCGGTCCCAAAATGTCATAATTGACATAACATATCCGTTCCGGAAAGGCCACACCATTTGATCCGGAAAGAGCAAATGCATAAACGGTCGAAACAACATTTTACAGGCGGCAAAGGAAAAAGCTCCATAGGCAAGGCGCCCGAGCCGCGACGAATGAGACGTACATATGATACGCCGCAGTGAGGAGAGGCGAAAGGGAACGCTGCATATGGACTTTTTCCGAAGCCGGAAAGAGCTTTTGCAATGCATTTCCCTCTATGATATAAAACCACCTTCGGTTTGTTTTCCAGTGAATCCGGGAAGGAGGTACGTTTCCCATGGTTCTGTCCGATGGAAAGGAACTGTGCCATGTCTGCAGGAAGAGGGTGTCCGTCATTCTGTGCGACGGCTGCCAGATTCCGCTTTGCGACAGTTGCAGGAAATTCGAGCTTTGGGGATACGGTTGCGGCCACGTGGACGGCAAGGTATTCTGTCTCACCTGTTACGACGACATCAACGTCAATCCATACGGCGGAAAGAGGCCCTGAGGATTGACGGTTTCGTGAAAGGTCCATACGCCGCGCTGCCTTTCATCCCTCAGTGCCGCGGCGTACCGGGAGTGCGCGCCGGGTGTCGCCAATCGGGTGCCCCGGCTGAGGAGCTTTTTTAACTTTGCCGCTCGAAAAAAGTGTTGATTTGCCTTTTTACGAGTTCGTCAGGATTCCGTCATGAAATACGAGGGCATGATCATCCGGCCCCCGAGCGAAGCCCGGAGCCTCCTGGTGCAGGTGACGGTGGGGTGCTCCCACAATCGGTGCATCTTCTGCCCGAGTTTCAAGGACAAGCGTTTTCGGATCAAGGAATATTCCGAGATCGAGGAAGACCTGATCGAGGCTTCCCGGTACGGCGCCATCGAAAAAGTTTTTCTTTGCGACGGCGACGCCCTGATCATTCCGCAGCGAAAACTCGTTCCGATCCTCGAGGCCGTCGGAAAGAACCTCCCGAGGGTGAATCGGATCGCCACCTATGCCAACGCGAAGAGCATTCTCCGGAAGACCCCGGAGGAACTCGTGGAACTGCGCCGGCTCGGGCTTTCCATGGTGTATCTCGGCGTCGAGTCCGGCAACGGGGAGCTTCTGTCGTGGATGAAAAAAGGGGCGACCGCCGAGGACATGGTTCAGGCGGGACGACGGATCAAGGACGCGGGGATGGTCCTTTCGGTGACGGTGCTCCTGGGGATCGGCGGGAGGGAGCGAAGCGGCCTTCATGCCGCCGACACGGCGAAAATCCTCACCCGGATCGATCCCGATTACGTCGGCGCCCTGACCGTCATGATCGTTCCGGGAACCCCTCTTCACGAGCTTTCCCGGCAGGGCGCGTTCCTCCTTCCCGATACCTTCGGGTTCCTGGAGGAACTGGGGATCATGATCGGGCAGTCCGATCTCAGCAACTGTTTCTTCACGGCGAACCACGCCTCCAACTACCTGCCGCTACGCGTCCGGCTTCCGGAGCAGAAGGAGGAAGCGGTCCGGCTGATCCGCAGCGTGGTGGAAGACCGGAACCGCAAAGTTCTGAAACCCGAGTTTCTGAGGGCGCTTTGAAGGAGGGGGGACACTGAAGAAGTTCGGTTCGTTATGGAGACACTGGCTCGATTCCGAAGGGGAGGCGCCCGGCGATGCCGGCGGGCCTGAAAAGAAGGTCCTTTCCTCTCTGGAACGATGGATCGAGAAGGGGGTCATCGATCAGCAGTCCGCGGAGATGATCGAGAACATCCTCGATCTCAGGGATACCGTCGCCCGGGAAATCATGGTTCCCCGGACGGAAATCATCGCCGTCGGCACCGAATCCACTCCGGAGGAAATCATCGCCCTGGTCCGGAAGCACGGCTACAGCAGGATGCCCGTCTGCGAGGGAAACGTGGACAACATCATCGGCATCCTCAACGTGAAAGACCTCTTCGACCTGTGGTCCGCCAGGCCTGAAAAATGGACGGTGGCCTCCATCATGCGGGAGGCCTACTATATTCCGGAGACGAAGAACATCCACCAGCTCCTCCACGAGTTGAAGGAAAAAAAGTGCCACATGGCGGTGGTCATCGACGAGTACGGGGGTACGTCGGGGATCGTCACGCTGGAGGACCTGATCGAGGAAATCGTGGGGGAGATTCATGACGAGCACGACGAGGACGAAGAGTCCTTTCTCCCCCAGCCCAACGGCGACGTTCTCGTGGACAGCCGCGTCGATATCGAGGATTTCGAGGAATACTTCCATATGGAGGCCCCGGAGGGGAAGTTCGAAACCCTCGGGGGAATGATCCTGCACATCATCAAGAAAATTCCCGTTCCCGGGGAAGTGATTCCCTTCGGGAACCTGGAGATGGTGATCGAGTCGGCCAGCGAGCGGAGCATCCAGAAGGTGAGGATCCGCCGTGCCGGGGGGGAGGAACGCCCCGGAGGCCCCGACCGCGACGAACAGCACTGAAAAGGTCGGAGAGTGGCAGACATGGATCGAAAGGACCTCGGCCTTTCCCTCCTCACGGGAGTACTTCTTTTCTTTTCCTTTCCCAAGTTCGGACATGGGTGGGTCGTCTGGTTCGCCCTGATCCCGCTGTTCTTCGCGCTCCGGGGGAAAAGTCCGGGAATGGCCTTTTCCATAGGGGGAATCGCCGGCTTCGCCGCGAATCTGGGGATCCTCTACTGGGTGGCCGGCGCGGTGATCCGTTACGGATATCTTTCCACCGTCACCGGATATTCCGTCCTTCTCCTTCTCGTTCTCGTCATGAGCCTGTACGTCGCCCTTTTCGCCGCGGTCCTGGCGGTTCTCACCGGCAGGGGGATCCCGGAGATTCTCGCCGCCCCTCCCCTGTGGACGCTCATCGAGTTCGGGAAGAGCCGCCTCTTTTCCGGTTTTCCCTGGGAGAACCTGGGCTATGCCCTCCATGACAACGTTCCCATCCTTCAGTTCGCCGACGTGGCGGGCGTGTTCGGGCTCAGTTTCCTCATCGTTTTCGTCAATGCCGTTCTTTTCGACATCTTCCGCCTGAACAGGACGAACCGCAGAAGGGTGAGCATCGCCATCGTTTTCACCTCCATCTCCGTCCTTCTTCTCTTTTTTTACGGACATTACCGGATCGAGCAGGTGGAACGGATGGGGAAGGACGGCCGGGCCCTCGAAGTGGCCGTGGTGCAGGGCAACATCGAACAGGCGGTCAAGTGGAACCCGGCGTATCAGCTCCGCACGCTGGAGGTGTATGAAACGCTCTCCAGGGAAATTCTGAGGGAAAGGGCGGATCTCCTGGTCTGGCCCGAAACGGCCATGCCCTTCTTCCTGCAGGACGGCGACGAAAAGCAGCGGCGGGTGCGGGCCCTCGCCCGGGACAACAGGGCCGATCTGGTCGCGGGAAGCCCGGGCTACCGGGAGAAGGGGGGCCGGATCGTCTACGGAAACAGCGCCTTCCTGATCACGCAGGACGGCGCCGTCTCGGGCCGTTACGACAAGGTGCACCTCGTTCCCTTCGGCGAATACGTTCCCCTGAAACGGTTCTTCTCTTTCGCGGAGAAGCTCGTCGCCGGCGCCGGCGACTTCGTTCCGGGGACCGGTTTCGTGCCGCTGCCCACGGAGAGGGGAGACAAGCTCGGCGTTCTCATCTGTTACGAGGGGATCTTCCCCGAAATCGGGAGGGCGTACAAGAGGGCGGGGGCGGACCTTCTCGTCAACATCACCAACGACGGGTGGTACGGCCGGACTTCCGCGCCCTGGCAGCACCTGAGCATGGCGGCCTTCCGTGCCGTGGAGAACCGGATGTACCTCGTCCGGGCGGCAAACACGGGGATCAGCGCCATCGTCTCCCCCACGGGGAAAATCGAGGGAAGGACGGACCTTTTCGAACGGACGACCCTCCGGGGCACGGTGCGGATTTTCCCGATGGAAACCCTCTATTCCCGGTACGGCGATTATTTTGTCTTTTTCTGTTTTGTCTTTTTTGTTATACTTTTACTTTATCCGCGAAGGAGGAAGATGGTTCATGATTGAAAACATTCCCGAACTTTTTCAGGATCTCACGGAGCGCGTTCAGCACCTTCGAGGTTTTCTTTGACATCGACGGCAAGAGGGATGCGATCCGGAAGCTCGACGCGGCCATCGCGAGGGAGGATTTCTGGAACGACCCGGAGACGGCGAAGAGCGTCCTGAAGGAGAAACGGGATTACGAACAGGCCATTGAAAGCTGGAACAGCCGGCATAAGAGCCTGGAAGACCTGAAGGTGCTTTACGACCTTGCCCGCGAGGAGGAGGACGAGGAAACCCGGCAGGAGGTGGAGCAGGGAATTTACGACCTGAAGCGCTCCATCCGGGATGAAGAACTCAAGTCCATGCTTTCGGGGGAGGATGACCGGAAGAACGCGATCCTCATGATCCACGCGGGGGCGGGCGGCACGGAAGCCCAGGACTGGGCGGACATGATCCTCCGCATGTATCTCCGGTGGGCGGAGCGGAAGGGGTTCCGGGTGAGCATCATCGACCAGCAGTTCGGGGAGGAGGCGGGGATCAAGAGCGCCACCCTGACGCTGGAGGGGGAATACGCCTTCGGTTTTGCCAAGGCCGAGGTGGGGATCCACCGGCTCGTCCGGATTTCCCCGTTCGACGCAGGGGCAAGGCGGCATACATCCTTCGCGTCCGTCTTCGTCTGGCCCGAGGTCACCGACGAGATCGTAGTCGAAATCAATGAAAAGGATCTGAGGATCGACACCTACCGGTCCACGGGAGCGGGCGGTCAGCACGTGAACAAGACCGACTCGGCGGTCCGGATCACCCACATTCCCACGGGCATCGTCGTCCAGTGCCAGAACGAAAGATCGCAGCACAAGAACCGGGCCGTGGCGATGAAGGTCCTCCGCTCCCGGCTTTATGAACGGAAGCTTCTGGAACAGAACGAAAAGCTCGACGAGCTGAACAAGTCGAAACAGGCCATCGCCTTCGGCAGCCAGATCCGGTCCTACGTCCTCCATCCCTACAGGCTGGTGAAGGACCACCGGACCAACATGGAAATCGGGAACGTCAACCGCGTGCTGGACGGCGACATCGACGATCTCATCGAGGGGTACCTGCTGCGCCACTGAGTTCACCGGCGGTGTCGAGGGGAGCGCGGCATATGGCGCTTTTTACGAAGCCGCCGGGGAAAGCGATGCCGCAAGGGGTGCAAGCAACACTTCTTCGAGCGGCAAGGGAAAAAGTGTCAGAGGCAAGGCGCCCGAGTCCCGACGAATGAGGCGTACGTGGGGTACGCCGCAGTGAGGAGGGGGGAAGGGCAACGCGGCATATGGCACTTTTTACGAAGCCGCCGGGGTTGCTTTTTCGGGGAAAACTAGGTAATACCCTCCGACAGCGCCATTCAATCAAACGGGGGATCAGGTGACCGGGAAAAAAATCTTCGACGCATTCCTTATGCCGTTCTTCTTCGTTGCACTGGTCGTTTTCCTGACCTCCTGCGGCGCCACGCATCAGCCCCCGCGGACCGTGGCCGTCGCCGTTCCGGAAACCGTTTCCCAGCCCGCAGCGGAAAAAGCGCCGGCGGCCTCCGTCGCGGAAGGTCCCTCCACACAGGCGGCGGAGTGCACGGAACGGGTTGCGCCCGAGACGGCCCTCTCCTCCGGCGAGAACGGCGAGTCCGCCCCGGCACAGGAAGGCGAGGAAGGACCCCGGACGGAGGAACAGGAAACCATCGACCAGGCCATGGATCTGATCAACCGCTCCCAGGAATCCTGGGAGAAGGGGGAACTGGAAAATGCCCTGGAATTCCTGGACCAGGCCTATGCCTGCATTCTCAGCGTGAACGGCAATCCCGACGCGGCCTGGCAGAAGGACGATCTCAGGTACATGATCTCCAAGCGGATCCTGGAGATTTACGCTTCCCGGTACGTGGCCACCTCGGGGTACCGCAGCGAGATCCCCATGACCATGAACGCCGACGTTCAAAAGGAAATCGACATTTTCCTGAAGTCGGACCGGGCCTTTTTCAAGCGGTCCTACGCGCGGTCGGGACGATACCGTCCGATGATCGTCGAGAAACTCAAGGAAGCGGGACTTCCGGAAGAGCTGTCCTGGCTGCCCCTCGTGGAAAGCGGTTTCTGGGTGCAGGCCCTCTCTTCCGCCAGGGCGCTGGGCCTGTGGCAGATCATTCCCTCCACCGGCTGCAAGTTCGGTCTGAAGCGGGACCAGTTCATCGACGAGAGGATGGACGTGGAAAAATCCACGGACGCGGCCATCGCCTATCTGAAAGAGCTGCACGGGATCTTCGGCGACTGGCTGACCGTGCTTGCCGCCTACAACTGCGGCGAGGGGAGGGTGCTCCGGGTGATTTCGCGGCAGCATACGAACTACCTGGACAATTTCTGGGATCTCTACCACCAGCTGCCGTACGAAACGGCGCACTATGTGCCCCGCTTTCTCGCCGCCGTCCGGATCGTCCGGGAACCGGAAAAGTACGGGATGGATCTTCCCGAACCGGAAAAATCCTGCCCCTTCGAGACGGTGCCGGTGGCCCGGTCGATGCAGTTGAAGGACATCGCGAAGGTCCTGGAGATTCCCGAGGATCATCTCAATCAGCTGAACCCGGAACTCCGCTACAAGATGACGCCGGAAGGCGCCCACAAGCTGAAGGTTCCAACGGGGTCGGCGGACCGGCTCCTGGAGGTGCTTGCCTCCGTTCCCCCCGCCCACAGACCGGTGTCCACGGCCGTCGTGATGCATCGGGTGAAGCCGGGGGAATCTCTTTCCACGATCGCCCGCAAGTATGCAACGTCAATGGATTCCATCGCGCGGATGAACCATCTGGCCAGCAAGCACATGATCGGAGCGGGAAAGACCCTCCTGATCCCCACCCGGGGGTACAGAGCTTCCGATGAGGTCGGGACGGTCGCGGTGGATGCGAAGGGAACGGGACGGTCCTCCCGGAAACCCGGTTTCTACACGGTCCGGAAGGGGGATTCCCTCTGGAACATCGCGCAGCGGTTCGGGATGACCGTTTCCGAAATCAGGAAGAAGAACGGGCTTTCCGACGACCGTCTCCAGATCGGCCAGGTGATCCGCATCGGCGTGGGAGACACCGCCCGGCTGTCTTCCGGCGGCGGGGGGACGGTTCATACGGTCAGGAAGGGGGACTGCCTCTCTCAGATCGCCCGCACCTATCGCACGACGGTGGAGGACCTTCTCGATTTGAACCGTCTCGGTCCCGACGGGCAGATTTTCCCCGGCCAGACGATCCGGATCACCCGCTGAACCCCGCCCGGGGAAACCCGTCTCAATCGATCTCGTATCCCTTCAGTTTCCGGAAGAGTTCCCTTTCCAGGGCTTTCATCGACGCTTCGTCGCTTCCGCCCCGTTCATGGTCGTAGCCGGCGAGGTGAAGCAGTCCGTGAATCATCAGAAAAACCAGTTCGTCCTCCAGGGAGATTTCCCCTTCCAGGGCGTCCCGCGCCGCGGTATCGACGGAAATGACGACATCCCCCAGAACCCGGTGCGGAGATTCCTCCGGGCCGCCCTCGTCCACGGAAAAGGACAGGACATTGGTCGGCCGGTCCCTTCCGAGAAAGCGGGCGTTCAGATCCCGGATCTCGCCGTCGCCGGTGAGGACCACCGTTACCTCCCGGTCTTCGAGGTCGAGGGAACGGAGGATTTCAGTGAGGTCCCGACGGAGCGTCCGTAAAGATGCGGGAATCCTTCCCCGGCGGTTGACGAGATGAATCGCCATTCCTTTCCTTTTTGCCGTTCTGGAGCCGCAGCGGCGGCTGGTTGGGGTAATCGATCCGGTGGTGGAAGATGCCCATGAGAATCCGAACGAAGCTTTCCTGTACGATGTGGAGTTCCTGGAAGGTCAGGTCCGATTCGTCCAGCTGCCCTTCATGGAGGACTTCCATGATCCGATCCTCCACGAGGTTCCTGATCCGGGAGGGCGTGGGGTTCGTCAGCGCCCGGGAGGACGCCTCGACGACGTCCCCGAGCAGGACCAGGGCGGCCTCGCGGGTCCGCGGCTTCGGCCCGGGATACCGGAAATCGCTTTCCGGTATGGACCGGATCGAGGGGTCCCTGTCCTTCTTCGCCTTGTCGTAAAAATAGGTGACGAGACGGGTGCCGTGGTGCTGGCGGATGATGTCGACGATCTGCCGGCCGAGCCGGTATTCGGCGGCCAGTTCGCAGCCTTCCTTGACGTGGGAGATGATGACGAGACTGCTCATTTTCGGTGAAAGCTTCTGGTGGCGGTCCTCCCACTTCTGCTGATTTTCCACGTAATAGAGGGGTTTCTTCATCTTCCCGATGTCGTGATAGTAGGCGCTTACCTTTGCCAGGAGCGGATTGGCGCGGATCGCCTCGGCGGCCGCTTCCACCATGGAACCGACGACGATGCTGTGGTGGTAGGTGCCGGGCGTGGAAAAGATCATCTGTCGGAAAACGGGCCGGTTCAGGTTGGCCAGTTCCAGGAGCTTGATGTCCGTCGTGTATCCGAGCAGGAACTCGAAAAGGGGCATCAGGCTTCCCGCGAGGATTCCCGAAAACAGCCCGGACAGGAGCCCGAAGGCGACCTCCATCAGCGTCGACAGGGATAGGACCGTGTTCGAAAGAAGGGAAAGACAGAGGATGACCACCATGTTGACGATGCCGACGATGAAGCCGGTCCGGTAAAACGCGGATCGTTCCCTGCATTCCGACAGCCGGAAGGTGGACACGATGCCGCCCGCGAGGACGTAGAGAAACATGGAGAACCGCGCCTCGAACAGGAAGGAGACCAGGAAGGCGAGGAACAGGGAAAACACGAATCCCGCGTCCCGCTTCAGGAGCACGACGACGATCATGGTTCCCGCCATGAAGGGGATGGCGTAATGGGCCCCTTCCAGGGGAATGAGAGGGAAGGCCGACACGAGGGGACGGGAGACGAAAATCCCGATTTTCGCGAGAATGACCATCAGCAGGGCGACGAGCGCGAGGGTCAGAAGGTCGATGTTCACGGCCGTCGAGGGTTTCAGCCGCGTTCTGAGGAACAGGTAAAGAAGGAGGATGGAAAGGAGGATCGCCAGGAACGTGCCCGAAGCCTTGGAGATTCTCACGGTCAGGTGTCCCTCGCGGCCGGCGTGCAGGGCCTGGAGTTTGTCCATCTGGCCCGCCGTGATCTTCTCTCCCTCACGGACGATCATCTCACCCGCCTGGACCCTGAACAGGACGGGCTTGACCTCTTCCATGGCGAGCATCTTCCTCTTTTCGGTCTGAGCCCCCGCGAAGGTCAGGTTCGGCCGGATCATTCTTCCGCCGAGGGCGATGTAGACTTCCCGGAGGTCGGGGGGGAGATCGCGGAAAGCGCCGTCCACGTATTCCCGGACACGGCTTCGGGCCTGTTCCAGCGAGAGAATCCCCTCCGGTTTTTCCCGGAGCTGCTCCACCCCCGTCCGGATCTCCCGGATGGTGATCGCCCGGCCGGCGGGGAGAGCGTCCCTGCTTACGGGTCCCGTGAGATAGGGAACATAGGCGACCCGGGCCAGATCGTTCATCGTTTCGAAGGAAAAGCCCCGGCGGGACAGAATCCCGAATTCGCCGTCCCCGACGGGGACGCCCAGGGCCGCCTCGAAGTCCTTCCGGAATCCGGCGGGCCCCTCGTTTCCGCCGGTCGCTGCCGTTTCCTTCCCGGGCGTCCCGGAGCTCCGTCCGGAAGCCTCCAGGAAGGCGCCGGCTACGGCCATCCCGATCCTGGCCGGGACGGACCGGTCGTAATCGTACACGGAACTGGCGGCATCGGCCGCCTCCAGGCGTTTCTTTTCCGTCATGGCGCGGTCCACGACGAGGTAATCGCGGTCCGCCTTGACGTCCTTGACGGCGATCATGCCCTCCTTGAAATTGGGGACGGACCAGGGAATGGAGGGGATCAGGAAATAGGTCAGGACGATTCCCGATACGATGAAGAGAACGATCCGGAAGGATTGGGAATTTTCAAACCAGGATCGGAGGGACCGGCGGCCTCCTCCGGTTTTTTTCTTCCGTTTTGAAAGGGTCCATTTCATCTGCATACCGTTCCGGCTTCCCTCACCGGTTCTCCTTTTTCTTCCGGTCCAGGTGGTTGTATGCACGGATGATTTCCTGGACAAGGGGATGTCGGACGACATCGATTTCGGTAAAGTAGACGAATTCGATGCCGGGCGTTTTCGAAAGAATGGTCTCCGCCTCGACGAGCCCCGAAATCTTGTCCGGGGGAAGGTCCGTCTGGGTGACGTCCCCGGTGATCACGGCCCTGGAACCGAATCCGAGACGGGTGAGAAACATCTTCATCTGTTCGGAGGTGGTGTTCTGGGCTTCGTCGAGAATGACGAAGGCGTCGTTCAGCGTTCTCCCCCTCATGAAGGCGAGCGGGGCGACCTCGATGATCCCCTTGGTCAGGAAGGAAGACGCCCGTTCGAACGGGATCATGTCGTAAAGGGCATCGTAAACGGGACGGAGATAGGGATTCACCTTTTCCGCGAGATCCCCGGGAAGGAATCCGAGTTTTTCCCCCGCCTCGACCGCCGGGCGGGTGAGGATGATGCGGTTCACTTTCTTTTCCATCAGGGAGGCGACGGCCGCCGCCATGGCGAGGTAGGTTTTTCCCGTGCCCGCCGGGCCGATGGCGAAAACGATGTCATGGTGCCGGATGGCGTCGACGTAATGCTTCTGGGCGACGCTCTTGGGCGCGATCATCTTCTTGGTCGACGAGATGTAGACGGCGTCGAGGAAGATCTTTTCCAGGCTGGCGGAACGGTTTTCCTGAAGGATCCGGCAGGCGTAATCCATGTCGGACGAATAAACGGGGTAGCCCTTTTTCACCAGGCCGGAGATCTGAAGGATCAGGTTCTCCGCGAGAGCGACGCTCTCCTTCTCGCCCTTTATGGTGATCTTCGAGCCCCGAACGAAAATTCGGGTGTCCGTCCGGCGTTCCATGAGACGGAGATTGGCATCCTGGTCCCCCAGAAGGCTCCTCATGATTCCGGAGTCTGGAACCTGGATTTCCCTCGAGATTGTATCATCCCGTTGTTCTCTCAAGCAGCAAAATTCCCGGAACAACCGCCGGAGGTCGGGACCCGCAACACGGGTTCCGGAAGCGGTGCCCCCTCGCACCCTTTCATGGTTTACCCCTTGGCGATCGGTTATTTTGTCGGCGCTCATCGTACCATCAACGACCGGCCGACGCAATCCATTTCGTCTTGTTCATGTAATCCGGGGCCTTATCCCCGATATTCGGGCCCCGGCCATGATCCCGCCAATACGGCCCGGCAATGCATTCTTTTGTTTTCCCCCCGGGACAGGATTCCGTTGACAAAGACCTCCGTTTTTCTTAAACTTTTCAAAAGATCCTTTTACATCGAAGGGTTGGTGGACCTTCCCGCGACCGTTCCCGCCCGTACGGAGCCGTGGCCCTTCTTTCCCGAAGAAACGCAATTCACGGCGCATTCATTTTTTTCCTGCAACAAGGTACCGATGGCAGACCGCCGCCGGAAAAGGTGAGGCGGCCTGAGGGATCACCTACACGTAAACGAGGCACCGTCCGTGTGCCGGGGGAGGTGGGCCATGAAGCGGTTTCTGGGCACCCTCTTGTGTTTTTTCGTCGTCCTTGTTCTTTCACCTTCCGCCGCGGCGGGGGAGAAAGCCCTTCTGGACCAGGCTGCGGAAGAGATCGGGTCGAACATGGATAAAACGGAGAATCTCCCGCAGAAACTGTCCCTCAGGAATGCCGAGGCGGCCCTGAAGGCCACCGGGGAGGCCCTGGCGAAGGGGGACGGAAAAGAAGCGGCGAAGAACAAGAAGAAGGCGTTGAAATGGTATGTCCAGGCCGTCCGGGAATGCATGACGCCCGGCGGTGCGGGCGAGAAGATTGTCGAGGCCCTGAAAGAGGAAGGGCGGATGCGCGAAAACGGGATCTCCCGGTTCAGGGACCTCCTGAAGATCATGGTGCGTGCAAAGGAGAGCAAGGAGAAATCGGACCTTCCCATTTACCAGGGAATGGCGATGAACTGCATCCTTCTCGCCCTTTTCGAAATCATCGACACGGGCGACATTGACGGCTTCGAACCCGAGAAGGCCCTGAAATGGTATCTGAATGCCGCTGCGTCCTGCGAGGACGTCCAGAAGCTCATCGACGACCTCCTGGATTACCTTGCGAAACACGGGGACCTTTCGGGCATTCCGGACATCTCCCCGGAAGGGTGCCGGAAGGCCAAGGAAATGGTGGAACGGCTTTACGAACTGAAGAGGAAAGGCGCTCCTCCCGACGAGATTGTGAAGCTCGCCGAAGAGATCAAGAAATTTCTGGATGAGGAAGGGGCACGGACCGGACGGGCGCGACGGGCGAAATACGAGGCGGAAGAGGAAAAAGAAGGGAAGGTGCCGGAACGGGCGGCACCGAAACCGACGGCCACCGTCCGGTTCACCGCCCTCGACGGGAACACGAACATCAACAGGGACTTTGTGGGGAACGTGGAAACCGTGCGCTTCATCGCCCTCGACGGGAAGGAAGTGCCGCCGGAAAAGGTGAAGCCTGACGTGACGGACCACGGGGATCACCACACGATCTCGGTGGGGAAGGCCGCGGGGATCGCAAGCATCGTCCTCACGGGAACGGCGGGGATCGTCACCCTGATCCAGGACGGCGCGGGCGGAACGCCGGCCGGTTTCTCGGGAATCGCTCCGAAGGAAGGGACCGTCGAAATCCATAACGGGGCGATCGCGGAGACCTTCCAGGTGGCCCCGGGGTCGCCCGGAATGGCCTGGTCCCCTGCGGAGCATGCCGTCACGGTGGCCGGCGCACCGGTCACCGTCATCGCCGTGCGGCCCGACCAGGTGGCCGTCGCCGGAACCGGTCTCGCCCCGTCGCCTGCGGGAAACATTCCGGTTACGATGACCTCCCCCACCGGTACGGTCCTGTCCGGCGCCTGTCCCTCCTGGGGGTACAATCTCTACCTCCCCCGGGCGGTGAAGACCCGCGTCCCGGTGCCCGTCACCGCGGAAGTGGTCGGGCTCGAACCGGACCGGAAGGTCACCTTCCGGTTCATCCCCGGCCCCGGTCAGGTGATCGAGCCGGTCACGGTGACCCTGCCCGCCGCGGCCCTGGTCACACCGGCACCGGTGGCGACCCTCCGGGTCGTCACGCCGGGACCCCAGGGCCTCGACGTGGTCGTGACAGTGGAGGAAAAATGAACATGAAAGCTCTTTTCATGGGGGTCGCGGTCCTTGCGGCCGCCGCCCTTCTTTCTTCCTTTGCCGCGGCCGTGGAGGCGGCCCCGGCAAAGGAGCAGCCTCCTCCCACCCGGCTTGCCTTCACGGCCTTCGAAGGGGAAAAGGAGGCCCCCGTCCCCGGGACGAACCTGGCCGTCTTTCTCTCCGGCGGATACGGCCTTCCCGACATGGAAGAACTCGACCGGTACGTGGATTACATCAACGGCCATTTTTCCGGAACGGTGAGCCATGTCCATCACTACAGCCAGATCGGGTTCGGAGTGGAGTGGCGGGGGCCGGCGGGTTTTTTCGCCGGCATGGGTTTTCAGTGGATCGACTCGGGAGTGAAGGGCTCCACCGTTTTTTCGGGCAAGACCTCCGCGTTTCGCATCGACATCGATGCGGGGGGGCTGGAATTGTACGGGGGGAAACGGTGGTTCCGGCTCGCCGGACCCGTCGGCCTCGAAGCCCTGGCGGGGGCCGGTTGGTACCGCTCACGTTACCGGGAAAAGGAGAACGGGTACGATGTCTCCGGGAACTGCTGGGCGCCGGGGTTCCGGGGGGGGCTGGGGATCGTCGTCGAATGCACGGAACATCTCATGGTTCATGCCGGCGCTTCCTACCGGTTCCTCCGGTTCGACGATTATGAAAACGGGACCGGCACGGTTCGATTCGTTTCTCCCGGGCATCCGGACGCCGAAGCCGATTTCTCCGGGTTCCTCTTCGAGGGCAGGGCGGCCTGGCGATTCTGAAAAAAAGGGCGGGTCATGCCTTCTGGAGAAAGAGATGGGCATAGACCTTCGCGTTGCCCATCATGTTGTCGATGATGCAGTTCTCGTTCGCCTGGTGAAACGTGTTGTTGGTCTTCGACCAGACCACCGCGGGCAGTCCCTCCCTCCGGAAAAAGGCGGCCACCGTCCCGCCGCCGATCCCCGTGGGCCTTCCTTCGATCCCGTAGACATCCTTCAGGGCCGACTTGAGGGCGCGGACCGCCGGCGCGTCGGGCGCCGTCGCTTCCGGTGCCTGGTGCTCCTGAACGGGCGAGATCTCCACCGACACCCCGAATTCCTTTTCCACCCCGGCGGCGATTTCCCGGATGGTCTCCTTGACCTTGGCCACGGGGTAGGCGGGCAGGATGCGGCAGTCGAGATAGAACACGTCGTCCCCGGGGACGGTGTTGACGTTGGGGATGTTGGCCTCCTTCCGGGTCGCCTCGAAGGTGCTTTCAGGCGGGACGAACACGGGGTCGGACAGGGGATAGCGCCGGTACAGTTCGCGGAG
>ENA-ORXD01000982-ORXD01000982.1-sediment-metagenome-genome-assembly--contig:-NODE-982-length-28196-cov-7.949714_pt1 | contig 28196 bp, 17 predicted proteins | sample MGYA00237862_ERZ511471 | MGnify/ENA metagenome assembly ERZ511471 | reverse complement strand
TCAGTTCAGGTCTGGCAGGGAAGATCTTGCTAAAATTGAGCAACTATTCGATCCGTTCAGCAGCTGTTGTTTCCCCTCATCGAATAACGCAAGGAAAATTTCCCGAGATGATGATCGAGACCAATAAAGGTAGAGATTTTGGTGTATACTATATGGGCAAAAAGCAACCATAATATAATCAGAGGTATGGTTTTTAGGGGGTGCTTTAAATTATAGAATATGTTTCTAAGGTTGGTTAAAAGATAAGCGGCGAAAATTACAAATATAAACATAAACGGCAGGCGAAATCGCGAACACAAGAATGCGAGAATAGCGGTTAGGGAAAGGCATATAAGACTGGTGAGAGAAAAAGTCTTAAATACGGAGGAGTCAGACAAACACAGGCCGCAAAGCCCTGTAAAAACGCTGAATATATAGTAACCGGCAATCAGATAAACCCAGGGCCAGGGCCGGGAAACGTTGTAACGCCATTTTTCGGGCCTGAAAACCGATAACAAACGAAAGACCGGTATGGAGTTAGGTGTCCATAAATTATAAAATTGTTGTTGGGCATTTTTTAGGGTATCGGCCAGGCTCCTTTCTTTAAGAGTAGTTATAAACTTGCCCCTAAATTCGTTGCGGGTTTCAAAGGAATACTCAAATTTTGACCTCGGATCCATCGCCTGCCGAAAGTTACTTATGGGTGCATCACACAGAACAATTATCTGATGGGTGATGCCGGAGACAATAAGTGAATAACTCAAGGCAGGCAAAAGGAACAAAGTGGTGCCCCAAAATATTTTACGGGTTCTTTTTGGGGCTTTCTGCAAAAAAAGAGTGACTGCCAGCCCGACAAATAATATCAGCGCATACTCCTTGGTTAATAACGCCAATCCCGCGGCAACAAAACAAAGACAAAAATAAGGTTTTTTTTGTTGGTCTTTCAAATGCAGGGTCAGGAAGAGAATCGCCAGCAGGCACAAAACGCCGAATAAAACCTCCGACCACAAATAATGAGAATAAGCAATATGCTCCGGATAAAAAGCATATAGTAAGGCAGCGACCAGGGCGGTTTTCCGGTTAAACAGGTTCACCGCCAATAAATATATTAGTACCGGAGCTATTGCCCCGATCACGACCGTGAAGGCTCTTGCTGCGATCACGTGATCCAAAATTGCTTTTGGTATCAAGAGAAGATACCCCCATAACGGCGGCCGCAGCACGATTTTGGAAAAATCTCCCTCCATTAGTGATTGTGGTACCCACCAGTAATAAGTTTCATCTCCCGCCAGCGGCAGATTGATGATCGCCGGCAAAAATGCTGCTCTAACGGCCAGCGATATGACATATATAATAACAATATGCCGCAGGGAATATTTTGGTTCGAACGTGAATTTGCCCCTCGATTTGAAATAAATCCGGAAAACTGTCAAAAGAACCACCCCGGCAGCAGCAAGAATCCAGAGCTTATAAAAAAAAGCGTCCGCTAAGGCATAATAGTGCTCCACCGGTTTTGACGATTGATATTGAATCAGGTTGTTTAAAATCGTAAGTGATTTGCCGTGGTAAATATTACTTACTATCTGATGACCCCAAAAAAGATATAAATGTAAAACTACAATCAGCATTATAAAAATAATTATCATGCCAATTATAAACGTTTTATTTCTATGTTGCTTTATCGAACGCTTGCTCATCTTATATGGCCTTTATAAACGATATCGGCGGCTAATGCGTTCCAAGGTGTTTTGGTGCCGCAGGCTCCCGGTGAATGCTCAAAATATATTTTAATCGGTTAATTATAACAATAACACATTTTGAGTTTTTAGTCACCAGCCTGTCGGGAAAAATCCGTGATTAAAGCCTTGCATAGGCATTATTAAAAGTATATCATACAAAACCTGTCAGCGGTGTTGCCCTTCGGCAGGTCCGGGGCAGTTGGTTATGACGAGCGGCGGTTAATGGCGAGTTGTGGGGCCAATCCGCAAACTTAAATAAAATGAGAGGCTTTTAAGGTTTTATCTATGCTGGGTGTAAATGTAATCGATTGGCTGATGATCGGGATTTATCTGCTGGGGATTATGCTGGTGGGGGTCTGGGCGGTCAAAAAGGTCAAAAGCAGCACCAGCTTCTTCATGGGGGACCGCAAATTCGGCAAAATCATGATGATATTTTTCATGTTTGGCACGGGTACCCATTCCGATCAGGCGGTGGGGGTGGCGGCCAAGACCTATCGTTCAGGGGTGTCCGGGATATGGTATCAATGGCTGTGGATGTTTTCCACGCCGTTTTTCTGGTTGATTGCCCCCATCTTCCGCCGGATGCGGGCTGTAACCACCGGCGATTATTTCGAAATCAGGTATAATGCCAGCGTCAGCGGTTTATTTGCCGTTTTGGGAATGCTCAACATGATGTTCAGTATCGGCACCATGCTCAAAGGCTCCAGCGCCATGATCGAGGCGGTTTCCGGCGGGTCAATAAATCCCAAGGTGGCGATCATCGCGATGACGGCGATGTTTGTTATTTATGGGGTGGCTGGCGGTCTCAGCGCCGCCATCGTGACCGATTTTATTCAGGGACTCTTGACGCTGGTCCTGTCATTTTTGATTCTGCCGATTGCGTTGATAAAGGTCGGGGGCATGGAAGGCGTGCGGGAGAAAATCGCAGATCCCGCCATGCTGAGCATTGTAGCTCCGGGAGAGATAACCGCCTTTTTTATCACTATTATCTCGTTGAACGCCCTGATCGGGTGGGTGACTCAACCGCACAATATGAGCACCTGCGGGGCCGGCCGAACCGAATTGGAAGGACGTATTGGAACCACCGTGGGGATGTTCCTCAAGCGATTCTGCACCATTGCCTGGATGTTGACGGGCCTGATCGCCGTGGTTCTTTATGCCGGTAAGGAGCTTTCCGATGTGGACCAGGTTTATGGCTTGATGGCTCGTGACCTGCTGCCGACGGTGCTGCCGGGACTGATAGGACTATTTATCGCCAGTATGTTGGCCTCGGTGATGAGCTCCTGCGACGCCTTTATGGTGGCCTCTTCCGCCTTGTTCACGGAAAATATTTATCGGCGGTTTTTCGTAAAACATGCCCCCGATCGCCATTATACGATCGTGGGCAGGCTGATGTCGATGATAATCGTAATCAGCGGAATTACCATTGCCTTTAACCTGGAAAGTGTTGTCCATGGCATCGAGATGTTGTGGATGATTCCGGCGATGATGGGCATCGCCTTTTGGGTGGGGCTGTTCTGGAGAAGGGCGACGGTAGCGGGGGCTTGGGCGGGGACCATGGTAAGTTTTGTGGTGCTGCTTTTTACCAGCAAGATCAATATCGGCAATTGGGTGATTTGGGACTTCAATACGCAGCTAGCCTCGAAGCTGCCTGACTTTATGCTGTGGGAAGGAAAAATTTATCTGCCCTGGCAGATGATTATCTACCTGGTGGCCGGTTTTGTGGCATTGGTGGTGGTGAGCCTGTTTACCCGGCGGGTGGACAGTAAGAAGCTGGATCGGTTGTACGCCTGTCTGCGGACCCCGATCGGCGACGACGAGCCGGAAACCGACCAGCCCTTTACCCTGCCGCAGGGGATGCAACCCGGCGAAAGAAAAGTATTAATCAAACATCCGGATTTCGAGATCCCCAAACCCAGTGCCGTTGGGATCATAGGGTTTTTGGCCTCCTGGGCGGCGGTGGGATTGCTGATCTGGATGGTTTATCTGATAATCGGCGTTTAGCGGGATTTAATGGATGAATCGCATCTCGCCCACGTTGGGAATGAGGGCGAGGGGGAAACGGCGGTGGATGGGGTATCCCGCCGGCCAATAAACAAATAGGGCCTGGCCGATGAGGTAATCGCGGGGAAGAGTGCCCTGCCGATAGCTTTTATGGCCGTTGCCCAGACCGGCAGCGCTCCAGAATCGCGAATCCAGACTCTGGGGGCTATTGTCGCCCAAAACAAAAAATTCGTCTTTATCCAGGGTAAAAGGATTTGTCTCCGTCGCCAGTCCTTGGTAACCGTTTTGGGTATTAACGTAATGGATATCTCGATAAAGGGCTATATGCTCCAGGGTAAAGCCGCCATTCTGGCCGGTCAGGGCTACCGTGGGCAGGGGCATATTCTGTCCGGTTTTATAACCCCAGGCCGCGGCATCATTAGGACCATCGTACCGCAGACAGTTTGACCCCAGTTTCAGGTAAAGGCTATGGTCAAGGTTGGCGAATGACACTTTTACGGGCTGCTGGGCAGTCAGGGGGGGGAATTTGCCATTATTGAGCATTTCGCCGGTGGTTTCATTGGTTATAGAGCATGTCCCGTCAAAATCCACCATGGCGGAATAAACCTGGCCATATTTGCCCAACTGGAGAAAAATCTTGCCCGATTCCGCATTGGGCGTCAGCACAAACTCCAATTTAAGATCGCTAATGACAGGTAGTTGCGATATGACATCAGGTCCATTATAGGCGATGAAGCAACGCAGGATTTTTCTTAGATGTCGGGGGTCGAATTGCAGGCTGTCACGCTGCTGGTTGCCCTGGAATTCGAAGCTGTGCCGGAGCAGATCGAGCTTCCAGGCGCTATTTTCGGTGACCGGGCTAAAGGGCAGATTGCCAAATCCCCTGGCTCCCCGGCCATCCGCAGGTAAGCTGGGCTGATAATCGTCATCAAAGGCGGCGATCCAGAGGGCTTGCTGGACATGGTCGGGTTTTTTTTGGATTTTATCATTGATATAGACATCACCATCGACGAGTTCGACTTTTTCCCCCGGTCGGCCGATGAGACGTTTAATGTAATTTTCCGAGGGATTGGTGGGATTTTTGAAGACAACGACATCCCAGGTCTTCGGGTCCGTAAATTGGTAGATATACTTAAGTACCAGTATCCTGTCGCCATTGTACACACGTTGTGGGTAGCTGATGTCCGCCTGGGTTCCGCACATGGGACAGATAGGCAGGGCGCCGGATTGCAGACGCTGGGGGACGATGCTGATGGGTCTTGGGGGCAGATAACCTTTGGCCCAATGGTATTTTTCCGGCAGAAATCCGTAATTGTACTGATAGGAGCAAGCGGGGCAGGTCAGTCGAAAATGGGCTCCCCGCAGGGTATCCGCCATACTGCCGGTAGGGATAATAAAAGCCTCCACAACGAACGCCCGGAAGACAAAGGCCAGGATAAAAGCGATTACCAGCGATTCTATGGTTTCTTTGAAAGACTGAAGGGCACTGACATTACCGTTTTTTCGGGGTTTTTCCGCCATCTTGAGCAAGTCTCTTATTTTGCCATAAGTAACAAAAACATTTAACTTTAGTAAAGAACAGAGATTAATACCTTATCGGCAATGGCTGGGTTCGTCAAGTAACCGTTACTGGGCAAGATAAAGCAGGATTACGATAGGGTATCTCTGAATCACTTTGTCGATTAGGAATCCAGCCTTATTTTTCCATAAAACGCAGCACAAAGGTGATCTTGACGGTTTTTCTGCGGGCCTATATAATATTATTTTTCCTGAAGTATTATTTTTGTGGGCTAAAAACTTTTTGCTTGACAGGGATTATATTTCTTGTCAAATTCAGACAAATATAGATAATTTCCTGTCTAATACGAGGGGCGGGGCGTTATTATTGGCGGTGTAGCCATACAATTTCGCAGGATGTGGCTCGGTTGTTGATTTGAGATTGAGATATATGGTTTTAAAGCGAAAGGAATAGTTTCGATGGCGGATGAATCTAAGGTAAAAGAAGGCGAAATAATGGAAAGTCCCAGTCAGGCGCAGGACGCCCCCCACCAGATCAAAATTTCCCTCGACGATCAAAATGTTGAGGCCTATTATTCTAATTTCTGTCGGGTGACAGGTACCCCCGAAGAGATAATTATTGATTTTGCCTTGAATCCCAATCCTTTCTCCCGGCAGGATCAGACAATTAAAGTAGATAAACGGCTGGTTTTAAACCAATTTACAGCCAAAAGGCTGTTTGCGGCCCTGCAGCAGACCATCTTGCGGCATGAGCAGAATTTTGGCGTAATTGAGCTAAACGTGCAGCGTCGGCTCAGTCCCGGTGCCGCGGCGGGAGCGAATAAGGCCAAAAAGTAAGACTGGGCCCGGTTTGCGGCTGATGCATAAAAGCAAACCCTGAATAATAGGATAGGCTTCGGTCGGGATATTTGTTAGGACAAAATTAGCGAAAAAGTGCCGTTTTTTGTGTTTTTTTTGAAAAAAACGGGATATTTCCTGATATTTCTTGTTGACACTGATATCTCAGTGCGATAAATAACTGGATGAGCAGATAATTAAGCTGCGTTGAATTTGTCGGTTAAAGTGGCTTTTCCAGCCGATATTAGGCAGTTGAATCATAGGCAGTTCAGATATTTTGTAGATAAATAGCTTTGACAAGAATAGCAAGCTTTATATTGGTTGGATTGCTTAAACGTTGGGCTTGCTAATGTTGATAAGGCGGTTCTATATTTGAATATCGTTATTACATCAAGCGAGGCCACGCGATATGCCATGAGCCGGTATTTGTTGTCGAATAGGTTTATCAAGTCAGGTAATTGTTTTTCTATCTTGGTTTTCAGCACTATTAATAATGTATATGCTGAAGTGTAGAAGGGAATGTATTTTAAGATAAAAGCCTTTTGGCAACAGGATTATTGTTAGATTTTCCTGGATTTGCGGCTTATCTTTGGTCAGAACCGGAAAGATTGCTGCGGAAAAAAAGCATAAAAATTAACGTAATTCATATAAATAGCAGAATATAAGAAGAACAGGAGGTTTATTTTATGGGGCAATACGGGGGTGAGGGTTATTTTTTAACTCGATCCGGCTTAGAAAAAGTCGGAAAGTCGGACGAATGTAGGTATATATTAGGGTGAAAATTTAGGAAAATAAACAAACAGGTCTCGTTTGTAGGATTACACGAGTCACGCGAATAAGGAGAAATAAATCATGGCTAATGGGCTCCGCAAACTCATTAAAAAGTCACGCAGAGAGTTCACGAAGAATTCAAGTCTGACCCGGCGCTTTAACAGATTCGGGCCCCGACTGAGAGTTGAGGAACTGGAAGAGCGGATCGCTCCGGCGATCACGGTTTTCGGCACAGTTGGTGACGGTGGCGATGGTAACACCACGGTTACCCTCGATCAGGTCGGTGACGGTTTTACCTTCACTGAAACTGACCTCGATGTATGGGGTATCGCCCTGGTCAGCTCGGTCGGCACGACCGGCACAGCGTTGACCACCGGTAACGTGGTGATTACCCTGGTCGGCAACGACACCGCTGCCACCCAGGTCATCGACAGCATCGATTTCGGCAATTCCGCTGCCTTGACGACTGGTGATAGTGTCGCCATCGTCTTCCAGTTGAATAGCATGGGCGTGGCGGGCGACGGCTTGCTTAACGTGGCCGCCGGCAATGCGATTATTGACGGTAATGATTCCAACGCCAGGGGCGTTTTCGGTGTCAGTGTCACCGACGGTGCTTTGGATGAAGCGGATGACGCTACTTCCTCCACCGCACTGAATGCCGGCCAGTCGGCCCGAATTGACATGGGGACCGCCAACGTCAGCATGGGCGGCAGCATAACCACCCTGCACGTCGGGGATTTGAACACCTTCACCGCGGCTTCCGTCTCGACGCTGGTATCCGATACCGCTGCCGGTTTGACGGGCGATATTGGCGCGATAACCACGACGGGCAATGTCGGCGATTTGACGGTAGATCATGATATGACCGGCGCCGTCAGCATCGGCGGACAAATTACCGGCGCCTGGACGATTGGCCATGACATTCTCGGAGCGGCTGATATCGTTGTGGCGACGGGTATTACCGCCGCCGGCGATATTACGGTCGGCAATGATTTTGCCGGTGATTTAACCGTAACCGCGGGTGGTCAGGCGGGTGATGTTACCGTCACTGCCGGCAATCTCAGTGGTGCGCGAGTGATTACGGCGGGCGGCTTGTCGGGCAACACGGTGGTAACGGCAGGAAACCTGTCGGGCACTACCACTATCACGGCGGGCGGCATGAGCGGTAATATAACGGTGACAGCAGGGAACCTGACCGGCGCCGTAGCGATTACCTCCGGTGATTTAAGCGGCGATATCGCCGCCACCGCCGGCAGCGTCGGCAATGTAACCTTAAGCTCGGGAAGTATCACTTCTACCGCTAGTGTTTCCGCGGGGACCACGGTCGGTACCATTACCGCTGAGAGTGATTTCGCCGGTGATGTGACGGCCGGAACGACCATCACAGGTATTGTTTCGACCAATGGCGATATTACTTCGGATGCGACGATTACCGCGGGCGGCACGATTACCGCGATCAGCGCCGATACCGATGAATCCGGGACCAGCAAGGGTAACTTCGCCGGTACCGTGGTTCAATCAGCCGGTAATATCGGTTCGCTGGATTTCGGCGGTAACGTAACCAACGCGATCAGCAGCAGCGGCAGTATCGGCGCGATTACTATTGATGATGCCCTGCAGGCGGTGATTACCGCGGCCACAGGATTTACCGGTGCTATCGCTATTGGTGATGGTATTAGCGCCGCGGGTGGACTTACCGCTACGACTGGCGGGTTCGCCGGGGCGGCGGATATAGCGATTACCGCTGGTGGAATGGCCGGTGAGATTATCGCCACCACCGGCAATATGGCCGGTGATATTACCGTTACCGCGGGCGGGCTGTCCGGAACGGTCCGGGCAACGACCGGTAATATTACGGGTGCGATTAACGTTGTCGATGACGGGGTCTCAGGCACCATCGAAGCGATTGCCGGTAATATAACCGGGGCCATCACTATTGGTGATGCCGATACCGATGACGATGGCACGCTGTCGGGCCTCATTCAGGCTACGGCCGGCGACGTGGGTGTTGTTACCATTGATGATGGAATTACGGCGACCGGTGCCATACTGGCCGGCGACGATATAACGGGATTGATTACTATTACCGAGGGCGGTATCGCCTTAGGCGGCACTTCCACGACGGGGATTATCCGGGCCGGCAGTGATATTACCGGCGGTGTGACGATTACCGCGGGTGGCTTGGCCGGTACCATCCGGGCCGTTGCCGGAAATATCAGCGGGGTGGCCATCACCATAACCGACGGTGGTGTTACCTCGACAGGTGAGATTCTCGCGGGAAATAATATTTCTGCCGCGGTATCAATCAGTGACGATGGTCTGGCGGGCTCAATCATTGCGGATAATGATCTTTCCGGTCTGGTTACGATTACCGACGGTATTGCCGCTACGGGTGTCGTTCAGGCAGGTAATGACCTCGGCACCGGCGGCGTATTAGTGGTGACGGGCAACATCGCGGCAGGCGCGACTGTAACCGCCGGGGACGATATTTCGGGCAACATTACCGTGTCCGACGGCGATATTCTGGCGAATATCACGGCGGCGGATACGATCAGCGGTAATATCGTCGCCACCCTGGGCGCTATCAGCGGGACGATCACGGCATCGACAGGGGATCTAACCGGTGATGTGACGGCCGGCGACGGCAGCATCGCGGCGATCGTGGTCGGCGATGATATTGACGGTTCGGCCATCAGCGCCGAAGATGATATAACTACTATTACTGTTACCGGCGGAATTCTTGTCGGAACGACGATTACCGCTTCGGATACCGATGTGGACGGCACGGGCAATATCGGGACTATCATAGTTGGTGACGGCATCAATGCCACCATTGCGGCGATCAACATTGGAACAATTCGCTCGGGCGGTCTGGCGGGTGAAGATATTAACGGCACGATTACCGCTTCGGGTGATATCGACCTGGTCGATGCCGGCAACGGGATTATCGAGGCGACCGTGACGGCGCAAACGGCTATCCCCGGCTCGCCGATGGCGACCTTTATTTCCGACGGCTACAGCTTTGCTGTCTGGGCCATTACGGGAACGATTCCCGCCTCTCCGACCGAGCCGACGGCGGCCGCCGGGGTGTCGGCAGAGCTTATCTTTGACGGCAATGGCGGCAATCCGACCCTGGAAATCAACGATCTGGCCGGCACCACTGCCGCGACCAGCATTTATATCACCAGTCGAGCGGATACCGGGGCGGAACAGCTCTTCTGGGATTCAGACGTGGATGTCTATGACGCCCCGATCACCCTGACGGCGCTGACGGCTTCCTCCGCGATTACTATCGGGACGTTATATGTAGAAGGTTCCTTCACTGATATTGGCGGCGACTCGGATATCACCATCAATAATATTGTGGTGGAAGGCGGCGTGGGCGGGACCATTAGTGTAGCCGTCGGTGAGGACATTGATTTCGGCTGGGTGCAGACCAGCCTGACCGTCAATGTGGCGGGCGGCGGCAAAGCCGGCGACCTGATTCTCAAGAGCAGCAGCAATGTGGCCAATAGCGCCACGGCTTATGCCGTTAATGCCGGCGCCACGGTTTCGGTGGTCGGTTCGTTAACTAATGTTTACCTGGGTGATTCTTCCGCCGGCTATGTCGGCGACTTGGGTACATCCGCCGGGATTGCGACTCTTACCGCTACCGGTTCCATCGATGATATCTTCATCGACGGCGATGTGCTCGGTAATATCCGGGCGACCAGCATCGGGGACATTGAAGTGGACGGCAACGTCGGCAACTGCGACGACGGCGATGTGGACTTGGTGGTGGATGACGGCGTGGCGGCGAGCATTGATATCACCGCCTCGACCGGCAGCATCGGCGATGTCAAGGTGGACGGCGTGATCGGCGGCGATACGGACGGCAGCACGGTGACCATTCAGGCCATGGCGGCTGCCGGTAATATCGGCGCGGTCAATGCCACCGGCAATATCGGCACCATCGCGGTAGCCGGTAATACCGTCGCCAATTCGGTGACGATTGCCGCCGGCGGCAGCATTACCAAGGTTGAATCCACGGCGAATATCGGTGACTTCGATACCGATGGTGTCGGCGCGGACGTCAATACGCTCGTGATTATTACGGCGACCAATGGTACGATCGGCTCGGTAACCGCTGGTGGTTCGATTGGTATCGACGCTAATATAACCGCCGGTAGTAATATCGGGACGGTTTCCGCCACGCATCAAAGCGCCTCGTCCGGCCAGATCGGCGGAACTATTACTTCGCTGGAAGGCAATATTGGTTCTGTTAACACGGTAGAAGCCACCATTTCCGCGACGATCAAGGCCACCAACGGCGACATCGATCAAGTGGCGGTTCTGGATTCCTTGGATGATGCTGGCTTTGAAGTGGATACCGGTAATGTGACGGGCAACATCACCGCCGGTGGTGATATTGATCTGGTAGCTGGTGCGGATATTACGGGTATCATTACCGCCGGTGCGGCGACCACCGCTTCTCCGGTGACCCAGTTTGTTTATGGTAATTATGGCGGTTCCGGCAATAGTGTGCTCTTCGAGCTGAACGCGACTGCCGGACCGACTTATGGTTATGTTTTGGACGCGGACAATCAATTAATCGATATCACTATCGATAATTGGGGCACCGCTGCCTTGGCGACCGGCGCGATTGACCTGTCGCTGACCACCGTGGTGATCAATGATCCCGAGGGTGATAATAGCGAGCCGTACGCTGCGGCGTTCAGCCTGAATTCACTGGATTTCACTCCGGAATCGATTGCCAATAGCGCTGATGTGCTCGGCACGGTAACGGTGGAAGGAAATATTAATGTTTTGGATACCGGCACGCTAACGGCCCTGATTGCCGAGGGCAATGTTCAGGGTCCGATTGTGGTGGAGGATTCAGCGACTTCGCCAGTGACAGCGTTCGCTGCCGGTTCGGTAACAGCCGTTGATGATCCGACGCTGGCCCAGATGGAAGCGGTCTTCGAGGATCTGGCAGGCAATCCGATCACCTTCGGTGCGCCGGTTAATGGAACGGTGTTTGCTTTGCCGGTCTCCAGTTCGCTGGATGTCAGCTTTGCCTTTGGCACGGCGTCTGGTCTGGCGGGCGTGAACGGCCATCCGCTGGTTCTGAACGCCACGACGGTCGAATCCTTCCTGGTAACGGTCTCCGGTGGGGCGATCACCGGTATTACCGGCACGGTCAATGACAGTGGTATGGTTTATATCGACGGCGATTTGGCGTGGGCGATTACCGCGGAAAATCTTTCCTCCGTGTTAATTACCGGCAATCTGACTTCCGCCGGGAGTATTTTCTCCAACAATATCGGCAGTATTACCATCGGCCGCACCATTACCGATTACATTGATGAGAATGGTGCGTTCGCGGATACAGCGGCCGCCCAGGCGTGGCTCGACGCCAACGGCAACTTCGCCGGCACGATTACTTCCCAGGATGTTCTGGATAGCTCTTTGGACGGTAATATCAGCAATATCACCATCTACGGTAACTATACCGGTGACATCACCGCGGACGGCAATGTCGGCAATGTGTATATCGGACAGGCCTACTATGGCGTGGATGGCACACGGCTGGCGACGACCGGGAATATGACCGGCACGCTATCTGTCGGCGGCAATTCCGGCTATATTACGTCTTATCTGGATATGGTCGGCGCCGCGGACAGCTTCATCTGTGTAGCCGGTAATGTTGTCAGCGCGATTGAATCATACTACGGCGATATCGGCGGTTCGGGCGCCATCATGATCGGCGGCGATATTGAATATTTCTGGGCCGATATGGGTGTGATCGCCGCTGATATCTTCGTCGGCGGCACGGAAGACACCTGGGTTGATTTCGGCGGAACCGCTGTTACCGGCAACCTCGTTATCGGTGCTGTGGACGGCGTAGATGGCATTGACTTCTATCTCTATGAGAACAACGATGAAGAAGATGACTACATCTACTTCGAACTCTATGACAATGAAGAAGACGGCGCCATGCTGATTGAGATTAATGCCGGCGAGGTAACGAAAGCCGGCATAGATGTAGCCCGCATCACCATGTTCGGCACCTACGAGTTTGATCTATATACCTATTGCTACGCCAACGCCGAGATTAACATCGATGAGATCTTCCTCATCGATACCGATGAGAATGGGTATGTCAATTTGTATGTGTATATGGAGAATGGCGATATCGGGACCATAGTGGCCAGCCAGACCAATGCCCAGAGCACAACTTCGCTGGGCGAGCAGGCGGCCTTCCTGGCCCGGTATAATACGGCCAACGGCACCAGCCTCAACTGCGACGTCCTCACCAATACCCCCGCCTTGTCCAACCTGCCTTCCTGGCTGGATACTTCCCTCAAGAGCGATGAGGATAACATCGACTTGAATCTGTATCTATATGGTCTGGATAACCTGACGGGTGGGGTAATTGCCGAAGGTGATCTTTATGTTACACTTGGACAGGATGTTGGCGTCAATACCTTCGGGTATATGCTCTCGCTCCACGGCGAAGTTGAAGCCGATATTTATGCCAACGATTCCATCGGTAGTATCGCCGCCAGCAGCAGTATTGATGTTTGTCTCGAATCCGAGGGCGTGGTGGCGGTACCCGGTATTGCTGATGGTTCCGACATGCAGACGGCAGTAGCCCTCTACGGTCTGAGCGGTCTGCCCGCCTGGTTCACCACCGGTGGCATCATGAGTGAAATCGGCGATATCGATGTTGACGTGATCGCCGACGGCAACCAGACATTGGTGGCTGGTCTTATCCCTGTCTCCAGCAGCCCCTATGTTATGGGCACCATCTACGCCATGATCGGCGATGTCGAGGGCACCCTGACGATCGGCGGCAACTTCGGCGGGATAGTGGCCCCGCTGGATACCGACCTTACCGATGTTTCCCTCTATATGCCGAACTACGCTCGGATCGATCTGCTGGTGGCGCCGTATGCCTACGACAACGGTCCTTCCGGGAATAATCCCAGCGCCCAACTGGAGTTGCTCTGGGGTGAAATTCTGGTAACTGAAGCAACCAGTCCCTATGAATCGGGTTATGATACGGTAACCGTGGATGGCGCCGGCGTGATTGTGTATCTGGACGGTGAGGATGTGTATGTTCTCACCGGTATGAATGATGCCGCCGCCCAGGTGACCATTGAAGGCGACATTGACGACTTGACAGTTGAGACGGATTGGGCCGGTGTGATTCGCGTTCTGCCCAATGCCGACGGTGATCTCGGTGAGATTGGCTCCGGCTGGGTGACGGTCAACGGTGATATTTACGCCGCGACCGCCGATCTGGTAGCCTTCAACTTCGAAGGTTATACGCACAACGGCGATGTGATCGGCACCAGCCCGGTGGATGCTTATCAGTTTGTCAAGGACGGTGTTCTGGACCATGATACCCGTTCGATTTCCTGGACCAACCTGGCGGGCGATGCTCAGACCTTGGCGGTGAATGCTTCCCGCTCAATGCACGTCCGGTATGACACCTTCTTCGGCAAACTCACCAGCGTGGAAATCACTGGCACCGGAGTGGCCGATCTGGTCAGCGTCAATGGTACTTATGATGCTTCTGATCGGGATGATGCCCGAGCCCTTCGCAATATTGCCAAGCAGGCAACCAGGTCTGGTCTCGAAATCTTCGGCGCTGATGGCACTGCTCATCTTGGTTCGCTGACTACCAACAACGCCTGGGGCAAAGCCAAGTTGAGAAATGTTTTAATCGATGGCTACAATGAGAACGTCACGGTTGATGGCACCGTTCAAGGCCTGAGAATCACCGGCGACGCCGATTGGATCGAGGTCAGCCGGGCCATCAACAACGCCTTTATCGGCGTTCATAATGATGTGGAATATGTTCAGAGCGATCGCCTGACCAACGTCAGCATATTCGGCAGTGTGGATTGCTTTGATGCCATCAGGGCCAACCGCGTGTACATCTGGGGTAGTGTGGAAGACATGAGCGGCCAGAATTGGACCAGGGTAGCGGTGGACGGCACCGTCGAAAATCTTTGGATGTTCGCCGGTACCAGTCAAGGTCGTTTGGTTGATAGCCGCTTCGGTCATGTCAATCATGAGAATATTGACAATCGCAAGTGGCTGGAGACCAGTGAAACGGCTAACGGTGGTTCTGGCGGCAGTGGAATCGGCGGTGACGCGGGCGATGATGGTGCCGGCGGCGCAGGAGTTGGCGGCGACGGTGGTGACGGTTATGTCGGTCCGGTGTTGAGAAACATCAATCCGTACTACAACCCGGTTAAGATTGTTCGTACCATCGCTCCTGGATTATTCCCCTATTCCAGCGAAGAGCTTCCTTATGAATATGAGCCGTGATGGATTTTCGCAAATTGTAGAGTACGATTTATTTAAAAAAAGGCCCGGTCTGATTTCAGATCGGGCCTTTTTAATTTCACGGGAAAAAGGTTTTTTTGTCATCTGTCTTTTGGTATGATTATCCTGCCCGGTGAATTTGGGGCAGGAGTAACGCATGGACGAAAATGTTGAATTAACCTCGTTTCAGGCCAGTTTATCCGCTTTGGAGCGGGAAATCGCCCATTTATCCGACTCTGATACCGATCTCGACAGCTACTTTCGCAGTTTTCTGGAGCGAATCGTTGCGGTATTGGGAGCGGGTGGAGCGATTTGGCGCGTCAGCAGTGCGGAAGAGTTGATTTTTGTTGCTCATCTGAATTTGAATGTCGCCGGTCTGGAACAGGGCGGCGCGCAGGAAAACTTACTTCGTTATGCCTTGTCCCGGATCATAGAGACAAACCAGAGTATCGTTTTGCCCGCCCACCAGGCGAGCAATATTCACGACGGCGGTCTGGGTGATGTTGGCGCCAACAATTCGCCGCACACTTTGATCTTTGTCCCCATTATGGAGCGACAGAACCTGTTGCGGGGTATTTTTTTATTAATTTCGCCTCCTGATGTGGATCCGCGGGCTATTCGCCGATTTCTGGGTTTTGTGGTCAGCTTGTGCGAGCGAGCGGGAGGGTATTTACAGCGGCAGTTTATCAAGGACTTGGAGAGCCACGTCTCCCGCAGCGAGCGCTTCAAGCAGTTTCTCAGCTCTTTGCACAGCAGCCTGGACCCTCGGCGGTCCTGTTATGCTCTGGCCAATTACGGCCAGGAATTACTGGGGGCATATCGCTGCATGGCCGGCACGTTCAGTAGTCGGGGCAAGTTTCGTATGGAAGCTGTCTCCGGCGTTGAGTCGCTGGCCGTGAAAAGCAGTTTCATTCGCAGTATCTCGGTTATCGCTCGCCAGGTCTGCCGTAACGGCAAGGCCTTGTTGGTGGATAATCCCAGTGCCGCCATGAAAAATATCCCCGGACAGGAGGATGACCTGATTACTGCTGCTCGGTTATACATGTTGCAGGCGGAATCGCTGGTAATGGGCATCTTTCCGATTGCTGAGGATGATCATGTGGTGGGTGCTCTCGTGGTGGAGAAGGCGGTGGATGAGCCGATTGATGCGGGTCAGAAAAAACAGATCGATCTGCTGCTGGCCGAGTCTGCTAGTGCTATGTCGAATTGCCTGACCTTCCGTAATTTGCCCTTTTCAGCCTTGGTGCGCGCCTTGGGAGTGTTACGGGATAAGATTTACCGTATGCCGCAACTCCGGCGGGCGGTGATTGGGGTGTTTTTAGCTTTGCTGGTGCTGGCTCCGCTTTTGATTACCCGGCAGCTTAAGGTGATTGGCACCGCCCAGTTGATACCCACGGATGCTCGTATCGCCTATGTGCAGCAGGACGGCGTGATTGAGGATGTTTTCATTCCCCCGGACAGATTAGTGCAAAAGGGGCAGGTTTTAGCCCGTCTTGATCAACGGATTATCGAGAGTGAAATTGATCGCGTTACCAACTCCATTGGCGAAAACCAGTTGGCTCTGTTGGCTGCGGATCGCGATGAAACCCGGGCCAGATATCTGGAATGGAACTTGAAATCACTGATGGCGGAATTGAAAATGTACGAGCTGCAGTTGCAGCAATATGAGATTAGGGCGCCAGCCACCGGCCTGATTATAACCAGGGACAGCCAGATTGAGCAGTTGTCCGGCAAACCCGTCACGCGCGGCGACGGGGTTCTGGAGATAGTGCCTGCCGATTCCGCGTGGCAATTACAGGTTTATATCCCGGAGAATCAAGCCGGCCATTTACTACAAGCTTATGATCAGGCAGTCAGGAAAGGTCAGCAAGCGCTGCAGGCCAGGGTCATCTTGAATGCCTGCCTGGAAGAGACGTTTTCCTCCCGCGTTTTGTCGGTTGCTCCTCGGGCTAACATCCAGTCCACGGGCGACCGTGACTACCGTAATGTCATTGAGGTTAGGGTCGAACAGCCGGAAAACCTGAAAGAAAAAATTGACCCGCGCCAGGGTCTGGAGGGTAAAGTTGCGATAGAATGTGGCAAGCACAATCTTTATTATCTGATTTCTTACGAGTTTATTAATTTTATTCGTCTTAGTTTGTTCTGAGTCGGAAGGAAAATATCCATGAGGAGTTATCTTAAATTTTGGTTGGTTATGCTGGTTGCCGGTGTGTCAGGTGGGGGGGTGTTACGGGTATCCGCTGCTTTCGGTCAGGATTATGCGCCCACCAGACTGCAGGAAAGATCCCAATATCTCAAACCCCAGAAGGTTGTTATTCTAAGTGCCGCGGCGGACGGAATTATTACGAATATTGCCTATACCCCCCAGGATTTTGTCCACCAGGGCCAGACCCTCATCCAGTTGGATGACGATTTAGTTAAGTTGCAGATAGAGAGTCTGAAGGTTAAGATCGCGTTAAACGAGGAAATCGACACGAAGGATGCGGCCATTCGCTACCAGTTTGCCCAGGACAATCTGGATATTGTCCAACAGATGTACAATGAAAAGATCGGTGAATCTCGGGTGGTTTCCGAAAAAGAGTTGAAGGAAGCCATTCAAACCGAGGAAATAGCCGAGTTAGGGCCGCCCAAAACCACCCTGACCAAGAAACTGCTTGAAATCGAGCTTCAACAGAACCAGAAACTCTTGGACAGACACGCGATTAAAGCTTCCGATGATGGAGTATTGGTGCGTTTTGACAGTGTAACCAATTTGGAAGACAGCAAGCTCAAGGAGCCGCAGGTGGGCGAGATGGTTAAGGCCGGCCAGCCGCTGGCGGCCCTGATGAAGATAGATCGTCTCAGTGTTACGGTTCCGAAGGATGCCGGCGAGTTGGACGACGTCCGCCTCGGCCAGAAAGCGGTGGTGCATGTGGATAACGGCCGGGGTCAGGTGGAAGCGGTGTCTGGTGAGGTCGTTTTTATAAGTCCCACGGTTGTCGGGGCGGTCCAGAGATTTCATATCGAGGTGGAGATTGATAATCCCACGTTAAATGGTCAGGACCAGCCTCGTGGGGTATATCGGTATCGTTTTCGGCCGGGGATGAAGGTTACCCGGATCGAATTGGTGGAAGATAATACGGCTCCCAGCCGTTCCTGATATGGACCTGCGAGGTGCCGGTTTGATTTCAGCGCAGGATAAAATAGCTTTCTCGGCCGATGATCGCAAATTACCCCGGCTGCGGCCGGAGTTGGTCGTTTCCGAGCATATCTACGATGGTCAGCCCTATTGGGTTTATAAGGATCCCCTTTCCCTCCGCTATTATCGGTTTAATCGTGAAGAGCATTTTATCATTCAGCAGTTCAGACGCGGCGCCACCCTTCTGCAGTTAATGCAGGCCCACCAGCAGGAATTTCGCCACAGTAATTTAACTAATCAGGAGCTGGGTCAGTTCGTCAGTGCCTTGACGGAGAAAAATTTACTTATCATGTCCCAGCCGAATCGGGATGAAATCTTATTTCGTGCCGGAAAGAAGAAACGGCAAAAAAAATTACTGGCCCAGATGACCAGTTTGATGTACATCAAGATACCTCTTTATGATCCGGACAGGCTTTTCGATCGGGTGATTAACCGACTGCGGTTTTTCTGGAGTCGAATTTTCTTTGGCGTTTATCTGCTGCTGATGGTGGTTGCCCTGGTCCTGGTGCTGGATCGCTGGCATGATTTTTCCGGAATGTTCGAATCGAGTTTTTTTACCATTTATAACATGCCGCTGATGATCGCGGTTTTCTGGTTGGTCAAGGCGGTGCATGAATTCGGCCATGGACTTACCTGTAAGAATTACGGCGGTGAAGTCCATGAGCTGGGCATTATGTTTTTGGTCTTTTTTCCTCTTTTGTATTGTAATATCACCGATTCCTGGACTTTCCCCGGCAAGATTCAGCGGCTTTTGGTCACCGCCGGCGGCATCATGGCGGAATTATTATTAGCCGCTTTGGCGGCCATCCTCTGGTATTTTACCGAGCAGCCCGGCTTTATTCATGCTCTGGCGTTCAATCTGATTATCGTGTGTTCTATTTCGACTATTCTGTTCAATGCCAATCCTCTGCTCAGGTACGACGGCTATTACATGCTCATGGATATTATTGAAGTACCCAATTTGCGGCAGCGGGCCAGTGCCTTAATGCGGCGGTTTTTCGTCCGTTATATTCTCGGTGGGCGTTCCAACGAGCTGCCGGAAGAGCATCGCTTTCGTTTTGTCTTTCCCATATATTCGATTGCCGCGTTCATCTATCTTTGGTTTATAAAATTTGCTATTTTGTATATGGTCTATACCATGCTCAAGCAAATACACCTGGCGGTTTTGGGCAAGGCCGTTGTGTTATTTTCGGTGGTTACGATGATGCTGGTTCCTTTATATAAAACCACTTCTGCGATTACCACCCAGCGGGAAGCGATGGGCATCTCGCAAATCCGCTTGCTGCTGCTTTTGGCGGTTATCTTTCTCTTGGTCGCCGGGGCGTTATTCTGGCCGTTTGAGCAGCAGGTAACCCTTAATTTTATTTTAGAGCCGGTCCGCTGGCAGTGGTTACGCTGCGAGGTGGACGGCCAATTGCACTGGAACGAGCATATTACCGAGGGTACCTGGCTCGAGGAAAATGCCCCCCCTGTCGCGCGGTTGATTAATCCCCGGCTGGATTACGAAGCGCAGAAGCTCTCCTCGCAGATTGAGCAGACCAGGATTGATATTGCCCTGTGGCGCAGTCGTGACGATCTCAATCAGGTCCAGCGTCTGCAGGAGCGACTGAAGACTTTCCTCCAGGAGCAAAAGCGCCTCCAGGAGCAGCTTGCCCACACTCAGGTCACGGTTGACTTTGCCGGCGAGGTTCTTTCTTCTGACGAGCAGCTCAAGCAGATGGAGGGAAAATATGTGCTTCAGGGTGCGCCCTTGTTCCTGTTGGCTGATTCCCGTCAGCTTACTGCCAAGGTCTGGGTGCCGGAGAAGACTTTGCCCAGGATTTTTCGCACGCCCGACCAGCGGGATCAGTCAGCCCGATTAATGCTTTATGCCTTTAGCAAAGACATCTTTCACGGCAGGGTTAGCGATCTTAGTCGCCATCGGGAGGACAGTATGGGTCAGTTTGGCGAGAAGATGGCTTTGAGTAATAAGGTTGGCGGCGAGGTGCTCACCGAGTACGATCCCGCTACGCAGCAGGAGCGGCCCATGGAAGCGGTTTACGAAATAACCATCCAGTTGAACAAAGACACCATTCCTGCCTCTGCTCGGCCGTACATGTCTGGCCGGGTCCAGATCGACTGTGGTCGCAGCACGTTTTACCGCTGGGCTACGGACGCCCTGCGTCGTTTCATTTCCCCGGAGGTTCGGCTGTAATTTTCCCTGCCGGTTATTTACTTTGCGGTGATTTTCTGGTTGGTTACTGATTATTCTCATCGGGTCCGGCGACGATTTCGACCGGGCAGGGCGGCAGGCTCTCCAGAAAGCGTCGGCCGTATCCCTTGGTAATCACTCTGGTATCGAGAATCACCACGATTCCCTTGTCCGTTCGGCTGCGGATCAACCGGCCGAATCCCTGCTTGAATTTGAGAATCGCCTGCGGCAGTTGATAATCGAAGAAGGGGTCGCCCCCTTCTGCCAGGAGTTGCTCCAGCCGGGCCTGCAGCAGCGGATGGTCCGGCACGGAAAACGGCAGTTTCACGATGATTACATTGCTCAGGCTCGCTCCGGGCACATCCACTCCCTGCCAGAAGCTGTCTGTTCCCAGTAAGACGCTGTTGGTATTGCTGCGGAACTCGTTTAGCAGGGCGGTTCGGCTGCGGTCTTTACCCTGTTCCAGCAGCACCAAACCATGCTTGTTACAGAATCCCTCCAGATTAACTGCCATTTTACGCAGATGGCTGAAATTGGTGAACAATACAAACGCTTTCCCTTCCGTCAGCAGCAGATATTTCTTTACCGCTTGTGTGGCTCCGGCGATGAACTCTTCCGAATTTGTCCGCGGGTCCGGCAGATACGCTTCCACATAGACTTTTGCCTGACTTTGATAGTCAAAGGGTGAGCCTAGCTGCACCGCGTGAAATTCCTCCAGTCCCAGCCGACAGCGGAAGAACTCAAATCCCTGGGCGTCTTTACCATTTTTCGGGCGGTCCCGCCCTGCGGTGCTCAGGGTGGCGCTGGTTAAAATCACTGCCGCCGCCGGTTCAAACAGCGTTTTCCGCATCATTTCTCCGATATGCAGCGGCGCGGTGCAGATTACCGCCAGATGTCCTGTGCGCCTTTTTTTGCCTTCCACCCAATACACGCTTTCGTCGATCGCCTGCGTTACGAAGAAGTGGGCGATATCCGCGAATTCGCCGCACCGCCGGCCGTAGGCCGCCGTCTCAATGCGGTCCTGTTCATCGGTTTGTGACTGAGCCAGGATCTGGAGGTAGTTTCTTATATTATAAAGCGGCTCGGACAGGGTATTGGCAAACACTCCCGCGGAGGTTACCCTCCCGTTACCGCCTGCCAGCTCCTGCGCCTCGTAAAACTGCATTACCTCATTAAAGAATATATCCGCCCCTTGCTGGGCTTGTAGAACCAGCCGTTCGATTTGCCGGTCTTTATGATGAGCCAGGATGCCTTTTTGCGTTCGGGGATTAAACAGCCGATGCAGCAGGAAACTCACCTGGGCGCTGCTTAACCGCAGGCCAAAGTGTGTACTGGCCACGTTTTCCACGTTATGTGCCTCGTCTAGGATGAAGAATTTGGCTCGGGGCAGGATGTTCCCTCCCTGCTGCCGCACCGCCAGGTCGGAAAACAGCAGCGCATGATTGGCGATGATTAGGTCCGCTTTAAACAACCGCCGCCGGGCCAACTGGTAAAAGCAATTATTGTGACTTTGGCATTTGCTGCCCAGGCAGGTACCCGACTCGCTGCAGATCATCTCCCACAGTCCCGGCGGCGGGGCGAATCCCAGCGAGCTTAACGAGCCGTCCCGGCTATTAAACGCCCAGTGGTTGATTTCGGCCAGGATAGCCATCTCGCTGGGGCCGTCGAACAGGGTCGCCGCCCGTTTTTGAGCCAGTTCCAGACGTCGCCAGCACAGGTAATTGCTTCTGCCTTTGGCCAGGGCGGCGATAAAATCGAAATCGACCACCTGCTCGATGAATGGGATATCTTTATAAAGCAACTGCTCCTGCAGCGAAATGGTATAGGTGCTGATAATCACCTTTTCGTGGTGCCGGACCGCCTGGACCAGGGCCGGCAGCAGATACGCGAAGCTTTTACCGATGCCGGTGCCCGCTTCGATGACCAGATGGCGGGACTCGTCGAAAGCCGCCGTTATCCGGCGGGCCATTTCAATCTGCTGTGGCCGAAGCTCATAGCCCGGCAGGTGTTTAGCTATCGGGCCGGCTGACCCCAGCAGTTCGACAGGATCGATTATTTCATTGTGCATTGGTGCCAATTGTTCCTTCGAGCGGCGAGGAAGCGGTAGCGTAGAGTTTTTTGGCAATTCGCCCGGCCAGATATGCCAGTCGGCCTGCTTCGATCGCGTATTTCATCGCCTGGGCCATGCGGACGGGATCGCGTGCCCCGGCTATCCCGGTATTGAGTAATACCCCTTCCGCCCCCAGTTCCATGGCGACGGTTACATCGCTGGCGGTGCCCACGCCGGCATCCACGATAATCGGCACCTTCGCCCGTTCCAGGATGATGCGGATGTTATTAGGGTTCAAGACCCCCTGGCCTGAACCGATAGGAGCGGCGGCGGGCATGACACTGGTGGCGCCCGCCTCCTCCAGCCGACGGGCCATCACCGGATCGTCAGTGGTATAAACCAAAACGGTAAAGCCTTCCTTTACCAGCACCTCGGTTGCCTGCAGCGTGCCGATCGGGTCGGGCAGCAGCGTCTCTTTATCGCCCAGGACCTCTAATTTTACCCAGTCCATCTCCAATAGTTCTCGTCCCAGCCGGGCGCAGCGGATAGCGTCTTCCGCGTTGAAGCAGCCGGCGGTATTGGGCAGAATGCGGTACTTCTGCCGGTCGATGAAGTCCAGGATATTCCGCTGGCGGTTATCGAATAGCCGTTCTCGCCGGACGGCGACGGTGACCACCTCGCAGCCGCTGGCAGCCAGGGCCTCTTGCATGATCTCGTAAGTACCGTACTTGCCGGTACCTACAAAAAGCCGGCTCTTGAGTTCATACGCTCCAAGTTTCAGGATATCGCTTTGATTTTTTTTTGCCATTTTGTCTTACTTCCTTGTCTGGAGTTATTGTTTCCGGTTTTAATTATATCATTTGCCAGATCGATTATTCAAAAGTTCGGCGACTCTGTCAACTTTAAGGTCAGATATTCCGAAATATTTTAATTTATAACTTATTGCGAAAGTTTTGATTATCAGAATATCCTCCACCTGTCATTGCCCGGCAGATAATGGTATAAGTCGGGGCGTTTACATGTTTGGCGCGGGGGATTTTTACGCTCTTATTTTAAGATAATTCTAAAAATCGCATTCTGACAATCGGCCTCCATAATTGCCGGTAGCGTATCAAAAGCACGCTGATTTACCGTTGATTTTCCCGGCCGCGGCAGACATAAGATATTATAGCACAAGGAGATATGGTTTTTCGAAAAATCAGATTTTTCCGATTGCCACATCAAAAGCACGCCCGGCAAGATAAGGATTCAAGGGGTTGGTGGCCGGGGATCTGGAGTTTGGGATTTAGGGACCTTTCAATGGTTCGCCGCCGCTAACCGTAGGCGAAATGCAGGGTAATTTTGGATATTTGGCGAAAATAATGGATGATTTTATTTCAGGGCGGGATTATAATGCTAAGGACAATTTAAGACGGCAAATTGGTCGGAATTTTATTATTTGGGGAGCGTCGTTTTAGGGTTTCCTGGATACGTTATTATACGCACAATATTAAAACATTTTATCCCGCAAAGACACAAAGGCGCAAAGTAAAGATAAAAGAAAATGAAATCGGGAAAATTATCGTAGATGCGGCTCTGACGGTTCATAGAGCATTGGAGCCGGGTTTGCTGGAGCTGGTTTATGAAGTAATTTTAGCTCATGAACTCCAGCAGCGTAGCCTGAAGGTTCAAAGGCAGCTTCCCATCGCTATCGAATATGCGGGAATGCAGTTTCAGGAAGGTTTTCGTGCCGATCTAATAGTGGAAGATAAAGTCATCGTGGAATTGAAATCCGTGGAAATGGTATCCGGTACTCACAAAAAGCAGGTTCAATCTTATTTGAAGCTGAGCGGGCTGAAACTGGGTTTTCTTTTGAATTTTAATGAAGCATTAATGAAGCAGGGCATCACCCGGTGTGTCAACCATCTGGAAGAATAGCTTGGCGTCTTTGCGTCTTGGCGGGCAAAAAATTCTTTTTTCTCCCGTAAAGGTGCAAAAGTTCCGAGCCGCGGCTGGTAGTTTTTGATGAGCTTTTCAACAGCCTCAGGACATTTGTTACAGTAGAAATGAGAACTTGTTATAAAAAAGAAAGAAATCTGGGTTTGGCGTTTTTTGTCCGCCGCGGGCGGGTATAATTATTGTTGGCCGTGGAAATCCTCAGTGCAATTAGGGAGTTATTATGAAGAGCAATTTAGCGCTATTTGAAGGCTACAAAATCCGTCGTCTCTACGATGAAGCAACCGAAACCTGGTTTTTTTCGGTGGTGGATATTATCCAGGTTCTGATCCAGCAGCCGGACTTCCAGTCCGCCAGAAATTATTGGAAAGTCTTGAAAAACCGGCTGAAAAAAGAAGGCAGCCAGTCGGTTACAAAATGTAACCGACTGAAATTAGGAGCGGCTGACGGTAAGAAATACCTGACCGATGTTGCCAATGTCGAAACCCTGTTACGGCTGATTCAATCCGTTCCCAGCCCCAAGGCCACGGGTTATTTCCGCGGAAAATTATCTGCCCCCAAAATCCACCAAAAAATTACGCGGGAAATAATATGACCAAGCAGCGGGAATTTCTTATAATAGAAAAAAACCGTGCTCCCCGTTTTATACAGATGGTATAATCATTGGTGGCATCATTATGGAACGAAATGCTGTCATAATCGAAGATAACGGAGTTCAGCATGAGCTATTAGCTTCCGGGAGAGATTGGCACTTGCTGAACGGCCCATTCTTCAATGACGGACTGTTGTTCTTGAATACCCTTGGCGTCTACAAGAACTTCACGGTTGCAAAAGGTATACCTAAAGGTTCAAAGGCCGAGGTGAATCGTTTCCACTTGTGTATGGTGACAGAGCAGCTTCTCGCGGCGGTTCAGCGTGATATGGATCTTCTACAGTATAACTATTCGTTTTGTTTTAACTCCAGCTCACATAGAGGTAGTGGAGCCGTAAGCGGCTTTATGGTTGATGGTTATTATGCCTACTTGAGCACTCGGCCCAAGGGTTTTTGTCTAATGGAACTCATGGAGGCTTCGCCCAACGCTCGTTCTCGCCTTGTTGGGAAACTTGATATTCGAAACAAGAGCGAAATAGAAACCGACAATTGGGGCGTTCTCAAGATTAAGAGAAAGAAAGACAAGGTCACATGGTCGGATGTTCTTCCTCCGATGATAGAGTTTCTCAAGCAGAGCAAATCAAAAACAGTGATTGTTCACCATAAGTAGAAGCCCTCGACGAACCGGCAGACTATGGTATAGTGTTATTGCTGTCGTGGGGGATAGGGCAACGCAGGAGTGCGACCCAAGCACCATGACGGTGCCATACGGCATGGGGTTGGGTAACTTTCGTAGTGCCAACCCCTTATGAATATGCCGGTGGCTTCAATGCGATAAACTCCTGTTTCGTAAGAGGCCATTTTCTGCCCTAAATTCACTTACCTTTTCCGAATTGATCAAAAAATCAACTTTTGTATTGACATTGTGCGTTATCATGCGTATATTGCAGTTAGACGCATGTAAATGCAAAATAATAATACTCTTTTTTTGTTGAAGGGAAAGAAAATGGCAAATTCTGAAACTGATTGGAAATTCAAAGATAAAAAGCAGGAGAAAGATTTCAAGGAGCCTATAACAAAGGAAAACTGCGGCCAAAAACTAAAATTAGTAATGGATATATTGAAAATATCAAGGCGGGAGTTTGCGCGTATACTGGGTGTTTCTGAAGCTACTCTTCGTCGTCTCATGAATGAAGATTCTTGGCCAACAGATGAGTTTATGCATGGTCTCCAAGCTTTATGTGTTATCGGGGCAGCAAAATACAAAAAGCTTTCCGCATCAGAGAAGGAAAAGTTGTCTGAAATGATTGGAGTGACAGGTGGAACTGTTGCAGGAGTAGGAGGAAGTATAGCTGCGATAGGTGCCGCAGGTGCTGTAAGTGGATTTTCTGCAGCAGGAATCACCTCTGGCCTTGCCGCCATAGGGGGAGGGGCAATGTTGACTGGCATTGGTGTTGTTGCAGCCATTCCAGTCGGTACCGGACTATTAGGCTACGGCTTGGTCAAAGCAATCAAGAAGATATGTGATGCAAATAAATTGTCTTGTCAAGAAGTTGACGACAAATGGGAAATAATACAGAAAGGCAATGAAATCAATCTTAGCAATAATGATAACAAGTGAAAGGAATAGACATGGGTAAAGTATTATGGGAAATCGCAAAGGTCGGGGGTTTTATTATTGGTTTAGTAATATTGTCAGCTCTCGCTGGCGGTGGCAGTGGAGGTTCATATACCCAAACAAAACCAAGAGGATATGGTCCAAGAGCACGCATCTATCGACCAACCGGTCGTTCAATAGGATACGGCCCGCGTTCTTATCAGGGAATGAAGAGCTACTGATAAAATCCAACTATAATATAGCTTAACAATGTGAAAGACTGTATAAAAAGCAAGATGAGGATTTAAAACATGGCGCAAGGTTCTTATAACGAGGGTCGGATGAGTGAAGCATTTTGTAATGTGATTGCCAATTCGCGTGATAATCGCATCCTAGATGTTCCGGAAAGTAACTTCAATTCGTTTAAAATACTGGAAAAGTCTGAGAAACTTGCTCATTTGATACTTTATGGAGCTAAGGACATTGTGTCAAATGATTCGGTCAATCAAGCAAAGAAGATGCTTCGTGCTATCTTTGAAGCACCACCGGAAGCATCAAATGAAAAACTGTGTGAACATGTCATGAAGATTATTGATGAACAAATTGGTCAGGCAGTAGTGACAATGCAGGCTGTGGCTGAGGTCCGCTTGCTTAATCTGATTCTAATGGGAGAAGAAGCCCTAATTGATTCCCGGACATCTGACTATTTCCGCCGTGTAAGTCAGTGCTATTTATTTGGGCTTGATGAACAATGTTTAATTATGTGTCGTTCAGTTTTGGAAGCAGCATTCTTACAAGCGGTACCCGATTCAGATTGTGAAAAGGATCCGAAAGTATGCAAGCGACACCATAAAGGGCAGAAACAGTCTGAGTATTTTCTAAGCGATAGAATCAAAGCTGCTCGAAATAAAGGTATATTGAACGGAGGTCTATGCGAACTAGCCCGCTCTGTTAACAATATCGCAAATGACGTGCTCCATGCTAACCGTGAGTTATTGAGAAAATTAGATCAGAATCTAGTAAACAAGATTCTGCTAGAAACCATACAGGTTGTTCAAGCTCTTTCAGAGACTAAGGTGTGTTCATGAAGAAATATCATTCCACTGGCAAGTTTAACAGAATCCACGCTAACATAAAAGTAAAGATTGTTGTTACGGTACCTTATTGCACGCAGTCACCGCAGTAATTGATGCTTACGATCAACCTACGGTCGTAAACCGACGCTGTGTTGAGGGGCGAAACATAAGAGAAGAAATCCGTAGCAGAGGGCAATAAAATCCAATGCGGCTGGTCAAATTATCCGCAGCCGACGATGGTGACGATCTCCAGTATATCAGTTGTGTAGGGTGCGATTTTTCGCACCATTTCTTCTTAAATTTCAAATCTGAGATTACTATATCTTATATATCTCTTTGTACTACAATTCTTCAACTCTTTGTTTTTTATGCGTGTTTTTCATGCTGCTATTTCCGTAAGTTTTTTAATA
>ENA-ORXD01000981-ORXD01000981.1-sediment-metagenome-genome-assembly--contig:-NODE-981-length-28228-cov-4.396149_pt1 | contig 28228 bp, 21 predicted proteins | sample MGYA00237862_ERZ511471 | MGnify/ENA metagenome assembly ERZ511471 | reverse complement strand
GTTCTTTACGATCACTGCGTCCGGGCGATCGTAAGGGGGCTGAGATTTGGCGAACATGGCCTGCCCCTCATCGGCTCCGGTGACTGGAACGACGGCATGAACATGGTGGGGAAAGACGGCAAAGGCGAGAGTGTCTGGTTGGGCTTTTTCCTTTATGATGTGCTCATGCAATTCACTGAGATTGCCCGCATGCGTGGAGATCAATCCTTTGCCGAACGTTGCGAGGCAGAGGCGTCGCACGTTCGCCTTAACATCGAGCAGCATGGCTGGGACGGCGGGTGGTACCGCCGCGCTTACTTCGACGACGGCTCACCGCTCGGGTCGATCCGGAACCCCGAATGCCGGATCGATTCGATTGCGCAGAGCTGGTCTGTTCTCTCCGGCGCAGGTGATGCCGAACGCTCGCGCATGGCCATGAAGGCAGCGGATCAGCGGCTCATCCGACGGGATCAGGCGCTGGTCCAGCTCCTGGATCCGCCGTTCGACAAGTCGGATATGAATCCCGGCTACATCAAGGGGTACGTCCCCGGTGTGAGGGAAAACGGCGGCCAATACACGCATGGGGCGATCTGGATGGCGATGGCATTGAAGTCTGTGAACCAATCCTGATTGAAACCTTTGGGTTTCATCCTCTGGCAGTGGAAGACGCGCTGCAGGAAATCCATGTGCCCAAAGTGGATGATTGGATGGATTACCTGTATATGGTGCTGCACACCGGGGATAACTGGCAGAGCGATCATTTGGAAACGACTGAGCTGGACCTGTTTGTCGGGCAAAATTATCTGGTCACATATCATGTTGAAACCATTCGGTCGATTGATATAGTCTGGGGACTGCTCAAGAGAGATGTCAGGGCGGGAGTCAAGAACGTTGGACGTGTGTTGTATGATCTGCTGGATGAAATCGCCATGGATTATATGCGTTTGATCGACCAGGTTGACGAGCAGGTTGAGGAAATTGAAGATCGCGTTGTCCATGAACCAGATAAAAACATGCTCGAAAATTTGATATTAATCAAGCGCTCAATGCTTTCGCTGCGCAGAGTCATTTCACCACAGCGGGAAGTATTAAACAAGCTGGCACGGGGTGATTTCAAGGTGATTGAAGAGGGGACCCGGATCTATTACCGGGATGTATATGATCATTATGTGCGGATCCAGGATATTCTTGAAAGCCTGCGCGATCTAGTTAGTGGCGTGTTGGATACTTATCTCTCGGTGGTAAACAACCGGATGAACGATGTGATGAAAATTTTAACGATAATCACAACTTTATTCATGCCTCTGTCCTTTTTGACGGGTTTCTTCGGAATGAATTATTTCCAGCCCGTAGAACCGATGCACTTCTGGACCAGCTGGCCATCCCTGGTGGTTGTGTTGATCATCATGGGGTTGATGCCTTTGTTGATGTTGTGGGTAATGCACAAAAATAAGTGGCTTTAACCCGCTCCTGGGGATAGTGTCTGGAAATTGCAATTATCTGCAGTTTTCAGTTTTCTGGTTCACGGTTGAAGAAAACCTCGGCGCTGATAAACTGGATATTCGCGCGCCGGGCGCATTCTTCATCTTCGGGACGGTCTCCCACAAAGAGGCTGTTATCCCAATCAATGATAATTCCCTGGCTGAAACAGTCTATTTCACATTGAACCAGCATACCAATATCGGGTTTCCTCAATAAAGAACGATGATTATATGGCTCAATTCGCCCCTTCTCATGATGATAACTGGATTTGACATCGTGAAAAGGGTTTTCCTGAAACAGATCCAGAGTGGCTTGCAGTTCTTTAAGCATCGCATCAGGTTTTTTGTAGCCAAAAGCGACTCCTCCCTGGTTGGTGATTCCCAGAATAAGATAACCATTATTGCGGTATTCCCATAGTTTCTCTTCCACGTCCGGGAAAAGTGCAATATCTTCAATTTTATTGATAAATTTACCTTTTTTACTGTGACGAATTGTTCCATCAAAATCAAGGAAAAGGGCGGGTTGGAGTTTATAATCCGAGTTAGAATGCATGATATAAACGAACCTCAATCAGTAAGCAGATGAGAATGAACTGCTCCTCCCGGTAGGGAGGAGCAGTAACTTTCAGGGTGGTTTGAGCGTTACTCCAGCTCAGCAACCAGCGCGTTGGCGGTGTCGGTCAGGTCTTGAAGGATCTGGCGGATATCATCTTCCGATTGTGCGGAGAAGAGCTGCGCGGCGGCGTCACCAATTTCACGGCGGACAGAAGACCAGGCCGGGAAGGTTTGTGGTTCGGCCGGGCCGATTGAGGCCAGTTCGAGACCGGTAGCCCAGACAGGATTCTCAGCTTTGTAGGTTTCCAGCAGAGGTTCAGTGGTTTCCTGCGTTGGAAGGTAGCCGCTGTAGTTGATCCACTCAGCCTGTTTTTCGGGCGAGGTTAACCATTTGATGAAAACCCAGGAAGCCATGTTCTGTTCGGGGGTCATATCGACCACCCCTAACATTTGTTGGAAAGCGTCCACAGCCAGTTGGCCTTCCGGACCTGGTGCCGCAATAAAGCCCCATTCATCCGGGTTATTGGCATCTTCGAAAGCAGCCTCATAATAGGGCAGTCCGGCGGTTGAACTCATGGTAACCATCGCTTTGCGCTGTCCCTGCTCGGGGTTCGGGTAGCTTTCGGTTTCAAAAGTACAGCCGCTGTCGCGGAGGTCATTCAAATAAAGGGAGGCCTGCACGGCACCTTCATTGGTAAAGTCATAAGCGTCACCTGCTTCATTCAGCAGGCTACCACCAAAGGCAAACACCCAGTGCACCCAGTTTGTGCTGCTTGGGTAGTAAACCAGGCCGCCCGTGCCATCATTATCGGGATTATCATCAGTGGCGTTGGCTTCGGTCGCGGCACAAATCTGTTCCTTGAATTCCGCAGAGGTCGCGGGCGGTTCAGGGAAACCCAATTCCTCTGCCCAAGAGAAGTTGTAAACCAGGACATTGGCAGATTGGGTCATGGGATAGGCAATCCGCGCACCATCGGGCGTCAGGCCAGCATCAAAAGCGCTGTCGTAAAGCGCATCTTTCTCTTCCGCGGTCAGACCATAATCAGGATCATCAATCAGAGGATTCATGTCGGCGATTGCGCCAACGGAATACCAATCGGCGAGCGCGTTGGTGTAGGCCATGACAATGTTTGGCAGGTCGCCAGATTGAATGGCGGCATTCATTTTGTCTTCGACATCCGCGTATTGTCCCTGATCGAGCGCTTCCAGGGTGATGCCATATTCATTCGTTTCATTGAACTCTTTTGCCAGGGCGATCATTCCTTCCATGGGGACGCCTTCCCCGTAAACGTGCCAGAAGGTGATCTTTGTGCCGGAAAGATCCATGCCGGGCGCTTCTTCAGCAGGTTCTTCCGCGACCGGTTCTTCTTCGGCGGGTTCCTCTGCAGCGGGTTCCTCGGCGACCGGTTCTTCAACGGCGGGTTCCTCTGCAGCGGGTGTCTCTACTGCGGGCGGCGTGCAGGCAGTGAGCACTGCGGTCAGCAGAAAGACAACCAAAACAAAAAGGGTAATTCGTTTCTTAAACATTTTTTGTAACTCCTCCTTACATCTTTTTTAGAATAGTGACTCAAAAGCTGGTAACAGCTATTCAAATGAGACATTGGTGGACTTATTTGAATACCACCTCCTTTTGTTCCTGTGGACAATATACCACTCATTTTTGAGTTTACCCCTTTAATCCAGAACGAGCAATGCTCTCTGTAAACTGTTTCTGGGTAAAGAAGTAAAGAATTAAAATGGGAATGATGGTTATGAATGCGCCGGCCATGGTCAGATTGATGGATTGACCGGCTTCATCAACAAAATTCATCAAGCCAACTGAGATAGGCCGCCAATCCGGAGTGTTGGTGACCAGCATAGGCCAGGCCAAAGCATTCCAGGTTCCGATGAAGGAAAGGACGATGATTACCATCAAAGGCGCTTTGGTCAAAGGGAGAACAACCTGCCAGAGGAAACGCAAGTGTCCCGCCCCGTCTATTTGCGCGCTGTCATAAAGCTCATCGGGAATCTGGGCAAAAAACTGGCGGAGCATGAAGATGGAAAACACGTTCCCCATGAAAGGGATGGTTAATGCTGGCCAGTTGTTGATCCATTTTATCGGGCCAATTCTTCCCAACCAGGTTACTGTCAAAAAGTTTGGGATAATATTGACCATGGCTGGAATCATCATGGTGCTGAGCAGCACTCCAAACAGAAAATCCCGGCCAGGGAACTTAATACGCGCGAAGGCATAAGCAGCAAGTACACTAAAAGTGACTTCTCCCAGCAGAGTGATTGTTGTGATCCAGATGCTGTTAAAGAAATATTCAGAGAAGCGTGCTCTTTGCCATGCTTCCACGTAATTTTCAAAGTGAAGCTCAGAGGGGAAAAAGGCCACCCCAAGAGCTTCGCCCAGACTCATCAGGGAAGTGGAAATCATCCAGATGAATGGAATTAAAGACAAAAACGCGCCAAAAATCAGGATCACATAAACCAGCGCTTGCTGCCAGCGAGTGGAAGCAATTTTCATGCGATTGTCAATTTGTGTAGATTTTTTCATGTTAGCCATAGAAAACTCTCGATCCCTGTATCCGGTTATTTATAAAGGTGAGGCTTAAGATGATCGCAAAAAGCACAAAGGCCAATGCTGAGGCGTATCCGTAACGAAGTTTTTCGAAAAACTCGAGGAAAATGACCAGGCTAAATGTGTCAGTTGTGCCCAAAGCCAGACTATCCCTGAAGATCCAGATGGTATTGAAGGCCTTGAATGTGCCAATGATGGCGATGAGGGACAGGAAATATGTGGTGGGAGATAAAAGTGGGAAGATGATGTTGCGGAAAATCTGCCATTTATTTGCGCCGTCCACTTCGGCAGCATCAATCAGCTCTGTGGGGATATTGCCAAGACCTGCCAGATAAATCACCGTATCGTACCCGACATAGGTCCAGATGGAGTGGATGATGATCACCGCCAGGGCCAGGCTGGGTCCAGCAGCCCAGGTGGGAATGTCCAACCCAAAATGATTCCCCAGCAAGGTGAAAATACCTTGAGGTTCATACAACCATTTTTGAGGTGGAAGCCCCATATTCCTTAACAAAAGATTGACAGGTGCTGTTAAACGGTTGGAGAAGATGTTTTTGAAAACCGCCGCGCTGGCAATAGCCGGGGTTACATAAGGAAGAAAGTAGACAACCCTGAAGAAGTTTGTCCCGTGCAGCTTTTGAAAGAGGAGGATAGAAAGGAACAGCGAGATCGCGAGCTGGAATGGCACAGTGCCAAGTGAAAAGAAAATTGTCACTTTAAGACCAGACCAGAGATCTTTGTCGCCCAGAGCAACAATCATGGGGATTTCTCCGATCAGAAGCCAACCTCCAACCAGCAAAGCCATCGTGGCAAATACCCTGACCCAAAAACCACTCATGGTGGTTTGGTTTTCCGCGCTTTGCCAGATGAACCAGGCTGCGACCAGCAATAAAACGCCCGCGGAGATGGTGATGATTTGAGTCCAGATACCCGGATCTGTGCCATTCTTGACAGCCTCTGCATAGACTTTGGAAATCTCATTTTGGGTAAACCAGATCAAAAGAAATCCGATAAACCCAGAAAGCCACGCAAGCATGAAATTTGTCTGATAAGTAAGGTTGCGTGAACCTCGCCGCAAGCGATAGAAATAATAGCCACAAAGGAGACCCGCGATAAAGAGAAGCAGAAAGAGACGCCAGGCGGGCAAAACCGTTTCAGCTTTAAGCGCTTCCATCATGAAATTCAGGAATAAATCACGGGTTCTTTCCAGCCCTCTGATCTTGTCGGCGATGCCCAAAAATTCGGGCAGCAGCAAAACTGCCCAGCGCAGTAACGCAATTATTGTGGCAGCGTGAATGGCGCCGGGGATGGCGAGCAGCCAGGGATTTTCTGTCTTTTCTGATGCTGTCCGGTATATTTTTCGCAGGATGAAAAAAACAGCCAGAAGAGCGCCTATCCCCAGAGCAAAGATCAGGATATATGCCAGGTTATCTATCGCTCGGACATAGTTTTCCAGCCCAACAAAACCACTTTGTTTGATGCGCCATTTATGAAGGCTGACATACAGGGCAAACCCTACTGGGAAAATACCAAAGATAAATATAAGAATCATGGATGGCGCAATCATTAAATAACCAGTAAGGTATTCTCGAATATGTCTTGCGCGCCAGCCGGACAACATTTTTCTTGATGTATGGGAATGTTTAACAGGATTTATTTCGGTCATGGTTCCTCAAGTGTTTTACCCCTTTTAATCCAGGCTTCGCTACTATGCATCTTGTCTATGAATTATATTATATAAAGTTTCTGAGTTTTTCGCATTGATGTTTGAGGTGTTTTGGATGATATCGTATCTGTGATTTAAGATGACCCTGAAAATCTGGATGTGGATAAAAAAAGCCTTGCACGTGTTGTAGTGCAAGGCCCTTTTTTGTAACAGAAGAGGGATTTTAGATGCGATCTGGCATAGATTTAATGGTTTCAAGGAGCGCAATAGCAGCCTGAAGTGGACCGTCAAACTCCATACCCGGAACACCCAACTGAGTGCGCATTTGCCCGACGAAAGAACCTTGCTTAAAAAATGCTTCAAAAAATTGCTTCGAGATGCGTTCGTGGGCCGCTTCATATTGAGGGGGTCCAAAAATATTGGCGAAGTAGGTGTGAACCAGACCGGTAGTGGCGGTGGTACCCTTGCTCATAGCGGCGCCAGAGCGGAAAACCTCACGCGCGCTTTCAGGATCATGGAAAGCCTGGATGATGGGTTTATTGTCGGTGACTTGTTCGAAGTTGTTGGCATAAAGCACAAAATCAACTGGATAGCCTTTGATCAGTTCGCCAAACTTTGTGACAGGCAGAACAACCCGGGCGTTGACCTGGCTGGCGTTCATGATGATAGCCCGGTCAATTTGCCCAAAAGCATAGCCAGGCTGAAGGTCATCGAGACGAACAAATGCGCCGATCTCAGTACCGAACCCTAAGACATGACCATTTTCATCGACGGTCAGTGATCCCATGTCATCCGCGATGATCAAACTATCCTGAAGTTCATCTCTTCCAATCACACGCAGAGCCTCCAGCGTTTCCGATTTTCCGGCGCCACTTTCTCCCATGATGAGAACGGAGTATGTGCCTTTGTCGAGCAGGGTCAGATTCACAAATGCCCCATGAAAAGGCATGCGCCCTCTTTTCATCATGATGATGTTATGTAAGGTAAGGATCATTTTCTTGAGATAACCAAAATAGCCATATTCATCCCGCAGGGGTATGGTTCCCACAAGAATATCGTTTTCTTCGTCGTCATAAAAAATGGTTTCGGATGCTGTATACTCCGGCAGTGCGCTCTCCGGTGTACCGTACAAATATATCGCATCTGGTTTGCGTTTTAAATCCTCGTCATCCGCCAGTTCAAAAAGGTTGCTCAGGGAAAAGCCCAGTTCGAAGAAATTAACATGGAAATAGACCATGATCACCAATGGGCCAACTTTGGCCGGGTAACACAACCAGTTCTTAGGGTCTACATTCACGTTTTCCAACGGGTTGGTGTAAACCCGCTCAAACATTCCCTTTCTTTTATTCATTGGAGAATCAAAGATCATAGGAGGATAGATCAGGACCTGTCGAATGATTGAAATCTCATTCAACTTTTTATACAGATCTGTTGGGTAATCGAGTTCGACTGGAAGGGTGATGGCGCCTATCTCGGCACCTGCGCTGACCTGGCGGTAGGTGTTGGGATGGTTGCCGGTAATATTTTCCTGAATGTCCCGGTAGGCGCTGCGGACTACATGAACCAGCTTTTCAACCGTATCATTGAACGTGCGATAAGGGCGCTTATCCAGGCGGTTGTCTAAAGAATCGCATACAACCAGACGGTGGAGCTGTCGCCAGTGGTTATAAAACTGTTCAATGAAATCATTAAAAAGATTGGGGTCGCGAAAGAACTGTTCGGAGCCGGGAATGATGTTGGGAACCAGATCGCCTGACAGTTTTGTCAGATATTTCATGGTTTCGATCAGCAGGTCAATATCCTGCTCTGATATCGTTGTTTTCTCAAAAATCCCCAGGAGTCTGGATCGTTTTTTCGATAATTTATCAAGATATTGCTTAAAAACGACACGAAAAATTTCACTGGATAATAATTCTTCCGGTGTGTCGCTAACCCGATCGCGGATCCGGATGATAATTTTGCTTTCATTGAGTTGATAAGAACCATTTTTCATTGCCACGCTCCAATAACATAATTCCCCTAATTGTAATGGATTTTGTATATGATGCTATTCCATTTACGGATTAAAAAAGGTCAGGTTTGCGCTGCATCCACCTGACCTGATTCTGCGAACCTCTTTTTTAATAACACTATCAGGCTGGCTGCACCAGTTTTTCTACCATTCCGGTGGTCATAGACTGTGGTCGTTCGATCGGGAAACCCAGAGCTCGAGACCAAACCGCATCGGCGGTGATGCCCAAAACACGGCTTACACCAAACAGGACGGTATAGAAATTTAATTCCCGGACCCCGTAATGGTGCTGCAGCGTTCCATTGATCGCGTCCACATTAGGCCAGGGGTTCTTTACTTTACCTAATTGAGAAAGTACTCCAGGAACAACCTGATAAACCAATTTCACCAGTTGATAGATCTCATCCTGGGGACAGTATTTCTCTCCGAACTGAAGCTGCGCGGTGAATCTGGGGTCGGTGGTACGCAGGACGGCATGCCCATACCCGGGGATCACTTTACCGTCATTCAAGGTTTCCCAGGCAAAAGCTTCCAGCTGCCCGGCAGTGGGGAATTCATCAAAACTTTCGCGGACACTCAAGAGCCACTTAAGACATTCCTGATTGGCCAGACCATGCAACGGTCCTGAGAGGGCGCTCATAGCGGCAGAGCAGGAGTAGTAAACGTCCGCAAGGGTTGAGTTCACCAGGTGGCTGGCATGGGCACTGGCATTAGCGCCTTCATGGTCTGAGTGCAGAATAAAGAACAAGCGGCAGAGTTCAAGATAATCACTGTATTCCGATTTGCCAATCATGTGGGCGAAATTGCCGCTCCAGTCCAGAGAAGGATCTGGTTCGATGAATTTCCCATCCATATAACGGAGGTTGTAGATGAAAGCCGCAATGGTTGGGAGTTTGGCTGTCAGGTCCAGGCTGTCTTCCAGGGTGGCGCGCCAATAATCCGCTTTCTGGATGGCCCCATCCTGATATTTTTTGGCGAAACTTGATTCGTGCTGCATAGCCAGGATGGCCTGAGAGAACATAGTCATGGGGTGAGTGTCTTGTGGCAAAGCGCGCAGAATCTTGAAGACATAATCGGGTACGGATCTTCTCTTTTTCCATTCCTCTTCGACCATGAGTGCTTCTGCCAGGGAAGGCATTTCGCCAACAAGCAACAGGAAATAAAGGCCACCTAACAAGGGATAGTCGTGGCCTTTTTCTCGTGGCAAATTTTCCAGCACTTCAGGAATGGTGTACCCTCGCAAACGGATGCCCTTCTCAGGATCTATATGAGAGATTTCAGAGATCATCGTGTTCACACCGCGTGTTCCACCATATGCCTGGGACACCGTAACCTGACTGATGATGTCATCACCATGCTCCTGGATAAGGTTGCGTACCCTGTCGCGCCAGGCAGGTAATTTAGCAGCAATTCGCTGTTCGAGGTCAGGCATTTGATCGGTCCAGACAGTTGGCAATTCCATCGATAATTTTTTTTCGACTAACATCGCTGCTTCTCCTTATTCCATTCAGTAAGTGATTTGCTGGTTTCATAGTGTTTAATTTATATAAAAATATCCCTGGTTAGCCCAGGGGAAATCTCTGGAACTATACCCAAGATGATGGGGTTATGGAATTCGCTGTGGCTGAAGGCCAGGTTGGGTTCGATTGATGGAACACGGCTGATCTTGCAGAGGTATATCCAAAGCAGGGGAATTTTTTTTGACTTTGCAAAATACCTTTTTGATCAGCATCTTCATTTTCTATCCGATTTTTCCGAAATATCCCATAGCCCTGGAAATTTTTCCGGATATGGCAAGGATATCCCGACTATATTTTTCGATTTTCTCATCTGTGAATCTTTGTGAAGGGCCGGAAATCGTAATCGCAGCAACGATGTCACGAGAAGAATTGAAAATAGGCGCGGCTACTCCAGATGCGTCAGAGGTCCATTCTCCTCTGCTGACGGCAAAGCCCTGATTTTTTATTTTTTCAAGATTATCCATCAACTGCGCGCGATTTACGATGGTTTGAGAAGTGAAAGGTGTAAAATCGGTATGGTTAAGAATCTCGTTTCTGCGTTCTTCAGAAAGGAATGCCAAAAAAACCTTTCCGGCTGATCCGGCATACAGCGGCAACCGGCGTCCGATACGGGCAACGATCCGCACGTTCTGCGGGCTTTCCAATCGTTCCACGCAAACTCTTTCATCCCCTTCCATCACATAGAGGCTGATGGTCTCCTGTGTCTCCTGGTGAAGCTGTACCAAAGCGGACATGGCCAGATTACGTACATCCAGGGTGTTGGTATAAACATTGGCCCAGGCCAGAACCTTACCACCCAGAGAATAGGCACGCGTTTCGGGGTTCTGATCCAGAACCCCCAATTCTTTCAGGGATGCCAGCAGCCTGCCAGTGGTGCTGCTGGAGAGTCCCACAATGCGGGCGGCTTCCCGAACACCTAAATCTGGCTTATTTGGACTAAAACTGTCCATAATAGCAACGGCTCGTTGCAAAGTTTGTGTGGTGTCTGCTGGCATTTGAATAATGTCTCGCTTATTGGGACGGCGTCCCATATAAAAAGTTTCAATTATTATACAAACCAACCAAGTGGTTTGTCAAGCCTCTCAGCGTTATTAATTTATTAATTTCTTAACTATCTCAAATACTGAAAAACGATGATTTATTTATGCAGTATTTGAGACAGGAATACTTTTGTGCGGGGATGTTTGGGATTGTTGAACAACATTTGCGGGGTGGTATGCTCCACGATAAGACCTTCATCCATAAAGATGATTTCATCGGCAGCGGCTCTGGCGAACCCCATTTCATGGGTCACAATTACCATCGTAATCCCTTCTTTGGCCAGCATCAGCATCACATCCAGAACCTCTTTGATCATTTCGGGGTCGAGAGCGCTGGTGGGCTCATCAAACAACATGATCTGTGGTTTCATTGCCAGAGCACGGGCAATGGCCACGCGTTGCTGCTGGCCGCCGGATAACTGGGAGGGGTAGTTGTTGGCTTTATCCGCAATCCCGACCCGGGTAAGTTGTTCCATGGCAATACTTTTGGCCTGAGCAGGAGGCGTTTTGCGCACAATGCGCTGCGCGAGGGTGATATTTTCCAGAACAGTAAGGTGTGGATAGAGGTTAAAGTGTTGGAACACCATACCGATATCAGCGCGAATACGGTTTAATTCTTTTGGGCTGCCGTTCAAACGCTGGTTATTTATCCAGACTTCTCCACTGGTTTCCACTTCCAGGTGATTGATGCATCGCAACAGAGTCGATTTTCCTGAACCGCTGGGCCCAATAATTACCACTACTTTACCGCGTTCAATGTTCAGGGAAACACCGTTGAGGGCTTTGACCGCGCCAAATTCTTTGTGCAGATTTTTTACTGCGATAATATTGTCATGACTGTACATTGTTCTGGTACCGCCTTTCCAGAGATTTCACAAATAATGAGAGGGTTACGGTCAGGGTTAGATAGATGATGGCCAATGTGATATAAGTTTCGGCGTACCGGAAGGAGTGGCCGGCATACAGTCTGGCGACCTGCGTGATATCCCGGACTGCCAAAACGGAAACCAGGGAGGAATCTTTCAACATGGAAACAAAATCATTTCCCAACGCAGGTAGAACATTGCGGATAGCCTGGGGCAAAATCACATAGCGCATAGCCTGCCAATGGCTCATCCCCTGAGATCGGGCCGCTTCCATTTGTCCGCGGTTAATCGATTGGATCCCGGCCCGGAAAATCTCGGCCAGAAACGCGCCGTAGGTTACTGAAAGCGCGATGATGGCGCGGATGTTCATGGGCACTGAGCGGATATCGATATTCAAGAAAGGAGTTGCCAGCATGGTTAGACCAGCAGTGTTAAACCACTCGCCTAACTGATTCATCACAGTAACAAAGGCGGGCACCGCAACCAGGGCGATAAAAAAGATCAGTACCAGCATGGGAATACCGCGGATAAATTCGACATAAAATGTGGCTACATTGCGCAGGATTACACTTCTGGATATCCTGCTGAGACCTGTCAGCAGCCCTAAAACCAGGGCGAACATAAATCCGAAGATGGTGGTGGTGAGGGTGACACTGACCCCTGCTTTGATGAATCCAAAAGCCTCGCGGAAATTATCCTGGGTGATGATGACATAACCGGTGGCAATCGCAACGAGGATCAGGCCGACAAACCACCAGGGGAATTCCTGCCAGTTAGCTCGAGCTTTTTGAATTGAGTCTTGTGTGGTTGGTATTTCTTTTGTCAAAGGTAATTCCATAATAACTCTCCAGCGTGTGCCCTGTACGAAAAGGTTGACCTTTTCGTACAGGGCGAATCAATTAGCTGCTTATTCTGTCAGATGCCTGGATTATTGAATGTCATCGTAGGTGACATCGAAATCGGGCCCAAAATATCTGACATTGATGTCATACAGAGTTCCATCTTCCATCATCGCAGCAATAGCCTGATTTACAGGGTCCACAAGATCACTGCCTTTGGGGTACAGAAAACCTAGTTCATCACTGGAGATAGATGGGCCGACAAAATCGAGATTCTCAGAATTTTCACCCATATAGCCCATTCCCGCGACCTGGTCAATGATGACCGCGTCAACATCACCGCTGATTAGAGCCTGTACCGCAAAGGGAAATTGTTCAAAAGCTTTAATGCGGTCTTCAGAGAGATACTGAACTGCGGTTTCATAATTTGTGGTGTTAGACTGGGTTCCAAGAATGAGTTCAGACTGTTCCACAAATTCTTCGATGTTGTTGAAACGAGATTCGCCTTTAAGAACCAGCAGGCGCTGCTGGATGCTGATGTACCCATCGGAGAAATCTACAATTTCCGCGCGGTCATCGGTGATGGTGACACCATCCGCACCAACATCATACTGGCCTTCTGAAACTCCCTGAATCAGAGTTTCCCAGGCAGCTTCCTGGAATATGGGGGTGCAATGCAGGCGTGTGCAGATGTCATTCCAGGTGTCATAATCCCAACCACCGGGTTCTCCGGTTTCGCTGGAGATGTAGTTGAAGGGCAAATAGGCATTTTCAACCGCAATAGTAATCTCTCGACATTCCAGATCAAACAGAGCGTCTTCAGCGGTTCCCAAACAACCTTCAGAGGCTTCGGGAGCCGCTTCAGCTTCCACAACAGTGTTTCCACTGCAGGCGGATAGGACAAGGGCAATTGCGGTTAACAATACAAACATCAAAGTGCGGTTTTTCATTTCTAATCTCCTCTTTTCAAATCAATCAATTTTTAATCTCATTTTCAAAAGTGTTTACGAACAATGTCCAGGGTAAAAGGTTCTGTTTATCGATAGATGTGCCAAAGACTCCTTTCCTGAGTAATTCAGGCAGGCCTTTTTCCAATAGGAGACAATATTTATTTGCGGTATGAATGAAATATAAGAAAGGAAATCAATTGAGCAAATAAAAAGGCCTCCCTGGAAAGGGAGGCCTGGATTCGCTCATAGTTTAAGTCTAAGCGCTCAGAACCGAACCTTCCCGCAGGAGGTTGGCCTTAGACTTGCTGCGCTTATATAAGGACAGGATAATCATATTGAATATATTTTTATCATATACAGAAAGATGCGTCAAGTATGAAATCGGGCAAAGTTTATAAATCAGGGACTAACAACTCGATTTTCCCGGGCTGAGAGCAGCAAAGCTTTCAGTGTTGCGATGTTTTCCCGGCTTTCTGATAGGCTAACGCGGGGAGATTTACCAAACAATATGGCATCTGCCAGATCTTCGACTTCGCCAAGGTAAAGATCAGGGTTTTTGAATGTGATTTGCCGTTTGCGATTGTCCTTGAGAATATATGGCTTTTGTTTAGGATCCGGTTTAAAGGGCGCGGGAACTATCAATATGCCTTGTGTGCCGCGAATTTCCATTACTGTTTGGTGGGGAAGGTTAAAACTGCAATCGAACTGGGCTAGAACACCTCCTGAGAAGCGAAGCTGCCCGATGAAGGTCTGATCTACGCCATCAGGTGTGGCAACCTGCCATCCAAAAACTTCCTCAGGGGGGATTCCCACCAGCATGCGGGTAAAGCTGACCGGGTAACAACCCACATCCCAAAGCGCGCCGCCGCCAAATTCCGGCGTCCAACGGAAATCTTCCGGACGCTGCAGGGTGAAGCTGAATGAACCACGGATGAGCTGAATATCGCCTATCTGGCCATCCTGGACCGCTTTTTGCACGGCGAGAGTCTGTGGATGGTGGCGATACATAAAAGCTTCCGCAAGGATGGTACCGGATTGTTGAGCCGCTTCGGTCATTCGATCCACCTCATTTACCGTCAGAGCGAGCGGTTTTTCGCAGAGAACATGTTTGCCTGCCTGCGCGGCGCGGATGCTCCATTCCGCGTGGAGGTGGTTTGGCAGCGGATTGTAAATAACATCAATCTCCGGGTCCGCCAGCAGCGCTTCATAGGAGCCATAAGATCGGGGAATAGCATGTTGTTTTGCGTATGCTTCAGCGCGCCTGGCATCACGCGAGGCAACAGCAACAAGGCTGTTCCGTTCTGACGCGCGGAGCGGGGGAATCAAGGCCTGGTTTATGCGGGCGGTGCTGAGCAGACCCCATTTGAGAAGTTTTTTCATGCTTCTCCTCCTATTTCTCTTTTTTATACGAGCTAAAAAATGAATCCAACGGGCTTTTTTTGAACTGTTTCTGGAATACAATCGTTTCTCTAAAAAGATCATTCAACACAACCTGCACCATTCTCTGCCGGGCGGTATCCGGTGGGAGGGTGGTTCTCCTGATTTCAAGCAGATTTTCTTCCAGTTGGGCAATTTCGATCTTTCCGAGGGCTGCCAGCAATTCGACCGCTTTCCGGGCGGTTATTTCACGCTGCCCGGTAGCGGCCGCGATTTCTTTGAGTTGGACACGGCCATCGCTGGAATCAATGGCTGTAGAAAGCAATCCGGCGACTTTCTTGATGAACGCGGTTTGGTCTGCCGGTTCTGTCTGTATACTGAAAACAAAAATTTCTTCAGGAAATACGGTTTCCAGAATTTCTTCCAGTTCCTGAAGGCCAGGGGGTGTGTTCCATATCACCAGAGAAGGAGAAGGACGGAGTTGTAAGCGGTTTGCAATGTCCATTGTGAGGTTGTGGTCGCCTTCGGCCCAGATCAGGGGGTGATGGTGCTGAAAGATGTGTTCCAGTTCTTTTTGGGGGTTAGGCGTGCCGCGTAAGTCGTGCAGAACGAGGCCGGAGTCAGCCGCAAGTTTTTGCTCTTCAGGTATTTCGATCTCGCGGGCGTTAACCCATTCTATACTGACGCCTTCACTACCCTCGTAGCTGCTTGAACGAAGGGTATAGGCCAGATCAAAGCGCCCTTCTGGCAGAATTTGGTCTGCCCCACCCCACCACAAGACAGTTTTTTCCACATCAGCGGGATCGCGGACAATTAGCTTTAAATGCTCGCTATTCTTCCCAATGCGGCTGGTGCCCGCCAGCTCAAGATTCCAGCTGGCAAAGACCAGGGCTGGGTTTCCGGGTCCGAATGGCGCCAGTCGTTCCACATCTTTCACCAGATCCAGTGAGATTTCTTCGAGCATAAGGTCGGCGTTAATCTTCAAATCCATTTGAGGCGGATTTTCGGCCATCATTCTCTCGATGGTGCGCCCCAGCGCTTTTCGAAAACGCGGGACATCTTCAGAGGGAAGAGACAGACCGGCAGCCATCGGGTGACCGCCATAACCTAATAGAAGGTTGGCATTTTCGGCGATTGCAGCTGTGATATTGATCCCTTCAATAGAGCGGGCAGATCCGCGCGCGGTACCGCCTTCCGGAGCTGTAAGCAGAATCACCGGGCGGAGATAGCGTTCCACCAACCGGCTGGCGACTAACCCTACGATTCCTCCCGGCCAGGTGGGATGCGCCAGAACGAGAGCTGGTATTTCCAGCAGGGATGGGTCACGGTCAATTTGAGAGATTGCAGCAGCAAAGACCTGGTTGGATTTCTCTTTACGTTCATTGTTTAAGCCATCCAGGCGGCTGGCCCAGACCCGCGCTTCCTGTTCGCTTTCTGTCAACAGGAAATCAACCATCGGGTTGGCGTCACCCAGCCGGCCGAGGGCGTTCATCCTGGGGGCGAGCACAAAGCTGATATGCTCTTCAGACAGGTTGTGGTGGTCTGTACCGGCGGTTTCCAGCATGGCACGGATAGATAACCGCGGGTCTGCGCGGAGCATTCTCAACCCACGCTGGACGAGATAGCGGTTATCACCGGTCAGCGGGGCCAGGTCGGCAACTGTACCCAGTGCGACCAGATCCAGAAACTGGTTGGCTTCTTCAGGGATGGCGTGTTGAATAAAAAGCTGTTCTATAACTTTGTAGGCGCAGCCCACACCACACAAAGGATTGAGCGGATGTCCGGCAGGCAGGCGCTGGGAATCGATTACGGCCAGAGCGTCGGGCAATTCGGGGGGCAGGGTGTGGTGATCGGTAATGATGACTGGGATATGCTTCGTTTTGGCGTAATTCACGGCTTCGTGAGCAGTGACACCGGTGTCACAGGTGATCAGCAGTTCAACACCGCTGTCGATCATTTTTTGGAGATTTGGAATGTTGATGCCGTGCGATTCTTCATAACGCACAGGAATGTGATACACCACATCCGCGCCAAGCCGCCGCAAACCTGCTACCAAAACTGAAGTGGCGGTTTGTCCATCGGCATCAAAATCTCCCCAGACCCCAATTCGCTCACCTTTCTGCAGCGCGCGCTCTAATCGATCCACAGCTTTTTCAAGGTCGGGAAGCGCTGTGGCTGGTGTTGGGGTATACAGATCGGGATCAAGAAAAGCGAGTGCCTCCGGCAGGGTAGAGATGCCGCGATGGATGAGGGTTTCGGCGAGAAGGGGATGTCCCCCAATTGCTTCTTGAAACTCCGGAGGAATATTTACCAGATCGGGGTCTTTCCAGAGACGTTCAATATGTCGCATGATCAATAATCTTTATCGAAATAATTGTTGATTCGTTTCGCATAACCGGGAGCCTGGCAGATCATTGATTATACAGCGCCGCGATTTTGCAGCTCTCAACTGGATATTTGCCCATCGCGGTTTCATCCGAGAGGACAACACCGCGGTAACCGCGCATCAGGGTATCGTACAGGTAACACAACTCTGAACGGGTGGGGGAGGGTTGGGCGGTCATATGTTCCAGAACCTGGCCGGCCATGATTACCGGAACGGGTAAGCTGGAGATTAATTGGGAGAATTGAAATACGGCTTCCCCCATCGCTTTCAAACCTAACTCCGCGCCGAGGTCCCCTCTGCACAACCACAATTCATCCGCGCTGTCCGCGATCTGAAAGGCATCCGCAATGGCCTGTTTCCGCTCCAGTTTGGCAATCAGATACGGTTCGCGCCCGAAAAGTGATCGATATGCGGACATTTCCTGAGCGTCTTTAATGTAAGAGATGGCGTAGCGCACGAAACTCAGATGGCGAGTCTGTTCAAGGATGTCTTGGTCCTTATCGCTGATCGTTTCTTTGCGGTATTCTGAAAAGCTGAATGTAATCCCTTTATGAGATGAGATCTTTCCGCCCTGCGCGACTCTGGCGGTAATGGCTTTTTCAGAGACACTTTCAATCATCAGATGGATTCTGGCGTCGTTCAGAATGATTTCTCCACTCGAAAGCCGGGCAGCCTTAAAAAAGTCTGGATGCGGAACGGGCAGGGTGTGCTGGTGTTGGGTAGTACCGGCGTGGATCAGTTCAACCGTTTGATCCTTGTGGAGTTCAAATGCGGTCAATTCGCCCAGACGCCATTTACTGCCCTGGAGGTCAAGCACTACAGGGATTGTTAATCCCACAGAAGCAATGAACGGTTCAAGTCTTTCGAGCCACTGAAACAACTGCGGCAGAGTGAGATGAGATGTGTTCAGTCGAAAGGCTGTGACTCCATTTGCTATCATAGCCTGCCAGATCGACCTGGTTTGGCTGCAGGGGCCTAACGTTGCGATAATCTCATAAGCCATGGCAGTTTAGATTTCTATTTCCATGATCTGATCGATATCCAGCTCAGCCAAGGTTTCAATATCTTCGAGCTCGCTGGATGGGTCTTGCCGCCAATCTCCGGCGTTTTTGCCAGTGTCGCAAAGGGAGCGGTAGCGGCAGTATTTGCAATGTTGTTCCACATCGAGGGTCTTGGGGAATTCTTCAGCCGTCTTATTGGCAATTTCCCGAAGGATCTGAAAGAGAAAATCCCGGTCCGATTCGAATTGCGACTTCGTGTAGTGTAAACGCTCTGGTTCGTTTGGATGCCCCGCGAACCAGTAGATCATCTCAATCTGTTCAGGCAACAGTGGATTGCCCTGGTTCAGTTCCTGCCCGCCTAGCGCCAGAAGGAAGGGATACAACCTGGTTTGCATCCGATTTTTGAGAAATTCGGTGCGAGGACGTTTTTGGGAAGTTTTCCAGTCTATAATCACGGCACGTTCACCGCAGGAGATGGCCAGCAGATCGTACTGAGCCACGACCCGGAACCCAGCAAAAGGGGCTGTGAGCCGGTATTCAAAGTAACGTTTCTCAGGGAGACCTGCCAATGGTTTGGAGGAGAGGTAGTTATCCCACCAACTTTGCAGTTCCGGGCCTTTGGCAAGCGCCGAGAGCTGTTCTTGCGGAATACCAATCAGATGCTGCTGTACCATTCGGTGAAATTGCTTCCCCTGTTCCATGTGTGCCTCCAGCTCGAGCACCGGTTCAGATTTGAGTGCCGGCCATTCCTGTTTGAGGAGATAACGCAGCTCAAAACGACGCGGGCAGTCCAGATAGTCCTGCAGGCTGCTCTGGCTGAACTGGAAATGATCAGGAATCCTGGGCATGGTTTTCTCCCTTCCAGAATGCTTGCAAAGCTGTAAACGGCAGAGCAGGTTTGCTCTCTCCACGCTGTCCGGTGTTCCAGGTAATCACCAGCTCTTCCCGGGCACGGGTGATACCGACATAAAGCAAGCGGATACGTTCTTCAGCATATTTTATTCGATCTTCCATTGTGGCGGTGCCTTCAGGTAAATCGAGCATATCGGGATTGATCCCCAACAAGGCTTTGAGGCGTGAAATCGCTTCTGCCTGGAGGTTCAAACGGTCCCGAACGAAATACTTTTCACCAATGTACTGGTCATATTGGTCTGCAGAGGGATAGTCGTAGTTGTTGACAGAAAGCAGGTATACCCGGTCCCATTCCAACCCTTTGGCCTTATGCACTGTAGCAATGACCACCTCGCCACGATGCTGGTCCGGGTCGAACCCGGTGTCTTCTTCGCTAAAGCCGGTGAATTTGCGCTGATTTTGAGCGATGGTTTCCAGTTCCTGAACAAATTGAGGCAGATGCCAATCAGGGTGGGCGTTTGACACACCCTCCAGCACTAAGGCCAATTTATGTGACAGGGCCAGGTCTGCGGGCAGTCCGAACAAATCCTGGGCGATCGTGAGCACAAGCTGATCCACAGGTAATTGGGAGGCGTTATGCCAGCGGCGGATCAGATCGCGAAAATCTATCAGGGCGTTAATTGTCTCCTGTGATTCAAGTTCGGAAAGGTCTGTGAGCCAATCCTGTTCGAGCAGCGGCCAGAGATACTCTTCGAGGTGGGAGCAGCGGCGGATCAATCTGGATATGTTCTGGTGGAATTTTCTCTGAATTTCATCGTTTTCATCATTGTGAGTTAACTGGCGGTACAGGTTTGATAACCTGTTGGAAGAGGCCGGCTCAGCAAGACAGCGCAGCGCCAGAGAGAGAAGATTGGCAGTCTGCCGGGTAGAGAGGCTGCTGCGAAGCAATTCCACGTAGGGGACGCCATATTTTTTGAGTTCATCCACAATTTTCGCGCCGCGCTCATTGCGCGGCACCAAAATGGCTGCGGTTTTATCGGGATTGGTTTCCAGCCAGTTCCTGACGGATTTCGCGACCAGATCGAGCTCTTTATCCGGGGTCAGCTTGTTAGGGTAGAGGTGAATTTCGTGGGGTTTGTCGGGTGGGTTTGGCTGGGGATCGCCCGGCGGTGTTGGGCGGATCAGGGGCAGCGCCAGTGCCTGGCGCAGCGCGGGATTTGGATGCCGTTCACGAGTCCATTCGATGAGATGGTTGGCCAACGTGATTATGCTGCGGGTGGAACGTCCAGAATTTGGCAGTTCCCGGGCCGAGACCCCTTTTTCGTTAAGGAAATCCAATAGAAATTGTGGGTTGGCAGTGGTAAAAGTCTCGTAGATGGCCTGGTTGGGGTCGCCAACACGGACCCAGTTCCCGTGTTTGCCGGTCAGTAAACGGAGAATATCTTCCTGAACCCGGCTGCTGTCCTGTGCTTCATCCTCAAGGATGTAGGGCCACCGCTCCTGCAGGCGTTCCAGGAATTTAGGATCTGAGGAGAGCGCCTGATAAGCCAGCCGGATGAGATCATTGAAATCAATCGCGGTGCGGTAATGGAGGGATTGTTGATAACTGGCGTAAATATCACAACCCATCTCCAGCAGGGGTTGAGGGGATTCCAGCGCTTGCAAACGCTGGTAAATTTCAGCGGGTGAGGCGCGGAGATCCTTGGCCTGGCTGATGAAACTGTTCGCGATTTGAATAATTTGCTCCAGCCAGCTTTTTTGGAGACGAGGGTTTCGGGAAGGGTCGTGCTCGGGATCGCCATATTGGGTGAAAAGCTCTGGATGCACCCGCAGCCAGTTGTTTACGGAATCCTGCAGGATCCGGCCAGCTTCGCGCTCATCCACGATCTGAAAACGTTCAGACAGGCCGGCCAGGTCTGGTCGTTCCCGGACGATATCGTGCGCCAGACCGTGAAGGGTGCGCACCCGATATCCCAAACCAGGCAGCAGGCCGAAATCTTCTACAAAACCACGCACTCTGGACGAGAAATTATCCACCGCGGAGTTTACCAACGTAACGATCAGGACTTCCTGATCTTCACCAATGCGACTCTCAGCGATCAGATTAGCTGCAAGATAAGAGAGGGTTTGGGTTTTACCGCTGCCCGGTACGGCAGAAACCCCCATTCTCCCTTTGCGGAAGCGAAGCACATCGGCCTGTTTGGGTCTTGGGTCAAACATGCTGGGCTCCCCGGGCGGTGTGTATTCGCCGGAGTAAGATCTGAGCGGCCTGCAGGAGAGGCCCGCGCTGCTGGTTACCCTGCTCATTGGTTTCGGTGGTGTAGAGGTAGATGCTTCCACGGCAGCGCCGGACCAGGCCGCGGATGAGCCGCTCCAAAGTCAACTGGCTGGATTCATATTCGTTGACATCTGTCCAGGGTGTATTGGAAGGCCATTGCCGGCTGAGGACATAAGGATGAGTGAGCGGTTGGTCCAGACGTTCCCACCAGCTTGTGCTGCCGATATCTAACCAGAATTGATATGTCACGGGGAAGTTTGCCATCAAAAAAGTGTAAGCAGGAGCCAGGAGGACTGCATCTTCGGGTTGGCTGCTCGCGCTTTGGAGATATTGGGCGGCCACCACCCCCTGGTCAACCATCTGGATATATTCTTTACCGACAGGAATATTTTCCTGGTCTAAGGAAGAACCGGTAACCCACCTGAATTTTTGAATGGATTCTATTATTCGCGCGGCAACAGCGGCCGCATCAAATTTGTTGTGGAAGCCAAACCCGGGTTGTGAAAGGATCTCGCCAAAGAGTTTGCTGATTAAGATATCCAGTGGAATATTCACTGAATCTTGCTGTGTGCGGGTCAGCCATTCGCGGAGCTCCTCGTAACGGGCGCCCAGGGTGTAGGTGATCCGGCTTTGTGCTTTGGGCTCGATATTATCAAAAGAAGACAATCCATCCTGAGGGCGGGTTTCCCGGTATACGATCTGTGCCAGGATATCAGCGCGGATCAGATCAAGGTCCGCGATGGATTGGATAAGCGCGTTGCGCAGCTCGTGGCGAGAGCAGAACAGCCCCCATTCCGGGCGGGCTAGCTTGGCCAGGGTGAGCAGGCACTGCGTGGCGGGTTCTTCCCGCAGACTGCGAGAAGGGCGGTGGGAACGATAAGGTATACCGAGCTGATCCAATTGATTCATCAAAGAGAAACGCAAAGAATCAGTCAAAAATGGCGCCAGTACAACGATTTCTCCCGGAGGGGTATGGTCTTCTTGGATGAGATGCGCGATGCGCTCGCAAATATCATTGACCATCTGAGGGTAAAAATGGTTGTTGGTAAAATGCATAACGGATGGGATATCCAGCGAAAGGTAAGTTTCATTTCTCTGAAGGCAGTCCGCGAGGGCGTTTTGGAGATCGTCCAAAACCGGTGAAGTGATGAAAGATTGATTGAGAACAAAATGCTGATCGCAGCCCTCACTCAGAGTATGCGCAGAAATGGGATCCGCGCCCAGGAAAGAGCGATACCCGCCATCGGTGTCATAAATGATCAGGCTGGATTCAAATTGTGGCAGCCATTCCCGAAGGATATCATGGGCAACCGGGATGTCCTCTTCAATATTTTCATAAATCAGGTGACGATAGGTTTTATAGAGGTATTGGCGGCAAAGATCACTTTCCCAAAGGTAGGTAGAAAAGATCTCCAGTTGAAGAGAGAAATCCAGCAGGTTATTCTTCAGGCAATAATCGCGAAAGCGGTTGGCGCACTCCTGGGCTTCTTCGTAAACCCGAAGCTGGGTGGGTTTCCCAACCCAGGCTTTTTGCAGACGGTCACTGAACTGGGTATGCGGAAAGCCAATGGCAGCGGATTTGTTGAGGTTATCCAGGATCTGGCTGAACAGGCGGTTCCGGTCAATATCCACGGAATCAAAATAACCTTTTTCCAGGAGTGGCGTGACCAGCCGCGCCATATAATATTGGGCTGTTTCGAGGGTCAGGAAAACAGGAGGCTGGTCGGGTTTCCCGAAACCTGCCAACCGAGCCACCGCAGGCCAGAAGATATCGACCATCCTTTGCGCCAGGCCGCCGATGGTCGCGATGGTTGGGCTGCTGCCCGGGGGAAGATCAGGCGTGAGAAGCGCCTGAAAGTAGGGAAATGCCAGGGTACGTTGTGGGGCGAGGATCAGGACCTGTTCGCCAGGGATGCCATTGTGAATGAAATCCAGCAGCCGATTAACCGCGACGGTTGTTTTCCCACATCCGGCTGGGCCTTCCAGGAAGATGTGTGAATTCAAATCCTGACGGAAAATTTCTTCCTGTTGTTCTGAAAGCTGGATGGAATCCAATTGCGGGAACCTCCTTTTTGGTCTGCTTTTATTGTAGCTTATATTCCTGGAACTGATTAAATAAAAACCTCTCTGGCGTGGCAGAGAGGTCGGAAAGGGGATTTATTTCGCGAGCGCGCGGTTGACCGGCGCGATCCAACGCGGTGGGCGAGCGCTCAATTTCTTGCGGATGGCAGGAATTCGTACCAAAAGGAGCAGAGCCAGCACAGCACCATACAACAGGGGTTCGCGGATATCCGATTTGACAACCCACATAAAGTGCAGAATGACCAGAATCGCGGACGCGTACACCAACTGGTGGAGCGTCTTCCAAAGCTTTCCCAGGCGTTTCATAGATCGTTGGGTTGAGGTGATGGCCAGAGCTATCAGAATGACCAGTGCTAACGTGCCTACGATGATGTATCTTTTATAGACAATTTCCCGCAGGATCAAGCTCAGATTTAACTGAAAATCAAGCACCGAAAAGATAAAAAAGTGCAGGCTGGCATAGAAAAACGCGTACAGACCGAGCGCGCGGCGAACCTTTAACGCCGGACGAAAGCCGAGGATGGTGTTTAAAGGCGTACAGGTGAGCGAGATCAATAGCAGAACCATCGCGTAGCGGCCGGTGCGCTGCATGGCGGCCTGAATGGGGTCATAGGTCAGGTTACCGGTCAAGTAATTCACCACCAGAATCAGGAAGGGCAGCAGTGATGCACCATGGACCAATAATTGAAAGCGAGTAAAGCTAAACCACTTTTTCAGTACCATTTTTCCAGATCCAGTCCGCTGTAAAGCGGAGCAACTTCTTCTTCATATCCATTAAACATCAGAGTGGGTTTCCTGCCGGAATCGCCGATAATCCGTTCGCTGGCTTGAGACCAGCGCGGGTGATCGACCTGTGGGTTCACATTGGCGTAGAAACCGTATTCCTGGGGGGCAGCTGCCATCCACAACGAAGTTGGCATTTCTTCCACCAGATCAATTTTTACGATGGATTTGATACTTTTGAAGCCATATTTCCAGGGAACAACCAGGCGGAGCGGCGCGCCGTTTTGAGGCAGCAGGTGCTTCCCGTACAAGCCAGTAGAAATAAGGGTCAGATCGTGCATGGCTTCATCCACGCGCAGCCCCTCCACATAAGGCCAAACGTACCACGGGCTTTTTTGGCCGGGCATTTGCTCCGGGTCGTAAAGGGTTTCAAAACGGACATATTTGGCGGATGCTTTCGGTTCAACTTCTTTAAGGAGCTTGTGCAGGGGAAAGCCCAACCAGGGGATGACCATGGACCATGCTTCGACACAGCGCAGGCGATAGATACGCTCTTCTTCTCCAAACTGGTTGAGCAGGTCATCCACATCGTAAGTTTTTGGATTGTTAACCAGACCGCCTACTTCTACAGTCCAGGGTCGAGTTTTGAAATTTTCGGACAGCCTGGCGACGCCGGCTTTGTCGGTTGTGAATTCGTAGTAATTGTTGAAATTGGTAACGGCATCATATTCTGTCAAAGCGCGTCCGTATTCATCCGTCTGCGCGCCGGCGGATGGGGGCGTGGTGATACCAGTGGGGGTCTGTGACGCAGTGGTACCAGGATTCAATTTCAGCTTACCATTGCATGCCGCCAGAACGCCCGCGCCTGCCACCACCAGGGCGGCCTGTTTAATGAATTTTCTGCGTGACAGATATAAGTTTTCGGGTGTGATTTCTGAGGAAAGGATCTTTTTCATGTTTCTGACTCCTGCCGGCTGAATAAAGTATAAAACGGATAATGTGTATAGAAAATGTATAATTAGTTTATCCAATGCACTTAAGAATAGATTAAATCTTTTATTACAAGAGTCTTAAGGAAATTATGAAAAAGCTGGAATAAACCTTCAAGGCTTATTCCAGCTTATAGTTGGCGATGTAATGGAGCAGGGCGCGGGTCAGCAAAGTATCAGCAGTAGCCCTGTGAGTGTTTTGAAGGGGAATATTACATGCGCGGCCAGCAGCTTCCAGGGAGTGATATTTAAAGGAACGCCGGCGCGGATCCCATACCGTCGCAAATTGGGCGTAGAGTTTCAGGATATCGAAGCTCTGGAAGTTTTCTTTCCACGGCGTGCCATATTGCTCGTAGGATTGTTTCATCATCCGCATGTCAAAGTCGGCGTTATAAAATGCGAGCATGCGGCCAAACAGAATGGGGCGCAGCGTCGGCCAGATGACATACCAGGGGCGGGCATCTTTCACCATTTCATTGGTAATGTGGTGGATGGCCTGCGCATCTGAGGGAATCGGATTTTTTGGACGGATGATTGTCTCCAGGAGAACTGAACCATCATGGTCAACCACAGAAATTTCAACAATTTCCGCAGTACTATCCAGTCCGGTGGTTTCGGTGTCGATATAAATGGGTTTTTGTTTTATCACATGCTGCGCAATCTCGATCGCTTGTTGGCGCGCTTTTCTTTGAAAATCAGGTAAGGTCATATCATTCTCTTTGTTTATCTTGATCCGGTGGTTGACTGACTGTGTTATTGCAAATTCCAGTAGGCCATATGGTCCAGCTCAACTTTGAGGTTACCCGAACTGCCCGCCAGGAAGACGCCAATATGGCCGCCGTTAGGCAGGCCAGAATCCTGGATCTCTTCCAATAGCTTTCCATTGGCATACAATTTCAGGTTGTTCCCATTAGCCAGAATGCCGATGCGGTTGGTTTTTCCTGCCCCCGAAAGGATCACCTCACCGGGTTTTGAATCAATGAGGGTTGTTGTTCCGTTACCATCCCATCGGGAAAGGTTATATTGTCCGCTGCAGGTTATCCCAAAATAGTATCCCTGTCCGGAGCTGTAATCTTTTGCCCGGAAAACCAGCCCATACAAGTCTTTGCCAGAACAGGATGGGGTGTTGAAGGTCGCTTGCAGATACATGTTTTGTGGTGTTGGGGAGGTCAGCCGCCATCCGCGATACCCAAGAGAACTGGCGCTTTCTAAGACCATCACGCCGCTTTCCATGTAGATACGGGTGTTTTCATCCTCATAGCCCTCAGGCCCAATGCCAAAAGCGGTTCCGTTCACCATATCACGTTCCCAGATGGGCGCGCCGAGAGCAGATGCCGGGTCATCAGGGATATTGGTGGGGGTAATTGTTGGGGTAGGTGTCTCGGTTGGGGGAACCTGTTCCGTCGGGGTAATGGTAGGTTCATCAGGAGCCGGAGTGGAGGAGGGTATTAGCGGCTCGTCGGTCGTGAGCGGCAAGACAGGTTCGGCGGTTAGGGTTTGCGCGACGGCGGTGGCCACATCTTCTTCCGATGGGGCAGCCTGTTTTTGGGGCAGATTACAGGATGCCAGCATTAAAATCAGGAAGAGCGCAATAAGAATTGGATTTTTTTTGGTCGTTTTCCTGTTCATGTCTTGTTTTCCTTCCTAACTGTGCTGATGGATTCGCTCATTAATTATAGTCCAACATCCTTACCATTTTGCAGAATCGGTCAATTGGAAGAGATTGTACATGAAATTTTTATAGTTTTGTTCTCCCAAATTTGGGTTGTAATTGGTTTCATTGTATAATTCAAATCATACCGCATTATGAAAACCCATGTAATCCAACTTGAACGATTTGATGATGTGCTTTCCACAAAAGACAGGATCTGCTGGGCCAAAGCGCCCCGGGTGCTCCTGGTGTGGCCACGTCGTGGGAGGATTATGCGGCGGATGCCAGATCTGGTGATTTTGGACAGATATTGCCGGACGCTGGGCGCGCAGCTTGCTGTGGTGACCTGGGATGATGTCGTGGCTCAAAACGCAGAAACGCTTGGGATTCCGGTGTATGAATCAATAGAGAATGCGCGGAATGTATCCTGGAGGCGGATTTCCCGGCGTCCTTCATTCGCACAAACAGGACGAATATCGTCTGAAAAAAGTTTCCAGCAATTAAAAAAAGAAGCACGACCTGGCGTGATTTCCAAAAGCAGATGGTATGATCTTCTGATTCGATTGATGTTTTTTATGCTGGGCGTAGGAGCAGTCGCGACACTGCTTGTTTTCCTTTTGCCTTCTGCGGAAATCACTTTGGAATTGCCGACCAGCACTCAGGAACTGGATATTGGACTGTGGGCCAGCCCAGAAATCACTTCGGCGAATATTTCTGGAGGGATACCAGCCTATCCTGTTTTGGTTACTGTGGAAGGACGAGATGAGATCCGAAGCACCGGGACTCTATCGCAGCCCAGGAATTTTGCTGAGGGCTCTGTTACCTTCACGAATTTGACAGAGGAAGAGATCGTGGTTCCAACTGGTACCATGATACTGACTTTAGGAGAGGAGCCTGTTCGCTTCTCGACTACCCGTGCGGCTGTGTTACCGGCAGGAGTTGGAGAAACTGCAGAAACCAGTATTCAAGCTGTTTTGGCTGGTACTTCTGGTAATGTTGAAGCCAGCTCGATTGTTGCCATTGAAGGTGAATTGGGTTTACAGCTACTGGTAGAGAACCTGGAGGCAACTTCTGGGGGAATGGACCAGATTGAACCATCTCCAAAGGAATCAGACGCGGCCGCATTGCGTTCAGCGCTGTTGACCCAACTGCAAGAAACCGCGATTTCCGAAATTTCTGCCATGATGAAACCGGGTGAACAGTTCCTGGAACAACAGATCACGCTGGAGAATATTCTTGAAGAAACGTATGAGCCGGGACTTAACCAGCCCGCGGATCGATTAAGCCTGACAATGCGAGCAGAATATAAAGGGTATTATTATGAACAAAGCGACGTGGAATCTTTTGCCGAATTATCACTCAATGCTAATCTCCCACAACATTTCGCGGCAATCCCGGGCAGTTTAAACCTTGTTGAAA
>ENA-ORXD01000977-ORXD01000977.1-sediment-metagenome-genome-assembly--contig:-NODE-977-length-28260-cov-3.546038_pt1 | contig 28260 bp, 18 predicted proteins | sample MGYA00237862_ERZ511471 | MGnify/ENA metagenome assembly ERZ511471 | reverse complement strand
GACGCTCTTCCGATCTTTAAGAGACATTAATCAGTATGTTTACAGCGTAGTACTGCGTCTATTGTGTCTACATAGTGCACATAAAAGGGCAAAAATTGTCTATTGCGTCTACTATGTCTACCTTGTTTCACCTCAATTGCACCCGAATTGCACCCAATTTAGGAAAGGCGACTCAAACGAAATATATATAACATATCAACTATCAACATTAATCGATCATCAACGTATTTGGAACATACTCATTCATAATCTTTAATAAAATAATTTTTAATCCAAGATAGTAGAATTTTAGAAATTTAATGGATCCTGGCAAAAATTAATAGGAATCGAGCAAATATTTCTTGCACAATTTCATTAGAAATATCTTTTCAAATAAAATATTTCAACTATACTATTAATGTCAAATAAAATATTTTAGGAGGAAAAAATGTCTTTTTATGAAAATTTTAAACCAGACATATATACTATTAAAGATTTTAAAAATTGGGTAATTATCCTTAGAGAAAAGCAAGTTACCTTAGGATCTGCTGTAATAATATTGAAAAATGAATATTCAAATATTGGCCTTGCTTCAAAAGATGATTTTTGTGAATTCCCAGAAGTTATTAATTGGTATGAAAACAAATGTAAAGAACTATTCGATGCTGAAAAGTTTAATTATTTAGCCGCTATGATGAAAGATAATTTCGTTCATTTCCATGCATTTCCTCGGTACTCCAAATCAATTGAAATTAAAGGCACATCTTGGAAAGATGAATTTTGGCCCGGTCTTGTTGATACAAAGGTAGATAAAAGCCCAGAAAATACCCTAAAAGAATTATTAGATCTGTTCACTAAATAAGAATTTTTTTCTAGAAAATCCCCAAAAAGCAGATTAGACATAGATTTTTATCTAAAGCGAGGGTAAATTATGGCTGGGAAACTAAAACGAATTCTTGGAATAAAAACTTTTAATATAGTAAAAAAGGGGTTAATAGTCTTTGGTTCAATCTCCGCCTCTATATTTTTCATTCTTGAAGTTCTATCCTTTTTCTATACGGAGAATCCAGTATTAAGTTTCCTTCTACAAAGGCAATCCACATTTATTTTCCTTCTTTTTATGTTCATCGCGATTAGTTTTACACTGATATATTTGATTTATTACATATATTTTGAATTTGTAATTTTAAATTCCAATGAAAAAGAAGTGATCTCATATATTGAACCGCTTGAAGAAGCATATAGAAACGAAAGGTATCAAGAAGTTATAAAAATAGGTAAAAGTCTAAGTACAACTCTTTGGTATTTAGGCAAATATGATATTCGAATTGAAGTAGGTACAATTGTTGAATCCGCATCTGCTGAATGCGGGGACAAGGATATTCAAGCAGATACTCTAATCGATGACCTTGGGTGGACTAATATTCGAATAGGAAATAATAAAAAAGCATTAAAAAATATTTCGCGTGGTTTACAAATTGCCGAATCCAGTCCTAATTATTATTTGATTGCAAAGGGTAACAGACATTTATCAGATTATTATTTAAGCCTAGCAAGCGATAACTTTAATTTAAGGTATTATCGAGATTTTGACAACAATATATATCAAATAAAGCAACATGAGTTAAGTGAATGCTTAAAGTATCACGATCTTGCTCTAGCTAATGCTAAGTTGATCCCTTCAGAAAAAAAGAAAAAAGAGATGTATGGCGATTTATCTTACACAAAAGCAAAATACTTCATGGTCAAAGGTGATTTTCAAAAATCTCTAGATAAATTAGAGGAATCAATGAATCACTACAATTCAATACCCAATATTGACAAAACCATAAAATTGTTTAGCCTTAAAGGCAATATCTATTTAGCTAAAAATAATGAGGATTTAGCAATTTCCTCATTTCAGGAAGGGATTAAATCAGCAAAACAAGTTGAAAACAATATTCATGTTGTATCAAATTATCTTTCGTTGACTCAAATCTATATGAATAATAAGGACTTTCGCCAATCAAAATTAATGTTAGAACAAGCGGAAAAATATTCAAAATTGATTGCGGACCCGATATTATTGCACAAAGTTCTACAATTAAATTTTCAAATATCCCAATCTGGTAACGGATCCAAATAATTGAATAGTCTAATAATAGCTTCAATCGGTCACACAGCTGCCGGGAAAACAACCCTTCTAAAATCTATTAGTAATTATTTCGAAATCCCTTATATTAGTGAGGGTGAAATAAAAAGGAATTTAATTGAAAATTATTCAACTCATAATAGTCTTGATGAGTCCTTAAGAAATAGAGGGTATAAATTAGCTTTTCAAAAAGCAATTGAGCTTATCGAACAAAAAAAGGGGGCTGTAATAATTGATGCGTCTTTTCATAAGCAATTTCGGAGGCAACTACTTTATGAATCAGTAAATAATTTATTAAATATATTTATTTTTTGGTTATATGTATATTGCCCTAATGAAGAAAAGGTTAAAGAAAGAATCGAATCCAGAAGAACAACTTTAGTAAAATCTGCTGAAACCCAAGCAGACAAGATGTACATTTATAGACATGTAATAAATAATTTCGACGAAGTAGGCCTAAGTTATTTTCCAATAGATCACATACCTACACAAATTCTTTTTATTAATACTGATAATAATCGCATTGAAAGGAGTTTTGGAAATTTTCATCAAAAGGGAATGAGATTTGATAAATATACTTCTTTCATTGAAGATTATTTAAAATCATATGCGTGAAAAGAAATAAATACATACCAGGCAGGGTTTATGAAAGGTAATTTATTATTAATGAGGCATGCAGAATCTGAGGCTTGTCAAAAAAACCTTTTCTCTGGAATAATTGATTTTCCATTATCCCGAAATGGAATTTCCCAGGCAATTAAAGCATCAAAGAAATTACCATTCACCAATTTTGATATGGTTTTCTCGTCTGATTTATCAAGATCATTAAGTACTGCAATGATTATTCTCGCCAATATTAATTTGACGAGACTGCCTATAAAAATATCATATGAAGAGTTTAATTCAATCGAATCTTATGATTATTTTCAATATTTACCTATAATTGAAACTGCAATTTTACGAGAAAAAAATTATGGAATTCTTCAGGGGAAGGATTCTACAATTCTAGAATCGAAGTATGGGGCTAAGAAAATTTTTGCTTGGAGAAGATCACTAACCGCAATTCCACCAAAAGGTGAATCTCTATTAAACGTAATTTCTAGAATTTCCTCATTTTACATTTCTGAGTTAAGAACTCAATTAACCAAAGGTAAAAATATTCTCGTAATAACTCATCAAAATGTACTTAGAGCTTTTTATTACTATATTAGTAATCCACGTAAAAAGGAAATTGAAAATATTGAGTTTTCACATTGTGAATATTTACACTTCCAATTTGAAAACGATAAGCTAAATTTACTATATAAAAAGAATCCGTTGACTGGAGAGATTGATCGAAAGTTAAAATTTCAAAGTAATTATTTTGAGAAGGAGGATGTGTTTGTTTTTATTTCTTCAGCTGGACCAGGTTCAAGAATGGAAAGTCTGACAAAATCATCCCCAAAATCCTTGTTAGATATTAATCAAAGGCCAATTATTGACTATATAGTTCAATATCTAATTGGTAATGGTTTAACAAAAAGAATTTCAATTGCTTACGGCTATCTAAAGGAGAAATGGGAATCATATATCAATAAGAACAAAGATGAAATTTTCTTTCAAAATTGTGAAAATTGCTCAAATTTGGTCAATTCATTTATTACTGTTATTTCACATTATGAGTATAGAAATATTATAGTAATTAGTGGAGACATTATTTTTAATTTTTCATTGATTGAAGAGGTGTTAGCAAAACACATTTTGGACAATAACGATATCACCGTTGCTTTAAATAAATCAATAAATAATCGCTGGAAATTTTGGGATTATATTATTACGGGAAGCAATAACCAAATAGTTGACATCAAAAGATTAGAATATCCATCACACCTTGAAAGATATTTTTTTATTATTAATTATGATGTTTTAAGAAATTTTACGAATAATTTTACACAAAATTTGGGTTTAGAAGATAAGGAATTTTTCGGGTATGAAATATTTAATCGTGGTTGGACTTATTTAATAAAGAGATTAATCGATGAAAAACAATATAAAATCTGTGGGTATTTTTCTGATGAAAATGTCATTAATATTAATGATAAAAAAGATTATATAAAAGCAAAAGAATGGCTTACTAATTTTGATAAGAATATAGATTGAATCTAAAAATCCTTCTTTTCATTTGCATCCGAAATATATTATTCAAATCTTTATTTTCAATTTAACTCCAAAGCTAATTGAGAGCTGTTATTTTTATGTTTGAAGTATCTGAAGACCTTTTTTCACTAGTCTTTTAACTTTATATAGAAAATTTCACATCTGTGTTTACCATGTTTCATCCCAATTGAGTCCATAATCTGGAAAAGCCTCTCGAATAACTTTACTTAATTCATTCTAAATATTAAATATATACTAATAAGAAAGTTATCTTCATTTTTAAGGAGGAACCAATGCAGATTAATAAACCTTCAATTTCTATTATTATCTTTATAGTATCATTGCTGTTTTCCTCATGCAGTCAACAAAAAACCGCAAGTTTTCCCTGTGACCAAGAATGGAACGGCGGTGGCAAAAATAATCAAATTAGTTATTCTCCAGACGGAAGTGTCATCGGAGTGATTTCAGAGAGATGTGTGTTTTTCGTGGATGCAAGGACATTAAAACCGAAATTTTCATTCCCCTCAGAATATGAAATTCAATCATTTGCATTTTCTTCCAATATGGATTTTAATGCTTTGCTTTCTGACAACGATGATATTTACCTTGTGGATCCTAAAAGCGGAGACATTCTTCAATCTTGGTATGATGAAAATGCATTTGGCGAATTGGTATTATCACCCGACAACAATCACTTATTAGTAAATTCTCTAGATGGTATTCTGAACGCATGGAATACTAAAACCCATCAATTAGATTCGGTTTATGATTCCGGATTTTACAACGCCGCACTCACATCAATCGCATATTCAAAATCTGGCAATTTGATTGCTGCGGGAACTAATCACGGGAAAATTTTCATTTGGGATGTTCCATCAGGGAATTTATTAAATACAATCAACGCTCATGAGGGCTGAGTTGGAGAACTTCTATTTACTAACGACGATGCAACATTAATATCTTACTCAGATGAAGCATTTATTAAAATTTGGGATGCCTATTCAGGTAATCTGATCAATACGATTGATGTTTTTGATTATTGGGGAGGAAGAACAGATCTTGCATTAGTAAATGGTGGCAAGGAACTTGTTTTTCTTAATGATGAGAACCGGATTGGTTATGTAAATTTTAGCAATCCTTTAATTTACAAGGTAATTTCAGAATTTGATCAAGAACCCGCTGGATTCTCAGTTTCTCCAAACGAAAAAGAAATATCTGTGGATTTCATGTTCGGAGAAGTAATCGTTATTAATAGATAGAAGCTGTGAAAATTTATTTTTTAATTAAACTTCGATTTTCATAAAAACCCGATCGAATCAACTTAGGTTTAAATGGAAAACTATAAATCAGAACTTGTTAGGCGTTATTGGCATTATCAAAATCATAAGTTTTCAGACGATGGTGACTTACTTGAACATCCGCGAGGATTATATGGCCGTCCTCCTGTTTTTTTACCAAGTAAATCCTGGCGCAATGTGATTGTCAACCCTAAAGCAGACCAAGAAGAAATAAATGCGCTTCTGGATATGATCCCGAAGGGTGAGCAGCACAAGTGGTATCGAAGCATGAACAGTTCCCAGGCATTGACCCAAAGTGTTTTTGGGAATATAAAATTAGCAAACTCCTTGAATATTCTTTCAGAACTCAAAGATGAGGAAGGTTTGGATCTTTTTTCTAACATCGATCGTTCAGCTGATAGTTTATCTCTTGAAAATAAGGTTGATTATCTTGGTGAACCACGCTCGACAAGTATTGATGTGTTTATTTCAGGTTCGTATCAAATTGCGATTGAGTGCAAGTTTACAGAAGTAGAAATTGGTACTTGCTCAAGGCCAAGATTGCGGCCCGTGGATGGTAGTTATGAAAGTCAATACTGTGATGGCACTTACTCCTTTCAAAGAGGAAGAAGAAAAAGATGTTCATTGAGTGAACTAGGCATCAAGTATTGGGATTGTATACCTAACTTTTTCCACTGGGAGAATGATCATGATCTGGACCCGTGTCCACTAAACAAGAACTATCAACTTATTAGAAATATTCTGGCTGCTGGTATAACTCCTGATGGAAAAACACCTAGTAAAAATGGTCATGTGGTTCTGATTTATGATGAGCGTAATCCAGCTTTTCAACATGGAGGAAAAGGATTTGCTGCATACTTGGAAACAAAGAACTCTTTAATAGATCCAAAAATGTTGAGAAAATGCAGTTGGCAAAAGATTATCAATATATTAAGGGAAAAAGATGTGTTGCGTTGGCTAACCGATGAATTACGAGAAAAATACGGCTTCTAACTCCATTTAATCCAATTATTTATCTTCCCAGTTTTTCGATTTTGCTACCATACCAAATCCCCTACCCTGATTCCGATACACCTTCCACGAAAAATTATTACGGGTTGTTTCTGGAATTTCGAAAGTGTCAAGTATCGAGTTAGTTATTTCTTCAGCCTGCTTCACAATATTGGTCGAAGTATCAAGATTAATCTCGAACTTTTCGAATTTTCCAAAGACCTGACCCCCCTTTTTTATCGTTATAAAGAAATTATGCATACTTATTCCATTCTACTATTTTAAAATTATATATTCGTTATTCATCCCATCTCTTTCAATGGCCATTTCTGAATTTAAATAGATCTCTTTATTTGCTCTCAGATCAAATCGGAAAGGAAAAAGAAAATTTAAACTCGTGATTTCTTTTAATTGATAACGTTTTGATTCGCTGGATAATAAAATTGCTTTAAGAATCCACGAGGTAATTTCCGGATTGTCTAAAAAATTCTTTTCTTCAGTTTGGTATTTCTTATCATCACCTTTATTAATCAATCCCCAAGAATTAATGCTTTGCACAATTCTCTGCGTTGCCCGAGGGACTGAACTGATATTGCTATATTTATCCATCATGCGTGTTTCAATATCTGTAGAATAGAAAAAACCTTGAATGAATAAAAGATTTCCAATTTGACTAAGTACTTCTTTGAAGAAGGGAAATATTGTCAAACACATTCCAAAGTGGAGAATAACCAACTCGCCCTTTTTTAGATTTTCAAAACCGAGTGCTTCTTTTTTTAAAGCCTCGAGACTTGAATAATCTTTAAGCCAAATCCTGGAAAGGAGGTTGGTCGTTTTCCGTAAGGAATCCTTTCCAGATATATAAGTTGCTAAATATTGTCTTGCGTTTTCAACTTTTTTTGGATCTCCTATCCTTTGTTTTGAAAGATAATACGCATGGTTTAGCCAATTTAAGTCAATAAACCTATCGAATCCAATTAAATATTTTTCATTCTTTATCATAAACTATTTGTTTAGCATAGATGATAATAAATCCCTTGCCAAGCCTCTCTGTAATTCATCATGGAAACGTTGGTTTTGGTAATTACGCAAGCAATTATAGCAACTGGTATCCTCTCCACACTCACAGTTGCTGACTTTGTCGAATGCAATTATTGCAGTTTCATGCAATTTCTCATAAATGCGTTCGACATGCCCAGCTCCACCAGGAACGTTGTCATAAAAAATCAATGAAAGTGGGTCTCCAAAGGATCGATAATAGAAAGTGCCTTCAATGTCATTTCTCCTGATTCCTACTGCCTCACTTGCCCCATCTAGTAAAGCATATAAAAGAGAGATCATGGCAGATGATTTATGTAAAAGTGGGTTACTTCCATTTAATTGGACCTCAAGCACATCAGTCATGAAATGATGGCCAATATTTATACGATCAAAATTTCTATTTCCACATTGTCTTCCCGTCAGAGGGTCCTTATGAAACCTTTGCCTTAATCCAGGTCCCATCGGAATTGGTTCTGACCAACCACATACATTGCATAAATTAAAACCTCTTCCATAACCATCATTGACCAAAGCCAGCCAACCATTGGGTGAAACTCTTTTATATGCCTGAATAGTTGATGTGGTTATTGTTTGATCAATCTCCAATTCTTTTTCTACTACATCGGAAGAATCTGGTAAATGATAGTTAGCAAAATAGATTCGCGAAGCATAAGTTCGTTGCGGTGGCGTTTCTCCTGGTGTATCGACTTCATTGATAGCAATAAACCCGTTTTCTGGAATAATAAATACTCCCTTTGTTCTTGCATCCGAGATACTTTCACCACAATCACAAACGGATTGAAGATCATTCGGGCTATAGTGGAATCTTTGGCAGTTATTGCAAATCGCGAAACTGAATCTTTCTAGTTGCCTTCCTGGAAGCAAACGAATCCCCCCACTATGCCATACCTTTTTCGCGGCAATTACCTCTCCTCCGGGAGCAAACTCAGATACGGCGATCCTTAGGTCTCTATCTAATTCGATATCATTTGAATTATTGATACCCAATAAATGATTTGTTTTAAGTTCAACAACATCAATTGGAAAGCCGTATTTGGGGAGTACATTTCTTGAACCCAAGTATCCTAAAATCTCTCTGCTCAAAATTTGCCTTACAATACCTTGGTATTTCTTCGCTTGGGAATAATTTTCTTTTTCTGCTGCTTCCTTTTGTAGCTGTGTAAATGCATTGACTTCATGTGTCAAATCATTTTCAGCCTTATCTAGAAAACCACTTCCATCTTCATTAAAAATCTTTGTGATCCATGACCAATCATCAATACGCAGTTCCTTGATCTTTTGTTGGGGCAATATTCGGATAAGAGCTTCCTGCAATCCTTTCGGCTTTGATTTTAGGTACTCGCGAAATAAATCACAACCGTTTGGTGGCATATCGGGAAAAAAGAAATCGCTTAAATACCTAAATTTTCTCTCATGCACTTCATCAGCCCATCGTGCGAATGCAGCATATGCAACAGATCTAACATGCCGGTCTATTATTTTTTCATTATTAAGATTGGCACTTGGTGGTTTGATTTTTCCAGAAACCATTTTTGTTGGATTGTCAAAATGAGTGAGATCGTGAGACCGCCGTTGAGCATATGTTGCTACAAAAGCCGCTGAATCCGTTCGCCGTCCTGCGCGCCCTGCTCTTTGAATGTAGTTGGCTGTTGTGGGCGGCATATTCCTTAACATAACTGCTTGCAGATCACCAATATCAACTCCTAATTCAAATGTTGTGGAGCAACTTAGCAAGTTAATATCTCCCCGGATAAATTTGTTTTGCACCTCAGCTGCTTTTTGTGGTTTCCATTGTGCGGTATGCTCTTCGGCAATCATTGGCACAATATTAACGCTCTGATATTTTTGACGATAAATGTTAGTTTGCACAATATCTTCATATTTACTTAAATCAACTAATTTTCCGTTGCATCCATAGGTCGTGCATGTCTCAGTGATTGAACCATACGCGATATTTAAGCATTTATCGCATATCTTCCAATTATTTGGGATTGAAATTTCAGGAAAAATATGCCAAGATTTATGATTGATACGGAATACCACTCCTTCTTGCGATATTGTCTGGGTATGAAAAAATGAACTGGCCAATTCCGGATTGTTAGTTAAATACAACCCTATATTGTCCAAAAATTTAAGGCAAATATTCTTCTTGTCAATCTCGTGACTTGCTTTGTTTTCTAAGATCTTTATCAAATAGTCCAATCGGGCATTCTTATACCCTTCAGATGGCATCCAGCTAAAGATACCTTTCTTTTGATTGCCGTTTTGATGACGGAAGTAAAAATATTTCAACCTCGGAGAGAATTCTTCTTGGAATTCTTTAATCAAATCGACTGAATCTTGAAGTAAAAATGAAATGGCGCCTTGGAATCTTAAAGTATTCAATAAATTTACGATAAGAACTTGCGAATCGGTTAAATCCAAGTTCCATGGCTGCTCTTGCATGAATGAAGGAGGAGTCCAGTTTATTGGAAAAATAGGTGAAAAACGAATAAGCCCTAAACCTTCCAAAGAAATCCTTCTATCGAGAGGTGAAAATTCTAGCATTAGCCATGTAGCCATTTTTCTTTTTTGCTGGTCAGGTGTATCATCGGGGTTAAACAAGCCTGCCATATCTGCTTGATGCAGCAATCTTGGCAGAATATCTTCAGAACCAAAAGTTCCCTGCCTTGCCTGCTCATCGTCCAGGAGTGTCTTTAGAATAACGCGGCGGCGTAAAATCTTCTTGTGCGCCCTCTCGATATATGGTGCAAAAAAGGCGGCGTTTTGGCGGCTGTCTGTAAATACAAGCAACTTTCTACCCCGACCTTGATTTTCTTCTAATTGATTTGCTGGAGCAGGTAATTCTTGATACAAAGCATCGGCGATAATGGATACTGGTGCATCTTGGCCAGTTAAAAATCTAAAAATCACCCCACCACTAGCTCTGGTTGAGCAACTGACACATCGGCGAAGAGTTTTCTTACGGCCAATATCAATTTTATATATCGGAATTAAACCGGCTGAACATCGACAATGCTTCGTTCCAGAATTTTGAATAACTCCACAATCAGGGCACAAATATCTTTGTTCATATTCAAAATTATCACCGATAAAATCTGCCGGGCTCTCTTCACCCGCGATAAGTTCATCCTCATCAGGTTCATGGTATTCCTTCCCCAGTAAATAATAATTTGTACGCGCTGCAGCTACCGCATCATACAATACGCTTGATTGAACAAGATAATCAGATCCCGGATTTAATTTGTGGCTCTCGAGTTCTGAAATATCGATGGTTGATCCGGGTTTCTCATCACCAATCAAGTAAGTTGTGCCACAACGTGTACAATTTGCAATTTCAAATACGCGACTGCTGCAATGGGGACAATATTTCTGCCTTTTCAGGAAGAGCCGCTTGGCATCGACGCCATTTTCATTCTTATGGGCTTCTTCGTTTAGACAAATAAAGGCGCCTTCTAAAGCTCGTGCGAACAGATGATATCTGGCAGGAAGCAAAGGTAAATCCTCGCCATTTTTCCTGGCAAATACCGCCAGATTAATCAAATTGATGATTGCCTGATTTCGATTTGGGTCATCTTCAAATATATTATCTGCAATCTCAGTTAATAGTGAAGGATTGGCGTGAAGATCTAGATCTTCTCCTTCTATATTCTTTGCTAGTAATAAGAGTATTAAATGAACATTTTGGTCACCTTTTAGGATATTAAAGAGAAATCTTGCAGTTAGATCATCCGGTTCTGATTGTGCATCAGCAATTGCACTATTGATAACACTCTCAGGAATATTAAAACCTTTACAGCACTCAACTATCTTTTGAAAACCCAGACCATTAATTTGGTCTCTTTCTCTCGCATTATTCAAGAAACCATTGATATCGCTGTAAAAATCCCCAACCCCTTTTCCCCAGATTTCTCCAAGCTCACTAATCGGTATTCTTTCTGCCTCAATGACATCTTGCAGGTCCGGATTATTTTTATCCCAAACAATTGATTGGTTAAATAGGTTCTTAGCGAATTCCGCCACCAAAGGGAAATCTTCTTTTCCCCCCCCTAAAGTTGCGCTTGTCGCGATTGTCTGCAATCGACCATATTGTGATTGGACAACCCGATCGGATAATCTCCTGAGTAGCATAGCAATTTCCGTTGCATTTGCTCCATCATATACATGTGCTTCATCTAAAATAATAAAATGCCAAAATTTTCCTGTTGTCCCATCGAACAAGGATGAATCCTCTGGTCTCAATAGCAGATACTCTAACATGGCATAGTTCGTTAAAAGAATATGAGGGGGTGTTTCTTGCATTTCTTCTCGGCTAAGCAATTCGTTATCCAACTGTGGTTCTTCTGGATAATTCGCGGCAAACACTTCTTTTGCCCTATCTTTCCTATGCTCCGTTTCACCCACATAGCGGCCAAAGGTGATCTTTGGATAGTTCTTCAGCAATTTCCTTAAACGTTTAATTTGATCATTCGCCAATGCGTTCATTGGATACAGCAACAGGGCTCTGACACCGGGTTTTGAAAGCGTGCCAGCTTCTTGTTCACGCATAAGATAGTTGATAATTGGGATCAAGAACGCTTCTGTTTTGCCGCTGCCTGTGCCAGTTGCGATAACCACGCTGCGGTTACCAAGAACTTTCCTAATAGCTTTTTCCTGGTGAATAAATAATTCTCTATCTAAAGGGAGCTCATCAGTATTTAATTTATTAAATTCGTCAGACAATAATCCTTCATTCAAAAGTTCAGCAAGAGTTGCCCCTTTTTTAAATGGCATTGATATTTCCAATATTGGACCTTTAACCAACATATCCGGTTCGTGAATAGCTTCTGTAAATTCCTCTCTTAGCCACTTCTCTTTAAATGGTTTTATCGTCTGTAAATAACTAAAATAATCCTGTTTTATTTTTTCGGTGGTATTAATCGGATGTATTGCCATTGGTTTTTCCTTGTAAATGAATAAATCGATATTAACTAGGTTTATTACACCTAATTATTGGATTATTTTCAAAATCTATTATTGAAGATTGTATTGATCTAAATGCTGGACCAATCCCACCATGCGCAATCTTATTGTGCTCATTGATTACCTTTTCTTGGCTCGCAGATATAAAATGTTTGCATTTTGTGCAGATGAACAGTCGTTTAGCATCTAAAAAATGGATGGTCCTTTTTTCTAGGTCAATCTCAACTAACTCTCTTAATATATCCTCATGTATTGCTACTACCAATAATCCTTGCTGTATCCCTTCTCTAAGGTAATCAATTTCTTCCCTATTCTCATCCATTACTTTAACAATTGTACCGACACCTGTTTCTGTTTCTATAAAATACCCCTTTTTTATGTATCCATCCAAATCGCCACATTGATCTAAGATCTTCTTAATGAGTACATTTGCCAATGGATATTTTGATTTGTTTATTTCTAATTTATCTAATGAGAAGTTAGGATTTTTTCCTAAAATCTCAACAGCATTCCCGATACTTAATCGGCCCTTGTCAATCCAATTTAAAATTATGCCAATGATTTTCTGGTCTTCATTCATTATTAATGAATTGAAGCTGCGGAACTCCAACAATGGATCATCCGAGTTTTCCAGCAATAGCCAGGCAATATTTGTGTTTTGAAGATCAATTTTTATTGTCGTTAGAATTTGAATATATCGCCTTCTAATTGGGTTATCTTTTTTATACCTATTAAATAGAACTACTAACATTTCCGGCTGCCGCATTTTCATGGCAGTTGCTTTTTGGGTTAGTGGATCCGTAAAACCCAACCAATCATAGAAACTTATCGCCTTTGAAATCGAAGCACCAGAAAGATTTTGCCTGCACAAGGTTATCTCGTGTTGAAAGTCTTCCTCCATGTTTTCAGAATGGTAAACACAGGCGAGGGTAAAATGCACCAAGAAAATATCCTCTCCTTCATTATCAAGCTTATGCGTAACCTCTTTAAGTTTCTCATGGGCATCAACCATTCTAATATCATGAACACCATCAATCGGGATATCCTTCCTTTTATCTTCCCAGGGGTAAGCGGTGTAAAAAGCAATGCGATAATGAGAAGGCGGAAGTGAAAATCCGCTAAATTCGAACATCTCTTTTGCATCATCCGGGATTTTAAGTTCGATGGAGTCTGCCCATGGCTGCCATGCAGACCAAATGAGAGCTCTTCGATTTCTCAAGGGGTAGTCTTCCTCCCATGTTAGCTGATACCGCAGATCGTCTCTATTAAGTTCCACCAGGTCCACATCAGTGATTTGAAGCGCTCTTTTAAGTGCAACCAGAGATAAGACCACAGGATCATTCTCATGAGGGCATTTTATTTCTGCCTTGAGCTGAAAGATGGATATTTCTTTGAAATATTCCAGGCTATTTTTTATTCCAGACAAGTCGAAATACATTACCTGCGCATCCATGATATTTCTATTTGGATAAATTACTAGAATTTCACTTTCGGGCTGCGTCGGATCGCATAGGATTAATCGGCTTCGACTACAATCCACTTCCTGCCCATACACTCTAAGATGCAAGGAAGGTTGCTGCGCTTGTAAAATCAGATCCAATGCAGTTGAAAATTCATGATGGTGCCATCCCGCTACCATTTGGTTTATCGTGCTTATTCCCCCAACCATCCACTTCGCTCCAGGTACTGCTATATAAATGGGAACACGAACGGGTATACCGGCTTTTGTTCGCGTTGTCAGATAGAGATTAATCCGTTCAGCAGTAGAAGGGGCACTGACCTTGTACAACCCAACAGTTTTTTCTATGGAGATATTCTCTTCATCCATTTGACTTTCACATACAAAATCCAAGGTGGATGCAATGGTAAAAACAATTTCATCATCAGTTTTTTCTTCAATGCTTTTTGGAAATTTTAGGATTGTTAGATTAGGCCATAACCGAAATTTTAAAATCTGCTCAAAACCGAAAGGTCCTTTTATTTCGACTTTATATGTGCCAATAACCGGGGATTCCTTGAAAAATTTGCTTATGTCTACGATGGAATAATTCTCACCTTGGCTTAATTGGTCACGACATTCCTCAAGTGTAAAAGTTTCATTTATCGATTGTTCAATTCCTTCAGAGGTGATCGCAACTCTCCATTTATCAAGATTGGTAGAATTTTTTTGCAATGGAAACCGCAAAGAAGGAATTTGGTTTATAAATAGCGATGATCCGTCAGGGTCATTATCCTTGGTAAAAGGTTCACAATTTGCAAATGTGATTTCTGGAGGTTTTGCCTTTATTGGAATCGCCGGCCATGGAAAATCATTATTCTTTTCAACTAATATGTAATTGGCATTTGTAAAATCCCAAACCTCAAGTCTCCAATCCGAAAAAGCATCTGGAAGGTGGCCAAATTCCCCCAGACTTTTTTCTTCCCCATCCACATAAATATTGCATTCCGCAAGGAGCATTACGGCCAGCATCTCTGCAGGAATTTTTTGGCGCCAGCGAAGTAACGTTGGTCGCTCCTCGATATTCTGCCAAAAGACCAATGGTGATTTACCCGCATCAGGGAAAACGGGTATTTTCCAAAGGCGATGTACCATCTCTTCGCGATTGGCTTCCGCCTTACTTAACAGAGACAGTATTATCTCCTTGGCTGGCTCTTGGAGCTGGAACTGCTCTTCTGAAGCAAAGACATTTATCCCCGCTCGAATTAGGCGAACAGGAATTTCCTCTTTGTAACCAGATGATGGAATGAATATTTTCCATAACAAATCATTGTCCACCAGATTTGGTGAAATGAATGATTTGGGAAGCGTAAGCGTGATTTTTCTTTCATAAAAATCAAATAAAACTCTGGGAGCGCTTTCACCTGGCTTGTCTTCCTCTTTTCTTTGCAAAAACTCTTCATAATCATCTACCACATAGGCAGGCAAACTCATCTCGGTTGTGGGGTCAAAGAATCCCTTTTCCTTGATATCTTTAACCATTTGCTGAGAAGCCTTCAGGTAATCAACGCCAACAGAACCGCTGAATTCAAAGAAATTAATGACCGTACGGTCACCATAATATCGAAATTCACCAGAGATCGCTTTCTGGATGAATTCTTCGGCCGGCAGATCCCGCCAATAGATTTTTTCTATCGATGGTAGAAGCATATATTCAAAAAAATCGGGCAGTGAGTATGCGGGTATGCCCCCATGAATTCTTATGGAAGTAACATAGATGTTTGCCCCTGGATAATCAAATTTTTCTAGACCAAGTTTTCCGATGGTAGAAATAAATGATTTGTGCCAATTATTGTTATAAAGTTGATGCTTATTTTGTACACCAATGGATTGACTGAAGGCATCCCAGAAACCTTGTTCAGTGTTGATGGATGCATATGCTGCTAATAATGTAACAAAAGTAAGCTTATAATCCGTCTTTAAGACTCTGGTCGCCTCAGTCAGCCCTTGTGTTTGTATCAATACCTTAATCAGATCACCAATAGATTGGATTTCTGTTTCATCCAGCGGAATCTCCCCAAGCAAGCGGATATGCCCGAGGTAAGACCTCAGAAATTTTTCCCACCCCTCTAGTGTTTTTTGCATCGCGCCTCCCCTTTTTGGTTTGCTAAATCAGATTTAATTGTTCGGGTTGTTCTCCTAAGCGTGTTTTGGCGTTCTGATAATACATCAGCAGGTTGGCATCTTCCTGCAGCACCTTGTCCGGAATGCGTTCAGCAATGGACACAATGGTTTGATAATCGCGGTCATGCCAGGCTTTGCTGAAGCCAGTCCGCACGGCTTCGCTCCTGAAAACACGCAATTTGCCTTTTGTCCGCATATATTCATTGAACTCGCGTAACAGCGCGTTGGTGCGCAGTTTTTCCAAGTCCGCTTGTTTATACGGGTCGGGCACATACCAGCGCTCTTCATTATCTTCTACAAAACTCTGTTCCAGGATTTCCAATAATTCCGGCAGCGCTTCATGCGAAACATGATGTTCTGCCTGCATGAAACGCGGCTGCAGCTCCCCGTAGGTTTGCGGACCATGACCACTCTTGGGATCCAATTCCTGCCGGATCCACTGCCTGGCGCTGACTTCATTCGTAATGAATAATGTTAATTGCTCAACCCCTTCCGCTTGTAAGCGCGTGCTGTCATATTGTGTGGCTTGAGCGGGCGTAAAGACCATCCCATCGCGCTCCAAATATTTTTGAATAAGACCCTGGTAAAAATCCGCTGCAGAAAGAGGTATGGTTAATCCGCGCTGGACGTGAAATGCCACCATACGGTCATATAAAAGGAAAGGCATGCGTTCCTGCAGCGGCTCCAGCAGGCCATCCCTGATCTGCGGCATGGGCAGCTGCTCTAAATGCTGCTTGACAAACTCCCACATCCCTTTTTCACTGCCACCCTCCAATCGAAACTGCTGCTCAAAGCGACTATGCGGTTTATAGGCAGAGATGATCAAATCTTGCTTGACCGCACTTGTTGTTGTAACTTGTTTAAAAGTGTCCTGCTGTTTATCCAGTGTACGCACATCTGCGATCATAAAGCCTGTATGTAAAATCGCTTCTTGAATAGACGTCCAGACCGAATTTTGGGAATTATGGAATTCCACTGTGATCCATCTACCTTGTTTTAATAGACGGTAATACTCATCAAAACACTCTTCCATCAAATTTTGGTATTCATTGAGTTTTTTTTGTTGCTCCTTATTAATGATTGCTTCTTTCTTATTATTCGTAAATACTTTTAACCAGGATTCATAAATGAAATTTAGTTCTGAATACATCAAATTTCCACCAAAAGGAGGATCAACAAATATATAATCGATAAATGAATCTTGATTTTCCGTTTGAGTTATTGAGTTTGTAGATGTGATACTTGTTTTTTGTTTAATTATTCTTAGATTCCCAAAAGAACGAATTTTATATTTTAAAATGTCCGATGGATTTTTCTCAACATTTATAGATGGAATGTATAAAGTTCCCATCACCGTGCCCATTTTCCTATCTAGTGTGAACTTATATAGTTTTGAAGTTCTGATAAGAGCTGAGGTAAACCACATTAACCATTTTGTTTTTTTAATGAATGAAATAAAACATGATAATTTGTATAGATTTCTTTTTGTATAAAAATGATGAACATGCGTAAACCCATGACTTATTCGAGGTTGAGCTGTGTTGGAGCCATTAGGCATTGCATCGCTTGGGGATTCAAATTGAATATCTGTATCTTGGATTTTTTCTAATAGTTCAAAATCAAAATTATCAGGGCTTTTTTCAAACCGTTGGCTACCTACCGAATAATTTATTAAAACAGGTGCTTGTTTTGCCTGCTTTATAGTTTTACCTAATGCGCGGTCATACAAATTTTCGAAACTCCGATCAACCTTCAATGCAGGGCTGTTCTTGGGTGGTTGCTTTGATAATTGTGAATGGCAGGTGGGGCATTCCCATATTTTGGCAATGCTTTTTTTATTTAGATTTACGGCTACATCCCAAAAAACCATCTCCGCACCACAGTGTGGACACAGGAAAACATCAGACCAAACAGTATAATTTATTCGTCCTTTAACACAGTTGGGATCGTCGCATTTCGGATGCCATGTCTCATACATCCAGCCGCATTCCTCTTCCACCTCTTTTAAAATACGGCTAGTCTCTTTTTCAAAAGCACGCGTATCAATCGGCGTGTTGTAATTGTGGGCGATGAAAGTGGCTGCTGGGCACAGATCAATCAGCATCGATTTGCGAGTGCCTAATTTGGAAATTTCCTTTCCTTCCTCATCCAGGATATTGTCGATGTTCTTTACCTGATAGCCCAGCGATTCCACTTCCTTTTTACTGCCACACAATTGGGCAGCCACACCAGTCATGCCGCTGCCGCAGAAACCGTCGAGCACAATATCACCTGGATCAGTGTAATGCAATATATAGCGCATGATGGCTTTATGAGGTACTTTAGTATGATAGGAATGAGCGTTATAGATTGGATCGTTCTTCCCTTCGGACACATCACTGGCAAACGGTTCACGCTTATAAATAAAGGAACCTACACTGTTATCCCCAGAGTCATCCGGCAGCCCCAATTCCTTGCGGATTGCATCTCTTTCTTTTTGCCATTTTGCGATAATCTCATCCATAAATGGGTTGGGGCATGCGGTGTAGAAGGGAGGATCTGAAAGTGCCAGGATATCTTCATCTTCACCAATCGGAAATCCTTCGATCTTACGAAATTCGGGATCTTTTAGCTTCGCACGCAGGCGTTCGCGGTACGCTTCTTTTTCTTCCTTTGATATCTCAAGCGTTTTATTTTCCGATGGGATGTCCAACTCGGGTTGGTCTGCCATGCGTTCCTCCAAATACTTCTATTACCACATTACCAGTCGAGATGAATACGTATTTTTTTGGGGTCCTTATCCTCAACCCGCTTGCCGGTAAAATTGTTGAAGCGCGTGTGGAAATCCTCCAGCGTGCAGGGCAGCCCGGGTTTACTGAGCGCCAACAGCAGGTCGCTGGCTTCGATATCCACCCGCTCTAGCCCCTGCAGCGCATCACGCACTGCATTGACAAACCGTTCCGTGACCGGATCAGGAAGCTCTTGGGATGCAATTAGGTCTTGGATTGCGGTTTTGTCTTTTTCTGTTAATAGTGAAATGTTCTGTTGTGCATTCTCATTCTGCAAGTTGGCAACAAGCGCTAATTTCCATTGCATATATAGGGAATTAAACGCGTCAACACATTCGCTTATGCCAGCATTTGCAGAACTTTTTTGCGCATCTGTGCGCGGGGTATAGCCGCAGTGCGGGCAAATTGGACGGCTGGTTAGATCAACAGCCTGGAGATTGGGGCAGGCCACCAACCCATTAATTTTTTCCTCAACCTTTGTTAATTCATTGGGGCTGAAAAAACCAATGTGAGCCAGCGCACGCATCTGGGCCCAGCGCTTATCACTGGTAAGATCTTTTTTAAGTTCATCACCATTCTTGTCCAGGCGGATATCGCGATGCGATTGGATATATTCATCAATGTAATTCTCTTTTGCGTTCTGCAATCCAGCGCGCAGCTTTAGAAAAGTATCATTTGTCATTTCGAAATTTGCTTTTTGAATTTCACTTAATTGCCTGGATTTCAGATCTCGGATATCTGCCAACCACTGGCTGCCTGGTTTGCAAGAAATTTCAGCTTCGGTCAAGTACTGTATGAACGGATTCAACTCGGACAATAGGGAAACAAAATGATCAAATTGATACAGAAGTTCCCTTGTTTTCAGTTTTTGTTTCAGGTCTCCTAATCCAATGGAAATATTTCTAAGCATACCGGGATTCTTGATTGTTTGCAGCGAAGATAGGAATTCCTTATATTCGGATATCTGCTTACGCAATTTCTGGCTGCTTTCATCATTCAAGATCAGCTCATTCCAAAACCGCCAGCCTTCGCGGAGTGCTTCTAACAACCTTAGGCTGGAATTGATATCCGTTTCCAATGTTCCCTGCAGTTGATGAAATGCGATTTCTAAATTACTGGTTTCCCGGTAAAGTTCTTTGGAAACATCAAATCCTTCAAAAAGCGCATCCACAACTTGCTGCGGTATGGCTTTCGGCTTGCTGATGGAAATGAATTTCCGAAGGTCATCCAAATGCCATGGAAAAGCATCCCCTATCTGGCTTGGATCAGCTTTACCGAAAGGCAAATGGATTACAATCTCCCCCTGCCGGACCAAGCCCATTAATACGACAAGGAACAACTCAGTCTCCATCCCGCTTTTGATCTCTTTTTCAACATCAGCGCTGCCAACAAGCAGCTCATTTCGGTTGATTACCTTGCCTTCCGAAATATTGTCCATCTTGTCTAACACATTCGTTGCGTACGGACTTTTCCCAATGGTAAAAACCACATCCCCATTTTGTGGCTCAACCATCTTTAATCCCTCAAGAACACTGATAGCCGTTTTTGTCATTGAGAAACCAACCAATGCACGGATGGCGCTCTCCACAGCTGAATCAACATTTTCTGAGGTGAGGTCGATATTCGAAAAAGCAGGATATAAGGGATAGACTTTTTCAAAATGGCTTTTTAAAATTGCCGATGAATACTGGAAAAACTGGTCTTTGAGCGGTAAGTCCTGAATCTTTATCTGATATTTTGAAATAAGCTGTGGGACAGTGAACTTCTTTGCCTGATACGTTGTCTCGAGTACCCTGGTGAGATTCTCTTTCAACCAGCGCATGGATTCGCGCAACGCGTCATCTGCTTTGCGGTCATATTGTTCTCTACTGCCGCCAGACGAAATGGCTGCCATTTATTTTGCTGCACTGTAATAGGTTACTGAATTCCTAAAACTATCCTCTAAATCTGTAAAAGAATAGTAAATTTCATCCGGCTTTCCATCTGGTTTGAATCCATTTTGCTTAAAAGGAGAGAGAATATGGATATAAAAATCTCTTTCCGGTTGTGCAGTCGATCTTTCATTGGGAGCGCCTAAGAATATATACCCCTGCCTGGTAACTCCCTTTCCCACCCAAGGAATCTCTACCTGCCAGATTCGAAAACCTGGAACATAGGTGGTGTCCACCAATTCAATTCCCCGTTTTATAACATCAAAGAAATATCGGCTGACTGTATTTTCATCCAGAGCATCCATTTTCTGCTGGATGATGGCATCATAGTCGATCGCTTTATCCACATCGATGTAATATTGGTTGTTTTCGTGGTTGTAGGAAATAAATTGCCCGCTTACTGCTTTTGAGATCTCTTCTAATACGGTCTCAATGCTGGTTGCCAGAAACTCCGCTTCCATTTCAGGTAATTCCATCCACAAACACAATTGATCCTTCATCTCTAATGCGGTAATCCCTAAAGGAAGACGAATATCGCCAGTTGTCAGACGGTGAACAGCAAGGGCACTGATGATACGGCTGGAAATTTTCCGATAATTCTTTAAATTGGGCGCTGTTTGAATCTTTTCATCTAAAACGCGTGCTTTTTCTTGTACTTCCCTTACTTCAGGCAAAGCCCGATAGGAGGGATCATCGCAAAGAACATTCCAGTAAGCATCAAAGGAAATGATCCCTGGTTGGTCTTGAGGTACTTCTTTGTCCAGAACGTTTTCCATTTGGTTGCTGATCGCTTTTAACAGTTCTCTTTTTTCAACAACCGTCACGTTCTCAAAAACTCTAAGGTATGCGGGGTGAATCGGGAATAAATCAATATACTCATCCATCCTGTCAGCCATGGACGAATATAAATTTGTATGATTCTCCAAATGTTTTTTGATTTTTTCTTTTTGATCTTTATTTTTTAATAGGAGACGATGGGATATAACATATGCCATATCTTCCCGAATGATGCGCATTTGTTCAAACCTTGCCTTAACGCGGTGAATTGAATCAGCAGCAAACTGAAAAATTGGGCTGTCAAAAAGCGACACCTGGATGCCTGCGATAAAACGGATATCTGTAATCTCACAAGTTTCTCCAACTTCGCGAAGGAAGTTTAGGTCAAGAATTAATTCCTGCTCTTTCCTGGATCTTAAATAATCTAATAGTTCATCTACAACAATCAAGAGACCCTGGGTTGGATATTTTTCTTTGAAGTCCTTCATTAAATCGACTAAAAGTTCTTTGTTGCTGACTGTCTTGGTCATCGCCGGGAATTTGAATTTAATTCCCCACGATTCCAGATCTTTTTCAAGATTTGTAAAAACAATATCCCGCAGATCCAATTTTGTCGCACTGGTTTCTTGTCTATTGACCTTATACTTGCCAGCAATACTTTTTAACTCTTTAGCAACAGTTGGATGAGTAACTTCAGGCAGTAAATCCTCATATTCTGCGATTGAGGAAATCAAAGCCATCAGGTGTGATTTTCCAGTACCATAGTTTCCGACAACAAATAGACCTTTTCCTGCTTTTTTGTCATCAATATTTATGGTTGGAATGATTTGATGGACGATGACATCCATCATACGATCAGAAATCACATATGAAGATACTAGTGATTGGGCTTTGTTATGCTGGTTGGCTTGCTGCAATTGAATGACTTCAACAATTGGATCGAATTGAATTAAATCGCGATATTTCATGACTTTTTCCTTGATTCCTAGCTGATAACTTTGCAAAACTCTTTAATTTCAAGCATTTCACTTGGCTGAAGATAATCATCAATCATTAATACAAGATATGATTTTGCTCGAGAACAACCCACATACATAATCTCTTTTAATCTCTCAAAAATTAGCGGGCCAATCTCAACCATGATTATTACTTTACTTTCCAATCCTTTAAATTTATACACACTCGTACATTGAATTTCATTATTACGCTTTACCGTATTTTCAGTAATTACAAAATTTCCCAGCTGTGTCCCGCTTTTTATAGCTGTTTTTGCTTGAGAATGAGGTGTAAGGATCACAATATCATCGGTGTAGATATGCTCTTCATTTACCAATTTATGCAGAAGAGATTGAAGTTTATTCTTTAAATGAATTTCACTGTTGAAATAAATAATCTCAGGTTGAAAACCCACAGGTGATCTGGACTCAATTTGCTCTTTATCTTTGTGATAGTTCCGAACCAATTCGTGAATCAATTTTGTATTACGGCAATTTTCTGTTAACAAAAATGGTTCTTCTTCTATAACCGTGTTTATTGGAGAACCTTTATAAAGATTTTGGTTATCATCATAGAAGATATATAGAATCCCATTAATTTCATCAAGTAACTCATTAATGACCATCCAATATTCTTCACGAAAATCCTGTCCTTCATCCACAATAATGGCATCGAATTTCTTTCCAAGTACAACAGCCGCATCAAATCCAGCTTCAGGCAAACTCCGATCATAATATTCATGAATATCTATAGATTTCTTCGGTGAGATATCTGCTTCTTTTACTAATGCTTCACAAAGCTGATGGAAGGTAACAACCGAAATATTCGGTAATTTATCCGATAGGTAGGTCGCCAAGGCATTATTGAAACAAACTAAAAGTACATCAAATCCCTCGTTAAAAAGTCTACGCGCTTTTTCAACGGCCAACATAGTTTTTCCCGAACCAGCACAACCCTTGATTGCGGCTTTCCTGCGAGTCCCCAAGAAATCCAGGATTCGCATTTGATCTTCTGTGAGTTTTATAAGTTTATCTTCAAGGCTGTTAATTTCAACACCCATTGGTGTGCTTATGCTAAAAGATTTCGCCAATAGTCTCTCTAACATTGATAGACGATTATGGCCAAGTGTACCAACAGACATATTACTAGATGAGTAATAACGCATGATTTGAGGTATCACTAAATCAATTTCCTCAAGATCATGATGGTCAATTACGATCTCCCTTGGTATGTCGGGTTTTAATGATTGTTTTGGAACAATTATGTCAGGAAAAATAACAGCTTGTCCCATATTGAGAAATTTTGTCTGGTCCCAACCAGGCAGATCAGATAATTTTTCTTTCAAGGCATATCGGTTTCTACGAGCTTGATCAATTGGATCTTTTATTATATGGACTTGGCTATTTCTATCTGTGGATGTCCACTCCCCTGTATTTGCATCAAGTGCAATCCCCCCACCTTTTACTTCAAAAACAATGACGCCCATTTTAGGATGGGCGACAATAAAATCAGCTTCGCCATCAACAGCAGCCTGGTCTATTTTTCTCTGTTGCCAGGAGGCACTATAAAACACCCGGTAATCATCATCGAGTTTCTGAAAAGCTTGGTAAACATTTATTTCAGCATTTCTTTTTGGGTCTGATTTAATATTTTCAGGTAACAGCTCCGGAAAAATCTTTGCCAATGAGTCCCATCCTATATACTAAATTTTAAAATCAAATAATATTCATTATAGAATAAATAGTATCTTTAAAGTGTAATTTGGGATACTAAAATTTGGAAAAATTAAAATGAAATCAATGAATTATTTATTTGAAAAGAAAATCAAAACAGAAAACCTTGCCTATTGGTTTTTTCGATTGAATGGATGTTTAAACATAGTCAATTTCTTAATTCACCATGAAATCAAAGGCCAAGAAGGTACTGATGTTGATATTCTGGCTGTTCGTTTTCCTTTTCGACAGGAATTAGCTTATTTAGACGAACCTATGAAAGACCATCATGTGTTTATATCCGATGGAAAGATAGATCTGATAATTGCAGAAATTAAACGAGGGAGATGCAAGTTAAATGGCCCTTGGACAAAATCCGAAAGAAGGAACATGCAAAGGGTGTTACAGGTTATTGGGGCATTTCCTGAAAATATAATTGATGAGGTTGCTGATTCTTTATATCACAAGAAATCCTTTGAGAACGAAACACATCGTTGTCGCTTATTCGCAATCGGCGAAACAAAAAATAATGATCCTGGCTACATGGATGTTATTCAGATTACATGGGATGAGATTTTAGATTTTATATTTGATAGATTTTCAAAGTATCAAAGATACAAGACACAACAAAGACAATGGGATAATACTGGACAAACATTATTTTCACTTGTTAATTACTACTATGATCAAAAGCAAGAATTTAAAAGAACAATTATTGGGAATCTTGAATCAGCACCAAATGAGGTAGAAACTGAAGATTTCTCAAATCTCATTTCATTAGAGGAAGCATCAGAACTTTCAGGTTTATCAAGCGCTCATCTGCGCAGGTTAGTAGGAAACAATATCCTTTGGGGCAAAAAAATTGGGCGGAATTGGATCACATCCAGGCAGTCTATTCAAGATTATATAAATCAAGAACATCACCCAGGAAAAAAGACACAAAATACTTGATATTATGCGCGTTATCGCGTATAATGCATTTATAAAATATATTCTTCAGGAGGTCTCCATGGGCGGCTCCGGCACCTAGTATTTACCACTCCCACTTCAACACATAATGCTCATATAACCTGGGGTTCAACTTTTCCCAGGATAATTGCCAACGTTTATCAGGCAATTTCAAAAGAGTATCTTTTGGCATTTCCTTATTCTTCTGACGATTGGTTTCACTCGTACTCATCGATAAAGGTGGCCTTTCTTCAGGAAATATTAAATTAACCTTTATTCTTTTTGTAAAATGATTTATATCGGTTGACCAAAAACAGTTCGATTGTCCAAACCCATTTTTAACTTTCCAACTGATTTCAAATTTTGTACTATCCCCTTTTTGCATCACATTTCTCAGCGAAATTACGATATATGTTTTATGAGCAAACTGGTAAAAATCAACCGGTTTTCCAGGGCTGCATTTGTAATCGATCAGGATTTTTCCTCTCCCCCATGCCTGATCCTGAAAAGCAATGACGTTATTTTGAAGGAATTTCACTTCTTCTGTTTTGGTCAAAATGGCATCCTTACCTTTTACATCTAATATTTCCAAAGTAGTTTCATAGTCCAATACTTCATACATTCCTGGTTTGCGTATTTTTTGAATTGTGGATTTTCCCCAACCATATAGATCACCAAGAATAGGAAACAATAATTGTTCAAATCCGCCAAAGTCGTTTTTCATTGCATTAAACTAAGGTTTATCCCCCACTCTAGCAAATTGAATTCCTACTTTCAACTTGAATTACTTCTTGAAAATGCTTTCTTTTTCAGCAAGAATAGCGGTGTTTTATGAAAGAAAACTTGGCCAACCTTGAAAGTAAATATTTAATTGAGCAAACAAATCCCCAACCTGAAGTTCGCAAGAATGCTGAGAGTGCCAGGGATTGGGAGTTTGCGGATGAAGCGTCTTATTTATATAGAATAGCCAATCTTTTTAAAGATAGATTTCTGGATCCCATCTTATTGACCGATAGAAATAGATTACCCGATCCGGTCATTTCCTTCAGAAACCTTCGCAACATGAATACTTTAGCAGCATATACACTTCAACGCAATCCACAAGGGTTGTTATACGAGATATCCATGAACACCCAGCAATATAATGAGTCAGAAAGTGGAAAACAATGGATCTTTGGTCGCTGGGCTCAGCTAGAAACTTTATTGCATGAACAGATACATCTCTGGCAACAGAACTTCGGTACTGATCCTTACAGACAAGGCAAATCTCAACACAATAAAGAATTCGTTGAGAAATGCGAATCATTAGGGCTACACCCAAAACCAGGCAAGGGATACCATACTCGACTTGCGGATGGTACTTTTGCTTTATTGATGAGTGAACTGGGTATTGAACATCCAGAATTACCTAAAACAGATGAAGAACCCAATTTGGATTGGTACAAATGGTTTCTTGATACTCAAGGCAAGCGCAGAAAAGGAAAATCATCTCTCAAGAAATGGACTTGCCCGGTGTGTGGTTTGAACGCAAGAATGGGAATAAAGGGCAATCCATTAATTAGGCATGAGCCCTGTGAGATAAAGACTGGACACGCGGTGTTCTTTGTGCAAGAGGATTGAATTGATCGTACTATTTTCTCAAAGTGATCAATTATTAATCTTAGCTGTGTTATATCTTTATATATACTTCAATTAATACGAGGTGAAAATGAAGAGATGGGAATATTGCTTGTTTAGCCTTGCGAATAAACAAGTAAAGGTGATTACTGAATATGAAGAGACCATGTATGAACTTACGCGTGATTGGGAAAAAGAGATTCAAGGTTTTCTAAAAGTCTTAAATGGGTATGGACAGCTGGGTTGGGAAGTTGTAGGTTCAAATGAGATGCTTCATGATTTGCTGTTAAAAAGATCCCTTGACGAGCCAGGCCATCAGTGGGATTATGCACACGCTGAGCTTGGGGATGAAATCATGGTTGTGTCTTATGAGAAAAAGAAAAAGAATTTCAAGTTAAATTGGGAGCTTCCAGACCGGCCGAAAAAAGTCCAAAAAATCCTAAATTCATTGGGGTTAGATGGGTGGGAGATCGTTCAGCATGATTGGAAATATGGAAAATATCTGTTTAAAAAGGTTACTTAATTTACAGTTGCAAGTCCACAAACAAGAATTAGGTTATAGGATTATTCAGGAAATTTACCAGGCATAAATGATTGTTAAAACCCGAAATTTTTTATAGAATGAGGCTATGGATTAGTCGCAAAATAAAGCTTGTGCGAACAAATTTTACCAAATGAGATTTTCAGGATATAGTACTTATTCTCACCCCGCGAAGCGTTATCCGCTTTTCAAATATCCCTTATTCTGCGCCTAGTCAATTTTTTTGACTTTACTTAATTCTTGAAACCAAGATTCTCAAGCATTTCCCATATTGTTATACAATTTATTCCAAAATATTGGGCGACATCAGGGATCTTCGGTTTTGTCCCCGCAGGTGCTGGAGCTTCAAAAGTTACAATGCTTCCACCTAGAGCAATTGGATAAGCTACAAGCCAAGGGTCTGCGCATGCCAACCAACTTGCAATCCACTGTTGCTTATATCTACCATTTTGTTGCACATAATTAGCTACTCTACTGAATTCAACTTGAACAAGAGCATCTGGGGGAATAAAGAGAATTCCATTCTGTTCTTTAGCCCAAAGTTCAAATTCGTCCTTATCTTTAATAGGTTTCGATGTAATTAATTCTTTTGTCAAGACTATTTCTGGGCTACCAATAGCACCTTCATTCGCTTTCTGTCCTAAAAAATCCCATAAAGTTGTGCCGTAAGCAAAACTATAAGGCCCTCGATGTGGTCCAATCAGGCTATCACTATCCAGCCAATATTCAACCATGCGATTTGTCTTTCGACAAGAATGTCTGCATATTGTATACAGTTGCAGGACTAACG
>ENA-ORXD01000976-ORXD01000976.1-sediment-metagenome-genome-assembly--contig:-NODE-976-length-28287-cov-3.542680_pt1 | contig 28287 bp, 28 predicted proteins | sample MGYA00237862_ERZ511471 | MGnify/ENA metagenome assembly ERZ511471 | reverse complement strand
GAATCTTCTCCTATGCTGCAGTTATTCCGCGAAAAACAACTGCCGAATACAATTTCCGTTCACATTGAAAGGGACCTTCCCGCCCCTTCCTTATCCCTGCCGGGCGAATGGGATTTGTACCTGGAATCCATTCAGAAAAAACAACGCCACGAGATCCGCAGGAAGATACGGCGTCTTGAACAAGAAGCAGGAACCTTCCGCTTCTTTTTTGTGGAAAATGATGTTGAAAGATACGGGGAAGAATTTCTTGACCTGATGCGGGAAGATCCCGTTAAAAAGGTTTTTCTTACCACCACCATGGCAGCCCATATGCAGAATCTGCTCTCATGGAGCTTTCAGGAAGGTATCCTGAAATTATGCTTTCTCGAGATCAACGGTAGTTTATCTGCCGGATATTTTTGTTTTGACGATCAAAAGACAATCTATATTTACAATTCCGGCTTTCATAATGAAGCACAATATTTTTCACCGGGCTGGGTTTCATTAAGCTATTTGATCCAGTGGGCAGTTCAGAATTCACGCACCACAATTGACTTCATGCGCGGTGATGAAACCTATAAATATCGCTTTGGAGCGATTGATTCGTTTGTTTATACGATTAATTTAACAAAGAAATAAATTCGTTTTAGAATTCAGCTTCACCCCAGACCTTCAGTAATCTGGCATAAAACTTCACCATACCCGCCAATGCCTCTTCACTGATACGCTCATCAATTCCATGCATACGACCTATGTCTGAGGGTTCCATAACTAGTGGAGAAAAGTGATAAAGCTGCTCGCTGACTTCCTGATAATGACGCGCGTCCGTAGCAAACATAAGTAGGTAGGGAGCTACCGGCATTTCACCAAAAACCTGACGGACAACCAGTTCGAGCGTTTTGTATGCGGGCGTATCGATTGATGATACCCCGCTAGGACCCCAGGCATCGATCGGATCGATCTCGGCTTTTACGCGCGGATCTTCTACCACCTTCTTGATATGCTCCAGAACCGTTTCCTGTGAATCTCCCGGCAGAATACGGAAGTTGATCTTCGCATGCGCTTCAGCAGGCAAGACATTATCCTTGATCCCACCGGCGATCACCGTCGCAGCGTGAGTGGTTCTGATCATTGCATTGGTTTGCACCGATTTCTCCAACTGCTTCACCAAAACAGGTTTCAACAGCCAGGTGTTTGCCAGCACAAACCTTACAGGGAAAGGAAGCAAATAGGCAACTTGTTTCAATGTTTCAATGATCAGTTCAGGATGTGTTTCGAATGGATTGTCATCCAGCAGCGCAATCGCTCTCGCCAGAACACCGATGGCTGTCTGGCGCGGCGGATTCGAGGAATGTCCCGGAGTTCCTTGCGCAGATAAATTGACGGTCGCATATTCTTTTTCACCAATCCCTATCAAACCAATAGGGTCTTCAATACCGGGGATCAGTCCATGGCTGATCATTCCACCTTCATCCAGCACGGCAGCCATTTTGATCCCTTGCTTTTTCAGCAGGGCAGCAATTTTCATCGCCCCTTCTTTTCCGGAGATCTCTTCATCATGCCCCATGGCAATATAAACTCCACGTTTGGGCTGGAAGCCGGCATTCAACAATCCTTCAACTGCATTAAATAAGGCAATGGTATGGTTTTTCATATCCTGCGCACCGCGTCCCCATACAAATCCCTGCTTTATTTCTCCCTTAAACGGCACTGCATGCCAGGCAGGCAGAGTCGCCTTATCAACGGGCACCACATCCAGATGGTTGGCGAAAAGCACCGGTTTCAATTGCGGATCACTGCCCTTCCAATAATAAAGCAGGCTGTAATTATTCACAATTTCTTTCTGCAGGGTACTGTGCAGCTTGGGATAGGTTTTTTCAAGCCAGCGGTGGTATTTTATGAATGGGGCACCATCCGACTCTTTCATGTCTGCTTTCGATATGGTCTCGATCTGGATAGCACTTGATAAATGCTCTGCCACTGTGCGAGAGTTCACTTTCATCAGGTCAGCGCTTGAACTCTGTATGTTACTCGCGGATATCTGAAAAGTTCGCAGCAGCATGAACAATACAACAAGAAGAATGACTCCCAGAATCATTAAAAAGTAAAGCATGATCTTCCCTTCAAAGCAATTTCCATGGGATTATACGTTTATTTAAATAGAAAAGCCAATCCTTGTTCAAATTGGCTTTTCTAATAACTACTTGCTCGCGAATCCGCTGAGCATTTGTAGTACGGTATTGGCTATTAGTTCTCCGGATTGATTTCTGTATTGGGTCCCACTTGATTGAGATTCTCCTACCAGAGCCTTGGAAAGTGATTCAATACTTGAATCTCCGCCTTGTGCTGATTGAAAAAGGGAAAGCCCCGCTCCCAACAGATCACCAAGGTCCAATCCCGAATCACCGGCTGTTCCAGAAGAAGATGTGCTTCCTCCCAATAAGGAGCCCAGGAGGCTGCTCAATCCATCACTGCTTGTTGTAGATTTTGCTGTACTGCCACCTAATAATGTTTGCAACAGTGGAAGGATCGTGCACATATCAATAGAAGATTTCCCACTGACCTGTTTCGATGCCTGGGTTAATCCTTCTACGTAAGATTTCGCAGAGCCGCTGGTTGACTTTCTCCGAAGGAGCTGCGCAGCATACTCAAGCTGATCGGCGGGATCTGAATTTTTCTTAGTCTTCATTGCTGTAGTGATCACTTCAAATATTTCAACCATATGATCACCATGATCGTGGTTATACTCGTCTGCCTGATTCAAAGAATCCTGATTGGTTTTTAGGGTTTTTGAAACCTGATTGAAAATTTTCAGTAGATCAATTTGTTGATTGCTCATTCTTTTTTCCTGTTCTTATATTATTTAACATATTTTACATTTTTTTCTCACTTATTGCTCATAATACAGTTAATCTTATATTTCTCTAAAGAAAGAATCATGCTGTAAAAAGATAACTCAACATGCTCGAGATATCTTTTGAAAATTGTGGATAAAATTATAGAAGAGATACCTGGAGCTTTCTGCACAATGCCCTTTGGAGGATATACCCATGGGTCAAAACATTCACCTCATTTTTAAAACACACCTGGATGTCGGTTTTACGGATCACGCAGCAGCAGTTGTTCAAAACTACTTTTCGCAATATATTCCCAATGCGCTGGCGACCGCGAGCGAAATACGCCGCATGGAACAACCCGAAAAATTCATCTGGACTACTGGCTCCTGGCTCATCTATACATTTCTTGAACAGGCTGCACCCACACAACGTAAAGAAATGGAAAACGCCATCCTGGCAGGAGATATTACCTGGCATGCCCTTCCATTCACAACCCATACGGAATTGATGGATGTTGAGCTTTTCCGTTACGGTCTATCACTCTCTCAAGAACTTGATCGTCGTTTTGGAAAACATACCATCGCTGCTAAATTTACGGATGTGCCAGGTCATACACGAGGGATCGTTCCGCTTATGGCTGAAGCAGGCATCACCTTTCTGCACATCGGTATTAATCCCGGTTCATCCATTCCTTGTGTACCTCCACTTTTCCGCTGGCAGGATCCTTCAGGAAAAGAACTTATTGTGATGGTGGAAAGCGGGTATGGGAACCTCTTCACAATTGAAGGGTTGGAAGATTCACTGGCATTCGCCCATACGATCGACAATCTTGGTCCGCAATCATCCGAACAGGTTCTTGATGTTTACCACTCCATGCAAAAGTCTTTCCCAAATGCACATATTTTCGCATCATCACTCAATGATTTCGCCAATAAACTGGAACCAATTCGCCAACAGCTTCCCATAATTACAGAGGAAATTGGGGATACCTGGATTCACGGCATCGGCAGTGACCCTCTCAAGGTAAGTCAATTTCGTGAACTGCTGCGCCTGCGTGTGGAATGGCTCGCCAAAGATCCCGGCATCCGCCATAAAAAATGGTTTGAGAATTTTGAGCAGCGTCTGCTGCTTGTTCCCGAACACACCTGGGGGATGGATAAGAAAACATTCCTGCATGACCATGAGAATTACACAGCCGCTGCGTTTCACAAAGCCCGCAGCAAACCCAATTTCAAGAAATTCGAATCCTCCTGGGCAGAAAAGCGCACCTATATTCAGGCAGCAGTAAACGAACTGGATGATCCTTCATTTACCGTTTCTGCCGAAAATCGGCTTGATGCCATTCACCCCGCTCAACCTCATTTCTCCAGCTGGCATCAGGTGGCTGACGTAAAACAGCCAATTGAACTAGAACATTGGACCGTACAATTCGATCCTTCAACCGGTGCGCTTATCTCACTGACCACTCACCATAAATCCAAAATGTGGGCTGACAGCAGCCATATGCTGGGAACCCTGCGCTACCAGACGTTTTCATCCCAAGATTATGAGCGTTTCTTCCACCAATATATCCTCCCAGCTGAACAAAAAAACAGCTGGAGTCGTGAAGATTTCACCAAACCGGGTATGGAATCTGCCGATGCTCCCAGCCGCTTCTGGCAGCCGCGCATCAAAGATCAATACACCCAAAATACAAATAGGGAATCCCAATTTCTATTTCATCTGATCGCCGAACCTCCCAGCGATCAGGAATACGGCTGCCCAAAGGATTTCTACCTGCAATATACGTTTCACCAGGATAGATCCGATGTAGATATCGATCTCCAGTGGTTCAACAAGCATGCCTGCCGGCTGCCAGAAGCGCTGTGGTTTACCTTCCAACCCTGCTCATCGAAGAATGCCGAATGGCAGATCGAAAAACTTGGTGAATATATTTCTCCGCTGCATGTGGTGAAAAAAGGCAACCGCCACCTACACGCTTCCGGTAAAGATGTGATATGCAAAGATGGAATGGACGAACTGAAAATAACTGCGCTCGATTCCCCGTTGGTCGCACCCGGCAAGCCAGCTCTGCTGAATTTTTCGAATGAGCAGCCCGATATGTCAGGCGGGGTGCATTTCAACCTGTATAACAATGTGTGGGGAACAAATTTCCCAATGTGGTTTGAGGAAGACTGCCGTTTTCGCTTTGTGCTGCGATTTTTATGAACCCTGAAAATAAATGGGGTTGGAGATCAAAACAGGCAGCATCGGTATACCGGGCAATAACACACGCAGTATTTCGATCCTGACAAATCCGGGGAATTCCTTGATATAGGATAAGGAGCACTTTCTATTACCGGGAGCTTCCAGTAGAACTTTGCTTTCCGCCTCAGTTACCACGCGGAGAATATCTCCCTTGAGTAAGTTATCTGCCTCAATGTGAATTTCTTTTTCCTTTTCCCAATCCACACTATCTCCCATGATCGCCTTTCCTGCCGACATTTCCAATACCGGACCGTTTGGTGCGTAGGTGATGTAAGCATGCCCGGCTCGCAATGCAGTCAGGATATCCCTGCGGCTGGGTGACCTGGCATACACACAGGTTGTGGGACCACCTAGAAAAATAAAGGGGATATCATCTCGATGAAAGTCGCTCCCACCGCAAACAGGAATTTTCATTCCCTCCGTTAGTAATTTCTGCCAAAAGGCGACGGCTTTGAGGTTCGATTCGCGCATTGGACCGTTCCAGATCTCAATATAATCAAAAGGAATTTTCTTCAGGTCAAATTGAAACTCGCATCCCTCCTGAAACGGATGATTGACCCCGATCAATGCGCCCCGCTCATGCGCTGAATTAAAACGTTCCTGAACCTCTTCAAAACTATTCGCGATAAATGGAACATCATAAGGTTTATCCACACCCAGAAAATTGGAATGCCCCAAATAATGAGTATATTCCACCCCGGGAATCACACTCATATCGCGTGCTTGAGGCAGCCGGTCGGATGAAACCATCTGGTTGTGATCGGTGATAGCGATAAAATCCAACCCGAGTTTTCGCGCCCGTTCCGCTAGTTCTTCGATCGTGAAAATTCCATCGGATGCCTGCGTATGTACATGCAGATCACCCTTGTAAAGGCGTGTATATTTCTCTGAATAAGATATTTCATATTCTACAGTCACACCTTCTGCGGCGATCTTGTACGCTCCAACAATGATCTGCCATTCACCGGGAAGCAGGATACAGGCATTGTAGCCAGGCGTAGCATAAACCTCGCTAATAGTGATCTTCTTCTTATCGGATCCCGAAGCACCCACCTGGCTGCCATCCGGGGCGATCAACCCAAGGTCAATAATATTTGTTTGCTGCCGCGTTACAAAACTACCATTTCCCAATACATTTTCATTTTCGTCAAACCCGGCATATTCATAAGATAATGTCATCCACTCGATATCATCGGGTATGTAAAAAGGAAGGGTAAAATAAGTCCCTTCCTTTTCATGTTCAATAAATACCCGCTTCTTTATGGTAATAAGGTTTGAATTCTCCATTTTATCAATCACGTTTTCCTAAAACAGATTCCAGAAATCTCTGGATCTGTGCATTCCAAAAAAACCAGTCGTGCTTTCCATCTTCTTCGTGATACGCTATCTTGATCCCCAGAGATGCGCCTGCCTTTGCATACAGCTGGCTCAATGGATAAAGATCATCCTGCCGCCCACATGCGATATGCAGTTGCGGTAAAACAGATGGATCTACCGCAGCGCGCTGCAGCCACACAGCCGGGTCATGTTCGCTGCCGTTCAATTTTTCCAGGTCACCGAAAAGGCAGGTAAATTCTTCATAGCGCGGGTCTTCAGGATTCATTTTTAGAATATCCAAAGATAACACCCCAGAAAAACTGGCTGCCACCGAGAAACGTTCAGGATAAGCAAAAGCGGCTTTAAAAGCACCATAGCCACCCATAGAAATTCCGACGATCATCGTATCTTCCCGCTTTGGGGTTAGACTAAATACATCCGCAAGGTAGCGCGGTAATTCTTCCATTAAATATAAAAAATAGCCCTGCCCATTCGGCTGGTCGGTGTAAAAACTGCGCCCTGCGGACGGCATGACCACAACCAACCCGTACGCATTGGCAAGTGTTTCAATGAATGTGTAACGCTGCCAGGCGCTGGCATCATCGCTGAGACCATGCAATAAATACAGTACTTTTCGCTCCCTCACCGGAACACCTTCCATCCGCACCGGGTCGGGGACGATCATATTTAAGGGCATATTCATCTTAACTGTTTCAGATACATGATCGATGTGAATATATGCCATGTTTATCCCTCTATTTTTACAGGTTTCGCATTGACAGTTTTCTTTTCGAAATTGATGAAAAATGAGAAAGCAAAACTGATGACCATCAACACCAGCGGAAATACCGTCAGCAAGAAACGAGCAGCGTTACCGGGCTGCGTGCCGGGATTATTGCCGCTCTCGAATCCGAATAAAGCGAACACGAGATAAAAGGCAAAACTGGTGAACAAACCATTCAAGCGGTTCATAAAACCCAATGCGTTGGAGATGATACCCTCGCGCCTTACATTGTATTTGATCCTGTCTTCATCGATAATCTTAGCCCCGATCAGATCCATGGTAACAATTACGCCAGATACACCGAACCCAATAAAGCCTCCGCTTACAATCGCGAAGACCAGGGAATTTGCAAAATACATCGGGATAAAAGCCAGAGCGAGCACCAGCAAAGCAACCCGCCATACATTGATCAGATGATATTTCTTGACCATGGCAGCCCAGAAAGCCACACAACCGATGGCAACGATCAACACCGAAGCGAACAGTAAAGTCTGCTGGCTATCAGAAATACCCAAAGTATACTTTGCGAAAAATGGAACTGTTGCCAGCACCAGAGATAATGCAGCACTGTAAAATGCATTGGCAAAACCAGCTATCCAGAATTTCTTGTTTAGAAAAATCTCTTTCAAACTGGTCCATAATTGGGGCTTTTCTTCTTCCGATTGTATCCCGGCGTCTTTGCAGCGAAGCGACATATACATGATCACGGCTCCACCCAGCAGCCCATAGATAATGGAGGTCTTGGAGTAGCCAATGGCACTGGTGATCATGGGGGTCAGAGCAATACTTATGATCATCGCTACTAATTGAAATGCCTGCCTCATTGCGTTCGTTTTTGCACGAATTTCATCGGTTGGAAAAAGTTCCGGAAAAAGAGCGGCGTAATTCGCATTGATAATTGAATCAATAGTTCCGGTAAGGATATAAAAAACCATGCAGTAAATGAACAACGCCTGCCCTGCTAACTGAAGAGGGGTATTATAAAAAGCGACCAGACATAATGCCAGCAGAGGGGTGCTGATCACCAGCCAGGGGCGCCTTCTCCCCCATTTTGTTTTCGTGCGGTCTGATAAAAACCCATACACCGGATTATCAATTGCATCGATAAAGGTATAGATAAACAGCATCAGAGAAAACTGCACGGTTGTCAATCCCAAACGATCTACATAGAAAACTGCCGCATAGGTTTTAAGCATATTGATCGGGATAGAAGTGCCAAACATACCAATGGCATAATCGAATGATAAAGAACGGGGTTTTTTCATTAAAGATATCCTCCTTTTCCTACCTGCATTTCCATTAAAGAAACCATTCCGGGTTCTTACTTTAATTAGGTTGGAGGGAATCTCTTCAAGTATTAATACCAACGACTAGGTTCTAAAATTTAATTATGGCATTCCCTCTTGAAAATTCCTGTGTAAGTTTGGTCCCATAGAAATGGTTTCAAACATTGAATTAATGATACAACAGAATATTTTGAATCAAGCATCCTTTGTTCACCGATAATCAGCCGATAAACAGCTATTAACAAACCGCATTGTCTTGATCAAACAAACACGGAAAATACTAATTCGTCTTTTCCCAGACCTGATATAAACCAATATTCCCCTCTTTCCCATCCGAACAGAAACTATCTTTTATCGAATAGCCCGTTTCTGCAGCCAATTTTTCTAATTCCGCAATGCTGTTGATATGCACATAGCGGTATCCCATCCCATTCGATTGGCTTTCATCCGCTTTCCAATCCAACAAAATATCGCCGTCCTCTACATCCGCTTCGGTCAGCCCCACCTGCTCCCAACTCTGGAAACGCTTCACCAGCCTGCGGCTGTTTTGCGGCTGCCACACACTGAATATAAATTTCCCTGCAGGTTTTAATAAGGTTTGAATATTTTGAAACAGCTTCTTGCGCATTTCATTTCCGGGGATATGGTGCAGAACCGCAAATGCCAGGATTACCTCCCATTCCCCGGTAGGCGGGAAATCGGTCCAATCTGATTGGAGCAGATCAAAAACGGAGAAATCTGCCTTGAATACAGCTTTACCCTCAAGCTCCAGGTACATCTGCCGGCTTTTCCGAATGAGATGGTCGCTAAAATCCACACCACAATACGAACCGCTGAATTCTGTTTTCACCAACTCTTTCAGGATATTGCCATTTCCACAGCCCAGATCAAGGATCGTGCTCACAGCGGGAAGTGTTTTCAGGATTCTGCTCACTCCCGGTTGTACTCGATAGCGGGTAGAAGAAAATGAAGCGGAAAAAGTCTGATAGAATTCGCGATTAAGCGCGTTGATCTTATGAATGGTGCTTTTATCCACAGAGCCATTATAGTGCATCGGTTAAAGATGAAACAGCATGAAAAGAACAAGAGAAAACTGGCGTAACGCCAAAAAATATTCCCCTGAAGAAAAATCCATCGCCCGCCTGGTACTGGAAGAAATTCAAAACGGTGAGGCGGTGATGAAAGCTATTCACAAGTATCCTCTTCCGGCAGGCGGATATGTTGCGAAACACGCCCTTATTGCACAATACCACGAACTGGTGAAAGACGGGACATATACATTCGATCCCGCTTTTCTGGTCAAGATCAGGATGAAACCGATCCGCTCGCTTTCTGGCGTTACCACTGTGACCGTACTCACGAAACCGTACCCCTGCCCGGGGGAGTGCATCTTCTGCCCTGATGATGAAGAACTGCCAAAGAGCTATCTGCGCGAAGAACCCGGCGCGGCACGTGCGTTTGAAAATCAATTCGACCCTTATTTACAGGTCGCTTCCAGATTAGCATCCTATGAAGCAACCGGGCACCCCATCAGCAAGATCGAACTGCTGATACTGGGGGGATCATGGACCGCCTACGAGAAGGAATATCAATCGTGGTTCATCCAGCGCTGCCTGGATGCAATGAATGGAAAAGATTCCACCTCGCTGCAGGAAGCCCAGAAGATCAATGAAACAAGCAGCCACCGCAATGTTGGGCTGGTGGTAGAAACCCGCCCCGACATGATCACTCCGGAAGCGCTGGCATCATTTAGAAAGATGGGAGTAACGAAGGTACAGATCGGAGCACAGAGCTTCGATGATCAGATCCTGTCTCTGAACCATCGCGGGCATACCGCAGCCGCAACCCTGCGGGCTACTGCGCTGATGCACGCAGCCGGATTCAAGATCGTTATGCACTGGATGCCCAATTTGATGGGAGCCACTCTTGATTCAGATCACTCCGATTTCAGAAAGATGTGGGAGGATGGATACTGTCCGGATGAGCTCAAGATCTATCCGACCCAGCTGGTTGAAAACAGCCAGCTGTACCGCTACTGGCAGAAAGGGCAGTACAAACCCTATGCCACTCAGCAATTGATCCAGCTCATTGCAGACCTTAAACCCGGTATTCCCGAATACTCCCGTGTTAACCGTGTCATTCGCGATATTCCCTCTACGTACATTGTGGATGGAAACAAACGCTCAAGCTTAAGGCAGGATATCCAGCATGAACTGGCTGCGCGCGGAGAACGATGCCGCTGCATCCGCTGCCGTGAAATTCGCGGGAAGCAGATATCGGAAGAAACGCTGGAATTAAAAGACTTTATCTACCACCCACACTATTCCGAAGAACATTTCCTGCAGTACTGCACCCCGGACGATCATCTAGCCGGATATCTTCGCCTATCTTTCCCCGAACTATCCAGTAATGAAGGGCAGACCATTTACGAGGAAATACACTGGCAGATACCAGAACTGCGCGGATGCGCGATCATTCGAGAAGTGCATATCTACGGTCAATCGCTGCAGTTCGGAAAAGAGAAATCAGGGGCAGCCCAACATGTTGGATTGGGAAGCAGCCTTATCGAAAAAGCAGTTGAAATCTGCCGCGAACGCGGTTTCAAGAAATTAGCGGTAATTGCCGCAATTGGCACACGAAAATACTATTATGAAAGAGGATTCAAGGGTGGAGAACTATATATGATCCGCCAGGTATAAATAGCAGTATGCCTTTTCATTCTTTTCGGGGATATTTTTATCAAGAAATTGGGATCAGCAGTGATCAGCAAACACCCACCGTTTTAGTTCACGGGGCAGGCAGTTCGCTTTTAGGCTGGTCAACAACACTACGCCACCTGCCGGGGATGCATACCATCGCGGTCGATCTACCCAATCATGGAAATTCCGCCCCGAAGGAGATCAACAGTATTGAACAAAGCGCAGAAGACCTTCATTCTTTTTTAACTTCCCTGGATATTCCCCAAGTGAATCTGATCGGGTTTTCAATGGGATCAGCGATCGTTCTGCAGATGCTTCTGCAGTTTCCCGAATACATACAGAAGGCAGCACTGATCTCCTTTACACCGCAGCCGGTACTTGATGAATTGGACCGCAAAGACAACCCGCAGTTCGATTGGATGCAGGTTTTCATTAATAAACTGTTCAATCAAAATTTATCCGAATCACAAAGGGACAAGATCGGCGATCCGCTTTTTTCAATGAATAGAGAAGTTCTTTATAAAGACCTGATGAATGCTCATCGATATTATCCTGATTTTTCTGGAGAAAAATCATCGACACCGGTTTTATTCTTATCGGGCAGTGATGACCCATTCTTTAATAAGAATACCGAGCAAAGCATGCAGGAACATTTTATTAATCGAAGCATAAAAGTACTGCCTCGTGCAGGGCATCTTTTAATATGGGAATATCCCGATCTGGTCAAAAAATATCTGTTGGATTTTTTCCTGAAAACCTGATTTTTACTGGCGATAATCACGCAGCTGCTGTGATTTCTGCGGCTGGCGCAGTCTGCGCAGAGCCTTGGTCTCCAACTGGCGGATGCGTTCGCGGGTCAGCCCAAATTTCTTCCCTACTTCTTCGAGCGTGTAGAATTTTCCATCTTCCAAACCAAAGCGCAGCTTCAAGATACGCGCCTCACGACAGGGGAGCGTATCAAGCACATCATTCATCTTTTCTTTGAGCAGTTTTGAGTAAACGGATTGTATGGGTGAGGGAGTCTCTTTATCCTCCACGAAATGACCTAGCTCCGATTCGTCTTCATCATCATTAATGGGGCTCTCCAGTGAAAGAGGCAGCCAGGAAACACGCAGCATCCAGGCAACTTTTCCCTTCTCAATATTCATTGCCTTTGACAATTCATCAATAGTCGGTGTTCTACCCAGGTTCTGCTCCAGCTCATGGATCTGCTTATACATTTGGCGAATACGGTCAACCATATGAACCGGCACACGGATGGTGCGACCCTGATCGGCAATCGCACGCGTGATGGTCTGGCGAATCCACCAGGTGGCATAAGTAGAAAAGCGGAAACCCTTGGTGTAATCAAACTTCTCAACCGCCTTCATCAAGCCCAAGTTGCCCTCCTGAATAAGGTCCAGAAAAGGAACACCGCGGTTGTTATATCGCTTGGCTATACTTACCACCAATCGTGTATTGGCTTTGATGAGATGAGCGCGGGCTTCTTTTCCACTTTCGATGGTCTTTTCCAGATCTTCTTTCTGCTGGGGTGTCGCATTTCCATCTAATTGGCTCAACTCGATCTGCGCTGAATTTCCATTGACGATGCGAATCGCCAGTTCACGCTCTTCATCGCTGTTCAATAAGGGCACGCGCGACATTTCTCTTAAGTAGAGGGAAATCGAATCATCGCTGGAAATATGCCCGATCCCTGCATAGGGATCCATATCGGTGATCGGACCCTGATCGGCATCTTCAACAACGGTTTCGCTTTCATCTTCTACGATCTCTACCCCCTGACTGCGCAATTGACTCACTAAATCAAAAATAAATTCCTGATCGAACTCTTCTGATTCCGGAAGCGTATTGTATATATCTTCCATGGATAATTCATCACGACTTTCCGACTGATCCAGAAGGATTTCAAGTATGTCGTCTTTTAATTTCTGTTCATCGTACGACAATAATTACCTCCCACAAGAATTCTTTATCAAATACACCAACTTCCCACGATCACTTCTTTTTAACATGCTCGCAAGCACAATCATTCAAATTTTGTCCGCACACCACGCACAGACCACGGCAGTCCGGTTTACATAATGGATTCATCGGATATTCAAGAAAGAGATAATCACTGATCGAGTTTTCGAAATCAAGGAATCCATCTTCAGGGATCGATTCTTCATCTTCCGAAAGTGGTTCTACTGCATAGGTATAGAGTTCTTGAAAACTCGTATGCAGCGATTGTTTGAAATCTTCAAGGCAGCGCACACACTGGGTATTTACCAATGCTGTAAAACCTACCAGAGCCTGAATGCCTGCCTGTGTTCGAACCAGTGTTATTGTTCCAACTAAATTTTCAACGTTCTCTTCATCTTGAAATTGGTATTGCCCAAAGGAAAATGGTATTTCTCTGCTGAAGCCAATAGATTGATTTATGAGAAATCCAACATTAATTCGAAAGGGCTTTTGGGATTGGTTCACAATAAATCCGTTAAAATATTGATACTTGGTCGATTATAGCACGCCAGTTCTACCGAGTCAATTTTTTATGATATTATTCATAATTATTAAGGCAAAATGACAATGAAACTTCTCTTAGCAACCACAAATCACGGAAAAATTACTGAATTCAGCAGCCTGCTTTCTTCTCTGAAAATAGAATTAGTCACTCCGGTAGATATCGGATTAAATCTTGAGGTGGATGAGACTGGCTCTACCTATCAGGAAAACGCCGAGCTCAAAGCGTACGCATTCTACAAAGCAAGCCAGATGCCGGTTCTCTCGGATGACACCGGATTAGAGGTTGATGCGCTGGGAGGGATTCCCGGCATTCACTCTGCGCGCTTCGTTCAAACCCCCTATGCTACTGATCAGGATAGGCGAAATCTTCTGCTCGAAAAATTATCTACCCACCCCCAGCCATGGAAAGCCAGTTTTCTATGCACCGCAACCCTGCTGATACCGGGGCAATCTCCAATTTCCAAACATGGGGAGTGCATGGGTGAAATCATCTCCGAAGAGCGCGGAGAACACGGATTCGGATATGACGCCATTTTTCTAGTCGATGGCACAGGCAGGACCATGGCTGAACTGGATCTGGAAGAAAAGAATCTAATCAGTCACCGCGCAAAAGCCGTACGAGCGCTTTTCCCTTACCTGCAAAAGTGATCTATTAATTTTTCTCTTTTTTAAACTGCTCTTCGAGAACTTCCGCCTGGATCGTGCGCCATTTGGCGACCTTCTCGGCGATCTGTTTTTCCCCGCCCTGTTCTGAGGGCTGGTAAAAGGTCTTTCCCAATAAATCGGTAGGCAGATACTGCTGTGCCACAAAATGATCTTGGAATCCATGCGGATACTGGTAGCCTTTGCCGTGTCCAAAAGCTTTGGAATCGCGGCTGGCATCCATCAGGTGGATCGGCACCGGCTGCGCGCCATTCTGTTCAATTTCATTTAAGGCTGAAAAATATGCACCCGCTGAATTGGATTTCGGTGCGGTTGCCAGGTACAGCGTGGCTTCCACAATGGGATATACACCTTCCGGTAGTCCCACATATTCAAAAGCATAAGCAGCCGAAGCGGCTACCTGCAGCGCCTGCGGATCAGCCAGCCCGATATCTTCCCCCGCCAGTATCAGCAGGCGGCGAATGATGAAACGCGGGTCTTCCCCGGCATACAACATTTTTGCCAGCCAGTACAGCGCCGCATCCGGATCGGAGCCTCGGATCGATTTTATAAACGCGGAAATGGTGTCGTAGTGTTCATCCGCTTTTTTATCATAACGCACCGCGCGCTTCTGAATAGATTCCTGGGCATCCTGCAGAGAAATGTGGATATGTCCGTCCGCTCCTTTAGGCGTGCTCTCCACCGCCAGTTCCAGGGCATTCAGTAAATTGCGCGCATCTCCACCGCAGATCTGAATGAGATGATCTTGAGCGTCTTTATCCAGAGCGATCGCCAGTTTGCCGTAGCCGCGTTCTTCATCTTGAAGCGCTTGCTTCAGAATCTTTTCCAGCGCAGGCTCGCCTAGCGGTTTCAGAGAGAAGATACGGGAACGCGACACCAGCGCGGGGATCACATCAAAATAGGGGTTTTGGGTGGTAGCCCCGACCAGAATGACCAGTCCATTTTCAATGTTGGGAAGCAGGGCATCCTGCTGCGCACGGTTCCAGCGGTGCACTTCATCTATAAATAAGATGGTGCGCTTGTTGTACAAACGGCGCCGCTCTACCGCTTCATCGATCACTTTTCGTAATTCGGCTTTACCTGCCATCACTGCAGAAATGGAAACAAAATAAGATTTGCTGTAATTGGCAATGATCTGCGCCAGGGTAGTTTTACCCGTTCCCGGTGGTCCCCAGAAAATTATGGAGGAGAATAAACGATCTGCCTTTACCGCCCGCTGCAGCATTTTGCCTTCTCCGACAATGTGTTCCTGACCAAAAAATTCCTCGAAGGTGCGCGGGCGCATACGGGCAGCTAGCGGAGCCTGGTTGTTTAAACTTTTATTGAGCTGATAATCGAACAGATCCATGGTTGCTTTTCCTATTCTCCTATTATAGAACATATTTCCGATAATAGAGAACAGGAAAACAGGATACACATTTTCAATAAACTTCTCTTAAAAAGAGAAATATTCTACTGTCCGTAAACGTTCTGCTGGCGATAATACAGCGCTTGAATTTCTTCCGCGCTGAATCCTTCGGGATTCCCCATCTGCAATGTGTGCCAGGCGATAAAAGCAGAATTTTCGGTCAGGATCGCCAGATCCACCGCCCTTCGAGCAGAAGCAGCAAAGGTAAAAACACCATGCTTCTTCAGCAAAACCGCATTACAGTTTTCACCATATTTCACAACCTGTTTACCGATCTCGCTATCACCGATCAGAACGAATTCCGAGCAGGGAATCTCTCCCCCAAATTCTTCAGCCGTTTCTGTGATCACAACCGGGATGCTTTTTCCCAAGGCTGCGAATACTGCCGCATAGCGGGAATGAGTATGCACAATACCATTCACATCTTCTCGATGCTGATAGATATACAGATGGCTGGCTGTATCGGAAGAAGCCTTGCAGGTTCCCTCGACCACATTTCCATCGATATCCAGCACCACGATCTTTGATTCATCGATTTGATCATAGGGTACCCCGCTGGGTTTGATAAGAATAAGCCCCGTCTTTGTATCGCGAATGCTTACATTGCCGCTGGTCAAACAAACCAGCTGATTTCCGGGAAGTTCCAGCAGTAAATTTACCAATTCTTTTTTTAATTCTTCAAGCATCATTACTCCTCACAATTTCTCAATTTTAACCTTACTATTGAGTTAAAATGCGGTTGTGTTATAATGTCTATTATCGAACATTATTATACATATTTTTGTCTTATTCTGTAATTTTTGTCTTATTGTTATCAAGCGAAATTATGAATAGGAACCGAGGTGAAAATGAAACAGTATTGGACCGAAGAGATCTTCCAAACAAAGAAACCGATCATCGCAATGTGCCACCTGCAAGCCATGCCAGGCGACCCGGGTTTTGATAAAGCCGGTGGCGTAACAAAAGTCGTCGAACTGGCAAGAGCTGACCTGCTGGCTCTTCAGGAAGGCGGTGTGGATGGAGTGATGTTCTCTAATGAGTTCAGCCTGCCCTACCTGCTGAAAGTCAAACCAGAAACAACCGCCGCCATGGGTCGCGTTATTGGTGAACTGATGTCTGAGATCACCGTTCCATACGGCGTCAATGTGCTGTGGGATCCATTCGCTTCGCTTGATCTGGCAGCAGCCGTGGATGCAAAGTTTGTCCGTGAAATTTTTTCGGGTGTCTATGCCAGCGACTTTGGGCTGTGGAACACCAACTGCGGCGCTGTGATCCGCCACCAACATGCTCTCAACGCTGAAAACGTCAAATTATTATTCAATATTGTGCCTGAAGCTGCCCGCTACCTGGCACCCCGCGATATCAGCGAAATCGCCAAGTCTACCGTTTTCAATCATCTGCCAGATGCCCTGTGCGTTTCCGGATTAACTGCCGGCGTTCAAACGGATGCCGCAACCTTAAAGCTGGTAAAAGAAGCCGTCCCCGAAACTGTCGTTTTTGCAAACACGGGAGTGCGCCTCGAAAACGTGGAAGAACAGTTAAGTATTTCAGACGGCGCAGTGGTCGCAACTACTTTCAAATATGATGGGATCTTCCAAAATGCAGTAGACGTAAAACGCGTCAAGGCGTTTATGGATAAGGTAAAAGCATTTCGCCGGAATCTTTAAACGCTCTTCTCTCTGTTTCTCCATAAAAAGCACAGCCAACATTCTCAACACCAGTTGTGCTTTTGAATTTAAAAATCTCCTCTCGTCAAACCAGTAGACTGGGAGTTCAAACTTCCCCGGGATACCTTTATATAGAGGTGTAGCGATTATCGGATGATATATATGATAATTTATATAATCCTATTACTACAGTTTGGTAAAAATGTACCACTCAACCACAGGTTGTTATCAAAACACAAAGATGAAAAAATCCTCATCACGATACAGAAACATTCAGGAAGAACATCAGAAATTCTCGTTTTTGATCAGCCCTATCAGATCATCCGATAGCAAACGTAATCTCTCACTAAATCTGTTAAGTGTCCCACAAAATATTTTGTCTCTCACAAATGAGATACAAATAATACTCACACCGTATGAAGTTTTACTTGAAGAATTTTTCGATTTGACCTAGTCATAAACCAAAACGAGAGTACACACGTTTTGAATACAGGTGTTACATATGAATAAAGATAACTTTCAAGTGTTAAAAACTTATAAAAGATTTAATAGCAAAGAATTCAGGCTGTTGATATTGACCCATCTTATTACCAAAATAATATCTAATTAAATATCATGAATCAAGATCGAAAATATCTTTCCTTAACGCTCCCGCAACACCAGCCACGTCATTAAATAATGTTCCTTGCCAAATTTCGTCTTTTTTTAGTAAATCGCGTATAGGAGATTTAAGTTGTTTATTAATAACATACCGACAATAATAATTGAATTCATTTTTAAAAAGTCGTTGAATAGCCAAAGCGTGATCTCTATCATATTTTGAAGTAATACTAAACATCCCTTTTTGAGCTTCCAATCTATGAAATTTTTTCTTCGGAAGGTTTTCTATGATGAACCATTCATCAGTAGGTTCTTTATCTAAGAACCAACTAGGCAAAGAAAGATCAAATCCACCAGATTGGTCAAATAAAATAGAGTGATTCTCCCATTGTTTTGGCGCAATTTCATTATATTTTATTCCATCAAAACCCCATATCTCTCCGTCTTCGTCATCATGATTTCCATAATTATTCGTAACAGCAAAATAAAGAGCGACATGAAAATCTTGACTCCAGTCTAATAAACGAGTCGGAATGCCATAATGTTGCATAAGCATTAAAATAACTACGCGATTCTGAATCAGATCTTTTTCTTCACCTCTTTTTACAGAAAGAATGATTTTTTCAGCATCATCTTCTGAAGGAATCTCCACAGTATTTATGAATTGCCTTATGCTTTCATTTTCTAACCATAATTTTTGAATTCTTTCGAGATTAGCTAACTTACCTCTATCAATGGGAGCAAATAATTTATTATGATAACTTTGCCCCCGAAACACCCATTTCGAAATTTGAGGATTTATAAAAGTATCCATAACTTCAGTTAATAGATTTATTTCAATAACTGGCCAATTATTTTTGACTTCAACATTTTTCATATAGCCCTCCTAAATAAATACCAATACTTAATAATCTCATTTTACTTTAAAAATAAAATAGTAAATTTCTTTTCGATATTTTTATGAACATTTTTTGAGCAGCAAGGATCAATTATTGAAGATTTCCAAAGTTAAAACTTTCGCCATATTGTAGAATTGTAAATATTTAGCTCATTTTCATTTTACGAATATTCCCTTCTATTTTTCCATCCATGAAGATACCCCGCCCGGCAACCACAATATCTGCCCCAGCCGAAACCGCATCAGCGATATTTTCGGGGGTAAAACCGCCATCCACTTCGCACACCAGATCACGCATAGTATTACTTGCTTTGATCTGTTTTACTTTCTCCAATACCTGCGGTAAATAGGTACAGTCGTCGGCTTCCGGTTCGGTGGTAAGGATGTTCACAAAATATAAATAAGGAAAATATATAGAGAGATCACCAATGGGTGTTTTAGGATTGAACGCCAATCCCGCACGCATACCCGCTTTGTCAATCATGCCCAGCACACGGCGGGGATACTCAGTTGCTTCATAATGCACCGAAAGCATTTCTATACCGATTCTGGAAAGCACCGGAATGATCCATTCGGGATCCACCATCATAAGGTGCACATCGAAAGGAAGCCTGGTAATCGTTCGTAAATCGCGGATGACCTTTATTCCAAGGCGCATTTCCTTCACGAAACTTCCATCTTCAAGATCAAAGTGAAGGAAATCAGCTCCTGAATCTTCCAGACGTTTTACAGTCTCCACTAAATCCAGAAAAGATGCTGATGCAATAGAAGGTGAAATTTTAATCATAGGTTAATTGTATTTTGCCAGTATTAATTTTGTCGCAAATTCTTTTATTTTTACTTTCATGTCAGAAGGGCAGTCCACATCGGTAATTAGTATATCTACATCTTGCAGTGTTCCAACCTCCGCAAAACCTTTAACAGTAAACTTTGAGGAATCCGCCAGTAAGATCACGGAAGAAGCCGCCCTGATCATAGCCTGTTTGATCGCCACTTCTTCGATGTTCACATTTCCAATAGAGCCATCTGTATGGATAGCATCAGCCCCCAAAAATGTTTTGTCAACCCGTAAAACCTTAATGAAATCGATTACTTCAGTGCCCTGTAGAGTAAACACCTGCGGGCGTGCAATACCCCCAGTGCAAACGAGATGAATGGCAGGGTTGTTTGCCAGCAGAACAGCTATCTGCAGATCATTCGTTACTACCGTCAGGCGCTGTTTTTCAGTTAATAAGCGCGCCAGCGCATACGTTGTTGATCCGGAATCGAGGATCAAGGTATCCCCATCCTCAACCAATTTGATCGCTTCCCTGGCAATAGCCTCCTTTTCAACAGTGAATTGTTGCTTTTTCAACGCGTAAGGAAGTTCCAGCGTGGTGCTTTGTGCAGAACGCACTGCTCCGCCCCTGGTGCGAACGCAAAATCCTTCTTCCTGCAACTGAACCAGATCGCGCCGGATAGTAGCCGAAGACACACTTAATTCATCAGCCAGCTCTGCAGCCTGGATATATCCATCTTCACGTAATTTATTGATAAGAACCGCTCGTCTTTCATCTGAAAGCATATATGCTCTTTTCTTTAAATTTTAATTACAAACTTAAACAACTGGATGTTCTTTTTTGCACGATCAGAAACATTATAGCATTTCCATTTTCACTGTCAATTTATATAGAAATATTAATATTTTCAAACGGAACAAAAAAAGGAATAAAATAACTGCACTATGTTTTCAAGACCCGTGATCATCTCATTAATTCTTGCAATAGGTATTCTCATTTTTTCAGAGGTGTTTTTATTCTGGATCGCCAAGAAAACCAAAGCGATCACCATGGATACTCCCAACCCCTGGAAAAAGAAGAAAATAAAGAGGAAGAAAAACCAGGTAATTTGTAAAGCCTGTGGCGCTGAAAATCCCCCGGAAAACAATTACTGCGGTTCCTGTAAAAAGCCTCTCTAAATCTCCAACTCTTTTCATGCATCTTAAAAACATTTTCTTCGTATTTAGTAATAGAAATAAACTTTTTTACTGAAACGGAGCTCAAATGAATAAAAGAATATTTCCTTTTATCCTTGTCAGCATCATGATCCTTCTATCGATCACTGCCTGTTCTGTAGGAGTGACTCATACCGAAACACGAGAAATCAGTGATGTAAATGCCATCTCCATCAACACGATCGGAGAATTCATCATTCAGCAGGGCGATGAGGAATCGCTGACCATTCAGGGACCGAACAACATCCTGCGCAACATCACCACCGAAGTGGTGGGCGGAACTCTTTATATTGATTCCACTCACGGCGTGTTGAGCGATTCTTTTGCGAATGTTGTATACACTCTCACCGTGAGAAATCTGAATGAACTCTCGCTCTCAGGAGCAGGCAGCATCTCGGTTGCTTCTCTTGACAGCGACCAGCTGAGCGTCACCCTTACCGGCGCAGGCAGTATCGTCATCCGCTCCCTCAACACCCAGAGTCTATCGGTTTTATTAAACTCCGCCGGTTCTATCAATATTTCTGGAAACGCAGCAAATCAAAACATTGTGCTTAGCGGCGTGGGCAGCTATGATGGCTCTGATCTACAATCTCAAACCGCTAAAGTTGTCATGAGCGGGGCAGGCAGCGTAGAAGTGTGGGTAAGTGATACACTGGATATTGAAGTATCAGGAGTGGGGTCTGTTTCTTACTACGGTTCACCCAGCGTAACGCAGAACATCAGCGGTTTGGGGTCTGTGAACAGTAAGGGCGAGAAATAAACTCTCCCACAGGGATTTTTAATAGAAAAGCCGTGATTCAATCATCACGGCTTTTTATTAACCTCAATCTCTTTTTTGAACAAAGTATCAATTTACCTTTCGAATCTAGAAAAGAGATAGCTTTACGATTAAACTTGTTTTAGTATGATCGTTCTGTTTAATATTTGTAAGGAGAATTTAGAATGAGTAAAGTTTCTGAAATGACCCGAGAGAAATGGATCATGAGCACCTTTCCCGAATGGGGCACCTGGCTGAACGAAGAAATTGAAAATGAAGAGGTCGCGCCAAACACAGTCGCCATGTGGTGGCTGGGCTGCACAGGCATATGGATAAAAACACCCGCAAATACCAACATCAGCATTGACCTGTGGTGTGGACATGGCAAGCAGACCCATGGTGATGGCACAATGAAGGTTGGTCACCAGATGGCAAATATGGCTGGCGTACGCAAGGTGCAGCCAAACCTGCGCGCCATTCCATTCGTGATCGACCCTTTTGCTGTCAAGCATGTGGATGCTGTTTTAGCAACCCATTACCATCAGGATCACATGAGTGTTGAATATGCCGCGCATGTACTGCAGAGTAATTTCACCACCACCGATACGAATGGTAAGGAAATCCCTGTCCCATTTATCGGTCCAAAGAAGAGCGTTGAATACTGGACCAGCTGGGGTGTGCCGGAAGAGCGCTGCATCACTGTTAAACCCGGTGACGTTGTTAAAATCAAGGATATCGAGATCCTTGCACTGGATTCCTTCGACCGCACCTGCCTGGTCACTACTGATTCAACCGGTCCTGATCGTGAGGAACTGACCAATATCTGCCCAACCGATATGGATGATAAGGCAGTCAATTATTTAATCAAGACCCCCGGCGGGAATATCTACCATTCCGGCGACTCCCATTATTCCATTTACTATGCCAAACACGGTAAAGACCATCCGATCGATGTCGCATTTGGTTCATTCGGAGAAAACCCGGTAGGTATAGCGGATAAAATGACCAGTGTGGACATCCTGCGTATGGCAGAAGCCCTGCGCTGCAAAGTGGTCATCCCTCTACACTATGATGTTTGGACCAATTTCATGGCAGATCCCGATGAGATCAAAGTTCTCTACGATATGAAAAAAGATCGATTGGGCTACCAGTTTCATCCCTTCATTTGGGAAGTTGGCGGAAAATATATATACCCCACTGATAAGGATAAACGCGCCTATCACCACCACCGCGGGTTTGAAGATTGTTTTGAAGCTCCACAGAACATCCCCTTCCGTTCACTGTTATAAAATAGAAAAAAGCCGTGGAAATGTTCCACGGCTTTTCATTTATTCACTCCAGGATAGTCCTGCGTAATGGAAGTACCCCTCCAGCACCTGGTAAATCTCCCCGCTCGCTATCTTCACCATATAAATACCGCTGTGGGTTTCAGAATCAGAAATAAATGCCAGTTCACTTCCATCCGGAGACCATTCGGGGGAATGACTGGTATTCGTATCCTGCACCAGGGTGGTTTCTTCGCTTCCATCCGTGTTCATCATATAGACGTTAAAAGAACCATCGCGCTTTGAAAGAAATGCGATCTTCTTTCCATCCGGTGAGCAGACCGGAGACGCATCATAATATTCATTATTCAGCACCTGCACGATCTCCCGCGCGGTGATATCCACAGAGAAGATATCAAAATCACCATCGCGGTTCGACACAAATACAAGGCTTTTTCCATTGGGCATCCAAGCAGCCTGCGTATCCTGCGAATCATCTTCTGTCAGGCGATCCAGAGTTCCATCCTGCAAAGAGAGGACATTGATATCATTATCTCCATACGCATTGGATTGAAAGGCAATGGATTCTCCATCCGGTGACCAAACCGGTTCTGTTTTATCCGCGCCATCTGAATACAGCGTTTCTACTGCCAGAGTATTCAGATCAAGCAAAAAGAGATCATAAGCCCCATTGGGATTTGCCGAATAGGCGATCTGATTTCCATCCGGAGAAAATTCAGGGGCAATATCTTCAAAATCATTGTCCGTTAATTGTTGGATCGTTGCACTTTGCATATCGAACAAGAACAGCTCGTAATCTTCTTTTTCCGTTGTCTTGGCTGCAAAGACAAGCTGCCCTCGCAGATCGGCAGTTGGGGCTGGCAAGGGTGTTGCGGTGCTCTCCTGCAAACCGGTTGAAGTACAACCAACCAGGATACCCAATACCACCAGAGCGGCGATCCCCAATTTTTTTGTTCCAATCGACATTCTCATACTCCTTAAATAAGCTTACCGCCCTATTCTAAAGCATTTTTACAATTTTAATGAAAATCTTTATTCCTTATTTTCGATCCCTGACACAAAAAACAGCCTTACGGTATGATTAAAGAAATGAAATGAGGTAGATATGTCAATCACATTGTTGGATGGCACCCTGCAAGTGGGAGTTTTCTTTGAAAAGAAAGACAATGAATTTGAGGACAACGTTTGTATCTGCTTCAAGGAAGACTGCCCTGAAGACGAAAAAATCTTCTATGCCGGAGAAACGAACATCTATGTTACCGCTGATCAGGCGCGCCAGCTGGCTGAACAATTAACCCAAGCAGCAAATCAAAGCAACCACGGCTCACGCTGATGACCTGGTTTGACCCTTCCGCCATAACGTCGCTTGATTCGCTTGAGCCATCGGAATGGGATCTGCTTTGCGATGGCTGCGGTATCTGCTGCCTGTATAAGGTCAGTTCCTTATTAGAGCAGGAATCCGTTCTGACCAGGGTTGCCTGCCGCTATCTGAATACAGCATCCTGCAAGTGCAGTGTATATCCGCAGCGCCATGATCTGATGCCCACCTGCCTCGATCTGACCTGCGAAAATATCATCCTTTTGACCTGGCTGCCGGAAACCTGCGCATACCGCAGGATCGCGGAAGGCAAACCGCTTCCATGGTGGCATTATCTGCGCAGCGGAAAGCGCGATCTGGTTCATAAATTGGGAATATCAGTGCATGAAATCGCGATCAATGAAAAAGATATTGATCTGAACGATCTGCAGAAATACACCATCCGAGCATGGTAATTTTTAACAAAGGAAAGCAATGGAAAAGAATACTCAAAAAATCAACGGTTGGGACCAGGCATATCAAAAAGAGCCGCAGCAGTTTACCGAACCGGAGAAGATCTGCTCGTTAACCGATACCCTCTTTCCCAAATACGGGGTCAAGCGCATTCTCGACCTGGGATGTGGAAACGGGAGACACCTGGTGTACTATGGGAAAAAAGGATACCAGATCTTCGGCTCAGACCTTTCAGGCTGGGGACTGCTGGCTGCCCGGCAATGGACAAATAAGGAGAAAATTTCTACACCGTTAACTATGGCAGATATGCAGTACATCCCATTTGCGGATAACAGCTTCGATGCGATCATTTCTTTTCGTGTAATTCAGCACAATCTTTTCGCCGATATTCTGGCTACCTTCAAAGAGATCGAGCGCGTGCTTCGAAAGGACGGCTTGCTGGTGATGGACCTTCTGCGGCATGATCCCAATTCTGAGCGGCTGAAAGATTCAGATATACTGGAACCACACACCCACGCTCCAAGATCCGGCACCGAAAAAGGCATGCCGCACCATACATTTACCAAGACGGAGATTTTCCAGATTTTAAATTCATGGAACATCAAGTTTTTCGACGCATCGACCGAAAAAAGACACAGCATCATCATCGCGCAGCGATGAAAGTGGGGAGAATTATATGAGCACTTTCTGGCAGCTGATCAAAACCATGCAGGGCTGGCATTCCGACGGAAAAGATGCCGCCCTGGCTACGCTTATCCGTTCCTCCGGCTCCACCCCTCTACCGGTAGGTGAAATGATGGCAGTTTCTTCCAGCCTGGATATACAGGGGGCGGTAAGCCGCGGCTGTGTAGAAAGCGCTGTTCTGGAAAACGCACAGGATGTAATAAAGAAGGGAAAACCTTCGATATCTCACTTTGGTTTTAATGAAGAAAGTGCCTTCGAAGTTGGATTAACCTGCGGGGGTGAGATCGATGTGCTCATCACCCCATTTCTACGCACTCCGGAGTCGGAAGCATTTTTTGATACTGTGTTATCCGGCGCTTCCGGCGAGAAGGCTTTTTCACTTCTCCAACCAGTAGATGCGGCAGCGCTCGGAAAGAAAATGCTCTGGACCGAAGAAAAAGTGCTCTACAGCGATCTCCCGGAAGACTGCACCCCCTCTTTCCCTATTCCGTTTTATTCGGAAAATAAAGCTGCATTCCGCATCGAGGAAATTCCACTGGCGAACGGAAAAACGCTGCATGTTTTTATCAGCACATTCCAACCTGCCTCCAGATTGGTCATCGTGGGTGCCGGAGAGATTGCCATTACCTTAACAAAGATAGCAAAGATGCTGCATTTCCATGTGATCGTAATAGACCCGCGCTCCATGTTTGCCACACCGGTTCGCTTTCCCGAAGCGGATGTGATCCTCCCCAGGTGGCCGCAGGATTGCCTGCCCGCGCTGCAACTTCAAAGCAAAGACGCGCTGGCGGTCATCAGCCATGATGAAAAGATCGATCTGCCCGCATTACAGCTTGGATTAGAAAATCATGCTGGTTATATCGGATTACTGGGGTCTACGAAAACGCGCCAGAGCCGCTTCGATGCATTGGAAAAAGCGGGCTGGAGCAAAGCAGACCTGGCTCAGATCCATGCTCCCATTGGATTAAGCATCGGTTCAAAGAAAGCCGATGAGATCGCTCTCTCCATTATGGGTGAGATCATCCAGGAGAAAAACAGCAAGCGTTCAGCTTAAATAAATTCCAGTGGGATCCAATTCCTCGTGTAGAATACGCAGTTCTTCCGTCGTCGGTTCGGCGGTCTTTTCCAGCGTGGGAGCAATTTTAATCTCCCAGCCGGTATTCTGGCGCACTTCATCCAGCTCCACTCCCGGATGCAGGGCGGTCACCTGCAGTTCTCCATCTTCATCCGGCATCATGATCGCCAGATCGGTCACTACCGCCTGTGGACCCTTCCCACGCACACCGCTTTTTTCGCGCTCCGCCCTACCGGAGAGAAAACCAGCCGAAGTACAGAAATCCACTTTTTCAGGGAAGCGCCGCTTATTGTGCGGGGTCATGATATAGCAGCGGTTTGCCCAGGCAGCGATCTCCATCGAGCCGCCTGAACCCGGCAGGCGCACCTTTGGATGCTGATACTCACCGATCACGGTCGCATTGATATTACAGAAGCGGTCGATCTGCGCCCCGCCCAGAAAGCCCACGTCCACATTGCCGCGCTGCAGGTAGAAGCTGAAGATATCAAACATGCTGCATACCCCGCTCGCTCCGCTGACCAGGGTTGGATCACCAATAGAAAGCGGTAGACGAGCAGGCTGCGCACCGATCACCCCCGCTTCATATACCATGGTCAAATTGGGCGCGTGGGTGCGCCGCGCAAGATTGCACGCCAGATTGGGAATGCCCACACCCACAAAAACCAGATCCCCATCCTGCAGCAGGCGGGCAGCATTGACAACCATCAATTCATTCTTCGAAAACTTTTTTTCAGTCATCTCTGCATCGCTCCTGTTCAGAATTCACCATAGTTGATGGGGGTGCTGAATTTTTGTTTCACCGTCAAGCGCTTATGCGTTTCTTCACCGATTTTTTCCCAGTATTGAGCGTGATCTTCGACACCAAAGACAAATTCTTGCAACCAGCCTTGAACACCTTCTTTTGTCTTGCTGATCTCATCCCATTTCAGATAGAATTCATTATCGCGATCATAATATCCCTGGGTATAGGATGGATGCGCGCAGTAAGGCACCTGACAGACCGCATCGACGATCAGACTGGGAATAAGCGTGCGGTTGGGATCAGAGCGGATCACATCTTCATCCACAAGTTCTTCCGCGGTGAGGATCACTTTTTTTGCCGCAAAAGCGGCTTCTTTCTGCTCTCCCAGAATTCCCCAGATGTGCGCGTTTCCATTTGCATCTGCCCGCTGGACATGCACAATAGCTACATCGGGATGCAGCGGCGGCACTACCATCACCTCTTTCCCTGAGAAGGGATCCACCACCCGCTTGAAGTTGGGATTCACTTTTTCAAGGTCTGGAGCAGCGGTGAGATTCATAGGCATAAAAGGTAATCCCGATGCGCCCGCAGTAAGACGGCTGATCATGCTGAAATGGGAATACTCTTCCCACTCCAGGTCACCCGCTTCGATGGCAGCGCGCACCATGCGTAGAGAACCCACCCCCGGATTGCCGAGGTAAGAAAAGATCATCTTTTTGGCACAACCAGCCGCAACCATTTGATCGTAGATCAGGTCGGGAGTGGCACGCGCAAGAGTGAGGTTTTTCCGCCCCTGCCGAATGATCTCATGCCCTACGGCGAAGGGAATAAGATGGGTAAAACCGGCTGCATAAACCAGGTCACCATCTTTGACAAATTCACCAACCGCTTCTTTCAGACTGCATACTTTACTCATGGGTATATCCTGTAAAAAGAAGCGGTTCTCACTTCCTCAGTATCATGAGAACCGCTTCTTGGCTGTAATCAATCCTTATGCTTTCTTGATTAATGTCTGGATCTGCTCATGCATATATAGTGGTAAATAGTATAAACCACCCGCATTCTTTCCGCTCGATCCGGACCCTTTCC
>ENA-ORXD01000975-ORXD01000975.1-sediment-metagenome-genome-assembly--contig:-NODE-975-length-28299-cov-4.174828_pt1 | contig 28299 bp, 20 predicted proteins | sample MGYA00237862_ERZ511471 | MGnify/ENA metagenome assembly ERZ511471 | reverse complement strand
TACGACTTCTCGGTCACATCGGGCATCGTCTCGGCCACGGGGCGCAGCCTGCGCTCGCCAAGCGGCGCCGTCATCCCCGACGGCATCCAGACCGACGCCGCCATCAACCAGGGCAACTCCGGGGGGCCGCTCATCAACGCGAGCGGCCAGGTCATCGGCATCAACGAGCAGATCGCGACGCAGAGTGGTGGCAACGAAGGCCTCGGGTTCGCCGTCCCGATCAACACCGCGATCCGCGCGATGGACCAGCTCAAGGAGAATGGCGAGGTCACGTACGCCTGGCTGGGCATCGGCGGCCAGACCGTCACCGCCGAGGTCGCCGAGATGTTCGACCTCGGCGTCCGTGCCGGTGCCCTGATCGAGCAGGTCGTCCCCGGAGGCCCGGCCGACGAGGCCGGCCTGCGCGGCGGGGGCCGCACAGCCGACGTTCAGGGTCAGGACTACGTCATCGGCGGCGACATCATCACCTCGATCGATGGGACGGAGATCACAGGGTACGACGACCTCGTCGCCTACCTGGCCGAGAAGCGGCCCGGCGACACCGTCGCCGTCACCCTCGTGCGCGACGGCCAAACGCAGGAGGTCGAGGTCACACTCGGAGAGCGCCCGCCGGCGATGTGACGACGCCGCCGTGCGCGGGCGCAGTCGGGTCAGACTCGCGGCAGGCAGGCACTTAAGCCTGCCGGAGTCGTGTCGGTCGTGGCCGCCCGCGCCCTCTGAAGCTGCCCACGGCCCGACCACCACCAAAAGCGACAGGTCGCCCACCTTTTTTGACAAGCCGTCGCGAGCCCGGTATAAACAGTGGGCGGGCCGCCTGCGGCCCCCGCCGCTTCGTCTGCCGTGCCTGCCGTCCGCCCTTCGCCTCACAAGAGGGAGCCCGTGGTCACACAGCCGCTCGATCCGCGCATGACCGTGCTGCTGCCCATCGTCCAGGGCCTCGCCGAGATGTTCGGGCCCGACTGCGAGGTCGTCCTTCACGACCTATCCCGACTTCCGCACTCGATCGTCGCCATCGCGAACGGCCACGTGACCGGCCGCACGGTCGGGGACGTGCCGACCGACCTCATGCTGCGCACGCTGCGGACCGCCGACGACGACACCCACGACGTGCGGCTCTACGTGACCTCGAGCGACGGCAAGATCCTCAAGTCGCTGGCCGTGACGCTGCGCGACGAAGAGGGCCGCGCGTTCGCGATCCTCGGCCTCAACTACGATCTCTCGGACGTCGTGCAGACACAGCGCACGCTGGCCAACTTCGCCGCCGTCGGCCGTCTCGGGAGCGAGACGGTGCCCGAGCGCCAGGAGATCTTCGCCGGCGATATCCGCGACGTCGTCGCCGGTATGATCGCGAAGATCCTCAACGAGATCGGCAAGACCCCGGGTGTCATGAGTCGGGAGGAGAAGATGGAGGTCGTCAAGCGCCTCGAAGAGCGCGGGGCGTTCCTCGTCAAGCGCTCAGCCGAGCAGGTCGCCGAGGCGCTCGATCTCTCGCGCTACACGATCTTCAGCTACCTCAAGGAGATCCGGCGGCCCGACGCCGCCGGTGCCGCGACCCGGGGCGGCGAAGGGTGAGCGGCTGTGCCGAGACCGGGGCGACCCCGGGGAGCCGAGCAGGAGCGCTCGGCGGTGCGTCCGAGACCCGCGCCGACGCGGCCACCGCCGCCGCCCTCCACGACCTCGTCGTCGCGTCCCGGGCCACGGCCGTGGCCGTCATCGGACTCGTCAAGAACGCGGGCAAGACCACGGTCGTGAACGCGCTGCTGACCCAAGCCGAGCGCGCCTTCGGCCTCACCTCGCTCGGACTCGACGGCGAACGCACAGATCACCTCACCGGTCTCGCCAAGCCCAGCATCTCACCGCCTGCCGGCACCGTCGTCGCCACGACCGAGGGCTCGCTCGCGCGGTCCCGCTATCGACTGGAGGTGCTCGAGACGCTCCCCTTCCACACGCCGCTCGGTCGTGTCGTCGTGGGGCTGGCCTCGGGCGACGGCTGCGTCGAGGTCAGCGGGCCGACGACCCTCGCCGAGCTGCGTGCCACCATCGCGCGGGTCGCCGCGCACGGGGCCGGTCAGGTACTCGTCGACGGTGCCATCAACCGGCTGGGCAGCGCCTCACCGACAGTCACCGACGGCCTCGTGATGGCGACGGGTGGCATGGTCGGCGACACGCTCGACGAGGTCGTCGAGACGACGCGCGCCGCCCTCGACATGCTGAGCCTGCCGCAGGCCCCCGGTGGAGTACGGGCGCAACTCGAGCCTTACGTCGGTGCCGCCCGCGCCGTCACTGTCGGGGGCGATGGCGACGTCCTCCCGCTCGAGCTCCAGACCGTCATCGGCGAAGGCGTGGCCGTGGCCCGCGAGGTCGCGTACCGCCAGGCGGCCACGCTCTACATCGGCGGGGCGCTCACCGAGGAGTTCGTCGACGACTTCACACGCGTGCTGCCGCCTCGGCATCCGCTGTGCGTCGTCGTGCGCGACGCGACCGTCCTGGTGATGCCGCCGACCTCGGTCGCACGCTTCGAGCGGCGGGGCATCGCCCTCCGGGTGCTCCGTCCCCTCCGCGTCCTCGCCGTCACGGTGAACCCCTTCCGCGTACCGCAACCGTACCGGCCCAAGATCTTCTTCACGGCAGTCGCCGACGCTCTCGGCGGCCGCGTACCCGCGTTCGACGTTGTCAACGGCCTGAGCTCGCCGGCACAGCCCGGTGCGGCGATGACGGCAGGAGAGAAGGTGGTCCAATGACCGACGCGTTCCACCTGGACGAGGCGCTCGTCGCGCGGGCACGGACCGCCGCCGAGTCCATCGCCGACGATATCCAGCAGCACATCGACGCTCACACGACCGACTCCACCGAGCGGGCCACGCTGCGCCTCCTGGGCGTCGTCGGGGTCAACGAGATCGACGTGCCCCTCGTCAACGTCGTCGTCGAGCACGCGCACCCGCTCCTCGGCGGCGGCGTCACCGGCCCGTTCGTCGACCTCATGCTGCAGACCGGGAGGGGGGCTCAGGAGGTCGCCGAGGGCATCGCCGGCGGCGCACTCGCCCTGGCACCGGTCCCGGCCGAGCGGCGCACCGGCGTCGAGAAGCACGCGGCGGAGCTGGCCCAGGAGGGCGTGGCCGCGATCGACGCCGTACGCCGGAGACGCGAGGAGCTCGTGGCGACGAACGGTGAGCCCCTGCGTCCCTACGTCTACGTGATCGTCGCCACCGGCGACATCCACGAAGACGTGCTGCAGGCCAAGGCCGCCGCGCGCGCCGGGGCCGACGTCGTCGCCGTCATCCGCACGACGGCACAGAGCCTGCTCGACTACGTCCCGTACGGGCTCACCACCGAGGGGTTCGGCGGCACCTACGCGACGCAGGAGAACTTCCGCCTCATGCGCGAGGGCCTCGACGAGGTCGGCGCGGAGGTCGGGCGCTACATCCGCCTCTGCAACTACGCGAGCGGACTTTGCATGCCCGAGATCGCCTACATGGGCTCGATCGAGCGCCTCGACATGATGCTCAACGACTCCATGTACGGCATCATCTTCCGCAACATCAACATGCGGCGCACGTTCGTCGACCAGTACCTCGCACGCCTGCTGAACGCCCGTGCCGGCATCATCATCAACACCGGCGAGGACAACTACCTCACCACGGCCGACGCCTTCTCGAAGGGCTACACGGTCATCGCCTCCGACTTCATCAACGAGGCCTTCGCCCTGCGGGCCAACCTCGAGAAGTGGCAGATGGGCATCGGTCACGCCTTCGAGATCGACCCCGCGACTCCCGACCAGGTCGTCTACCAGATCGCCGACGCCCAGCTCGTGCGCCAGCTCTTCCCCGAGGCCTCGCCGAAGTACATGCCGCCGACCAAGTACATGCCCGGCGACATCTTCCAGGGCCACGTTATCGACGCCATGTTCAACTTCACCGGCATCTTCACCGGCCAGGACATCATGCTCTTGGGCATGCTGACCGAGGCCCTCCACACGCCGCTGCTCCAGGACCGCTACGCCTCCATCAGGAACGCGAAGTACATCTTCGAAGCCTGCCGCCACCTGCGCGACGAGGTCACCTTCAAACCCGGCGGCATCATGGAGACACGTGCCAACGAGGTCCTGGCGAAGGCGGTGGAGCAGCTCGAGGAGGTCGAGGAGATGGGCCTCTTCGAGGCCCTGAGTCGCGGCGAGTTCGCCGACGTCGTGCGCGACCCCGTCGGCGGCCGCGGAGCCGAGGGCGTCTTCAGGCGCGATGACGACTACTTCAACCCGTTCTTCGCGGCACTTCGCGAGGGCAGGATGAGCGGGCCGCCGACCGGACCGCCTCCGGGACACTCCGCTGCGGGCCGAGAGGGGGCGTCATGATCGTTCGGCCGTACGGTGACACCCGCGACGACGGCGTCATTCAATTCTCCTTCACGCTCCCCGTCGAGTACTCCGTGAAGGCCCCCGACATCGGCAAGCAGTATCTCGAGAAGCTCGGCTTCCACAGCGTCGCGATCGGCGAGTGCACAGCCATCGACCCGTCGTTCACTTTCTACGTCGCTTACGCGCGCACCGACGTCGGTATCGACCCCGACGAGGTCAGGGGCGACTACCTCGAGATCGAGGTCATGGACTACTACGCCATAAACGCCCTCATCGAGAAGCGGCTGGGCCGCAAGCTCGTGGTCGTCGGGGCGGCGATCGAGAGCGACGCCCACACGGTGGGTATCGACGCGATCATGAACATGAAGGGGTTCGCCGGGAACTACGGGCTCGAGCGCTACCCGCAGATGGACGCCCTCAACATGGGCTCCCAGATCCCTTGCGAGCAGCTGCTGCGCACGGCGCTCGAGCGGAAGGCCGACGCGATCCTGGTCTCGCAGATCGTGACCCAGAAGAACATCCACGTGCAGAACCTGACCAAGCTCATCGAGCTGCTCGAGGCCGAGGGCGTGCGCGAGCGCTTCGTGCTCGTCGTCGGCGGCCCGCGCATCAACAACGCCTTCGCCAAGGAGCTCGGCTACGACGCCGGATTCGGCCCGCGCAGCACACCGCTCGAGGTGGCCTCGTTCCTGGCCCAGGAGGTCGCAGACCGGGCGAACGAGACCTGACGCGGCGGAGTCCGGGAGCAGAGACCTGAGAGACGATCGACCCGCTGCCGTGCCACTCTGACCGGCGGCCGGCGGACGTGACACGAGGAGGAGAAGTGCCAGACAACGACATCGTCATTCTCTCAGCGGTGCGGACCGCCCAGGGCAGGTTCCAGGGTGGCCTCAGCGACACGCCGGCTCAGGAGCTCGGCGCGCTCGTCATGAAGGAGGCTCTCGACAGGGCCGGCGTGGCCGGCGACCAGCTCGACGAGGTCCTCTTCGGCAACGTGATCCAGGCCGGGCTGGGGCAGAACGTCGCCCGCCAGGCCGAGCTCAAGGCCGGCATCCCCGACGACGTGCCGGCCGCGACCATCAACCGCGTCTGCGTCTCGAGCGCGACCGCCATGGCCATGGCCGCGGCTGCGATCAAGGCGGGGGACGGCGAGCTCTACCTTGTCGGCGGCACCGAGAACATGACCCGCGCGCCGTGGCTGCTGCAGAACGGGCGCAAGGGCTACCGCATGGGTATGCCGTCGGCCGAGATCTTCGACGCGATGGTGCTCGACGGGCTCTGGTGCGCGATCGGCGGCACCCACATGGGCCTGACAGCCGAGACCTTGAGTGAGCGCTTCGGCATCAGCAAGGAGCTGCAGAACGACGTCGCCTACCAGAGCCAGCTGCGCGCGACCGCGGCCATCAAGGCGGGCAGGTTCAAGGACGAGATCGTGCCCGTGGTGATCCCGCAGCGCAAGGGCGATCCCAAGGTCGTCGACACCGACGAGTGCCCACGCGAGACCACACCTGAGGCCCTCGCCGGCCTCAAGCCAGTCTTCAAGAAGGATGGCGTCGTGACTGCCGGCAACGCCTCGGCGATCGCGGACGGGGCCAGCGCGATGGTGCTGACCTCGCGCAGGAAGGCCGGCGATCTGGGCCTCAAGCCGATCGCCCAGGTGCTCAGCTACGCGACGGCCGCTGTCGATCCCGCGATCATGGGCCACGGCGAGACGAAGGCCGCCCAGATGGCGCTCGAGAAGGCCGGGCTCACGAGCAAGGACGTCCAGCTCGCCGAGCTTAACGAGGCCTTCGCCTGCGTCGCTGCACTGGCCATCCGCGAGCTCGGCCTCGACCCCGACATCGTCAACGTGAACGGCGGTGCCGTGGCTCTCGGTCACCCCTTGGGCAACACCGGCACGCGGATGATCGTCACGCTCATCCACGAGCTCGAGAAGCGCGGGCAGGAGATCGGCCTCACCAGTGCCTGTGTCGGCGGCGGCCAGGGCGCGGGCTCGGTGATCAAGGTCGAGGGCTGAGTCGGACGCAACGAATGGTCGTCCGGTGCCCCCAGGCCCCGCCGCCGGGCCGGGCCTGGGGGCACCGGACGACCGCCTCAGGGGAGGGACATCACACATGAAAGAGGGCAACAGGTACGGGGCTCACCGGGTCATAGAGCCCGAGGGCGTGCTGCCGCAGCCGGCGTGGCGAGTCGACAACACGATGGAGATCTACGACAACGAGATCCTCATCGACGTCGACACGCTCAACATCGACGCGGCGAGCTTCACCCAGATCGAGGAGGCCGAGGGCGGCGACGTCGTGAAGATGGCCCGCCACAGCCTCGGCATCATCAAGGAGCGCGGCAAGCACCACAACCCGGACACGGGGTCGGGCGGCATGCTCCTGGGGACCGTTGCCGAGATCGGCCCCAAGCTGAAGGACCGGGACCTCGCGGTCGGCGACCGCATCGCGACCCTCGTGTCGCTCTCGCTCACCCCGCTCAGGGTCGACGAGATCGTCTCGACCAACAAGGACACCTGCCAAGTCGAGGTCAAGGGCCAGGCCATCCTCTTCGAGAGCGGCATCTACGCGAAGATCCCGGCCGACATGGACGAAGCCCTCGCGCTGGCCGTCCTCGACGTCGCCGGAGCCCCGGCACAGGCGGCGAAGCTCAGCAAGCCCGGCCAGACGGTGTTCATCGTCGGGGCCGGCGGCAAGAGCGGCCTGCTGTGCGCCTACGAGGCACGCAAGCGCGTCGGCATAACCGGTCAGATCATCGGCCTCGTGCACGGCGACGCGGGCAAGAAGCGGCTCGAGACCACCGGCCTCGCGGACGTGATCTTCCAGGGTTCGGCCACCGACCAGCTCTTCGTCTACAACGAGATCGCCCGTATCACGGACGGCAAGATGGCCGACCTCACGATCAACTGCGTCGACATCCCCAACACCGAGATGTCGTCGATCCTGGCCACCAGGGACGACGGCCTGGTGTACTTCTTCTCCATGGCGACGAGCTTCACGTCCGCCGCGCTCGGTGCGGAGGGCATCGGGGCCGACACGACGATGATCATCGGTAACGGCTACACCAAAGACCATGCGGCGATCGCCCTCAACACCGTGCGCGAGAGCCCGATGCTCATGGAGCTCTTCAAGGAGACCTACGCGACCGGGGCCGGTAATCCCGAGCCGGTCGGGCTGAAGGCCTCCGAGCTCTGAGCGAGGTCGGCTGAGGAGAACCCGCCGCGCGCTCGACTCTCGACCAGAAGGGCCCCCGGTCCGGGGGCCCTTCTGGTTTCTCCGCTCACACGAGAGCCGCTCACCGTTTCACGTGAAACATCGGTCCCGCCGCCCTGACCCCGCGGCACCGCGGCCGGGGCCTGACATGCGGAGTCCGACCGCCGTCACAGGCTCTCGGAGGCGCCTTCCATCCTGCCCCCGTGCCCCTGCCCGCAGACTCCGTCCTCGCCGGCTCCGAACATCCCGCGAGCCCGACCGCCCTGGCCGAGGCCAGCGCCTTCGGGCATCTCCAGGCCATGGGCTTCGAGCATGGCACGGAACTCCTCACGGTGCCGCTCGCGGAGCCCGCGCAACTCGTCTTGCGCCGCCTCCCCCCGCGGAGCCTCGCCATACTTCTCCCACCATTCGCGCATCTCGGCACGGTGCCGCTCCCGCAGTGCCTCCGCGTCGGCACGTGCCTCGGGATCCTCGATGGCACCGAGTGCGGGGCCCGCCCTGAAGGCGTCCTCGCCGCAGTACCGCCAAGCCTCCTCTCCGCAGTACCGCAACGCGTCCTCGCCGCGTCCGGGCGACGAGTCGTCTGCTGTGGCCCCTCCCAACGCCTGGATGCCGTGATCCACCAGCCCCGCTGGGCCTCCCACACCGCCCGCCGCGGCGACGGTGGCCACGACCCCGGCTGTGAGAAGCGCTGCCGTCAGCGCGAGCACGAACCATCGCCTCATCGTCGACCTCCCGTATACTCGTTCCCGCGCCGACGCTCGCGTCGTGCGGCATGGTCTCCACCACCGTCATGGTACGCTCCGACTTTGAAGGACTTTTGAAGCCCTTCTGCTGAGGCTGTGAACCGCGTCCGGCATAGCTGCCCGGGTCGGCCGTCCCGGCCCCGTACCGTGGAGGGCGCCGACTGGCCGGCTGGAGCACCATCCGGCCACCACGAAGGAGGACCCTTGACCGAAAACGACGTGCGGCGGGCGCTGGCGACCGTCATCGACCCCGAACTCGGCCGCGACATCGTCGACCTCGGCATGGTGCGCGACATCGTCGCCGACGACGACCGGATCGGGGCCACCATCGCCCTCACCACCGCCGGTTGCCCGCTGCGCAATCGCCTGCGCGCGGAGGCCGAGACCGCCCTGGCCGCGGTCGCCGGATCGCGGCGCGTCGAGGTGAGACTGGATGCGATGTCCTCCGAGGAGCGTGATGCACTGAAGGACCGGCTCGCTCGCGAGGGACGGCCAACGGCCACCCTCTTCGGGCCGGGCTCGACGACCCGCACTATCGCCGTGGCCAGCGGCAAGGGCGGAGTCGGCAAGTCGACGGTCACCGCCAACCTCGCCGTGGCCCTGGCTCAGCAGGGACAGGCCGTCGCCCTCATCGACGCCGACGTCTACGGCCCGACCATCCCGCTCATGTTCGGCCTCCCCATGATCCGGCCCCAAGGGCATGAGGGCAAGATCGTCCCGCCCGAGCAGTACGGGGTGAAGGTGATGTCCATGGGCTTCTTCCTGGAGGGCGACGATCCCGTCATCTGGCGCGGGCCGATGCTCGGAAAGGCGATCGAGCAGTTCCTCGGGGACGTGCTCTGGGGCAGCCCCGACATCCTGCTCATCGATCTGCCCCCCGGCACCGGTGACGTCGCGTTGACGGTGGCCCAGCTCATACCCGGGGCCGAGATGCTGATCGTCACCACGCCCCAGGAGGCAGCCGCACGCATCGCCATCAAGGCCGCACGGATGGCCCAGATGACGCGACATACGATCGCCGGGGTCGTCGAGAACATGGCCTACTTCATCTGTAGCGAGTGCGGGGCCCGGCACTACGTCTTCGGCCGTGGTGGGGCTCACGAGTTGGCCCGGAAGATGGGCACCCAGCTCCTCGGCCGCATCCCGCTCGACGAGGCCACGCGCCAGGGCGGCGATACCGGTCGTCCCGCGGCACTCGACGCTGCCACGCCCGTCGGAGCCGCCTTCCACGAGATGGCGATGGCGCTCGTCCCCGCACCGCAGCCCGCCGGCGAGGCCTGAGGCCCCTCGCGACTCGCCGCACGACCGCACCGCGGGGCGCAACGACGCGCTCGACCATGAGCGCCCCACCGACGCGGTCGCTCATCTCTGACGCAAGCTGATGAGACTTCTCCACTCGAGAACCTGACCATATCTCCGAAGGTGTCGCGAGGCCACGCCGCGAATACAGGTAGAATCGGCGAGCTTCGGCGACTGAGGGGTGAGCGCGTGAGGGTCGGCAAGGTCAACGGTGGCGACTGGTTACGCCTGGCAGAGGCCGCACGCCTCCTGGGTATCAGCCAGAGCACGCTGCGACGCTGGAGCGACACCGGGCAACTGACCTGCTACAGAAGCGCGGGCGGACACCGCCGCTACCGTCGTGCCGACATCGAGGCCGTGCTGGCGACCCAGGGTGAAGCGCCTTCCGATGCGCGGCCGGCACCGGTGCCGGCCGGTCCGGCGGGCGAAGGCACGGCGGCCCCGGATCGCTGCCTCCGCGCCGCCCGTGCCCTCTCCGGAGCCCTCGCGACGCTCGCGCGAGTCGCCGTCGACGGCATCAGCTGCGGAGCCGCCACGGTCGCCCTCGCGGACGGCGACGACCTCGAGGTCATGGCCGACCACGCTCGCCTTGGGGTGGCTTGCCACCTGCGCCGTGGGCAACGCTGCGCGCTCGACGACGCCCCGGCCACGGCACTCGCCATCCGCGAGCGCCGCCGGGTCGTCATCGCGGACCTCGCCGGGACCACGGTCCTCTCGGCACGCCAGGCCGGCCTCTACCGGGGTCTGGGTCACACCGCCCTCCTCGCCGCGCCGCTTGTCGTGCAGGGACGGACGGTCGGCGCCCTCGAACTCGTCGACACCGGCCCGCCGCGGGCGTTCACCAGCGCCGACGTCGCTTTCGCCGAGTTCGTCGCCCGCCAGGCCTCCCTGCTCCTGGCCGAGGAGTGCGGCACCTCCCCGGCGGAGCCGACGCTCCGCGTCACGCCGAGCGCATCAGGCGGCGGCCCTCCCCCCGAGGGTTCGCCGAGCCGGTCGCGAGGCTCGTCCGCACGCCAGCCGGGGCCGGCAGGGCTGTTCCCGCCCGGCGGTCCCCGGCCCGGCCTGGTCGACACGCTGCCGGCGGACCTGGTCGCCGACCTTCGGCGGCGCAACCAGGAACTGGCTCGCATCGTCGCGGCCGGTCTGCGCGATGTCGCCGGTCTCCGGCCCGACGAAGTGCTCCGCACCCTCCTCCGCCGTGTCTCGGAGCTGACCCACACCCCGGTCGTCGACATCTATGCCGTCGAGGGCCCCGTCATGAGGGCGCTGGCGAGCTTCGACGGCGGGCGCTTCGACGCAGACTGGGAGGGCGTGGTGCTCCCGCTCTCACGCTACCCCTGCAGCATTCGCGCAGTGGAGATGCAGGAGGCCACGATCGTGGCCGGGCTCGAGGACGCCGGTCTCAGCGACCAGGACCGCTACTCTCTCGAGAAGTGGGGCTATCAGGCCCAGCTCTCGTTGCCGCTCGTCGCCGAGGGCCGCGTCATCGGCCTGCTGGAACTGTCGGATTACGCGGCGCGCGACTTCACCCCCGAGCTCGAGGTGGTCGGCGGCCTCGGCGCGGCCGCCACGCAGGCCCTGCAGAACGTCACCCTGCTCGAGCAGGTGGAGCGCCGCAACCGGATTCTCCGGGAGTTGGTGGGGATAGGCTCGAGTGCCAGCGCCGAACACGACCCTTCGCGGGCCCTCGCCCGCGTCGCAGAGCGGGTCCTCGCCACACTGAACGCCGCCAGCTGTGACATCTACGGGCTCGACGAAGCCGGCTTCCGCTGTCTGGTCAGCCACGATCGCAGCGGCCCCGCCGAGACGCCGCGCGGCACTTTCCTCGACGTCGCGCGCTACCCCACGCTCGCCGCCGAGATCGCGGCTCAACGGACGTTCGTCCTGACCTCGCCCGACGATCCCCGGCTCGGCGCCGACGAGCGAAGCCTCTATCGCGAGCAAGGGTTCGCCAGCGAGATCGCGGTGCCCCTGGTCGCCAGCGGCCGGCTCTTCGGGCTCCTCGACGTGTACGACACGCGCGAGCGCGACTACGGCGAGTACCTCGGCTTTCTGGAGACGATCGCCGGCGGTCTCGCGGGCAGGATGGAGGTCCAGGCCCTCCTCGCGGGCCTGGAGGACCGCAGTCGGACACTGGCGGCGCTCCTGGAGCTCACCGCGGCGGCGGCGCAGACCCGGACGCCCCGCGAGCTCGCAGTCACCGTCGCGACCGGGCTCCGCGAGGCCGCCGCCATGGCCCGCTGCGACGTCTATACCCTGGATGGTGGACTGCTGCGCTGTCTCGCGAGCGTCGACGAGCGCGGGCTCGACGCCGACGTCCCCGACTTCGAGTTCGCCATCGACGACTTCCCCGCGACGGCGATGTCGGTGCGCACCGGCGAACCCCTCGCCATCGAACGACTCGATGCGGACCCCAGGCTCACCCCCGAAGAGCGGACGCACTACGCCGAAGGTGGATTCCGCAGCGAGCTCTGCCTGCCGCTGACGGTGGACGGCCGGGTGCTCGGCCTCATCGACCTGTTCGACCGCCGCTCGCGCGACCTCGGCCCGATGGTCGAGCTCGCGGGTCCCCTGGCTCGCTTCGTCGGCGGCCTGCACGACACGCTGGTCCGCCTCCAGCGCGCCGGTGACGCGACCCTGATCGCCGACGACGCGACCCCGCACGCCGGCGCCCCGACCGAGACCGAGACGCGCGACGACGCCCCGGAGGCCCACGACCGCGAGATGGAGCTGATGGACGAGATCGCCGGTGCGGCCGGGGCCGGTCGCGAGCTCCACGAGATCGCCGCCGCCGGCCTCGCGAGACTCAGGACGCTCCTCTCCTTCGAGAGCGCCGCCGTCGCGGTCCGCCGGGGAGACGGCGGCTTCGCCTGGGTGCACACCGTCGGCGCGGACGGTGACGCCAGCAAGCTCGGCGAGGGCCCGGACGCCCTGGGCGTACCGCCCGATGTCCTGCGCCGCGAGCGCGTGGTCGTGCTCGATCGACGAGTCGTCACCGCCGCGGCCCGGAGTCGCCGACACCCCGCCCCTGCGAGAACGGCCGTCGCCGCCCTCCTCACCGGCGGCGAGCTCATCGGCGCCCTCCGCGCAGAGAGCGCTTCGGCCTCCGCCTTCACGGCTGCCGACCGGCGTCTGCTGGCCCGCGTCGCCGCCCAGCTGGCGCTCGCGATCACCAGCGCCGACCTCTACGCGCGCGTCCGGCAGGTCCATCACTCCAACCTCAGGGCGCTCTCGGGCGCACTCAACGCGAAGGACTACTACACCTTGGGGCACGCGGCACGCGTCGCGGCCTACATGGTGCTGCTCGGCCGCGAGCTCGGGTGGGGTCGCGACGCCCTGCGCTACGTCGAACAGGCGGCGTATCTCCACGACATCGGCAAGATCGCCGTGTCGGACCGTGTGCTGCTCAAGGCCGGCGGGCTCAACCACCGCGAGTGGGACCTGATGCGCCAGCACCCGATCTTCTCCGCCCAGATCATCCAGCCGCTGTTCGACCACGAGCTGGTCGCCGGCGTGAGGCACCACCACGAACGCTGGGACGGCCAGGGCTACCCCGACGGTCTGGGCGGCGACGCGATCCCACTCCTCGCACGGGCGATGTGCGTCGTCGACTCCTACGACGCGATGAGCCTGCGGCGACCGTACCGGCAGGCCCGTGCCTACGAGGAGTGCCTGAGCGAGCTGCGACAGTGCGCCGGCACCCACTTCGACCCGCAGCTCGTGGGTGCCTTCCTCTGCGTGCTCGAGCGCCTGCGCACGACGAAGCGCACCGCCTCCGAGGTGGCTTGTCTCGCCGCCGCCCGGGTCGACCCGGCTGCGCACGCGCAGCTGGGCACACTCGAGGACGAGACGACACCGTCCTACGAAGCGATCGTCAGCGCCCTGCGGGAGGTGCGAGACGCCCATCCGCCGACGCGCTTCGTGACCACGCTCGCCCGGCGCGGGCGCCGGGCGGTGGTCGTCGTCGACGCGGAGAACGAAGACAGTCCCCAGCGCTCCCACATCGGCGACGAGGTGCCCTTCGACGACGACCTCGACGCGGTCTTCAGCGGACGCGCGCTCGACTCGAACACCCTCTACGTCGACCAGTTCGGCGTCTGGGTGAGCGCGGTCGAGGCCATCCGCGACGAGGGCGGGGCGACGGTCGCCGTCGCCGCCGTCGATCTGCCGATCGAGGGCGACGGCGAGATGGAGACTTTGCGCAGCGAGGTCGGCGAGGCCTTCGCGGCGATGCTCGAGCTGGGCTCCGGGCAATCCGTCCGCTCAGAGTTCGAGGCCGTCGTCGACTCGCTCACCGGGCTCTACACCCACCGCTACTTCCACGAGCGCCTCGGCGAGGAGCTCGACCGCTGCCGGCGACAGGGCACCTCGCTCGCCGTCCTGCTGCTCGACGTCGACGACTTCAGGACCTTCAACGAGCGTCACGGGCACAGCGCCGGCGACGGGGCCCTGCGCGCCGTGGCCCACGTCGTCGAGAGCTCCGTCAGGCGGATCGATGTGGCCGCGCGCTACGGCGGAGAGGAGTTCGCCGCCCTGCTCATCGACACCGACGAACCCGGGGCGGTCGAGGTGGCGGAACGCATCCGCAACGGCATCGCCGCAGTCTCGTTCGCGGGTGGCGGCGAGAACCTCTCGGTCAGCATCGGCGTGGCCACCTACCCCGGCGACGCCTCGTTCAAGGACGAGCTTCTCGACAAGGCCGACTGGGCCATGCACCTGGCCAAGCGCCAGGGCCGCGACGCCGCGGTCGCCTTCAGCACCGAGCACGGCCCGGGGCAGGCAGGCCGGGCGGCCGGCGTCGACCCGCTGTATGTCGCCGCGCTCTCCGATCTCGTCGCCGCCGGCGACGCCCACCGGCGACGCCGGCGCGCGGCCGTCGCCCAGATCGCCCTGACGGTGGCGCGCGAACTCGGTCTCGACGCGGCCGACGTGCGCGCCTGCATGTCTTCGGCGACGGATGACGGGGGCAGCGGCAGCGGCCCGAGCGGAGCTGGGCCAGGGGCGACGGCACGGCTGCTGGTCGCGGTCGCAGACGGCTTCGCGGCCATGGTCGCCGAGCCGCCCTACCGGCCCGGCGCCTCCGAGGCCGAGGCGCTCGCACGGCTGCTGCGCTGTCCCGCCCTGCAAGGCGACCGCCGGCTCGCCGAGGCCTTTGCGGACGTGGTCGGACGCCGCCGCGCGCCCTGACCGCCGGGGCGGTCAGGGCGCGCGGCCCGGCTCCTCAGTTGGTGAGATAGGAGCAGAGGTACTCACCGAGGGCGCGGTCGGTGCGCGCCAGCTCGAGCGTCGACAGCAGGCGGCAGAGGGACTGGTCGTCCGCCACGATCGTGGAACCGAGGCCCGGATACCGGGTGAGCATCTGGTCCACCACCATGTCCCTCTCCTGCCGCGTCATCGTAAGGCTCCTCGTCAAGGGCTTCGTCCTCTGCACTGATGGTGTCGGCCGGCAGCGGGGGACCGCTGCATGGGACGGACGTCTACGCGGCACGGCGCCGTGTCGCCGAGTCGGACGACGGCGCCGTGCCGCAGCGGTCAGAGGTAGGAGCGCAGCCGGCCACGCCGCCGGATGTCGACGCTCGCGCAGTGGAACCCGCCGCCGATCGTCTCGAAGTCCCAGAACGGGCACTCGATCGGCTCGAAGCCCCACGACCTCAGGGTCCTCGCGAAGCGTTTCTCGCCGGCGGAGACGATCACGCGGCGCTCGTCGAGCATGATGACGTTCATCATGATCCAGCGGCTGCAGTTGTACATCGGGTGCGTCGCGGGCATCTCGGGTTCGGGGCAGACCAGCACATCCCACCCCGCCTTGATGAAGACCTCCGGCACGGTAGCCACGCGCTCGGGGTGGATGAGGAGCTTGCCCGGCGCCAGGGGATACAGCGTCGCGTCGAGGTGCATGGGATGGGTGTCGTAGACCTCGACCTCGTGCACGGTGTATTCGCTCCCGAGATGGCGCCGCAACCACTCGATGCCGAAGCTGTTGCAGCAGCTCGAGCGCCCGATGAAGAGGTCGCGCCCGCACTTGATCGCGTCGGCGGCGTCGAACAGCGGCTCGAACTCCGTCGGCAGGAAGCGCTGGGGCTCGCCCTCGGTCATCGGCACGAACGCTTGATCATAGCTGGCCTCGGCGAGCTGCGGGCGGGGCGCCGAGATCCAGCGCGCTCCGCCCCTGAAGTACTCCTTGCAGAGCGCCTTGTAGGCGAGGTGTTCGAAGTACCGGCTGCGCCAGCCCATCGGCGCCTCGATGATGAGATCGCCGACGACGAGCAGCACGTCGCGGGGCATGAGCGCGTAGCACGAGCTGGGCTGGGACCAGTCGGGGGTCGAGAGCGGCCGGTCCCAGCGGAAGCGCTCCGGCCGCCGTACTGTCACGCCGGCCTGCCCGAGAACCTCGACGAACGCCTCCACGTCCTTCTCGGCCTTGAGCAGCATCTCTGTCGGCCAGCGCGTGCCGCCCCAGGTCTTGTAGAAGTCCCACAGCCGGCGGTCGTGGACTACGGCGGGCATGATGGTGTCCCACCCCGGGATCATGGCGTCGGCGACGATGCCGACGACGATCTCCTCCAAGGGGTCCCACTCGTTGAAGGCGTTGACGACGGGGGTCTCTCGCTGCTCCACAGGTCCTCCACAGGTCGCGTGCGGCCGCGGCGCACGGCGCCGCCGCGGCCGGTCTTCTTCTCTCGTCAGGCCACGCTGGCCCCGGCCCCCTGGCCCTCCGGGAACTGCAGGGCGAGACCCGCTATGACCTCGAGTGCGGCCCGCGCGGCGCCACTCGCCGTCGCCGGCGCACCGTCGCCCGGGACGCCACTCACGTCGGCGGCGCCGAGCGGCGCCCGCGCGGCCACACGGAGAGCGCGCAGCAGTTCGCGCAGCGAGAGACCACCCGGATCGGAGGGAGCCGCGTCCGGGAGATCGAGCACGTTCACGTCGATCGAGAGGTAGACCGCCTCGGTGCCCCGGGTCGCCGCCTCGAGCGCCTCCTGCGCGACGACCTCGACACCCGCCTCGTCGACGTCGGCCACCGTGTACCAACGGTGTCCGAGGGCGGCGGCGGCGGCGGCCTCGGCCGCCGTCGCTGCCGCTCTCACGCCGATCTGCACGAACACCTCGGGCTCGACGACGCCGAGCTCGAAGGCCCGACGCCAGCGGCCGGCCTCGGTATCCCCCTCGGGCCCGCAGAGGCCCAGCCCGGCCGTGAACGCGATGATGCCGAGCTTGCCGGTGAGACGGCCGCAGAGCACCTCGAGCGCGGGAGTCGCCACGCCGGCGTCACCGCCCAGGACGAGCGGCACGGCACCGGCGGCGACCACCTCGATGAGCCTCTGGTGGGCGGCCGCGGTCATCGCCCCGTGGTGGCCCCCGCCGATGTCCACGTCGCCGTAGTCCACGACACGGAGACGCGCGCTGGGGACGAGCTCGCGGTCGATCTCGGGGAGCGTGCCGCCGTGGAGAGCCGCCGCGTACGCCGCCGCGGCACGTCTGATCGCCGCCGGGCCGCCGGCGGGACCGCGCGCGGCGGCGGCCGACACGGGCTGCCACGGGATGCCGAGCACGGCGGCCGAGGCGCCGTTCAGCTCCTCGGGACGTCGCGCCGCGGGGACGCCGGCGAAGGTGGGCACATCGGGCCGCAGCCAGACCTGCGGCGGCGCGGCGACCGCGTCGTCTCCCCGCCCCCAGACCTGTCGCACGCGCCGGCTGTCCACCGCCCACCTCCTCGGACCCGCCGGCCGCCCGGCCGCCGGGTGGCGCCAGTCTACGGTATGGGCGCGGCGCGAACGAGCGATCGCGGGTCGCGTGTCCGCCGCGCAGGCGCCACCTCGACGAGGGCGGTCGCGGGTCGCGGGGGCCACCGGCCGCGTCATGTCGCACCCGAGCCGCCCGCGTCGTGTCGCGCCGGGGCCCGCCGCGTCGCTCCGCCGCCGCAGCGCCGTCGCCGTTCGGCTTGCCGCTCCACAGGGAATCCCGTATAACTGACTCCCTCACGCGCGATGGCCGCAGCGCCGTCGCTCGAGGGAGGATGCCACTCGTGGGGCATTAGCTCAGTTGGGAGAGCGCCTGGATCGCACCCAGGAGGTCAGCGGTTCGAATCCGCTATGCTCCACCACCACCCCCGAGGGCTTCGAGTCCGTCCCCTGCCCGCTCTGCGGCTCCCGGCCGCGCAGCGTCGTGATCCGGGCGGCCGACCGCCTCGCGCCGACGCCGGCCGCCGTCGCACGCGGAGCGGCGTCCGACCGTCTCTACACGATCGTGCGCTGTGTGCACTGCGGTCTCGCCTTCACCGACCCGCGGCCCGCGGCGGCGGCCATGGACGCCTACTACCCCGACGCCTACCACGGCGTCGGCGCCGAGTCTGCGGGCGCCGCGCTCGAGGCGTGGTATCGACGGCGGCAGCACCGCGAGGCGGTACGCTGGCTGCGCCGACGCCGGCCGCGACGCGGGCTGCTCCTCGACGTCGGCTGCGGCGGCGGCGACCTGCTGTGCGCCCTGCGCGACGACGGCTGGGGCGTCCGGGGCATCGAGCCGGGGCCGGCGGGCGTCGCCGCAGCCTGCCGGCGGGGGCTGGCCGTCGAACCCGGCCGCTTCGACGTCACGCCCGCGGATGACGGCTCAGGGGACGGTCGCGAGCGCTACGACGTCATCGTCTTCTCGGGGGTCCTCGAGCACCTGCACGACCCGCTCGCCGCCCTGCGCCGGGCGCGCGGCCTCCTCGCTCCGGGAGGCCTCGTCGCCGTCCTGCACGTGCCGCTCTTCGACTCGCCGGAGGCGCGCGCCTTCGGCTCCCGCTGGCTCGCCCTGGACCTCCCGCGGCACCTCACGCACTTCGAGCGCGCCACGGTGCCGCGCCTCGCCGCGGCCGCCGGGCTCGCGATCGAGTCGACCGAGGAGTACTCGCGCCGGCACAGTGCCGCCACCCTCGTGTCGTCACTGGTGCCGTCGCTGCAGAAACACCGCTTCTACCTCGACGAGGGCCGGCGGCCGGCGGCCGCCCAGGCGGCCCGCAAGGCGGCGTGGCTCGCCGCGGTGACGGCGGCACGCGTGCCGGCACGCCTCAGCGCCGCCGCCGGGTGCGGCGACCACCGCTCGTACTTCCTGGCGATGCGCGCCGGCTGAGGCGGGACGCTACTCCTCGTCGACGCCGATGTCGGTGAGCTGGACCATCGGCGCCTCGGGGTCGAAGCGCACCTCGAGCGACCCGCACTGCGGGCAGACCGGGTGCGGGGCGTCGGTCGTGAACTCGTCGCTGCAGCGCAGGCAGGTCGCCGCCACGGGCTGGTGGTCGAAGTGGAGGGTCGCGCCGGCGAAGACCGGGTCGTCCTGGGTGAGCATCTCGAAGTACATCTCGATCGAGTCCTGGGTGAAGTCCGCGGCCGGCGTCATGACCAGGAAGAGGTCGGTGACCTTCTCCGCGCCGGCCCCGGCGGCGGCTTCGCGCGCCCTGTCGATGATCCCTTGTGTGATGCCGAGCTCGTGCACCGTCGCCCCTTCGTCCGTGATCGTCTCGGGCGCCCCGGCGTCCGCGCCGTGACGACCCGCGGTCAGTTGTACTCCAGGCGCGCTGCTGAAGGCCAGCGCCGGGGCGGGCGGCCCGCCGGACGGCAAGCGTGACGGGCCGTGCCGCGCTGCCATCGCCTCAGAGCTACGAATCCCGTATCTGCACGTGATGTCTCACACGACTACCGCTTCATCCCGCCTTCTGCGCTACGATTGTCGTGTCTCACGCTTGTCACCGCCCCCGCTTTCTGGTAGAACTCAGCTGTCGAGCATACTGCCCGTCCGCAGCCGGGCGGGCACCTTACCGCGAGCCGCAACCCGCGCCGCGCGGGCCAGCCAGAGGAGGGATCCGTCCATGAAGGTACTCATCGTCGGCGCCGGCATGCAGGGCCAGGTGCTCACCTGGAACCTCGGCCGCAACGAGGCCGTCACCGAGATCCTGGTGGCCGACTACGACGAGGCGCGCGCCGGCTTCGTCGCCGGCCAGGTGGGCAACGGCAAGGCACGGGCGGCGTTCATCGACGCCTCCGACAGCGACGCGGTGGCCAAGGCGGCCGACGGCGCCGTGCTCGTCGTCAACGCGGTGATCCCCGAGTTCAACATCGCCATCATGCGCGCCTGCCTCAAGGCCGGCGCCGACTACCTCGACATGGCTTCCGGCCAGACCCGCGCGCTGACCATCGACGAGGCCTTCCTCGAGCAGCTCAAGCTCGACGACGACTTCAAGAAGGCGGGGCTCACCGCCCTCCTCAGCACGGGCATGGACCCGGGCGTCACCAATACGTTCGCCGGCAACGGCTACGAAGACCTCGACAAGTGCTTCGAGATCCGCATCAAGGACTACAGTGTCTTCGAGTCCCCCGTGCCGCTCCAGGTCTGGTCGCAGGAGACGTACTACACCGACTGCGCGCAGCCGCCGCTGCTCTACGAGGGCGGCGAGTTCAAGCGCGTCGAGCCCTTCGGGCGCCGCGAGCACTACATGTTCCCCGAGCCCTGGGGCCTCGGGCCGGTCATCTGTCACGACCACGAAGAGGTCTCCACCCTGCCGCGCCTCCTGCCCAAGAAGTTCGGCGACAAGGGCCTGCGCTACGTCGACTTCAAGATGGGCATGCCCGAGGAGGGCATCGACGCCGACAAGGCGTTCGTCGAGACCGGCATGGCGAGCAAAGAGCCGGTCACGCTCAAGGACGGCCGCGAGGTGCGCCCGATCGACGTCTTCGTCGCCACGCTGCCGGCCAACCCTCCGGCCGACGAGCTCGCCGAGCTCGCCCTCAGCGGCGCGATCACCGACATCGGCGTGGTCACCGTCGACTGTATCGGCGAGAAGGGCGGCAAGCCGGCGAGCGTCGGCTACGTCATCGTGCCGCCCGACATCAAGTGGGTCAACGAGCGCATCCCCGGCGGCACCATGGTCTCGTACGGCACCTCGACGCCGGCGTCGATCTACGCCGAGTTCATCGTCGAAGGCAGGATCACCGAGAGCGGCGTCGTCGCCCCCGAGATCCTGCCGCGTGAGGTCCGCGACGCCTTCATCGTGGAGTGCGGCCGGCGCAACATGCCGATCACACGCAAGGACCGCGTGCAGGTGAACTGAGGCGGCGCGAGACTGCGCCAGGGTGGCCGCGCGGCGGCCGCGCGGCCATCGAGGCGAAGGGCGGGGCGCTCACGAGCGCCACGCCCTTCGCGCTTCCGGCTCGCGGTCGGAACGCGCCGGCGTGCGGCGTCCCGGCGCTCCTGACCCGACGGCGGTCGTCTACGATTGCCGTCGGACGGCGCCAGCGCCCCCGTGACCGCGGTCAGGCGGCGCCGCAGAAGCGCACCGCGGCCACGACGAGCGCCTCGGCGGCGGTGTGCAGCTGGTCGAGCGGTACGTACTCGTCGGCCATGTGGGCGACGCGCACGTCGCCGGGCCCGAACAGTACGGTCGGGACCCCGCCGAGGTTCACCAGCAGCCGCAGGTCGCTCCCGTACGTGACGCCTTCGATCGGGGGCACGGCGCCGGTCACGTCGCGCACCGCGCCGCGTACAGCCCCGACGACGGGTTCGGCCGGGTCGGTCGCCGCCGGGTCGAAGCGGCCGCCCCACCACTCGACCCGCGGGGGGTGATCGCGCAGCCAGGGGTCGGCCTCGGCGGCGCGGGCGACGGCATCTTCGAGCGCCCGCCGGGCCGCCGCCGGGCCCTCGCCCACGGCGACGCCGCAGCGCCCCTCACAGACCAGAAGGCCTGGGACGCTCGAGGCCCACTCCCCCGCCCTCAGTGTGCCGATCTCGATCGGCCAGGGCAGCCGGTAGCGAGCGTACAGCTCCCCGCCGCCCCCCGCGTTGCGCTCGGCCTCGAGGCCTCGCAGCGCCTTGAAGAGCGGCCAGAACTTCTCGATCGCGTTGACGCCCTCGTCGCGCACGCTGCCGTGGGCAGCCTTGCCCTCGACCGTGAGACGGAACATGTACGACCCCGCCTGCGCAGTCACGACCCGCAGGTCCGTCGGCTCGGTGACGACGGCGCCATCGGCACGGTAGCCGCGCTCGAGCAGGGCCAGCGTGCCGAGCCCGCCGTCCTCCTCGCCGGCGACGCTGGCCACGAGCAGCCGCCCACGCAGGTGCACGCCCGCGTCGCCGAGCGCCCTGGCGGCGGCCAGCGCGCAGCACAGCCCGCCCTTCATGTCGACGGCGCCGCGGCCGTAGACCCTGCCGTCGCGGACCGTGCCCTGCCACGGCGGCACCGTCCAGGCGGGCTCGTCGCCGACCGGAACAACGTCGATGTGCCCGTTCAGCAGGAGGTCGCGGCCGCCGCCCGAGCCCTCGAGCCGGCCGACGACGCCGAGGGCCTCGTCGCGATCGACCTCGGCCGAGTAGTCCGGGTGCCGGCGCAGCTCGCCGAGGTCGATCGGCCACACGTCGGGCTCGAGGCCGGCCTCGGCCATCCACGCGGCGACGGCCTCCTGGGCCGAGGTCTCGCGCCCGTCGTGACTCGGGAGGGCGATGAGCTTCAGAAGAAGTCCGGTGAGCGCCTCGCGGTCGAGCATCTCGACCGCCCGGCGCTCGAGCGGCGACAGGCCGTCGCCCGCAGACTCAGGTCGCAGCGCCGCCGGCACTCCGCACGCTCACTCCGGATCGCGAAGGACGGGCCGCGTCAGGCAGGTCGGCCCGCCCTCGGCCTTGAACGACAGGGGCGCGCCGGGGATGGTCGCGACCTCGCAGCCCTCGCGCTCGAGCATCTCCTGCGTGACCGGGTTGCCCTCGAGCAGGATGCAGCGGCGCGGAGCCACGGCGAGCACGTTCGTGCCTTGGGTGCGCACGAACTCCTCCTCGGGCACCTCGAGGAGCCGCACACCGCGGCGCTCGAGCTCGCGCCACAGGGCGGTCGGCATGAGCGGCGGGTAGGCGACGGCGAGGCCGACGTCGACCGGGCTGATGACCGAGAGGAGGTGGAGACAGGCCTCGGGCCCGGTGAAGTACGGCAGATCGTAGGCGGCGACGGTCACGCCGAGGGGTTCGAGGGCTGCCCGCAGCTGACACACGCCCTCGCCGTTGGTGCGGAACCCCATGCCGACGGCCAGCGTGTCGTGGTCCAGCCACAGCGTGTCGCCACCCTCCACGCGCCCCTCCCCGGTGATGCGGGCGGCGACCGGGACGCCCTCGCCCTCGAGGAACGACGCCAGGGCGTCCTCTTCGCCGCGGCGCAGGGCCTTGCCCATGCTGAGCACCACGGTGCCGGCGTCGGTCACGAGCGCGGGGTCGAAGACGAAGACGCTGTCGCTGTGCGCGGGCAAGGGGGTTTCGTGCACGAGGACCTCGACGCCCCAGTCACGCAATCGAGTGACGAGCTCACCGTGCGCCGCACGGGCCGCCGGCACATCGATCGGTCCGGTGTAGTGCCAGCGGCCGGGGTCGGCCGCCGCCATCGCCTCGTCGGGCGGCCGCACCACCACCCGCCGCAGGGTGCCGACCATGCCCTGGGCGCCGTACCGCGTAGCGGCCACCGTGTCTCCCGGCGTCACTCGCCGGCGTCGCGGCGGCGCCACGGCGCCCACGTCGCGGGGCGCGAGGCGTCGACGTACTGGTGCACCGGGAGCCGGTCAGCGGGCAGACGCGCCCGCAGAAGGCCGTCGTCCGCGTTCACGTCGACGGCGTCGGCCTGCACGGAGGCGAAGAGGCTGACCAGCCCAACGGCGTCGGCGTCCCCCCCCAGCTCGTCGACCGTGAGCGTGTGGTTGTCGAGCAGACGCTGCCACGTGCGGCCGACGCGGTCCCAGGTGAACGAGTACCTCACGCCGCGCACGAGGACGTCGATGGTCGCGTCGTCGACGGCCACGATCCTGCCGTTGCCGCCCCAGAGGACGAGCGGGAACTCCTCCCCGACCGTCTGCGCGGCCCGGTACCTCATCGTCTCGATCGAGATCATGTGCGCTCCTTGTGGTCGCGGCCTAGTCTACCGTCGCCACGGGGCCGATGAGAAGCCCGGACGGCGCCGTCAGCCGGGCCGCGCCACGATGCCCAGACGCTCGTGCACCTTGGCCAGCGTGCGGGCGGCGATGGCCTCGGCTCGCTCGGCCCCGGTCTTGAGCACGCCGAGCGTGAAGGCCGGATCGGCCTCGAGCTCGCGCATGCGCGCCTGGAACGGCGCCAGCGCCTCGACCACGACCTCGCCGAGATCGTTCTTGAAGTCGGCGTAGCCCCTGCCGGCGTAGCGCGCGACGATCGCCTCGATCGTCTCGCCGCTCAGCGCGGAGTAGATCGTCAGCAGGTTGGTCAGCGCCGGCTTGTCGTCGCCGGCGCGCACCTCGGTGCCCGAGTCGGTGACCGCCCGGCGGATCTTGCGCCGGATGGCGTCGGGCGGGTCCATGAGGGCGATGTAATTGTACTCGGAGCCGGCGCTCTTGCTCATCTTCTTCGTGGGGTCGTCGAGGCCCATGATGCGGGCGGCGTCGGCGGGGATGACCGGCTCGGGCACGACGAACGTCTTGCCGAAGGCGTTGTTGAAGCGCTCCGCAAGGTCGCGGGTGAGCTCGACGTGCTGCTTCTGGTCCTCGCCGACCGGCACGGCGTCGGCCCGGTACAGCAGGATGTCCGCGGCCATCAGGACGGGGTAGTCGAAGAGACCGACGCCGATGCTCTCGCTCTCGCCGCCGCCCGTCTTGTCCTTGAACTGCGTCATGCGCCGCAGCTCGCCCATGTACGCGACGGTGTTGAGGATCCATGCCAGCTCGCTGTGCTGTGGCACGTGCGACTGCACGATCACGATCGACCGCTCGTGGTCGACGCCGCAGGCGAGGAACATGTTGGCGACGTCGATGGTGTTGCGGCGGAGCTCGGTGCGCTGCTGGCGGACCGTGATGGCGTGGAGGTCGACGACACAGTAGACACAGTCGTGGGTCTCCTGCATGGCGACGTAGCCGCGCAGGGCGCCGAGAAGGTTGCCGAGGTGCAGGGCGCCCGTCGGCTGGGCGCCGGAGAAGACGCGTGGCCGGCGGGCCGGCTTGGGACTGTCGGTGACGTCGCTCACGGCGCAAGAGTCTAGCGGAGCCCGGGGAGGGCGGCCAGCGGAGGGCGGCCGGCGGGGGGCGGCCGGCGGGGGGCGGCCGGCGGGGGCGGCCGGCGGGGGGGCGTGTCGCCGCACGAGACGCTTGGGGGGGCGCCGCCGGCTACGACGGTCTCGCGCCGGCTGTTGCGGCTCGGGGGGCCGGATGCTAGGCTGCCCGCGAAGCGAGGACGACCGGTTGAAGACCGTGCGAGAGCCCGCGGGCTGGTGCCTGGCGGGCGCCGAAGGGGCAAGGCAGGCGCCGGATGCGCGGCCGAAACTCTCAGGCAACCGGAGCACGGCCCGACGGGTCCCTGGAGCCGGCGCCGTCCTACCGGCGGCGCCAGAGGACAGGGCGATGGACACACATCGTCCTGTCCTCTGCGTTTAAGCCGGAGGTGCTCGATATGGAGACCAGCGGGACACTGCCGTTCGCCGAGCGCGTCGCGCGGCTCGGCACCGAGACCGCCTTCGCCGTCGGCGCCGAGTGCGCCGCCTGGGCGGCGAAGGGTAACAAGGTCTACCCCTTCCACCTCGGCGACATCGACCTCGCCACGCCGCGCAACGTCGTCGAGGCGGCCGACCGCGCCATCGCCGCCGGCAAGACGGGCTACTGCCCGAACGGCGGCATACCCGAGCTGCGCCAGGCGCTCGCCGACGAGATCTCGGCGACCCACGGCGTGGCGTATGGCCCCGAGAACGTCGCCGTGCAACCCGGCGGCAAGCCCGTCATCAGCAAGTTCCTGCTCGCCCTGATGGACCCCGGCGACGAGGTCCTGTACCCGAACCCGGGGTTCCCCATCTACGAGTCGCAGATCCAGTTCCTCGGCGGCGTCGCCAAGCCGTACGGGTTCGTGCCCGGCGCGAAGAACTTCCTCCTCGACTTCGAAGCCATCGAGGCCGCGATCACGCCGCGCACCAAGCTGCTGATCTTCAACGACCTCCACAACCCGACGGGCGCCGAGAGCCCCGACGCCGAGAGGGAGGCGCTCGCGGCGCTGGCCCGCAAGCACGACCTCTTCGTGCTCAGTGACGAGGCCTACTGGGACATCCGCTACTCGGGTGCGAGCAAGTCCATCGCCTCGCTGCCCGGGATGCAGGAGCGCACCGTCATCCTCTACACGTTCAGCAAGAAGTTCGCGATGACGGGCTGGCGGCTGGGCGGAGCCATCGGACCGCGCGACCTCATCTCGGTGATCGCCACCATGAACGTCAACCAGGAGTCCTGCACCAGCCACTTCATCCAGTGGGCCGGGGTCGAGGCGCTCACCGGGGATCAGACCGGGGCCGCCGAGATCCTCGCCACCCTCAGGGAACGCCGCGACGTCGCGGTGCGTCTGCTCAACGACATCGACGGCGTGACCTGCTACTCGCCGGAGGCCACCTTCTACCTCTACCCCGACGTCACGGCGATCATGGAGCGCAAGGGCTTCGCGACCTACGACGACTTGCGCCGCGCCGCCCTCGAGGCGACCGGCGTGTCGTTCTGCACCCGCCTGCACTTCGGCCGCGAGCTGCCCGGCGAGACACGGCGGTACGCGCGCTTCGCCTACTCGGGGATCGGCGCGGACCGTATCGAGGAGGGCCTCGGCGGGCTGAAGGCGTGGGCCGAGGCGTGAGCGGGAAACGGATACGACGCTCCGCAGTGAGGGCAGTGCGGCCCGCGGCGGGAGCAGTGCCGGTCGCGGCGGTGACGGCGACCGCCCGCGCGGCGAGCGCCAGCGTGAGGGGAGACAGCCGATGAGTGCGCTCCTGCGGACGCCACTGTACGAGCGGCACGTGGCCCTCGCCGCGAAGATGGTCGAGTTCGGCGGCTGGGAGATGCCGGTGCAGTACGGGGCCGGCATCATCAGCGAGCACCTCGCGACCCGCAACCGCGCCGGCCTCTTCGACGTCTCGCACATGGGGCGCTTCGTGGTCGGCGGCGCCGATGCCGTGCCCTTCCTCCAGCACGTGCTGACGAACAACGCCGCCGCTCTCGACGTCGGCCAGGCGCAGTACACGATGGTGCCGACGGCGACCGGCGGCGCCGTCGACGACGCCTACCTCTACCGCTTCGTCGACGACGAGTACCTGCTGGTCGTGAACGCCGCCAACCGCGAGAAGGACTGGGCGCACTTCGCGCAGTACACGGGCCGGTTCCCGGCTCTGCGCCTCGAGGACCGCACCCTCGAGCTCGCGATGGTCGCCCTGCAGGGAAAGGCGTCGCGCGACATCTTGGGGGACCTCCTCGCGGAGGGCGCCCTGCCGGAGCCGCGGCGCAACGAGCTCTCCGTGGTGCGGCTCTCGACCGGGGCCGGGGTCGAGCCGGTCGCGGCGATGCTCGGCCGCACCGGCTACACCGGTGAACCCGTCTGCTTCGAGCTCTTCGTCGCCTCCGCGGCGGCGCCGCCCCTCTGGGACGCGCTGGTCGCGGCGGGCGCCGAGCCCGTCGGACTCGGCGCCCGCGACACCCTGCGGCTCGAGGCCGGGCTGCCCCTCTACGGCCACGAACTCGGCCTCGACCCCGAGGGCCGCGAGATCCCGGTCATGAGCTGTCCTCTCGGCGCCTTTGCGGTGAGCTTCTCGCCGCTCAAGGGCGACTACGTCGGTCGCGAGGCGCTGGCGCGGCAGCAAGCCGCCTACGTCCGCATCCTGCGTCGTGACTGGACGCTCCTCGAGGACCTGCCGCGCAGGACGCAGCCGGTCGCGATCACAGGCCGCGGCATCGCCCGCGAGGGCGCGCCGGTCTACCGCGGCGGTGAGCACGTCGGCTGGGTGACCAGCGGCACGGCGGTGCCCTACTGGGGTGTCGAGGGCGAGGGTCTCTGCTCCACGCAGACCGACGAGCACGAGCTGCGCTCCATCGCCCTTGTGTATATCGACAGCCGCGTGCTCGAGGACGACCAGGTCGAAGTGGACGTCCGCGGCAAGCGCGTCCCCGGCCTCGTCGTCCCGTACCACATGCGCAGCGATGCCCCGCCCTGCGCGCGGGCCATCGTCTGGGACCACACACCGCAACTCGAGGAGCTCGAGGGCGGCGAGACCGGCGAGCGCGCCCTGCGCCTGCTCGCCAAGGCGATCGACAACCATGTCTGGCGCCAGCGGCAGTGCCTCGACCTCATCCCCTCGGAGATGACGGCCTCGCCGATGGCGCGCCTCCTGTCCATCACCGACCCGGCCTTCCGTTACGCGGAGCACAAGAGGACCGAGGCCTTCTACGACCTCGAGGTCTTCTACTACCAGGGCACGTCGTTCATCCACGAGGTCGAGCGCCTGCTCGTACAGGAGCTGCGCGCCTACCTGGGCTGCGCCGAGGTCGAGACTCGCGTCGTCAGCGGCCAGATGGCCAACACGGCAGTCTTCAGCGCGCTGGTCGACTACCTCAACCGCGGCGACCGCAAGGCCGAGCCGCGGCGCATCGCCAAGGTCGTCAACAACCACATCGGCAAGGGCGGGCACCTGAGCGCCCAGCCCATGGGGGCGTTGCGCGACTACGTCGCCCGCGACCCGCGCCGGGAGCAGCCGGCGGTCGCCGACATCCCCGTCCTGCCCGAGAACCCCTACAAGGCCGACGTGCCGGCGCTCCTCGAGCTCATCGAGCAGGAGCATCCCGAGCTGATCATCCTCGGCAAGAGCATGGTCCTGCACCCGGAGCCGGTCGCCGAGGTGCGACGCTTCCTCGACGAGCGCGGCGTG
>ENA-ORXD01000970-ORXD01000970.1-sediment-metagenome-genome-assembly--contig:-NODE-970-length-28503-cov-8.627735_pt1 | contig 28503 bp, 21 predicted proteins | sample MGYA00237862_ERZ511471 | MGnify/ENA metagenome assembly ERZ511471 | reverse complement strand
CCCCCGCCGCAAACTTTACTGCAAACTTTACCGCAAACACCACCTCCGGCCCCGCCCCGCTCACCGTGCAGTTCACCGACAGCGGCACGATCGAAAACGCCGCCGCCTGGCGGTGGGACTTCGGCAACGGCTTTCTCTCGAAGGTGCGCAATCCCCTCTTCACCTATCACGGAGCAGGGCCCTACAACGTCTCGCTGACCGTCACCGATGCGGAAAACCGGACGTGGACGACTGTACAGGAGAACTATATCACCGTGACGTGACCGGCGGTGGATCGGTAAGGTCGGTGGGGGGGCTGGCCGCCCCGTAGAACTGCGATAGGGGGGACGGGAAAACCACTCCTGCACGCCCACCCACATCCTCTCATCGACAGATGCTCCACCCACCATCACCGCATATTCAGGGCAATCGCCCCCGGCACGAAGATAGAGGAAGGAGAATGAATTACGCTCGCATCTGGAAAAAGGATGATTTATAAAAAGCCAAAAAAAGATATGGCCGGGTATCCCGGAACTATTTACTCGCTTCTGCCCTGGGCCGGGGTCATGCTCGCCGGGAAGCCGCGGATGGTCTTGCCTTTCATCCCTTCGAGCACCTGCACCGCCATGTTCTCCGGGATATCGACAAAGGAGCAGGTCTCTCTGATGTTGATCGCCCCGATCGCGCGTCCGGGAATTCCGGTCTCGCCGGCAATCGCCCCGACAATATCTTTGGGCCTGATCTGCTGCTTTCTGCCGATGTCAAGATAGAACCTGACCATGCCGGGCTCAGCGCCGGTGTCTCCCAGCTGGAGGGCGGGAACGCGCTCGGGTTCGGCGCCGGTATCGAGCTGGATCTTCAGGAGTGCGGCGGCGATATCAAGGGACGTGTACTCTCCTACCATCAGACGCTCGGCGGCCTCCAGATAGCGTTCGAGCCCACCCTCTTCGATGGTCCGCTTCACTTTCTCAAGGAGGTTCTTTGCCTTCGTCTCGGCCACATCGTCCGCGGTCGGGAGAGGGATGCGGCCGATGGTGATCTTGGCATATTTCTGAATTGTCCTGAGCTTGTAGATCTCCTTTGGCCCGACAAAGGTGACGGCTCTGCCCGACCTGCCGGCCCTGGCCGTCCTTCCGATGCGGTGGACATAATATTCGACGTCCTGCGGGACATCGAAATTGATCACGGTGTCCACGTCATCGACATCGATCCCCCTTGCCGCTACGTCGGTGGCGATGAGGACGTCGATGTTGCCGCTCCTGAACTTTGCCATGACGCGGTCCCGCTGGACCTGCTTCATGTCGCCGTGCAGTCCCTCGGCGAAGTAGCCGCGTGCCTGAAGCTGGGACGTTACTTCATCGACTGCCATTTTCGTGTTGCAGAAGACCAGGGCGAGGGCCGGGTCGTAGATGTCGAGAATTCTGGAAAGGATCTCCAGTTTGTCGCCTCTCCGGACCTCGAGGTACGACTGCTCGATCTGCGGGACGGTCAGCTGCTTGTGCGGCACCTTGATAAAGACCGGATCCTTCTGGAACCGTCCTGATATTTCGAGGATCGGTTTCGGGAGGGTTGCAGAGAAGAGGACGGTCTGGCGGCCCGACGGCGTATCGCCGAGGATCTTCTCGATATCCTCGAGAAAGCCCATGTCCAGCATCTGATCAGCCTCGTCCAGGACAACCATCCGCACATCCGAGAGAGAGAGTGTGCCCCGGTCGAGGTGGTCGAGCACCCTCCCCGGTGTCCCGACAACGATCTGGACACCCTGTCTGAGAGCCCTGAACTGGCGCTCAATGGGCTGGCCGCCGTAGACCGGCAGAACTGAGATTCTTCCCCGATATTTTGCCAGGCGGCCGAACTCCTCTGCCGTCTGGATGGCAAGTTCCCGGGTCGGCGAGAGCACGATCACCTGTGTGCTCTGAGAATTGGGGTCCACCACTTCGATTGCCGGGATACCGAATGCCGCTGTCTTTCCGGTGCCTGTCTGGGCCTGCCCGGTTATGTCCTGACCCTTGAGGATGGGTGGAATAGCAAGAACCTGAATGGGCGTAGGCTCCTCAAAACCCATGTCCTCGATGGCCCGGAGTATTTCCGGGGATATAGGGAAATCTGAAAATAGTGCTGGAGATTCCATTCTTATAATATTAGCGCTCCTGCTTCTTTAGCCATTGGATCGATCCTACCGCCGGTGTATAAAATCACCTTTCAGGTGCCCTCATACCCGCAGGGAAAACAAAAAACACACATACAATTGGCTATCTTTCTCCGAGATCGGCTCGTATCTTCTCGATATCCCCGGGCTGCGCGTCCATCTCCATAACGGCCGTTCCAAAACACGGTTTTGTGAAGGGAAAGAGTATCTTTCGTTTCCGTTCCTTTAAACCCACGATCATGGGCATTTTGCCGAGAATAACGACATCGCGTATCGCATAGTCGGGCGGCATTTCGTAGTTCTCCTTCGCGCGAGCGCGGATGTACTCGTTTGCCTCTTCAGGCGAGATGTCCTTGATGAGAATACGGGCAGGAAGCCTGTTGACGCAGTGCGGTTTACCCATGTCAGCCATGTGGGTCTCCTGGATTCAGATCAGCATTGTGACGGGCTTTATTTATACGCTCCTCATGGGGACGATGCTATTTTCGGCATCGGGATAATACCGGACAGGAGTCTGCAGGAGAGTAAAAAAGATTTATCGCGGCTGGATGAAGCCGCCGGTCAGGGTAGCGTCGAGCACCCGGTGATCGGTCTTTCGCGTTGCAAGGCTGATCACAACCATGGCGACCGCTGAAAGTATGACCGCATACAGGCTGAAATGGACCGGGAACTTCTCGACCAGATAGTACCAGTAGCCCAGGGCCCCGCCCCCTACGAGCCCGACGATCATCGAGGCGAGGGCTCCCTCACGCGTCGCCCCGCGCCAGTAAAGGCCGGCGATCAGGGGGACGGCGAAGGTGGAGAGCATGATCCCGATCGCCGACCACATCAGCCATGCGAGCATCTGGGGCGGGTTGAGCGCCAGAAAGAGCGTGCCGCCCGCTGCCAGCACCACTGAAACTCTGGATACAAGCAGGATTTCCCTGTCGCTTGCTTCAGGCCTGAAGATATTTTTCCAGATATCCCACGAGAACATCGAACCCACCGTGAGCATCAGGCGGTCGGTCGTCGACATCACGGCCGCGAGCACGATCACCGCAAAGAACGACCAGATCCAGAGGTTCGGGATGGCGTACTCGATCCCGGATACAAAGATGTAGTCCTGAGCGTTCGAAACACCCGGAAGAACGATCTGCCCCTCTTCGACAAGGGCTCTGCCGGCGAACCCCGCAAACTTCACCAGAAGCATGATCACCGCATATACGGCGAAGGCGATGAGCGGTGACCACTTGAAATAGCGCTCCTCCCTTGCGGCGAGCACGTTGTTGATCACGTGAGGTGCGCAGGCAAGACCGACGGTGAGCATCAAGCCGAATGAAACGAGGAACCATGGGGTGTAGGCGTTCCCGGAAAGGAGGTATGGCTGGACCATTGTCGGGTTGACGCCGGCCATCACCTCGTTGATGTGCGAGAGGCCGCCTGCTTTCATAATGAGGATCGGGGTGATGGCGATCACGCCGACGATCAGGAGGCCACCCTGGATCACCGTTGTCCACGACACGGCATAAAGGCCGCCGACGACGGTGTAGGCGGTGATAATCACGCCTGCAAGGAGGAGCGCCTGCCAGTGCGGCACCTCGAAGAGCCAGACGAGAACGATGGAGATCGCCGTGTACTGTCCGATCAGATAGATCAGGGAGACGATGATCCCGGCAAGGGCTGCAAGGCCTCTCATTGCCTTGGGGCTTTCGAAGCGGTTTGCAAGGTAGTCCTCGACGGTGAGGTAGCCGTTTTTCTTGCTGATCCGGTGGAGCTTCACGCCGAAGACGATGATACAGAAAGAGGCTGCAAGGGGTACGAAGAGTTGTTCCCAGATCGTCGGCCATCCGCTCGTGAATCCGAGACCGCTGACGCCGAGGAGCGTCATCCCCGAGCAGATAGAGGAGATCATCAGGATGGTGAAGACCCAGAAGCCAAGGGAACGGCCGGCAACGATGTAGTCCTCGGTGTTATGGATCTTGCGGGACGCCCATGCGCCCACAAATACCAGCACCAGGAAGTAGAGGATGACGATGCCGGCGGTTATCGGTTCGATCATTCGTTGCCCTCTCTGAACACCAGAGCCCAGGCAACGAGGGCAGCGGTTACTCCGAGAAAGGCGGTACCGACGATGGCGATTGTTTCAAAGGGAAGCCCGATCATCATAGTATGTCAGCGTGTGTCATGCTAACATATAACATGATCGATCGCATGAGATTAGGACGGGGTTAAAACCTCCATAGAAGGGCGGATGGTCGGAAAAAAACAGTCTGGGCCGATTTAGGGGCGGTAAAAATGAAAAAATTATTTAGGGCCTTTAACCCCTTTGGCGCCCCGCAGAAGTGCGATCTTGCCGGTCCGCACGAACTCCTTGATGCCGTACTGGCGCAAAAGAGTCTCAAGGGCATCGATCTTCTCGGTGTCGCCGGTCACCTCGAGGATGACGCTTCGAGCGCCGACATCGATGATCTGGGCGCGGAAGATGCTCGCGATCTGCATCACCTCGGCGCGGGAATCGCCGGCCTCGGCCGAGACCTTGATGAGAGCGAGCTCGCGGTCCACCGTGCTCCGTTCGGTGATATCGGATACTTTGATCACGTCGATGAGTTTGTTCAACTGCTTTTTGACCTGTTCGACCTCTGCATCGTCTCCCAGGACGACGATGGTCATACGGCTCATGCCTGGCTCCTCGCAGGTGCCGACGGTCAGGCTCTCGATGTTGAAACCGCGCCTGGAGAAGAGGCCGGCAACGCGTGAGAGGACACCGGCCTTGTTCTCCACAAGCACCTGCAGTGTGTGCGCCTTCATTTCTGCCGCCTCCCGATCATCTCGTTGATTGCGGCGCCTGCCGGCACCATGGGGAAGACGTTTGCTTCCCGCTCGATCCTGAAGTCGAGCACGAAGGGGCCGTCGCTCTCGAACGCCGCCAGCAGGGCGGCGCGGACGTCGGCCTTCTCCTCGACCCGCATGCCGTCGACGCCGTAGGCGCGGGCGATGCCCACGAAGTCGACGGGCGGGAGCTCGGTGTACGAATACCGCCGGTCATAGAAGAGCTCCTGCCACTGCCGCACCATGCCGAGATACATGTTGTTGAGAATGACGACCTTCACCGGGATGTCGTACTGGGCGACGGTGCCCAGCTCCTGGATGTTCATCTGGAAACTTCCGTCGCCCGCCACATCGACGACCGTCTCCTCAGGCCGTGCGAAGTGGGCGCCGATCGCCGCGGGGAACCCGTAGCCCATCGTACCGAGACCGCCCGACGAGATCCAGGTGCGGGGCCGCCTGAAACAGTAGTGCTGGGCCGCCCACATCTGGTTCTGACCGACCTCAGTGACGATGATCCCTTTCTCCCCGAGCAGGTCGCTCATCTCCCTGAGGATGTAGGCGGGGCCGAGGGCGTCGGACGATTCTCCTCCTGCAACGCCGGCCTCCTTCCAGCGGCGAACGCGGTCGAGCCAGCCGTCCCGCCCGTCCTTCCTGACGAGTCGGTGAAGGATCCTCTGCAGCACGGACTTTGCGTCCCCGACGATCGGGACGTCGACCGGTTTGTTCTTGCCGATCTCGGCCGGATCGATGTCGATGTGGATCACACGTGCGTTCGGGGCGAAGGCGTCGATCTTCCCGGTCACCCGGTCGTCGAAACGGACGCCGACGGCGATGAGCAGGTCGCACTCGGTGACCGCGTAATTCGCCGCCTCCGTCCCGTGCATCCCGATCATCCCGAGGCTTAAGGGGTGGTCGCAGGGAACGGCGCCAAGCCCCATCAGGGTCGTGGTGATCGGGATGAGCATCAACTCTGCAAGCCTCGTCACCTCTTCGGCCGCTCCCGCGGCGATCACCCCGCCCCCGACATAGAGGACAGGCCGGCCGGCCTCTGCGATCAGGCCCACCGCCTTTTCGATCTGGAGGGCGTGCCCCTCGTAGGTGGGCTGGTAGCCCCGGAGGCGGGCGGTGCCGACCGGCGGGACCTCGTCGAGCTGGGTGGTCATCACGTCCTTCGGGATGTCGATGAGCACCGGGCCCTGTCTGCCGGTGCCTGCGATATAGAAGGCGTCCCTGACCACCTGCGGGAGGTCGGCGGCATGCTTGACCAGGTAGTTGTGCTTGGTGATCGGCATCGTGATGCCCGTGATGTCCGACTCCTGGAAGGCGTCGTTGCCGAGCATGGAGGTCGGCACCTGGCCGGTGATCGCAACCATCGGGACCGAGTCCATGTAGGCGGTGGCGATGCCGGTAACGAGGTTGCAGGCGCCCGGGCCCGAGGTTGCGAGGCATACCCCTACGCGCCCCGAGGCCCGTGCATACCCGTCTGCGGCATGGGCGGCGGCCTGTTCATGCCGTACAAGAATATGCCGTATCGGGGTGTCGTAGAGTTCGTCGTAGATCGGCAGGACCGAACCGCCGGGGTAGCCGAAGATCGTCTCCGCTCCCTCGCGCTGCAGGCCCTCTAAGAGTAGTCTGGCTCCTGTCTTCATCCTCGTTCCTCAAGCAGTCTGTTCATTCCCGAGACCATGGCCTCGACACTTCCCATGATGATGTCGGTCCGTGCCCCGCGGGAGGTGAGCATCCGCCCCTCCCTGCTCAGGCAGACCGTGACATCGACAAGGGCGTCGGTGCCGCCGGTGATGGCGTCGACCCGATAGTCTTCGAGGCGTATGTCTCCGGCACCGGCGACCGCACGGCGCAGCGCCTCGATCGCGGCGTCCACCGGGCCGTTGCCGGTGGCTGCGCAGGTTACCTCGCCGCCGTTGACGGTGAGGGTGACCGACGCCGTCGGAATGACATTGCTTCCTGATACGACGGTCACCTGCTTTAATGTGATCACCGGCTCGCGCACCAGATCGAGCACGCTGTCGGCGACGGCCATCAGGTCGGCGTCGGTGACCCGCCGCCCCTCGTCGCCGATCGCTTTGACCCTGGCGACGATTTCGGCGATCTGGCCCTCTTCGCAGACGTAACCGAGTTCATGCAGGGCGGCCTGCACCGAGGCGGTGCCCGAGTGCTTGCCGAGCAGGATCCGGCGCGTCCTGCCCACCTGTTCGGGCCTGATCGGCTCGTAGGTGCTGGCATCGCGCAGTACGCCGTGGGCATGGATGCCGCTCTCGTGGGTGAAAGCCATCTCCCCGACGATCGCCTTGTTCAGGGGGAGGGGGACGCCGGTCATCTTCGAGACGGCGGTTGCGACGTGGTAGAGACCTGCGGTGTCGATCCCGGTGTCCACGCCGTAGAGCACTTCGAGCGCCATCACGAGCTCCTCGATGGGGGTGTTGCCGGCCCTCTCGCCCAGACCGTTTACCGTCACGTGGGCCGAGGTCGCTCCCGCCTTCAGGGCGGCGAGGGTGTTCGTCATCGCCATGCCGAGATCGTCGTGGCAGTGGATGCTCAGGGGGGCGAAGAGGAGGCCGGGGATCACCGCGGCCACGCGTTCGGGCGTGAGGATCCCGACCGTGTCGCAAAAGCAGAGCCGGTCGGCTCCCCGTTCGACACCCCCGCGGAAGAGCATGGCGAGGTACGCCGGGTCGGCGCGGGATGCGTCCTCGCCCGAGAGTTCGACGACAAGGCCGCGCTCCTTCGCGTACTCGACGGCGTTCCATGCCATCTCGCAGACCTGCTCCCGGCTCTTCCTGAGCTTCGCTCCGATGTGGAGGTCGCTCACGGGTACGACGAGGTGGACGCAGTCGGCGCCGCAGTCGGCGGCATAATCGATGTCCAGGGGCAGGGCCCGCACGAAGGTTGCGATCTCGGCCGAGAGTCCGGCACCGGCGACCAGCCGCAGGGCTTCGCGTTCGCCCTCTGAAGCGGCGGCAGAGCCTGCCTCGATCGTAGAAACGCCGAGTTCGGCGAGCATGGTTGCAATCTCAACTTTCTGGGAGGGTTTCAGCGAGACGCCGGGCGTCTGTTCTCCGTCCCGTAAGGTCGTGTCAAAAAAGCGGATTTTATCGACAAATAAAGCAATCACTCATAGTGAAATCACCGGCTATTATGTCGCCGGGCACGCTATAAATAAGTTGTTGAGGGAAACGCCCTGCTCCCCTGATTCTTGTGTAAACGCCCATGAACAAAGGTTCATGTTGCATACCTGAGCAGCACCCGTCCTTCCTGTACATCCGGTATCAGAAAAAGAAAAAAAGTGTGTCAGTTTTACGCTTCTGCACTGTCGTAGATGAGGGTCAGATACCGCGCCTCGAAGACGCCGATGAAGGGGCCGATGAGGATTGCAACGATAAGGATCAGGAGAAGCGCAAGGAGCCAGCCGACAATCGGGATCAGCGCAAGAACGATTGAGACAATACCCATTGCGATGATGAAGATCATGACTGCAACGAAGAGCACGATCCACATGACGATCAGGGCAAGGATGTAGTTGACCCATCCGATCTTTCCGATGTGCGCCAGGATCGCGCTGACGTTGAACGCCTCGCCGAAACTGTCGGTCCGTGCGAACCTGATCAGGGCCATAATCGCGATGAGCGAGAAGAGGAAGTACACGATCATGCTGATGATCATGCCCAGTCCCATCATCGCTGAAGCGGCATCGTTGCCCCCGCTCGCCAGAGCTCCCGCACCGCCGAAGACCATGGAGATGATGAAGGGTATGATGAAGTACACGATGCCGACGATGATCAGCTTGATGCCGTTGACGAACATCCCGACCCAGTCATCGAGGGCGGGCATCCGCGATTCGCCCTTGTAGATCTTCCACTGAAAGCCTCCCCAGAGCGGGAAGATGATCATGCTGATGAACAGCAGGAGCCATTTGCCCCAGTTGCCGACGAGGCCGTCTTTGGTGTACTCGTACGAGTCACCGAGCATTTTACCGAATTCCATTACAATCACCTTTTGTTTGGATATGTGATGGTATTGTGCCGGCGTATAAATGGATATCGGATTAATTTGGAAAACAGGAGTAATTATACAGAATTTTTTCATCCCATGGAAAAACCGGAGATAAAATAAGGCGACGCCACGGCACGCAAGGCAACACACAGCGCAGGTGCAGCGGTCCGGGCGTTGAGGGATAGGATTTCTTGAATAAAGCCGGAAAAAGAAAAAAAAGATCAGGCAGGCGCCGAAGCGCTGTCATAGATCTGGGTCACATACCGGGCGACAAAGATCGAGATAGCCGGCATGATCAGGAGAAAGATGAGCCAGCCGATGAATGGGATCATTCCCAGCACGATGTTGATGACACCTACGACGACATAAACGATGATCAGGGCGATGATGTAGTCCAGCCAGCCGATCGAACCGATGTGAGCCATGATCGCCGAGATATTGAACGCTTCGCCGAAACTGTCGGTCCGTGCCAGCCTGATGCCGCCGAAGACGGCGATCAGTCCGATGGCGATGGCGAGGATGATGAAGATGATCAGGCCGAGGAGCATCATGCCGATACCGGCGCCCATCAGCGCATCAGAACCCTGTCCGCCAGCCATCAGGGCGATAGAACCGCCGAAGAAGATCAGGGCAACAAGGATCAGGGGGATCGCATAGATCAACTCGACGATGAAGAGTTTGACCCCGTCGATGAAGAGTTTGCCCCAGTTCTCCAGTTCAGGCGCGGGGGCCTTACCCCGGTAGATTTCCATCATATAGCCCATGATCAGGGGGAAGATGATCGAACAGATGATCAGGAGGATCCATTTCACCCATTTTCCCATGACTGCTTCCTTTGCATATTCAAAGGAGTTTCCGAGCATTGAACCGTAATCCATCAAGAACACCTCCACGGTGTATATGTCGATGTAACCACTCCAAGATATAAATCTACCGAAAAAAGAGAAAATAAAGGGATTGAATTAACCCTAAAGGGATAATCCGGCCCTATTTATCAGTGCCTGAAGTATCTCACGCCGGTGAAGACCATCGCCACGTTCAGGCGGTTTGCGGCCTCGATGACCTCTTCGTCCCTGATAGAGCCGCCGGGCTGGACGAGGGCCGTCGCGCCTGCCGCCGCGGCGACTTCAAGAGTGTCGGGGAAGGGCAGGAAGGCGTCGGACGCCACGACCGATCCCTTCAGCGAGGACCGCGCCTTCTCGACGGCGATCTTTGCGGAATCGACGCGGTTCATCTGTCCGGCACCGATGCCGATGACGGTGCGGTCGTTTGTATAGATGATGGCGTTGCTCTTGGTGTGCTTGCAGACCTTCATGGCAAAGCGCATCGCCGCGATCTCCTCCTCGGTCGGCTCGCGCTCGGATACGACCTTCCACTCCTCCTTCGGCTCAGGTGTCCGCTGGACGAGGATGCCGCCGTCGATGCTCCTGACCTCGTCGGCCTCCTTCTTTTCGGGCAGGACGAGGACACGCATGTTCGGCTTCTTTTTCATGATATCGATCGCTTCCGGAGTGTACGACGGGGCGACGATCACCTCGACGAAGGTGCCGCAGATCTCCTCTGCAAACGCGTTCCCTACCTCCCGGTTGACGACGACGATTGAGCCGTAGGCCGAGACAGGATCGACCTCGCGGGCGGCAATATAGGCCTCGAGGACATCGGTCCCGAGGGCGACGCCGCAGGGGTTGTTGTGCTTGACGATCACCGAGGCGGGTTCTTCGAATTCGCGGAGAAGAGACACGGCGGCGTCGACGTCGAGGTAGTTGTTGTACGACATCTCCTTGCCCTGCATCGGGGTCTGGCCTGCGATACCGGTCTCCCCGTAGACGGCCGCCTGCTGGTGGGGGTTCTCGCCGTAGCGTAAGGACCTGCCGTTCCTGAACTGGAACGAGTAAGTCTCCGGGAACCCGCCGTCGAGGCCTGAGAGATAGTTCGAGATGGCGGCGTCGTACGCCGCGGTCCGTGCAAAGACTTTCTTTGCAAGGGAAAGCCTCTCCTCGTAGGTGAACCCTCCTTTTGCGGCGGCCTCCTTCACCCTCGGGTAGTCGGCAGGGTCGACGACGACGGAGACGAACGCGAAGTTCTTGGCCGCCGCTCTGATCATGGCGGGGCCGCCGATGTCGATGAACTCGATGAGTTTGCCGAGGTCAAGGTGCTCGCCCGACATCTTCTCGAAGGGATAGAGGTTCACGACGACGATGTCGATCGGGTTGATGGCGAGATCCTGCATCACCTGGGCGTCGACGTCGCGCCGGCCCAGCAGGCCGCCGTGGATGCGCGGGTGGAGGGTCTTGACCCTGCCGTCCATGATCTCCGGCGATCCGGTGTACTCAGACACCTCAACAAAATCGATCCCCGCTTCATTCAGGGCCCGTCCGGTCCCTCCCGAGCTGATGATCCGGTAGCCGTTCTCAATAAGAGTCTTTGCAAGGTCCACGATGCCGGTCTTGTCCCAGACTGAGAGAAGTGCCCATTTCATGATGAATGTATGGAACAGCAATATCTTATACCTTTCAAGGGGAGGATGCAATCTGTTATCCGCAACTCGATCGTACCTTGATCATATGCGGGAACCTTCGGTCAAAAAGACCCTGTACTGGTGCAGGCAGTGTAATATCCCACTTATCGGCAGAACCTGCAGATGCGGGGCTGAAGGGGTTCTGATCCCTCTCCAGAAACCCTACGACCTCAGGCCCGCCCTCAGCCATGACATGGATCTTCTCAGGTCCCTCCTTCTGGAGCGTTATGGGATCGACCATCTCCCGCAGATCGTTCTTTTCAACAAGATCGGCGGCGTCGACAGGACGGAAAATATCATTGCGAACGGCGTTGTCTTCGGGCGTCTTGCCTATGATCCCGCCTCGGCATCCTATACTCTCGATCTCTCACAGGACGCTCTGCGCTCCATCCTCCCCTTCATCACGAAGGGCATCGTGGACGTCACCGGCGCGGCTGCGGAACAGAGACAGGAAAACCGGCGCATCGGCGGCAAAAAAGTCACCGTCACCACCGACATCTCGAACGGCCCGGTCGTGGTCAGGAGCGGGGATCGCTGGGGCATCGGGATTCTGCGGGGCGGCGAGGTCAGGGTAAAGCAGATCGGAAAGATCGAAACGGAAGATCTGCCCGACCCCTCGTGGGGGGAGGCCGTACGGGTGAATGTCCGCTCTCTCAAAGACCTCGAACGCACTTCGGTCCGCTTCATCAGGCAGCACATGAACGACCGGCCGCGATCGAACGTCTCCTTTTCCGGCGGCAAAGACAGCACCGTGGTTCTCGAACTGGCCAGACGGGCAGGGATCACCGACGCCTACTATGTCGATACAGGGATGGAGTTCCCGGAGACGGTGGCGTTTGTGAAAGAGGCCGGCATCAAGACCGTCCTCCGTGGCGGGGATTTCTGGCGTGATATAAATAAATACGGTCTGCCGAGAAAGGACGACCGCTGGTGCTGCGAGCGGCTCAAACTTCAGCCGGTAAAGGACCGGCTCAGCCGGCAGGGCCCCTGCGTCACCGTTCAGGGGAACCGCTGGTACGAGTCCTTTATGCGCTCGACCCTCCCGCCGGTTGTTGAAAATCCGTTCAACCCCCTGCAGTTAAACCTCTCCCCGATCAGAAACTGGCGGGCTCTTGAGGTCTTCCTCTATCTCTGGTGGAGAAAGGTGCCGTACAACCCCCTCTATGAGATGGGCTATGAGCGGGTCGGCTGCTGGAACTGCCCGGCAATGCTCCAGAGCGAGGCGGCGCGCACAAAGGAGATTCACCCCGCCCTCGCAGCCCAATGGGAGGAGTACCTCCGCTCGTGGGCACAGAAGGAAAAGTTGCCGCAGCGCTGTGTGGATCTCGGCCTCTGGCGCTGGAAGGAACTGCCTCCGAAGATGTGCGAACTCGCCGCGCAGGAAGGCATCAACCTCCCGAAAACGATGCTGAAAACCTAAATACCCATACATTTCTTTCTAAATCTCAATCAGGTGCATAATCGTCCAGATATCTGTTGGCTCGATGGATACCAATATATAGAACTACATTGCAATTGTTATTGCAACACTATTACGAGGACACTCATGGAGGCGGATAAAGATACACAAAAACCGGATGAGCAACCGGTGTCGGATCAGGCCGGCCCTCCACAGCCTGGCGGAGATATGGAGGAACTCAGAAGGGAGAACGAAACCCTCAAAAAGGCTTGCGAGGACCTGAATGAACGGCACCTCCGCCTTGCTGCAGACTTCGAAAACTTCAGAAAGCGTACGAACCGGCAGATCGAAGAGATCCGGGAATTTGCTCTGGAAAAATTCGCTGCCGAACTGCTCGATGTCGCCGACAATTTCGAGCGCGCGCTGAAGGAGGACGATGCATCCCTGCGTGAGGGGCTTGAGAGTATCCAGAAACAGTTCGCCGGGATCATGGAACGTTACGGCATCAGGCACTTCGAATGCATAAACGGTGAGTTCAACCCTGAAAAGCATGAAGCAGTCGCCTGTATCCCCTCGAACCACCCGGAAGGTACGATCGTCGAAGAATTCATGCGCGGCTACTGCATGCACGATCGGGTGATCAGGCACGCCAAAGTCGCAGTCTCACAAGGTAAGAAATAAAGGAGGAGATCATGGTATCTGAGAAAGTTCTTGGCATTGACCTGGGTACAACAAATTCGTGCATGGCGATCATGGAAGGCGGCCAGCCGGCCGTGATCGCGAATGCCGAGGGCGGCAGGACAACACCGTCGATCGTCGCCTTCAGCAAGGAAGGCGAGCGACTTGTCGGCAGCGTCGCCAAGAGACAGGCGATCACCAACCCGAAGCGGACGATCATCTCTATCAAGCGAAAGATGGGGACGAGCGAGACCGTCGACATCGACGAGAAGAAGTACACCCCGCAGGAGATCTCCGCGATGATCCTTCAGAAGATGAAGGTCGACGCAGAGGCCTATCTCGGTGAGAAGATCGAGAAGGCCGTCATCACCGTCCCTGCCTACTTCAACGACGCCCAGAGGCAGGCGACAAAGGACGCCGGCAAGATCGCCGGGCTTGAAGTGCTGCGGATCATCAACGAGCCGACGGCAAGCGCCCTCGCTTACGGCATCGACAAAGAGGAGGAGGCGACCATCCTTGTCTACGACCTTGGCGGCGGCACCTTCGATGTTTCCATCCTCCAGCTCGGCGACGGCGTCTTCGAGGTGAAGGCGACTGCCGGAAACAACCGCCTCGGCGGCGACGACTTCGACCAGCGTGTCATGGACTGGATCGTCGCCGAGTTCAGGGCAAAGGAAGGCATCGACCTCTCTAAGGACCCGATGGCGCTGCAGCGGATCAGGGACGCCGCCGAGAACGCCAAGAAAGAGCTCTCGACTGTCCAGAAGACGAGCATCAATCTCCCCTACATCACCACCGACGCCTCGGGGCCGAAGTTCCTGGACATGGACCTCACCCGGGCGAAGTTCGAGCAGCTCGTCGGCGACCTCGTCGAGAAGACCGTCGAACCGGTGAAGCAGGCCCTCTCCGATGCGAAGCTCACCGCAAAGGACATCGATCACGTCCTCCTTGTCGGCGGCTCGACCCGTGTGCCCCTCGTCGTCGAGACGGTCAGGAAGATTCTGGGCAAGGAACCCGACAAGGGCATCAACCCCGACGAGTGCGTGGCCGTCGGCGCAGCGATCCAGGGCGGCGTCCTGACCGGCGAGGCAAAGGACGTGCTCCTCCTCGACGTCACCCCGCTCTCCCTCGGGATCGAGACGCTGGGCGGCATCGCCACGAAGCTGATCGACCGGAACACCACCATCCCGACGAGAAAGAGCCAGATATTCTCGACCGCCGCGGACGGCCAGACGAGTGTCGAGATCCATGTCATGCAGGGCGAGCGCGCCCTTGCCAAGGACAACTTCACCCTCGGCAAATTCCAGCTCACCGGTATTCCGCCGGCACCCCGTGGCATCCCGCAGATCGAGGTCACCTTCGATATCGACGCAAACGGTATCGTCCATGTCTCGGCGAAGGACCTCGGGACGGGGAACGAGCAGACGATCACCATAAAGGGCGGCAAGGGCCTCTCCGAGGACGAGGTCAAACGGATGGTCAACGACTCGCAGCAGTTCGAGGAGGAGGACAAGAAGAAGCGGGAGGAGATCGAGGTGCGGAACACCGCCGACACCGCGGTCTACACCGCCGAAAAGACCCTCAAGGAGTCGAAGGACAAGATCTCGGCCGAGGACCATCAGAAGATCGAGGACGGTGCCGCCGCCCTGAGGAAGGCCCTTGAAGGCGACGACGTCGAGGAGATCAAGAAGAAGATGGAGGATCTCACCGAAGCGGTCTATGCCGTGACCGCAAAACTTTACCAGGACGCGCAGAAGGCCCAGGCCGAAGCCGGAGCTTCGGGAGCCGCCGGTGCGGAGAAGACTGACGACAACGTTGTCGATGCCGACTTCGACGTCAAGGACGAGAAGAAAGAGTGAGTTTAGATGAGTGCGGGAAGCTACTATGATGTCCTCGGCATCTCCCGGGACGCCGGCGAGCAGGAGATCAAGAAGGCATACCGCAACCTTGCACGCAAATACCATCCCGATGTCTGCAAGGAGCCTGACGCGGAGGAGAAGTTCAAAGAGATCAACGAGGCATATTCGGTCCTTTCAGACGCGACAAAACGGGCGCAGTACGACAACATCGGTCACGATGCCTTCAAGAACGCCTCGAAGGGGTCGTACACCGGTGGCGGCGGCTACGGCGGCGGGTTCCAGGCAGACTTCAGCGGGTTCGGGGACATCTTCGACACCTTCTTTGGTGGCGGCGGGTCAAGGGGCCCGCGGCCGGGTGCCGATCTCCTCCTCCGCCTCTCGATCAATCTGAAAGAGGCTGTTTTCGGAACCGATAGGGAGGTCGAGGTCTATCACACTGAAGCATGCCCTGACTGCGACGGCACGGGGAGCAGGACCAAAAAGGTTCATACCTGCCCGACCTGTGGCGGCAGCGGTCAGGTCAGGCAGGTGAGTCAGTCGCTCTTCGGCCAGTTCGTCAGGATGTCCCCCTGTCCGGCATGCAACGGCAGGGGCAAAAAGCCCGAAGAGACCTGCAAAAAATGCGGCGGCAGCGGTCATGCCCGCGTGAAGCGGAAGGTGAACGTCCATATCCCTCCGGGCGCCGATACCGGGATGCGTCTTCGGATGGATGGCTATGGGGAAGCCGGGGACTACGGCGCCCCGGTGGGTGATCTCTATATCGAACTGCTCGTTGAGAATCATCCCCGGTTTATCCGAACGGGGGACAACCTCGAGACCGAGGCCCAGATATCGCCCGCACAGGCGGCGGTGGGGTCCAGCACCGAAGTGAAGACAATCGACGACCGGACGGTGGAACTGAAGATCCCGGCCGGGATCCAGCACGGCACCGCCCTGCGCATCCCGGGCGAAGGAGTGCGGCGTCGCGGACGCCCCGGCGATCTTCTTGTGCGGGTCAGGATTGTCGTGCCCAAGAGCCTCTCCGACGAGGAGAAGGAACTCTATCAGAAATTGCTCGAGATCGAGAATAAGAAGAGTCCGGGAAAGAAGGGCTTTTTCAAGGATTTCGTCGACAAGGTGATGGGGCAGGAAGATTAAGCCCCCTCCATTTTTTCGTCTGCACCTGTTTTTCCGTTTTAGTCTTCGTCCGGAACCTCCGGTGTCGCCCGACCAGGCGAGGGACCGGATCTGTGATGCGATCCCGGATGGAGACCCCGAACTATCTGGTGAAAAATATCCGCGCATTTGTGGCCGGAAATGGAGTGTGATGCAAATTTGTCAGAGCAATATAATGAGATAAAATCTACATATTTCTTATTTAATGCCTCATTTATCTTGAGATTCCAGATCTGAATCCTGCAACAAATAAGACATATTTATATGCAATAATATAAACTATTAAATAGCTCGCAGTTTGAATAGTACTTGTGGCATCACTCATGCCGTCGCCAGGATTCGTAGCGGGAACAAACGCTAAGCTCAGCGACTACTGCCAAAAAAGTTGCCATTTTGGCGTTCGCACCACGGATGGAGTACTGCATAACATCCTTTCGCTAAAACGATTCCTTAACTCGGGCATAGCTGTGAAAAACACCTCTCAAACGATGTACCTGGTTGTTCAGAACGATCCGTTGCGCACTGGTACGACCGGTCATGGGGTTGCCTCACTTTCAGAACGTTGTATAATTCCTCCTTTGAATGATACCTCAATCTCTCAATAATTTTTAAATATTCTGGCATTGTTCGGTATTTTTCTGTATCTCCAGGATTGTTAAGTAAAGAATTGATGAATATTTCTTCATTTCTCGGCAGGCATTCAGTTCATCTGTTCTGTGCAGGAACCGTCATTCGCTACGAAGGGGCGCCGAGCGAAGCGGCCACGAGCATCATCTCTTCTTTCCCGGCCGCACCCTGGATCCTGAAGGTCGTCGTATTGTCAGTCCAGACAAGCGTGTTCGTTTCGTTACCCCGATAATAGAGTCCCGGACGTCCGTTCACAGCGACCGTTTCGGCCTGCCCTGCAGGGGTATCCGGATACGGGAGATCGACGGGGCGGTAGGTAATACGAATCTTCGTCCCGCCGTTATTTTGATAGACCAGCACGGTGGAGAGGCCGGGAAGGCTGGCACCGTCGACGAAGGCATATCCTTCAGGCAGATCTGGAAACGTCACGTTGCAACACCGCTCCGCCGCCTCCAGAGTCGTGACAAAGATCGGCGTGACCGCATAGGTCCGCATCATGACGGTCTCGGTCCCTTCGGGGGGGACGAACGAGAAGGCATCGTCGGAGACGCTGACCTCCGTGAAATGCTCAAAGATCATCGCCATCGCCGTTTTTCCGTCAGGGTCCAGGAGGGCGAGGCCCTGCATCTCGCCCGTGTCCGGGTCGACGGAGAGGATGATCCGGTCGACGGCGTCGTGCGTCCGGGTCGGGGAGAAGCCGAGCATCCCTTCGCCGGCGATCTCGATCGTTCCATGCGTCCTGGTGCAGGTGACGTTGCCGTCGGAAAGGGTTTCTTTCAGGAGATCGAAGGCGTAGAGCATCCCCCTGACCGGTCTGCCGGCCCCGTCCCATACCGCACCGGCGTAGGTCGAGGGGATCACCTCGGTCCGTTTCTCGGCTGGATAATAAATCCGATACCGCCGTCCGTCGTCGGAAACGATCGTTCCGTTCGATAACCCGGCCAGATACCGCCCGTCACCCGCCGCCGTGATCGCAAAGGCGCTCTCCTCGCCGTCCATGAAGACCATGACGTCGGCAGACCAGTTCGAAGGTATCGACACGGCGCACGAAACGCCAGTAACTCCTTGCCCGGTTTCCCCATCGATGCACCCTGCGCAGAGGGCCAGACAGACCGACACGAGGAGGGCGAAAACAATGCGATCGAACATTCGATATGGTAGACCTTCAGGGGAAAATATAAAAAAATGTCCGTCCGTTCAGATCAGCCGCACGATCCCTCGCCGCGGCTGCATCGCCTCACCGAAGCGCATCATCTTTTCGATCTGCTCCTGCACTTCCTCACGATCATAGCCCTCACCGGCGAGGCGCTCGACGATCTCGGCGATCCGTGCAGTGCCCTCTTCACCGCTGAGGTCCCGGATGGTCTCCTTGATGGTGCGGATGATATCGCGCTTCTTCTTCGTGATCCCGGTGGTCCACTTGTCGATGTCCAGGGTTCCGGTCTCGGCATCGTAGGCCACCTGACGGAGGCAGGCGTCCACGATCTTGATCACCCTCTCCGCATCGCCGATCTCCACACGCGGCGAGAGCCTGACGCGGGCCGACGCCTCGCCCAGGCGGATCAGCGCCTCCAGCTGCCGTGCGGTCACCGGAACCGGTTTGTTGTCGTCGGCGAGACCCCGGAGACGAAGGTAGTAGGCGATGAGCATCTCCTTTGCCCCGTCGGTGATCAGGGGGTTTATGTTCCGCTTCGCATAGGCGACGTATTTCCTGAGGGTCTCCGGGGCGATCGGCGGCTCCACGGCCACGCTCTCGGAGGCAAGGAGTTCGGCGTGCCCCTCTGAGAGGGGGCCGGCCGAGGCCTGAAGGATCAACTCCCCGACCCGGTGAGCCTTGATGATATGCTCGGCAATCGCCGTATCCCGCGCCTTATCGGGCGTGTCGGTCATGATGAAGATCAGATCGAAACGGGAGAGCAGGGACGGCGGCATGTTGATCTGCTCGGCGATCGGGACGAAGGCGTCGAATCGGCCGAGCTTCGGGTTCGCCGCCCCGAGGAGGGCGCAGCGCGACCGCAGGGTCGCCGTCATCCCGGCCTTTGCGATCGAGATCGTCTGCTGCTCCATCGCCTCGTGCAGGGACGACCGGTCCTCCTTTGCCATCTTGTCCATCTCGTCGACGGCGGCGACCCCCATATCGGCGAGCACGAGGGCGCCGGCCTCGAGCGTCCAGCTCCCGTCGCCGAAATCGTCCTTGACCGCCGTTGCCGTCAGCCCGGCCGAAGTCGACGACTTGCCCGAAGTGTAGACGCCCCGCGGCGAGAGCTGCACTACGTAGCGGAGCATCTGGGACTTTGCGATCCCCGGGTCGCCGACGAGCAGCATGTGAATGTCGCCGCGCAGGCGCGAACCGTCAGGGAGGTTCTTTGCCACGCCGCCGAAGAGCTGGAGGGCGATCGCCTCCTTCACTTCGAGATTGCCGTAGATGGAGGGTGCGATCGAGCCGGTGATCATCGGATAGAGATCCGTCTCCCGCGACAGCGCCAGGATCGCCGCCTCGTCCTCCTCCGAGATGTTCACCTCCTCGAACTCACGCTCGGGCGCCTCGGCCGAGGAGCAGTCGAGATAGATATCGAACAGTGTGGACTTTGTGCCGTAGTTGACGCGCTGCTTCGAGCGGAGAACGCCGTTGAGCACCACCCGGTCGCCGGGTGCGATCGCGCCGGTGAGGTCGTCGGTCATCTCCACATCCAGCGTCTGCGGTCGTTCGCCGCCCCGCAGCCCTTCGGGCGACTCCTGTATCCTGACCTTCTGGGAATCGACAAAACGGGATTTGCCCGGAATGAGTTTGAGTTTGCGGCGGTTGCACTCGGGGTTCGGGCAGTTCTCCGGCTCTTCAAAAGAGCCGTAGCCCTGTGCGAGCGTCACCGTGGCGCCGCACCCCGGGCACTGGAAGACCGCCTCGATGATCCTCGGCCGCACCTCGGTCGTCTTCCTTATGATCCCCTTCACCGAGACAAAGCGGGTGATATGGTAGGCCCTGATGTCCCTGATCCCGGTGATCCGATCGATGTGGTGGAAGCGGATATTGATCCTGCCGATCTTCTCCTCGCCGACGATCGATATCTGGCGAAGGGCGTCCCTGATGTCCCCCGTCGCCTTCCCCGGTCGGTCGATCAACTCGTCTGCAAGGCGCAGACCGGCCCTGCCCGATGCTTGCAGGATCTGATAATCGATATAGAGGGAGCGTTTGAAGGGAAATTCGCGTTCGATCTCCGCAAGCTCCCGTTTGCAGTAGCGGGAGAGAAAGGTCACCCACTCGCCGACCACATCGGTGACCTCTCCCATCTCAGAACTCCTGCTTAAAAAGCCTGATGATGCCGGGCCGCGGCTCGATGACTTCGCCCTGGTTTTTGAGCATCTTGATCGTTCCTTCGATCTTGTCCTTTGTAAAGCCCTGCCTGACCATCTCTTCGATCACCTGTTCGAGGTTTGCAGAACCGTCGTCGCCGCCGACATCCCTGATGATCTCCTTCACCGTCCTGATGATGTCCCGCTGCCGTTTCGAGACACCGGTGGTCCATTTATCGATATCGAAGCTCCCGGACTCGGCGTCGTAGGCGACCTGCCGCAGACAGGTATCGACGATCTTGATCACCCGGTCGGCGTCCTCCATTTCGATCGTCGGCGAGAGCCTGACGCGGGCCGACGCCTCACCCAGGCGGACCAGCGCTTCCAGCTGACGGGCCGTGACCGGGACCGGTTTGTTGGTGTCTGCAAGGTTTCTGAGGCTGAGATAGTAGTCGCGGAGTTTCTCCCGCGCCTCAGGCTGGATCGTCGGGAAGCAGCTCCGCTTCGCGTAGGCGATATATTTCCGGAACAGGAGAGGCTCAATATCAGGGGTGACGGGTTTGAGCTCGCGCTGGATGTAATCATCGGTCACTCCTTCCATCGGCATCCGCTTGCGCTTCTCGATCAGTTCCCCGACCGAGTGGACCTTGAGGATATGGTCGGCGATCGCCAGGTCCCTGGACGAGTCGGGTTTGTCGGCCATGATAAAGATCAGGTCGAAACGGGAGAGCAGGGAGGGCGGCATGTTGATCTGCTCGGCAATGGGAGCGTACTCGTCGAACCTTCCCATCTTGGGGTTCGCCGCCCCGAGGAGGGCGCAGCGCGATCGCAGGGTCGCCGTGATCCCGGCCTTTGCGACCGAGATCGTCTGCTGCTCCATCGCCTCGTGCAGGGACGAACGGTCCTCCTTATCCATCTTGTCCAGTTCGTCCACCGCCGCCATGCCCATGTCGGCGAGCACGAGAGCACCGGCCTCGAGCGTCCAGCGGCCGTCACCGAAATCGTCCTTGACGGCCGTTGCGGTCAGACCGGCCGAGGTCGAGGACTTGCCTGAGGTATAGATGCCGCGCGGCGAGAGCTGCACGATATACCTGAGGAGCTGGGACTTTGCGATACCCGGGTCGCCGACCAGGAGGATGTGGATGTCGCCGCGCAGCCGCGAACCGTCAGGCATCTCTTTGGGGATCCCGCCGAAGAGCTGGAGGGCGACCGCCTCCTTGACATCGTCGTTCCCGTAGATCGTCGGGGCGATGGAGCGGGGGATCTTCGAGTAGATCTTCGGGTCCCTGGAGAGTTCGAGGATCTCCGCCTCGTCCTCCTCAGAGATGTTCACCTCTTCAAACTCCTTCTCGGCCACCTCGATGGCGTTGCACTCCAGGTAAATATCAAAGAGCGTGGATTTGGTGCCGGCGTTCACCCTCTGGAACGACCGGAGAATGCCGTTGATGATCACCCGGTCGCCGGGGGCCGAATCGCCGGTGAGGTCGTCGGTCACGTCCACATCGAGGGTTTGCGGCTGTTCTCCACCGCGAAGCCCCTCCGGCGACTCCTGAATCCGTAGTTTCTGGGCATCCACGAAATCCGATTTATCCGGCACAAGTTCGAGGGGGGTCTTCTTCTGGCAGTTGGCGCAGAGACGGAAGGGTTCCTGGAACTTTCCGTACTTCTGCGGGTAGGGAGGTGTGAGCTGCCCGCACTCCAGACACTTGAAGACCGCCGCCGTGACTCTGGGCCGTACTTCGGTTGTCTTTCTGAGGATACCCTCCACCGAGACGAAGGTGTTGATCTGGTTTGATCTGATGTCCCGGATCGTCGTCTTGTGGGAGAAGTTGGTGAACCTGATGTGGATTCTCTGACGGTCCTTCTCCTCGATGAGCCCCAGGCGCACCAGGGCATCTTTTACATCGCCCATCACCTTCTCGGGCTTTGCGATGAGTTGATCCGCGAGGGCAAGGCCGCGTTTACCGAAGGCTTCGAGGTTCCTGTAGTCGATATAAAAGGAGCGCTTGTGAGGGAACTCTTTTGCCAGTTCCACCCGTTCTCGTTTGTTGTACTGGCGCTTGAGAAATGTTTCCCAGTCGCTGACGACATCGGTTACCTCGGTCTGCTGCAGGCCTGACATTATTGTATCATACCTCTGGGTCGTGTATCTATGAAGTATTCGGATGGGGGGTGAAGGTGTTCACACCTGCTTCTGTGCCGAAAGGACGAAGAGGGCTATCAACGCCTCCATCTGGATCTCGGCGTCTGCACCCTCCGAGATCCTGAAATCGGCCTCCCCGATGTGGTCGATGTAGGCGACCTTGAGGGCGGTATCCATCTGGTAGGAGGTGAGGGCCCTGAAGCACTGGTTGATCAGTTCGCCCGGGGCGATGCCGCGATCTCTGAGCAGGTGGCGAAGCGCCCCCTGGGCACCGGTGAAGTCACCTTTTGTGCAGAGTCCGAGAAGTTCTGAGATCTCCTCGGGCGTCGCCGTCGAGGTGGTCTCGTAGATCATCCGGGCGTCGATCCGGTCCGAGAGGATCGCCGCACCCTGCAGGGCGTTGAGGGCCTTTCTCATATCGCCTTCGGCGATGTAGGCGATCGCATGGACGGCGTCTTCCGTGAGGGAGATCTGCTCGGTGACGGCGACGCGGCGCACCTGTTCGGCCACTGCCGCTTCGTCGAGGGCCTTGAACCGGTAGATTGCGCACCTGCTCTGGATCGGATCGATGATCTTCGATGAGTAGTTGCAGGAGAGGATAAACCGGCATGTCTGAGCATAGTTCTCCATCGTCCTGCGAAGGGCCGCCTGCGCGTCGGAGGTGAGAGCATCGGCCTCATCGAGAAAGAGCACCTTGAACGTAGCGCCTCCTAGGGGCGAGGTCCGGGCGAATTGCTTGATCTGGTTGCGGACCACGTCGATCCCCCGCTCGTCCGAAGCGTTCAACTCCCTGAAGTTCATCTGCCATGTTTCGCCGAAGAACTCCCGGGCGAGGGCCACGGCAGCCGTGGTTTTGCCGACGCCTGCAGGCCCGGTGAACAGAAGGTGCGGGAGGTTCCCGCTCCGCACATAGCTCCTGAGCCGCTCGACGATCTCCTCCTGCCCGACCATATCCTCGAGCGTCTGCGGTCGGTACTTCTCGATCCAGATGGTGCTGTTGCCCTCCATTGCACAGACGTTGTCCCTCCAGACTTAGATATATAGTGCTCAACACATTCGCGCCCGATGGATAGTCCTACTGAGAGAGTTATATTCGCTCTTTTCTGGAATTGGTGTATTAAAATCGATTTCAGGCATCCATGCCCCGAGCGTGCCGCTGTTTTTTGACGATAGCACCATCCTGATCTTTAATAGGAGACCGGGTACATCTGATCCTATGGATATGCGGAGCGGGGGTCTGGCCGGGCTTGACGCCGCCGCCCGCCTTTTTGCAGGAGAGATCGCAATGGTGACCCGGATTGCGGGCGGATCTTTTCTCTCTCCGACCGGGGCATCGGGCCGGAGGATCTTCATTGCCGGAGCTCTGACCTCATCTTCTTCCAGCGGCGGCAGGGTCAGCGCCCGTATCGCCGACCCGACCGGCACTCTCATGGTCGTCGCCGGCTGGCGCGAGGCCGCTGCAGCGTCGGCATTGCAGGCGATCGAACCACCGGCCTTTGTTGTGGTGAGCGGCACGCCGGCGGCTTCAGGGAATGAAGTGGTGATCGTTCCCGAGACTGTCGTCAGGGTGGAGCGGAACGTCCGGGACGTCTGGGTGCTGCGGACAGCCGACCTGACGCTCTCCCGGATCGAACGCATGACGACTATTTTTACCGGGCAGGGGGCCGACCCGGACGCACTGGCGGCTGCCGGCCACTACAGAACCACACCTGCAGCGCTCGCCGACCTTGCGCGGATGGTTCAGACCGCCCTGCACAGCGTGCAGGATACGCACGTCCCGGCGGCGCCCCTCGACGCCCGAGCCATCCTTGTCTCCCTGCTCGTGGAGGCGCCCGGTCGCAGGGCCGCAGGGGATGCACTTCTTGCGGCGGTGGAGGAGCGGGGTATCGGGCGGGAAGCAGCAAGATCCGCCCTTGAAGAGTTGATGGAGGAGGGGGAGTGCTACATGCCTTCGACCGGCCAGGTGAAACTGATCTGATGCGCCCTTCTTTCCTCCCCGACTGCCCGGCCCTCCTGATGGAGAACACGATCCGGGTGCTGGTCATTGCCGACCTTCATTTCGGGATCGAGTCGGGGCTTGCACGGGCCGGCGTGCACGTGCGGAGCAGGAGCAGGGAGCGGGAGGGGCGGGTGCTCGCCTGCATCGCAGAAACAAAGCCCGATCTTGTCGTCCTCCTCGGCGACGTGAAGCACTCCGTGCCGCTGACCAGCAGGCAGGAATACGACGAACTGCCCGGTATCCTCGACCGATTCCGGGCGCTCGCACCGATCAGGGTGACGCCCGGGAACCATGACGGCGGTATCGCCCGTTTCCTCAGGGAAGACGAACTCCTCCCTGCACAGGGTGCACTGATCGACGGCGTCGGCTATCTTCACGGGCACACCTGGCCGGCCGAAGAACTTTCAGGTCACCTGCTTGTCATCGGTCACCTCCATCCGGCCGTATCACTTTCCGACGAGGTGGGCTGCTCGCTCAGGGCAGAGCCCGCCTACCTCTACTCGCAGGCAGGAGGGGGCACGCTGGGGGAGGGAACGCGTTTCCTTGCCGTTCCGGCGGCATGCGAATTTTCCGGCGGGGTCGACGTGCTCGAACTGGGGAGAAGCGGGCTTGGACCGCTCTCACGGTGCATCGATCAGGAGAATGCCGAGGTGTGGCTTCGTGACGGGACCTATATCGGACGGCTCAGTGAGATCAGAGAACAGCGCTGTGCGTGATCTCCTTGATCCGCGTGTGCGGGCGCTCATCGACGAGCGAGGCTTTACCGACCTTTCGGAGGCGCAGCAGCGCGCCATTCCGCCGCTTCTGGCAGGAAAAAATATCGTCCTCATCGCCCCGACCGGCACCGGAAAGACCGAGAGCGCAATGTTCCCTGTCTTCAACGCCCTGCTCTCCGAAGGCGGCGAGGGGTTCCGGGCACTGTACATCACTCCCCTGCGTGCGCTCAACCGCGATATCCTCGGGCGGCTGGAGTGGTGGTGCGCAAAGCTCGGGCTCACCGTCGGCGTGCGCCACGGCGACACGCCGCAGAACGTCCGCCGCAAACAGGCGCTCTCCCCCCCCGACCTCCTGATCACGACGCCGGAAACGGTGCAGGCGCTGTTCATGGGCAAACGCCTCAGAAAGCATCTTGCCGGGGTCAGGCACGTCGTCGTCGACGAGATCCACGAGCTCGCCGCAAGCAAGCGCGGGGCGCAGCTCGCCGTGGCTCTCGAACGGCTCCGTGAGCATGCCGGCGAGTTCCAGCGCATCGGGCTCTCGGCGACGGTCGGCAACCCGGCCGATATCGGCCGCTACCTCTGCGGCGAACGCCCTTTCACCCTTGTCGAGGTGCCGGTGGCAAAAGGGCTCGACCTGGCTGTGCGGTTTTGCGGGAGCGAATTTTCAAAGCAGACGCGATGCGTCGAGGAGATGATCGACGCCGAAGCCTCGTCCCTCGTCTTCGTGAACACGCGGGTGACTGCCGAGGCCCTCGGCCACGCCCTGATGGAGCGGGGCGACGTCGAGGTCCATCACGGCTCGCTCTCGAAAGAGGTGCGGGTCGACGCCGAGGACCGCTTCAGGGCCGGGGCTCTGCGCGCCCTCATCTGCACCTCGTCGATGGAGCTCGGGATCGATATCGGGCACATCGGACACGTGGTCCAGTTCGGCAGCCCCAGGGAGGTCGCACGGCTCGTGCAGCGGGTCGGGCGGGCCGGCCACCAGCTCTTCTCTGTGTCCCGTGGCACCGTGCTCGCCACCGGTTTCGACGACCTTCTCGAGTCCCTCGTGATCATTCGCCGGGCGCATGCAAACGAGATCGAGGCGGTGAGGCCCTATACGAACGCGGCCGACGTGCTCGCAAACGCCGTCGCCGCCATTGCCGTGGAGTACGGGGAGATCCCGTTCGCCCGGACACTCTCGATCATCCAGCGCTCGGGCTGCTTTGCAGAGGCAGAAGGGATCCTGAAGGCCGTGTGCGAACAGATGGTGCAGCACCGGTTGATCAGGCTGGAAGGAGAGGGCGACGCACTGCGGATCGTCACCACCGGGCGCGCCCGCACCTACCTCTCGGCAAACCTCTCTATGATCCATGATGAGCGCAAGGTGCCGGTCTTCGACATCGTCACCCGGCGAACGGTAGGCACCCTCGACGAGTCCTTCGTCCTCGGCTTCGTCCATACCGGCGCAATCTTCGTCACCAAGGGGCAGCTCTGGCGGGTGCTCGACTTCGAGGAGGGCAGACTCACCGTCGAACCGGCTAAGGAGGCGAAAGGAGAACTCCCGTCGTGGGAAGGCGAGCAGATTCCGGTTCCGTATGCGGTGGCTCAGGAGGTCGGGAGGCTGCGGCGGAGCCGCGACATCGCCAGTTATACCGACAACACGGACGCCGTCCGGTACGCCGAAACCTATTTGCGGGAGATGGATCTGAACCGGACGCCGGTGCCGACCGACAGACTGATCACCCTTGAAAACGCCGACGACGGCGTGGTCTGCAATATCTGCGCAGGTCACCGGGCGAACGAGACGATCGCGCGCGTCCTGTCCATCCTGATCTCGGCGCGGCACGGCACCACGGTCGGGATCGAGACCGGGGCGTATAGGGCGATGCTGCGCCTCCCGAAGACGATCAGGGCGGCCGATATCAGGGATCTCCTCCTCTCCACCGAGCCCGGCCATATCGGCGGGATACTCCGCCTCGCCCTCAGGAGGACCGCTCTGTTCAAGTGGAAGCTCGTCCAGGTGGCAAAGAAGTTCGGGGCGATCGATGCGGACGCCGATTACGAGCGGATCAGCCTTCACCGTCTTCTTGAAACCTTTGAGGGGACAGTTGTTCAGGAAGAGGCGTACAGTGAGCTCTTCAGGGACTATATGGATGTGGAGGCTGCTGCCGGGGTCTTCAGGGCGGTGCAGGCCGGCGAGGTGGACCTTCATATCGGCCCTCTTTCCGTCCTCGGCGCCGACGGTCTCTCCTCTTCCCGCGACATGATCCCGCCGCCCACCGCCGATCAGGCGGTGATCTCGACCCTGAAGCGGCGCCTCGCCGGCGACGGCGTGATCCTTTTTTGCATGCATTGCAAGGACTGGAAGAGCAGGACGCGGGTGGAAAGGGTGCCTGAACTGCCTCAATGCCCCCTCTGCTTCGCCCGGCTCGTCGCCGCCCTCAAGCCCTGGGAGGAGGACCAGATCGCGGTCGTGAAGAAAAAGGAGAAAACGACGGAGGAACATGCCGTCGAGGCACGGGTGCTGCGGAACGCCAACCTCGTACTCTCCTATGGAAAAACGGCGGTGACCGCCCTCGCCGCACGCGGGGTCGGTCCCGAGACGGCGGCGCGGATCTGTGCAAAAGCAAAAGAGGGAGATGCGTTCTACCGGGAAATCCTGAAAGCGGAGAGGAACTATGTCCTCACTCGTCGTTTCTGGTGACCGTATTATTACATGATACTTTCGAGTTTCTGCTCGAGGAAGTCAAGCCCGCGCTTGATATCCTCAATGGTCTTCCCGCCGGTGAGGATGATCTTTCCTGATGAGAAAAGGAGAGCCACAATCTTCGGGTCTTTGATGCGGTAGACGAGACCGGGGAACTGCTCGGGCTCGTACTCGATGTTTTCGAGGTTCAGGGTGATGACGACCTTATTGAGGTTGATGTAGCGGCCGATGTCGTACGAGCAGACGATATTGGTGACCCCGACCCTCGGTTCGTCGAAAGTGTCGACGCCGGCCTCCTTCAGGGACTGGACGATAAGATTGAGGCCCTCGTAGAGATCCTCTTTCTTCCTGATCCCGGTGAGGACGACTTTTCCTGAGGAAAAGATGAGTGAGGCGATCTTGGGCTTTTCGATACGGTAGACTGCACCCGGAAAGCGCTTGGTATTCAGTTCACAGTTGGGGATCATTTTGGAAACCTC
>ENA-ORXD01000969-ORXD01000969.1-sediment-metagenome-genome-assembly--contig:-NODE-969-length-28535-cov-4.504849_pt1 | contig 28535 bp, 15 predicted proteins | sample MGYA00237862_ERZ511471 | MGnify/ENA metagenome assembly ERZ511471 | reverse complement strand
GACGAGTGCGGGTCGTGACACTCGGTGCATTTCCCCTCGACGACAACCTGATGGGCGCTTTTGGCTCCGGTCGGAACCATGTTGTCATGGCAGGTGTAGCAGATGCTGTCCGGGGTGTCAGCCAGCAGACGGCCATGGTCAGCGGTATGCGGACTGTGGCAGCCGGTACACTCCCCTTCCTTCAGCGGGGTGTGGACGAACTTCTTGCTCATCCGCTCGTTGAAGGTTTCGTGACAGGAAAGACAGAGCTTGCCCCTGGCTCCTTTGGCCAAGTGGAGTTCCGCGTCGGTGGCGGCCCAGGCGGCTTTAGCCAGCAGAGCCGCGGTGCAGATCGCTATCAGAATCAGAATAAAGCGTAAGTTCATATTCACCCCCTTACCGCTCGACGATGTGACAGGGTTCGCAGGACCGGCCGGCGAACGGCGCATGCATGATGTCTTTGAAGAACTTGGGATCCTTGGACGCATGCGGGTTGTGGCACTTCACACAGTTCATCACTTCGGCGGCAATACCGATGTGGGCTTTCTTGAACGAGTCGTCAGCCGTTTCGTGGCATTCCGCGCACAGCTTGTGCTGCGGCTGGGCCAGGAGTGTTTTTTCCTGGGAATCGTGCGGCTTGTGGCAGGTCAGGCAGTCCTGGCCGGCCGGAGCGTGTTCCCGTTCATTGGCCATCTTGTCTTTCAGATCCGTGTGGCAGGTCAGGCACAGCTCCACTCCGCTGGTCAGCAGCAGGTTGGGGAGGACAGCTTTGTGCGGGTTGTGGCACTGGCTGCATTCGCCTTGGTCGACCGGCTGGTGCTTGCTGGTGGCTTTGGCCAGTTCGTCACTGAGGTCACTGTGACATTCGGCGCAGACCTTTTTCTGCGTGTCGACCAGCATGCCTGGCTCGCTGCTGGCATGAGGATTATGGCAGGTCAGACATTCGCGATCGGCAAAGGGGGAATGCTCGACTTCTTTGTCCCCTTTCTGCAGCATTGATTCGTGGCACTCGCTGCACAGGTCCGAACCTTTAGCCTTGAGGAATTTGCTGTCCGATCCGCCATGACCGTTGTGGCAGATAATGCAGTTGCCGTTTTTGACCGGCTGGTGAGTGACCGCCTGCAGGAATTCGGCCTCCAGTTCGGCGTGGCATTCGTAGCACAGGCGGTCGGCCCGCTGGGTCAGCATGCTCTGGGCATTGGAACCGTGTGGATTATGGCAGGTGCTGCACATCTCCTCCTTGACCGGCTCATGAGGCTTGGCCAGTTTGGCCACCGCTTTTTTCACATCGGCATGGCAGGTCAGGCATTGCTTCCCTTCCGGAGCCTCGATGAGTCCCTTGAACTTGCCGGCATGGGGCGAATGGCAGGACAGGCAGCCCCGCTCCGAATTGACCGGCGCGTGCGGGTTGTTGTATTTGGCGTTTTTCTCCGCGTGGCATTCGAAGCACAGGTTGTTGCCAGGGGCGACCAGCAGCAGCGGATTATCCGAAGTGTGCGGATTGTGGCAGGACAGACATTCCCCTTCTTCGAACGGGGAGTGCTGCACCGTGCCGTCACCCATCAGTGAGCTCGTGTCGTGGCAACCAAGGCACAGCGCGCCGCCCTTTTCGATGACCGCAAACGGTTCGGAGCTGGAAGCCGCCTGGTGACAGCTGTCGCACTCGCCTCCGGCGACCGGCGAATGGACGCTCCCTTTGAGGAGGTTGCCGAGTTCGGCCGAATGGGGATCATGGCAGACCAGGCACGATTGCTTCTCCACCGGGTAGCCGCCATGGGCTTTCTGGAATCCTTTGTCCCCCTTGTCGTGGCAGGAGAGGCAGAGTTTGAGGGGGGCCTCGGTCAACAACCCTACTTCGCTCGAAGCATGGGCTTTGTGACAGGCCCGGCACCCCTCTTCCTTGATCACGCTGTGCACCACCTTGCGCGAGAAGGGCTCCTGCTCATGGCATTTGAAGCAGATGTCGTTCCCCTGGGCACTGAGCAGGAAGGCGTTGTCCGACGCGTGCGGATTATGACAGGTGGTGCAGCTGCCATTGCGCAACGCACTGTGGACGCCGGGTTGATCCAGCCCCAGATCCTCTTTGGTGTGACAGGGGAAGCAGACCTTGTTGCCGCTCTCCTTGAGCAGCAGCTTGGGAACGATGCCGTGGGGGAGGTGGCATTCTTCGCACTTCTGCTCCTTGACCACGGGGTGAACATTTTTCAGAGACAGATATTGCTTTTCGAAATCCTTGTGACAGTCGATACAGCCCTGTTTGGAAAAGGAACGTTTCGCCTCGCTGGGGGAGGGGCTGCATAACAGCAGGCCGCAGATTCCCAGAGCTACGGAGAGACTTAGCAACAATCTGTTTTTTCCTGACGAAAAGACCATCTTGAAACCTCGCTCAGAAAATAACTTTTGTCACGATCCCGGATGCCGCACGTCCAACCTGTTGCGGCGGCACCAGGGACCAGCAAACTCTGTCAGCAATCAGCCTTTCTCATTGCCGAGAAAAATTTTGGTTTCATAGGCGTCCTTGAGCTTGGTCACCCACTGCGCCAGGGTTTCCTCAACCTTGTTCTGGAAAAGCACCTGCATGATTTCGCTCCGCACCTGCTCGTAAGGCTTCGGCTCGGGCGGATAAACCTTCTCGAAATAAAGGACGTAGTAGAATTTCCCGGGATCGGCGTAGATGATTGAGTCGCCGGTGCGGAAATTTTTCCCCTCCTCCTGAATGTTGGGCGGCAACGAAGTCAGGCTGAGAATGTTGTTGTCGAAGGTCAGCAGGTCCTTGTTCTCGACATTGACCAGACCTGCCGAATTGGCCGAGACCCACTTGAAATCGCTGCCGCTCTGGAGTTTTTTCTGAGCGTTGAGGGCATCTTTCTCCTTGTAGAAGGGGAGGCTTTTCACTTTCAGCATGGCCGGGGTCGAATACTTGTCCTGATGTTCGTTGTAATAGGCCTGGTTTTCGTCTTCGGTCAGTTTCACATCGGGGACCACGACTTTCTGCATGAAGTTTTCGAACAGCGTCTTGCGTTCGAATTCCGCAACTTTCATGCGATAGCCCTGAGTCTGTTCCAGTTTCTGTTGCTTTGCGACCATGGTGCCGGCCATGCGGAACAGGGTGTCGGTCAGGATCTCCTCTTTTTTGTTATCCACCTCGGCGGGGACCAGGGGGATGTCGGTGCCATGGTAAAAGGTCGCCTTCAGCTTGGCGGCAACTTCAGCCACCTTCAGGGTTTCCGGGGTGGCCCCCTTGACCGTCGCCAGAGCGCGCTGATCTTTGAGAAGAGGCTCCAATGCCTGGCTGAGTTTGATGTCGGGGTTGCGTTCCTTCATCTGGGCAAAGCTCATGTCGGCCTGGGCTTGTTCATCATAGGTGACCTTTTCCTTGATGAGGGCATTGATGTATTTTTCAGCTTGGCCTGCGACCTGCTTGTCCCAGACGGTTTTCCGAGCAAACTGCAGAGCGGCGGGATCTTCAACAAACTGCCTATCCAGCAGTTGGAAAATCAAAAATCCATCGGCTTTGCGATAAGCCTTGCTGATTGTGCCGATTTCCATTTCAGCGGCATTACTGGCGATCTGGGGCAACAGATCCTTGAATTTGATGAACCCGTCCTGTTCCTCTTCAACCGCTTTCTTTTGTTTGACGGCCTGTTCAATTAAAGTATCGAATTTTTCTCCACTGTCCACGGCCTTCAGCAGTTCGACAGCGTCTTCCTGGGAGGGAAAACGGAAGCTGCGGAATTTTCCCTGCAGAGAAATCTGCTGGTACAGTTTGTTCGCCTCCTCTTCGTCCAGAGGCAGGTTTTCCAGCTGTTTGTCAAGTAAGGCGTAAAGCAGGTTCTTTTCAGCGAAAGCCTCGACCTGTTTACGGATCGAATCGGTGCGATCAAAGCCGATGTTGCGGGCTTCCTGTTCCACCAGTCGAACGGTCAGCAGACGGTTCAGAAGGGTGGCCTTGTCGTCCGCAGCAGCATTTTCGTTCTCGGACCCTTTGGCGTTGGCCTCTTTGAGGTCGCGGGCGAATTCCGCCATGCTCACCGGTTCCTGATTGACTTCGGCCACCGGAGTTTCAGCGAACCAGGGGGAGAAGAGGGGCGCATTAATGGTCAGGGTGCCGTCTTTGCTGATCCTGCCGTCGGCATAGATTTCGGTTTTCGCCCCTTGCTTGCCGCCGGTCCGAGCCGCAATGGTTTTGTCGAGCTGGGTTTTGAAAACAGCGCTCAGCGTCTTGGCCGCCTGGTCCGAGGGGAGCTGTTTGGCTGCCGGGTTTTTCTGCAATTCCGCGGTCAACTCGCCCAGCACGATGGGATGGTTGTTGGCCAACGCCACCGGTGTGCTGGCAAAGGCCTCGGAAAAGAGCGGGATGTGCAGGGGGATCGTCATATCTTCACTAAGGGGTTGGGCTGCAGCCTTATGCATCTCCATGTGTTCGGCGTTGCCAAATGCATAAGCGGGCATCTGGTGAATGAGGGTCAACAGGGCGCAGAAGACGATGATCCTAAATGTGTTTTTCATGCATAACCTCTTATTTCTATAGTTGGTTGATACGCTTAGCTGGTTGGGCAACCAAACGATTCATTAACGGTTGTCGTCTAAAAGTTGATCGGTGATATTGGCCGCCATCCCCTCGAGCAGGTTGTGGGCCGACAGGATCCGTCCGACATCGAAGAACAGCACGCCGTCGTCGCCGGTCGCGGAACTGCGCGACCACCAGATCACCTCCCGCTGCTGACCGTCGAAGATCTGGGTGGAAAAATCGACCTTGGCTGTCCCCCACAAGTCCTGGTAGTCGAACACGTGCCCGGACAGGACCAGGTCGGCAGCCAGGTATGTGGGGCTGGCCAGGACGTCGGAGACTGCCAGCGACGGTCCTGCCGGCATGATGAGCCGGTATTTCAGGAGCTGTTCGCGCACCAGGCCCGGCTCAATGACGCGGATGTTTTCATATTGGTTGAGCAGCCGGACAAAGTGCAGCGGCACGATGAAACCGGCATTCTTGCGGGCGTATTTGTTCAGAAACGGCACCACCGCAACGGAATAATGGTCGTTCGGGTCGAAGTCTTCGGCGCGAAAGTCCTCGCGCGGTGCCAGTTTCCGGCGGGCATCGATACGTCGGTCCGGTTGTCCGGCAACATAGTTGTCGAGCAAATTCAAAAGGTCCTGCACAACGTTTGCCGTCAGTTTGCCGGAGTCGGCGATTCGGCCCAGGCTGAGCAGGCCGGGAGTGTCGTCCCCGCTGCTGCCGATACTGTCCATCCAGACGATCTGCGGAGTCTGACCCGTCAGCACCACCCGGCAGGTCAGGGCCAGCTTCGGCGGCTTGCTTTCCTGGAAACTCTCCAGCGACGTGATGAACACCGCCTCCGCGCCGGTTTCTTCCGCCAGGGCCAGGGCCAGCTCCGAGCTGATCCCGCCGGTGTAGCGCATGCGATGTGTTTTCATGAAGTTATCCAGCACATCCTGGGGCAACAGTCGATAGCCGCGTCGCTCCAGGCTCTCCGCCATGAGTTGGCCGATCTCCCGCAGCGGGGCTTTGACGCTGCTGAGGTTTTCCACCGGCAAAACCGCGATCACGGTTTCTCGATCAATCGCCGGGGTGATCTGGAACTCGGCCGACCAGTCGCTCTCCACGCTGTGGTTTTCGGCGTCGCGGGCAATCACCTTGATGCGGTATTTGCCGGGCTTGCGGGGCGACCAATCCCACTCCGACTCGCTGCCGGACTGCTCGAGCATTTCCCGGCCGTTTTTCATGGTACGGAATTCGTAAGCGACCGTGCCGAGGCCTCCGCTCGTTGCTGCGCTCCAGCGGATGGTTTGCTGCAAGGCGGCCTGGGGCGCGCTGTGGTCTGGCGTCAGGGAGCCGAAGCTCAGCGGCAGAACGATTTCTTTCCAGCCCGTCCAGGGACTCTGTTTCTGGTTGCCCAGGGCGTCCGTGACCAGAGCCCGCAGCCGGAACAGTCCGCTGCCCTCCGGCCGCCACAGCCAGGAGGACGAAATTGTCTCCTGAACAGTTTGCGTCTCGGCATCCTTCTGTTCGAGGATAAAGGTATAGGTCTTTTTCCCCACCCCGCCGCTGGCTTTGACCGACCAGTCGATCTTGCTCTGGATCAGGTACTGTTCGGCCGGGTTGGAGGGCTCCGGGATTTCGATCACCAGGGGCGGTTCGATGCGGAACGGTTTGCTCCAGGCACTCGGCAGTTGATTGCCCAGGGCATCGCTGATGGTGACTCGCACCCGGTAATTCCCCTCGTTTTCCGGCTGCCAGGTCCAGTTGGCCGTGGCGCCGACCTGCTCCTGGCTCGGTTCCTCGTCGTTGCGAGCCAGTTCAAAAGCGTAGGTCAGTTCGCCGACCCCGCCACTGGCAGCGACGTCCCAGACGATGGGGACGGTCTGGGCTGCCTGCGGAGCCGTATGGTCGACGTTCAGCGCGGCAATGTTCAGCGGTGGCTCGATGCGGAATGACTCGGACCAGTCACTCTGTAATTGATTAGCGAGGGCATCGCTGATCGTGACCCGAACCCGGTAGTCCCCTTCCTCCTGGGGTTGCCAGGTCCAGGATGTTTCTTTGCCGGACTGGATGATGCGAGGGGGGGCATCGTTGTGGGCCAACTCAAACGCGTAACGCAGTTCACCGACGCCGCCGGAACCCAATGCCTTCCAGATGATGGGAACGGTTCGGGCGGTCTGCGGGGATGCGAGATCCGTCGCCAGGGATTCAATGTGCAGCGGCGGCTCGATGCGGACGCTGTCGGACCAATCAGATTCCTTCCGGTTTCCCACCGCATCGATGGCGATCACCCGCAGGCGATAGTCTCCTTCGCTGTCCGGCTGCCAGTCCCAGGCCGGAGTGTCGGACTGGAAGGTTTTTGGAGTTTCTTCCCCACTGCGGCTCAGCTCGAACTCATAGCGGCGCGGCTCGACCCCGCCGCTGGCCTGCACCGACCAGGGGATCTCGATGGTCTGGGCAGCCTGGGGAAACTTGGTTCTGGTGCGCGGTGTGTCGATGGCCAGGGGCGGAGCGACCAGATAAGGTTCGGACCAGGGGCTGGTCACCTGGTTGCCGAGGCTGTCACTGACCTTGACCTGCACCTGATACTCGCCGGGCTCAGCCGGAGTCCACACCCAGGACGGCATAACGCCGCTCGGGATGATGCTGGCGGCCAGGCCGTTCCGGCGCCAGGAAAATTCGTAGTTTAATTCGCCGACGCCACCGCTGGCCTCGATGTTCCAGGGGGTAGTGATGGTGCCGAGCATCTGCGGTCCGGGGATCCCCGGCCGGGGGAGATCGACACTCAGGGGCGGTTCGATGCGGAACTCTTCGGACCAGGCACTTTCTTTACGGTTCCCCAGGGAATCGACGGCAATGGCCCGCACCCGATAATCACCAGCCACCGATGGGTACCAGGCCCAGGACGCCTCCGGGCCGCTTTGCACTTGCCAGCCTTGGCTTCCGGCGCTGGCCAGCTCGAAGTCGAGGGTCTTGGCGCCGACCCCGCCGCTGGCTTGGCTGGTCCAGATGATCGGCTGAGTTTGAGCGGCCTGAGGTGTCTGGCGGTCGGCGGTCGGAATCTCCACTTGCAATGGCGGCTCGATGCGGAAACTCTCCGGGCTGCGCAGGCTGACCTGATTTCCCAGGCTGTCGCTGACCGTCACGCGCAACCAGTAATCGCCAGCTGTTTCGGGCCGCCAGGCCCAGGTCGCTGGGGATCCGCTCTGCATGGTCTGCATGGCTTCGCCGTTGCTGGACAATTCGAAACGATAGGTTTTGGCCCCGACGCCCCCCTCGGCCGCGATGGTCCAGGGGATGGCCGCGCTCTGCGCAGCCTGGGGGGCTGGAACGTCAGCAGCCAGAGAGGTTATCGTTAAGGGTGGTTCGATGTGGAACAGTTGCGACCAGTCGCTGCTCGCCTGGTTGCCAAGGGCGTCACTGACCGTGACTCGCAGGCGGTAATCGCCGGCTTGCTGCGGCTGCCAGGTCCAAGCGGAGGTCGGGCCGGTTTGAACGACTTGCGAGGCATCGCCGTTGCGCCACAGTTCGAAACGATAGGTTTTGTCTCCAACACCGCCACTGGCCTGCGCCGACCAGTCGATTGAGATGGTTTTTGCGGCCTGGGGCGAGGTTTGATTCGCACTCGGTGCGTCGATATTCAGGATCGGCTCGATGCGGAAGGCTGACGACCAGTCGCTGGCTGCCTGGTTGCCGTGGGTATCGTTGACCGAAACCTGCACCCGGTAGTCGCCGGCCTGTTGCGGTTTCCATGTCCACCTGGCCGCTTTGCCGGTCTGGACCACTTGGGCGGCAGCGCCATTGCGGGACAGGGAAAAGACATAGTTGAGGTCGCCCTTGCCACCGCCGGCAGTGACAGACCAGGTGACCACTGCGGTCGTAGCCATCAACGGAGCTGATTTGTCCGCTTGCGGAACGGCCACGCGTACTTCGACCTTGCTCTCGTCCAGAGGAGGTGTGTCAGGCGTTTGCTGAGCCCAGGCCGTTGAAGTCAACAGCCAGAGGGTCAGGCAAAGGGTTGCCAGATTATTCAAACAGCTGATCAAGCAGGTCATTGATAGCTTCTTTGGTTACCTCGTTCATGGGTGCGCCACCGCCGCCGAACATGCGGTCGGAGAGCTTGATGCCCCCTTTGGTGGACGAACCGGACCAGACCACCATGCCGGTTTCGACTTCCATCATCTGCAAACTGAGCGAGATCAGGTTGGCCTGGCTCTGGCCCGAACGAACCGTGCCGTATTCGCGCAAAACGCCAGTGATGACGGCATCCGTGTTGAGTACTTTGCCCAGTGCCTGGACTTTTTCGGCCGTCGGAATGGTCGGCTTGAGGATCCCGGAGCGTTCAATGCCACGCTCCACCTCGCCGGGCGGCAGCACGTACATGGCTTCGGTGGCCAACAGCATCCCCATGAACGCATCCCGCACCCGGGCGGCGGCGTCGTCGTCCGAGGTGAGGTTTTCAAAGGGCATGACGGCCACGCTCTGCACGGCACCGAAATTCATGGTCGAATTTTTGTAGCTCGCCTCCTGGGTCGCGCAAGCCGTCAGTGCAGAGGCGAGCAAACCCGCGATAATCATGCGATACAGCAACTTTTTAATGTTCATGACAATCCTCTTGCTTCTGAAAACTGGCCGGGATTCCGGCATAACGCGCTTTTATCCGTCTCCTGAAAAGTTCGATCAGTCATAGAAAATCCGGAAGTTGACCAGAACCGTTTTAAAGTCAGTGGTTTCATCTCCATCTTTCTGGTTCCCTTTGGTGTAGAGCAGTGTCAGGGTGCTGTTCTTGGTTACGTTCCAGATCAGGCTCGGCGAGAAACTGCGGGTTCGATCGTCGTCCGAATCGCCATCCTCGCTGTAGGCGAGGTTGAATTGCACGGTTCCGTCCCGGAACGGCAGCCAGTTGGCGCTGTATTCCCAGTAGGTATAGACATCTTCGTCGCTTTTGCGGACGCGCGCTTCCGCGACCAGGCTCAAAGTGTCGGTCGGGGTCCACAAGGTGCGCAGGCGGCCGGTTTCGCTCCGGGTCGTCGGCTCGTTCTCTTCCTCCAGCCAGCGCATGGAGTAATCCGCCACCAGGTTGAGCCGTCGGTGGGGCACGATGCTGTTCTGTACACGGACGAAGAAGCTTGAGGAATCGCCGCCCTCGACCTGGGTCTGCCAGGAATAGCCCTGGTCAAAGGAGACGTCCCAGCCACGGTAGAGTTCGGCATTGGTGCGCAGGATAAAAGAATTGAAGCTGCTGTTCCCTTCCGGCTCCTTGGTTTGGCCGCCGCTGTAGGTCAGGCTCTGATTGAGGGTGTCCAGGTAGCGGCCGACCATCTGTGCGCTGTAATTGTAGGTGGACGTGTCGTGCTTGCCCTGTTCCCAGGTGTCGGTGACCAAGAAACGGGTGGTGCCGGTAAAGATCGGATTGAAACGATGGATCAGGTTGATGCCGTTGCTCCAGCGGGTGGACTGTTCGTCGAACAGGTCGGTTTCCCGGTACTGGTAGCTGGAGTCGAAAATCACCTTGGTGGTGTCGCTGATGTCATAAGCCGCTCCGAAGTTGGCGTTGCGGAAGGTTGTGATGATCTGGTTCGCCTCCAAATCAACGTAGGCCTGGACGTCACTGACCAGGATTGTGCCGATGGGGGGCAGGGTGACCGGAGTGGTGACCAGCTTGATGAACTCGTCGTTGACATTCCCTGCCAGGTTGATTTCATAGCGGGCGTCCAAGCGATTGAGAATGGTTCCGGCCACGCTGACTTCCGCCCAGTTTTGCTGATCGTCGCTGACAAAAACCCGCCAGTTAAAAGTTTGACTGGTAAGCTGGTTCAGGGTGGTCTGGTCGGCCTGGATCAGGACGCGGAGCTGGTCGGCCTGGACTTTTTCCCCAAACGCCAGACCAATGCTGACCTGGTTGAGCGGCCCACCCTGGCCGAGGTTGACGTCGCTAAACGGGGTCTGAGCCGTCACAGCGGTGAACTCGTCGGGAAGGTTGGTGGTCGGGTCCGGATCGTCGAGCAGATAAAAACCGCTTCCCGGGGGGACGGTTTGGACACTGCGCGGCCCTGAACCGGAGAACTCCAGAGTCGAGCGCTCCATGCGCAAACTAGCGTTGATGGCCAGACGGTCATCGAGGAAGTTCCTGAAGTAACGCACGCGGCCGTTGTGGGTGGTGGTTGAAGTCTTGGTATCCTCGACCTTTTCCCGGTCGTCGCTGCGCAGAAAACTGTACAGAAAATCGAAATCCCGGTAGTCGTATTTGGTGTTTAAACGGAACACTTGGCTTTCGTTGTCCCGTGTTAACGGGTCATCGTAACGGGTGTTCTTGACATAGTTGAGCTCGAGGCTGGGCAGGTCGGTCGGTCGCCATTCGAAACGCCCCGTGTAGGTTCTGCTGTGATCGCGACTGTCGTCAATGCCGGTGATGTCGGTTTTCACTGTGCGTTCCTCATACCCCCCCACTAAGGTATAAAGTGGCGTATGCAGTTCAAGTTCGAAATACGGCCGCACCGTACTGTCCTTAAAGTCCGTTTCAATTCCGTCATTTTCATTACGTAAATCGGTTTTTTCCACCTGCGCTCCGCCATTTAGAGTCAGAGTGGGAAAGATCTCTTTATTGACATCAAGCCGGTAAAGCTGGCTGAAACGCTTGGCGACCGTATCGCTTTTGGTATTGAGATGATCGTTATTCGTCTCTCCCGTATAGCGGGAAAAGGTCCAGTCCCCCAATAGACGCAGATTGTCCGCCTGGGAGATGCCGGGCCTGCAGAGCAGGCTCAGCGAGAAGAGCAGCAAAAATAGAAAACGGGGCAGCAGTTTTAACATTGCAGCTATTTTTCACCCATGACGACCAGTCCGTAGGTCCCGGCGTCAACCTCGAGCAAGCCGAGGAGCTTTTTGCCGATCAGGTCGTATTTGGTGATGCGGCCTAATTGCTTCGAGGCTGCGAAAAGAGTGTTTTCCTCACGGTCCAGGGCCAGATCGGCGACATCCCCCTCGATCCGCAATGAGTCGATGGGGATATTGACGCTGGGATCAATGACGGCGATCTCGCCTGATTTGCGGCCGACATAGACCAGGTCATTGCTCGGATTAACGACCAGGGACAGAGCCCCGAAGCCGACAAAGACGCGTTCGGTGACCGCCAGGGTTGCACTGTCGAGAATCAACAGGTTGGGAGAATTGGCGGTGAGCACATAGAGGGAGCGACCGTCGGAGCTGGCGGCGCCCCGTACCGGTTCGTCTTCCAGATTGACCGAGCCGAGCAGCTGCCGACGGTTCAGGTCAATGATCGCCAAGGTATTGGTTTCAGGCTGAACTAGATAGGCGCGGTCATTGGCCGTACCGAAAAAGACCGAAGCTGGGGCGGTGGTAAGAAGGATGCGGCCGCGCTCCGCCAGCGGGGCCGTATTCATGATGCTGATGCTGTTAGAGCGGATATTGGCTGCGACCAGGGTCTGCCCGTCGGGCGAAAGGGCCAGTTCCTGGGGGGCGTCGCCGGAGCGCAGGCGAACTTTGTCCTGAATCTTTTCATTGCTCAGATCCAAAGCGGCAATGGCATTTTCATCAGAAAGAGCCACATAGGCCCAGCGTTTGGGCTGATCCAGAACTAGCCCCTGCGGTTTGGCGCCGGCGGCGATCACGGCCACCACGCTCGGGGTTTTCTTCTCGAACAGAGACAGGGTCCCTGCTGCGGCATTGCTCGCCAGCCCTTTCAGGCCGGGAAGGGCTGGGCGCGGCTGCCACAGGGAAAAGGTCGGGGTCAAACGGAAACCGTCTGTGACCAGCCGTTCCGGTGCCAGGGACAGGAACAGGGCCAGGGTTTGGTCGGGCTCAATGCGGAATTCTTCACTCGCCACAAGCGCTTCAGCAGGGACCAGTAGAGCGGTTTCTCCCTCGTCGGTCAGCAGGGTCGCTTTCTCAATGCGCAGGCTGACGCCAAGATACCTGCCGCTGGGGAGGTTGCCGGTGAAGAGCTTTTTCTGGACGCCGATGAGATCGTTGGCCTGAAGAACCATCGCTTCCCGTAACAGCTCAACCGAGCTGCCGTCGGCCATTAATGCGGTCATGCCGGCCAGAGTCAGGGTAATGCGGTGCGCTTCCTGGGGAAGCGGCTGCAGATACAGGCGCAGGCCGGCGCCGGGTGGAGTCACGGCGATACCGGGCTGGGGAGCGGCGCTGCAGGCTGTCAACCACAGGGAAATCAATATGACGGAAACGATGGATCGCATGTTCACCAGGAACTCCTTGCCCCAAAAGTCGTGAAAAGCTGGGCGAAGCGGGTTAAGGGGTGCCGCCGGCATGGCATTTCTCGCAGAACTGCCCCTGACTGGTGCCGAATTCGATGGCAATGTCCCGGCCATAGTAACTGTTATAGACGTCACTAGCCGTGGCACCACCGTCGCCAAGAGCGGGGTGGGAGTTGGCCAGAAGACTGGCGGTGAAGTCCCAACGACCGGCCGCAGGGAAGGCCGAAGCGTGGGCGCGGTGGCAGGTCAAACACATGACGTTGGAACTGGTGTCCGGTCCCTGGGTGCTGGTAGGGTCGAGCAGCATTGCATTGGTGACGCCCCGCTCAACGGGGACGAATTGCAGGTAGGCGCTGCCGGCTGAGCCGGTCAGATCGCCGCTGTGGATGTAGCTGTTGTAGTTGGCGATGATGTCCGATTCCAATTTTTCATTATTGCCAGCGGGGTGTTCGAAAGAAGAACCTCCGCCCTTGTGTTCGCTGTTGAGGAGCCCCTGGTGGCAGTTGGCACACCACTCGCTCATGCCGGAGCCGTAGGCGACGTGGGACGTATCCGATTCGCCGAAAGGCTGAACGTCGCTTTGGCGAGCGATGGGAGCCGGGTTGGTGAAGGCATAACCGCCGACAACATAATCAGCGTCTCCCAGCAGGCGATAGTTTCCGGTCTGGGTGCCGGCTGCCGCGTCCTGGCCGTAAGAGCCGGAGGTGGAAATCGGTACCGCCCCTCCTGCGGTGCCGCCGTTGACCCGACCGTGGGGATCGTGGCAGCTGATGCAGCTCAACTGCGCGGCGGGATAAGTGCCGCCGGGGGCCTGGGCTCTGTTCGGATCTGTGTCGAGGGCAAAATCCCGTGCCACGACGTTGTGGCCGTGGCTGGCTGCCGGGCTCGATCCGGTGGCCCAGGTGAAGGTTTTGGTCATCCAGTAGAAATCGCCGCCAGGGGTGAGGGCCGAACCATCAAAGCTGAACACCGAAGGAGTACCGGGAGCGCCGAGGCCGGCATGACAGTTCAGACAGATGGAGCTGGCGTCTGATGCTCGCAGCAGCCAGCTGCCGGGGGTTGTTGGGTTGGGAAGGCCGTTTTCCGAGTTGTGGATGGTGTGGCAACCGCTGCAGGTACCGACGCCGCCGCTGTGAAACGTTCCGAAGGCGGTCGGCGGTAGGGTGCAGTGGACTGCAAGAGACAAGATTGTGATGGAGATCCAACGTTTGAGCATGAGGCCTACCCAAAAGTGTTTTTTCAGTTTTTTAGAAAAAAGGGCTGGCGGCGAGAACTCAACCGCCAGCCCATTCAGGTGTTACACGTTATGCCATGACAAGGGCTGAAGCTTGGCTATTAGTCCTGAACGTGGCACTTGTTGCACAGGGTGCGCTGGAATTCGCCGTAGCCGTTGCTGAACGGGGTCTTGGCCGGATCGAATACTGCTACGTCAACTTCAACGCCGCCTTTGTAGTATTCCTTAGCGGTAGCCGGAACGTTGGAGCCCAGGGAGATCCAGGTTTCAGCGATGAAGGCTTCAGTCATGTCCCAGCGCAGGGCGTTGCCGAAGGCCGAAGCATGAGCACGATGGCAAGACAGACACATTACGTTGTCGGTACCGTCAACACCTACACCAGCGGTAGCAGCGTCAGTCGGGAGGGGCAGGTCAGAAGAAGCGGTAGTTACGCCACGCTCGACCGGAACCAGGGGATCGTAAGCGGTGGCGATGTCGCCAGTGTAGTTACCGGTGGCAACGTAGCTGTTGTAGGTAGCCGGAACTGCGACGTCAGTCGGGTGCATGCCGCCGGAAGCGGACTGGGTGTAGAAGCCGCCATGGCAGTTGGCGCACCAGCCGGACATGCCGCTGCCGTATTGGACGAATTTGCCGTTGGAACCATCAGCGCGGGCGATCGGAGCGTCTTCAGAGAAACCGACCTTGTTGGAGTCGTAGAGGATGCGGTAGTTACCAGCGATGGTGCCAGCCACGGGAACGGCGCCGTAGGAGCCGGATACGGAGATCGGAGCAGCGCCACCAGCGGTGCCGCCCTGAGCCTGGCCATGGGGGTCATGGCAGCTGGTGCAGCCGAGGTCGGCAGCCAGGAAGGAACCACCAGGAGCGGCGGTCAGGTTGGCGTCAACAGCGAGCCCGTAGTCGGCAGCGACAACGTTGTGGCCGTGATTGCTGAAGTTGTCGGTTTTGGTGGAGCCGCGGACAACATAGGTGTAGCCGTTGTCTTTAACCCAGTGGAAGTCGCCACCTTCAGACACGTTGCTGCCGTCGGTGCTGGCGATATGATAACCACCATTGCCGTTATGGCAGTTCAGACAGGTGGAGCTGGAGTCTGAGCCGTTGGTCAGGGAAGGACCCTGAACTTTGAAGTTTGCGTTGCCGTTGCCAGCGTGCATGGAGTGACAGCCGTCACAATGGGCGACGCCGCCGTCGTGGAACGCGAGAGCGAGACCGCTCAAAGACAAAGTGAACAGAATGGCAGTGGATAATACAAAGAACTTCTTCATTTAAAGCCTCCAAATAGAATTCGGATGAGTTTGACCGGCAACCAGGATCCCCGCCTCTTGGGATGTCTGGCATTGCGCGCCCACCTTGCGATGGGGTGGCTTTGCCGGCTTTCAGTCGGTTTCCATCCCTATGACGGAAACCATGGCCTTACACACTTCCCGGTACTGCGATTTTGTTACACCCCCTTTCCTGATGTTGCGGCTTAAATCAATCCTTTGATTGCTGGTGTCAATGAAGTCGACGTCTCAGTTGGGTTTCAGGGAGAAGACGCTGACTCCTAGATTTGCCGCTTGAGAAACATAGATTTTGTTGTTTTGCTCATCTATAGCGATATCGTCGGGAACGATCAGGTTCTGCGGTGCACCCCCGCGATAACCAAACTCCGTAAGGAATTCAAAATTCTTGTCAAAGACCAGGACGACGCAGCGCAGGCGATCGGAAATGTAGATGTTGCCTTTGCTGTCCGCCTGGATACCGGCCACGACGCCGAACTTACTGACTGCGCCTCCCGGTACGCCGAATTGCTCCAGAGTGCCGGAGGGATTGCAACGGAAGGCTGAAAAGAGGGAGGCCGCGGTGAAATAGAGGTTGTCGTTGCTGTCGACAGCGAACCCACCGAATGCTGCGTTCTGCATGGCCTTCAAGTCGTCTTCGAGTTTTTTCAGTTGGCCTTTGCTCAAATCGCCCTGTTGCTGTTCAGCAAGGAGCTGTTCGGTAATGACGGAGCGAAAGTCGTACCCTTTTTGAAACTCACCGTTTTGGGACAGCACAACAACCTGCATGGCTTCGCTGGCGGCCAGGTAGAAACTGCCGTTTTTATAATCAAGAAAATCGGCCTGAAATGGCTGGAAATTGTCCGGCAGATTGGTGGGGATGATTTCCCGGATGATATCCCCTTTGTAGTCAAGTTGCAGAATCCGGTTGCTGGGACGATTGAATACCACATACATATCGCCGAAAGAACCCGAGCAAATATCGCTGGCAGTTGCCAGGGGGAGGTCTTCGCCGAACCCGAAAATCTGCATGGCGGTTTCGTTGAAAATCTGAATCGCTTTGTCTTTCTGATTCAAGGAGTAGACTTCGCCAAGCTCTGAGTCGACGGTGATCCGGGCCCACAGGGAGGAAACAGGGCCCTGGAAGTCGGACAGCTTGTACATGTAGGAGGCTTGGGCGCCGGCCAGGCAGGTCGTCGGGGCGAGCAGGGAGAACAGGAGAACGGATGCCGGAATGGTCCGACCCAGCATGGGCCGTCTGCAGAATGGTGCGATGAGGTTTTTGGCGGGGCGCGTAATCATTCCGTTTATCCTTTTTCATTTGCTGGTGCGAACACTAGCTCCCGGCTTGGCGGGCATTGCCAGGACAATGAGCATGAAGGGTGCCAACTTTTTTTTGTATATGACCAGGGCAATATATTGAAAAATATATAAAGCCCATTTATGGGCTCGTTGAATGGTTGCCTTAAAACCATATTAATTTGATAAGGAATGTAGGCTTACAAAAATTTGACAGCCCTAATTGTATTTTGAGAATTGTTACCGGGATTGTCGGTTATTTGGCGTAGGGATCTGGTTATTTCGCTACAACTGGGGTGTTTTGCTTATGTTTTTGGGGTGCATCTGGCGTATTTGTTGGGGGGGATTGCTCGTGAAACAACATGTTGGTGCTGGTTGAAGCTTGGTGGTGGCTTGACCATAAACACCTATCTGAGCTGTCGGGAATGGTTGTTCCGGTGTGTCCTGGATGGGGTTTTAATCCTTTAAAATGCTGAAATGACTTGAAATTTCCTTCTGGAAAAACGTATACTGCAACCTTGAATAAAACAGAATTGGTAGTTTATGAAATACCCCTGGCACGCCTCGTCAGGGGCTTTTTTTTTACTTTTCCCCGACATCTTTTCCTGTTGATGAATTCGAACGGCCTGATCTGAATTTCTGCTGTGCGTTCAGCCTAATCCCCGGCCTATGACACTTTGACACTAAAGCTATCTGCTTGCCCCTGAACCCGTGAAGGGGCTGGTTCCGACGCCTTTTAATAATTAGATAGCGAGAATTCGATGCGAATGAATAGGTGCTGTTGGGTGTGATGGCAGCTGGGGTCAGGTAGATTGCTTGAGTTTTCTTGCAGTAAACTTGATGGTTCACATCATGGAAAAAGTTTCAACAGCCATTTTTAATTTCACTTTTTGCTTTTTTATTTTGCCTAAATTTGATACATAATGCAAAATTTTGGGCGAAAGTAAAGGGCTGACGGTTGATCGACCGCGGCATTTTTTATTTTTACGCCGAACAATCAGGCGAATCGCCCCGGCGGGAACGGGGCGGTTGAAAATTAAACGCAGCGAGGAGGCAGGCATGCAGGAATCGAAAGTCGACGCACAGGCTCTCGGTTTGAAAAGTGTCGGCAAGGTCTACCACAATCTGGACTACGCCGAGCTTTTTAATCATGAGAGTAACAACGCCGAAGGGCGTATCTCCGAAAACGGCACCATGATGGTTGACACTGGTAAATTTACCGGTCGTTCGCCAAAGGACAAGTATTTTGTTCATCAACTGCCGTCTTTTGAGAATATCGCCTGGGGTAAGATCAATCAGGCTATGGCTCCGGAAGTCTTCGACGAGCTGTACGCTGAGGTCCTTGATTACCTTTCCGGCAAAGACCTGTATGTGACCGACGGTTTCTGCGGTTCCAACCAGAAAACTCGGAAATCGGTTCGTTTCGTGACCGAGTTCGCCTGGCAGTCTCATTTCGTCAAGAACATGTTCATTCGCCCTGAAGGCGACGACCTGAAGGGGTTCAGCCCCAACTTCACCGTTTATAATGCCAGTAACCTGACCAACAAGGATTGGGAACGCCATGGCCTCAATTCGGAGGTGTTCATCGCCTTCAATATTGAGAAGAATGTGGCGATCATCGGCGGGACCTGGTACGGCGGTGAGATGAAAAAAGGCATCTTCACCATGATGAACTATTGGCTCCCTCTGCAGGGCATCCTGTCCATGCACTGCAGCGCCAATGTCGGTAAAGATGACGATGTCTGCCTCTTCTTCGGCCTGTCCGGTACGGGTAAAACCACTCTGTCCACCGACGCGGCGCGTAAGCTGATCGGCGACGACGAACACGGCTGGGACGACGACGGCATTTTTAACTTCGAGGGTGGCTGCTATGCCAAGTGCATCAACCTCTCTGCCGACAGCGAGCCGGAGATCTTCAATGCCATCCAGCGTAACGCCCTGCTGGAAAACGTTGTCGCTAATGACGACGGGGTGATCGATTTCGACGACCGTTCCAAGACGGAAAACACTCGCGTTTCCTATCCCATCGAGCATATCGACAATCATGAGCCTTCTCTCAAGGCCAGCCACCCGAAGAACATCATCTTCCTCACCTGTGATGCCTTCGGTGTGCTGCCTCCGGTTTCCAAACTGACCAAAGAGCAGGCCATGTACTATTTCCTGTCCGGCTACACCGCCAAGGTTGCCGGTACCGAGCGCGGCGTCAACGAGCCTCAGGCAACTTTTTCGGCCTGCTTCGGCGAAGCTTTCCTGCCGCTGCACCCGACCGCTTACGCGAAACTGCTCGGCGAAAAGATGGAAAAATACGGCGTCAATGCTTACCTGGTCAACACCGGCTGGGTTGGTGGCGGCTACGGCGTCGGCAAGCGGATGAGCATCAAGGACACCCGCGCCTGCGTCAATGCGATTTTGGACGGCAGCATCCAAAAGGCTGAATTTGACCAGACTCGCTGGTTCCGCCTGAACATTCCCAAAGCCCTGCCCGGCGTCGACAGCAAAGTCCTTAACCCGCGCAATGCCTGGCCCGATGCCGAAGCGTTCGACAAGACCGCTCATAAACTGGCCGGTATGTTCATCGAAAATTTCAAAAAGTATCTCAAGGCCGACGATGATGTCGACTATACCGCTGCTGGACCGCGCGTCTAATCGAGCTTCTGGCTTCGGTCCTAACGCACCACAAGGGTTCAACCTGGTTCAATAAGTTAATAGCCCGGCAACGTCACTCGTTGCCGGGCTATTTTTATCTGTACAAATTTCTTGGTTCAAAAACAGGTATGACCAGGCGCAGTTCTCTCGCAGTTATTTAATCCTCGGCTGCAAAGAAATGCTCGTCCCGGGCTCGATATTCCCGCGCGAGCGTTTCGATGATTTTGTCCACTCTTTCCAACATTGCTGTTTGAACGGGAAGTCCGGCTTGCCCTTCTGCGTTCAACAGTCCCTGGTATTCTGCAGCGACCCTCTCCACGGCTTCCATGGCAAAGGTCTTGATTACCGGGACCTGCACCCCTTCGTCGATCTTATATTGTTTGAGTATTTGTCTGGCCCGGTTGTCGACGAATAGGATCGAAAATGTTTCGTCCCGTTCCGGCCTGAGGACTGCGCAGAATTCAACAAGGATGGACTTGCCTGCTGGGTCCGTAAGTGACATGTCAAATCGCTTGACCAGCTTTGGATCGGTCGCAATGTCTTCTTGAACCAACTCGTTAAGAGTCTTCCCTGGTCCGAACCATGGGAATTCTTGGACAAGGGTGGCCATGGATTGAGCGATCATGCTGCGTGATTGGCGTGGATCGGCAAACCACAGGACATGCTTTGGGTCGTAGGCTGCGGTAACGTTTTGCCAAGCGGACCATCGACCGCCCTGCGCTGAATTCTCAGGCATATAGGTTGTTATGTTTTCCCGGAATTGATTGAGCCGGGCAATGTTTTGCGGCACGAGCGCGCTGATTCCGGTGGAGAGTGGCGAGGAAAATTCCAAGAACAGGTTGTCATCAGTGTTTATGGTGCCACCGTCGCTGTATGCCTTCATTCCGCGATTGCCCATGGAAAAGAAACTGAGGAATTCAGCAGCTGTTCCCATGTGCACGGCTGCTAAATCATTGGCAAGCCCACGAGATGCAATTCGCTGCTCCAGTTCTTGTTCATCGAGGATAAACGGAGATTGACTGCCGATGATTTCGGCGTCGTAGTGGGTTAACCACAACATGGTGTATTGGAATTGAGACTGGAACGTCTTAATTACGGATTGGAGGTCGGCTTGCGACATTTCATAGAGCGGGAGCCATTGACACATGATGCCGCCAGGTTCCAGATGCTGGGCCGCCTGACTGAAGTATTCGCGGGTATAGAGATAACTGGCTCCTTGAGCCCAGGGATGGATGGGGTCGGCGGTGATGACATCATACGTCTTCGAGGTTGTCAGCAGGTAGTTGCGGCCGTCATTAAAGACAATATGCAGCTTGGGATTATCCAACACATTGTGATTGTAGAGGGAAAAGGTTCTTGCCGCTGGCAAGGTTCGCGGTTCAATTTCAACCAGGGTAAGCTCTTCAATGGAAGGATGCACCGAGGTTGACCCCAGCGTCATGCCGGTCCCCAAACCGACCACCAGCACCTTTTTAGGGTTGGGATGCATGAGCATTGGCAGATGCCCGAGGGCTAGCTGGCATTGCTGGTCAAAGAGGCTGTTCGAAGCGACGACCTTGCCATTGACCACCACTCCCTGGAGTTCTGATCCCATGGGTTTTATGACGCTGATGATCGCTTCCACCCCTTCGTCATAATAAAGAACATCGGTAGTGTTAAATACGTGTTTGAGCTTTTTCTTGTTTTGGAAAATTTGGGGGTTGTTGTTCTGGTAGATGGCAAAGAATTTTTTGTCCCACATTTTAACGGAGGAAGGATCGGTTCCCAGAAAAACGATGGTCCCGAGGCCAAGCGCTGCTACTCCCTGATTGAGAACCTTTTTCCCTCCCAAACTTACGGTCACGAGTAGTCCGTAGAAGATGTTGACTGCAGCCAGCATCATCAACGAATGCTCTATCCCGACCAGGTAGATCAAGACGAAGCCGCTGACTGCGGCACCAAGAATGGCCCCGATTGTATTGTAGGTGAGGACCTCGCCAACCCCTTGCGCAACGGCTTTTTTATATTTCACGTGCACAGTCCCCGCCAGGGGAAAGGCCATTCCCATGAAAAACGCCGGACCCAGCATGTACAAAAATGCGAGGACAAACTTAACCTTGAAGTCTGAAAGGAGGTCGGAGCCAGGCCCAAAATAAGCAGTCAGCTTTTGGGTGTAGAAGGGGATATGTGCCAGAAAAAAGGTCACCAGCAGGGCAGATACACCGATGGTGATTTGCACCAAGCCAAAGGAAAAGATTTCTCTCCTGGCAACATTCCTGCCCGATTGAAGACCGTTCTGGATGAGGCCAAAAGCCTTGCTGCCAAGGGCGATTCCGGCGAGAAAGGCCATGAGCATGGTGGTAAAGCCGTAAACCGTTGCGCCAATAAACAACGTCATTATGCGTGTCCACAAGACCTCGTAGCCGAGTGCGCAGAACCCGCTGATTCCAATGCCCCACAGCACCAATTTGTAAGAGAGGGTTGGTGCGGATACTGTTTCGCAGGATGCTTCGTTTGAAACTGACGCCTTGATATCTCCCGGCATGGAAGGCTTTTCCGTTTCGCTGGAAAAGATTTTGTCAGCAGGATTTTGTAGCAGGATGCTGAGCAGGCCGAGCAGCACATTCAACCCAATTGCCAAAGTGAAGGTTGAATTTACCCCGACGGTACGCAGCAGGTAAAAACCGGCGATTCCAGTTCCAGCTAAGGCTCCGAGGGTATTGAACCCATAGAGGAAAGACAGGCGCTGGCCGACAAGGCTGGTTTTTTGGGTAATGAACTGGGACAAGACGGGTAACGTTCCGCCCATCAAGGTTGTTGGCCCCAACAGCGATATCGTCGCAAACAGGACGCGAATGAAAGACAGGTAGAGGTGATCCGAATCATGCCCCTGAGCAAAGAAGACATAGATGGTTGGATAGGTTTTTGTCAAACCAAAGGTTGCGACGGCCAGGGCGGCGATCCCAAGTTCAAGCTTGCCGTACAGGTTGAGAGGACGTTTGGCCCTGGCTGCGATTTTCCCAAAAATATACGCGCCAAGGGCCAGTCCGGCCATAAATACCGCAAGCACTGTTGTGACTGCCAGGTGTGTCCCACCGAAGGCCAGGCTGAAAGCACGAACCCAGACGACCTGATAAATGAGTGCTGCTGCACCCGAAAAGAAAAAGATCAGATAGATGGTTCCAAGATAGAAAAATTTCATGCCTCTTCCCGTCGATAGTGTTACAGATTGTCCCATTCCGTTCGATGGTATTTGGGGTTGATGGCCATTTGTTCCATTTAAACTATAGGGAAATTGAAATTTTAATGCAATTGTTTGGGTGATTATTGATTTTTAAAAAATTTATTATTTAGATAAACAAAGTCTTGCTAGGCTTAATCGATTTTTCAGAGATTGCTGGTTTGTCTTTGGAAACCGTGGATCTATGAGGTGCCCTCCGCAGAACTTCCCAAGTAAAAATCCCAGAGACAATGGTTTGCTCTTATCGTGTGACAAGTAGTTAAAATTAGGTATAATTAATATCCTGCAGGTGAAAATTACCGTGTTGTGGGGGGAGCTCTCGGTTATCTTATCGGTTTTTTCTATTTATTTGATTTTGTTTTGTTGTCTCGAGAGTTAATACATTCGGATTTTGGTTTCGGGAGTGGAATTTTTTATGAAGACACTACTTGTCCACCTCATTGCGCCCCAAGCTGCGGCGGTCGCGGATGGGAAGCTGGACCCGCGTAAAATAGTCAATCGACTGAATTATATAAATTTTATCGGGGGGAAAATCATTCTGGTGTTTCGCCACCGGCTCTATGGCCGGCAGGTGCGCATGGAGGGGGTGCCACTCCCGGCCCAACAGGGGAGTCAAGTGGAGATCTGTTGGGCCAATGGAAAAGGTTTACCGGAGCGCTTGTCCCATTACGAATTCGATCACCTGCTGATCCCCACCCATAATCATTACCTGGCTTTTCGACCGCAAATCGTTCGTCTCGATGAAAATGGAATCTGTTTTGAGCTTCCGACGGAAGTCTGTGAAGTTGGAACAAGGCATCTGCCACGCTTTCAGGGGGCACCGGATATTGATGTGGAGTTCATTCAGAACGGTGTGGTCTTCTGCGGTCGTTTGGTCGATTTCAACAGCAAGGCGTTTTGTCTGCAACTGGAAGCTGTCCCTCCACAAACCTTTCAGTGGATCAACCCGAGCTGTGAAGGGGTGTTGCTGATTCGTAAAGGTGATCAAACCCTTTATTCAGGCATTTGTACGATTTATAAACAGCGCGGCGGCCAACAGAGTCGAATCATCGTCGCCGAGCCCGTCCCTTCGTCAACCCCGCGCTTCCAGAACAAGGCGTTTCGCAGCCTGCGGCAGACTCTGGTGCCGGCCCCGCAAGTCTATTTCGTGCATCCGCTGACCGATATCAAGACGCGACTGACTATCTGCCAGATTTCCGGTTCTGGTTTCTCCATCGTCGACAGCTACGGAACTTCCGGTCTTTTTCTGGGGCTGATGCTCAATGTGACCATCAGTTTTGCCGGCCAGTTTGAACTCTCCTGCAAGGTTCAGGTGGTCTCAAAGTCTCCTCAAGAAGGGAATCTCTACTCATGGGGACTGGCAATTCTGGATATGGACATGCAGGAGCATCTGCGTTTGCTATCGGTGGTTTACCAGAATCGCGACCAGCTTTCCTCGGTCTGTGGTCGGGTGGATATGGACAGTCTGTGGGAGTTCTTTTTTGAAACCGGTTTTATCTATCCGCAGAAGTACAGTTTTCTGGAGGGGAGCAAGCAGACCCTGAAGGATGTTTACGAGAAGCTCTATACCCAGACGCCCTCCATCGCCCGGCATTTTATTTACCAGGACCAAGGGGTGATCTGGGGGCACATGTCCATGCTGCGTTTTTACCGGAATTCCTGGATGGTTCACCATCATGCCGCAGACCGGACCAGGACCAGCAAGGCAGGAATCATGGTGCTCGGTCAGGCGTGCCGATACACCAATGATGTCTATAACCTGTATTCGGCCCATATGGCGTTCGTTTACTGTTTCTTTCGGCCGGAAAATAAATTCCCGATGCGGGTTTTTGGCGGGGCGGCCTCTTTTATCAATGACCGGGAGGCCTGCAGTCTTGATGACTTCGCTTATCTGCACTCGATTCCCGGTGCCAAGTGGGATGAGGGACAAGAAGCTCCGAAGTTGGAAGAGGGCTGGGTTCTGGAAGAAGCGCAGGATGACGATTTATTGGAACTGGCTGGGTTTTATGAGCAGAAATCGGGCGGCTTGATGTGTCGGGCCTTTGATTTGGAACCGGGAACCCCGGCCGACCTGGAATTGGCCACCGAGTACGCGCGTCTTGGCCTGGCGCGGAAGCGCAAACTTTATGCGCTGCGTCATAGCGGACTCCTGAAGGCTTTTTTCATGATCAATTTCTCAGACTTGGGTTTGAACCTTTCAGATTTGACCAACTGCGTCACGGCCATTGTCATGGATCGCAACGACCTGCCTGCTGAGCTCTTTAACAAAGTCCTGCGCTATTTTCTCGGCCTATTCCCTGAGGCGGGTTCGCCGCCGCCGGTGCTCCTCTACCCTCAGGATGCGGCCGTCGAACTCGGGTTGAGGGTTGAAAAAACCTATACCCTGTGGGTGCTGAACGTGCAGCAATTGGACAGTTTTTTCCGTTACTGTGAGAAGAAATTCCGTGGATTCTAAGCCGGGAGGCCGTGTGGCGGATGACGTGAAGGGCTGGGAAAAGCCCCTGTACAACAGCAGGATCGTCGACACCTATGCGCGGTTTTTGAAAAGCCGTTACAAAAATGTGGATATCGACGCGATTCTCGAGTATGCGGGGATGAATTCCTACGAAGTCGCAGATCAGTGGCACTGGTTCACTCAATCGCAGGTCGATCGATTCCATGAGAAAGCCGTGGAATTGACCCACAATGAAAATATCGCCAGGGAAGCGGGTCGCTTTGCAGCATCTCCAGATACCCTGGGGGTCGTAAAACAGTTTCTGCTCGCCTCCCTGTCTCCTTCCAGGGCCTTTGAATTGGTCGGTCGGACTTCTGCGAAATTAACTCGTTCTGCTGATTACGAGGGGAGGATACTCAAGACCAATCAAGTCGAAGTCACGGTCCGTCCCAGGCCCGGCGCGACAGAAAAGCCTTACCAGTGCCAGAATCGCATGGGTTTTTTTGACGCCCTTGTTTCAATGTTCAGTCATCAGCTGCCCAATATCTCTCATCCCGAGTGTATCTTTCGCGGCCAGCCGGTGTGCCGCTATATCATCTCTTGGAAGATCACCCCGGCCACGATCTGGAAACAGTGGCGCAATTATTTTCTGTGCTTGTCCAGCGTGGTCTCCCTGGCCTTGTCGTTACTGACCCTGTTCGGAGTATTGACTCTCCCCTGGCTGCTCACTTTTTTGGTTGCTGTCTTTGTGATTCTCGGGATTCTCACCGATGTTTCAAGGCGCTACGAGATGCAGAGCCTGCAGGAAAATCTCACCAACATCAAGGATACTGCCGACCAGTTGATGGATCGGATCACGGCCAACATCGATGACGCGTTGATGGCCATCCATCTGGGAGAAACCATCAGCCGGCATACCACGGTGGACGAGATCCTGCAGAGTGTGGTGCAGATTCTCGATGACCGTATGAATTACGATCGTGGCCTTATTCTGCTGCGTCCCGACGAGGAGGAAATTCTTCATGTGGCGGCCCATTTCGGTTATGCCAAAGAGCGGCAGCAGCGGATGTTGCGCAGGATGTATATCCGGATGGACAACCCTCACTCCAAGGGAGTGTTTGTTCAATGTTTTCGGGAGAAAAAGCCGTTCCTGGTCACCGATGTGGAAAGCATCAAGGCCGATCTCTCCAGACGCGGCCAAGCCTATATGGATAAGTTGGAGGCTGGTCCGTTCATTTGCTGTCCCATCATTTGTGAAGGGCAGGTCTTGGGGCTGCTGGCGGTTGACAACACTCTGTCCAAGCGCCCTCTGGCGCAGACCGACATCCGTTTGCTGATGGGGCTGGCCCCAATGATCGGAGTCAGTATCCGCAACGCCCAATTGATCGATTCCCAATCCCAGAAATTCAATTCCATCATCGAAGTCCTGGCTGCCAGCACCGATGCCCGCGATCCTCTCACGGCCGGGCATTCTCTGAAGGTGACCGAGTATGCCTTGGGAATTTGCGAGGAGTTGGGACTGTCCGATGAGTATCGTGACATGATTCGAGTGGCTGCCCTGTTACACGATTATGGCAAAATCGGCGTGTCCGATGCTGTCCTGAAGAAGGTCGGACGTCTCAACCCGGATGAGATGCGGGAAATTCAGACCCACTCGCCCAAGACCTTCGATATTCTGGAAAAGGTCAATTTTGACGGTATCTACCGGTTGGTTCCCGAAGTCGCCGGCTCGCATCATGAAAAGATCGATGGCAGCGGCTATCCGCATGGATTGAAGGGGGAAGAGATCCCCTTCGGCGCGCGCATCATCGCCGTAGCCGACTTCTTTGAAGCAATCACCGCCCGTCGTCACTATCGCGATGCCATGCCTTTGGCCGTTGCTTTTAAACTCCTCCAGGAAGAGACGGAAAGTCATTTTGATCCGCGGGTGGTGCACGCCTTTGCCGCCTATTTGAAAAAAAACGATCCGAATCTCGATATCCCGACCAATTTGATAAAGACCTTTCCCAAGCGCGAACATCCGCGATTCCTTTTCCGAGAACAGGTGCGGTTCAATTATCGCGGCGGCGTCGGGGCTGGCCGGACTCACAACTTGGGGGCGGAAGGACTGTATGTCGAAACCCATCTGCCGGTGCAAAAGGGAGAATCCGTCGTCCTTTCCCTCAACCACCCTGAAACCTCTGAACAACCGTTGTCGATTCCCGGCAAGGTGGTCTGGATCAACAATCACAAACAACCTCACAATCCATTCTTTTCCCCGGGCTTTGGATTTCGCATCGAAAAAGAAGCCTATCAGTCTCTGCCTGAACCCTTTTTGACCTTTCTTAAACAGGGCAGTGTGTGATTTTGTGATGTGAGAGGTTGTTTAAATAATTAAATTAATGTTATCTTTTTTTTGTTGTGTCTCGTGATGAGCCGGTCTTGCAGGCCTAGGCCTGTTCCGATGGCAGGACAGGTTGGCTCCATTGTGGCAAATTAAATCCTGGGAGGAAAATCTATGAAGCGAAAGATGTTGCAGTTTTTGACTGTCGTGCTGTTGGTTTCGGCTCTTGCGTTGGGAGCCTGCAGTTCCGACAAATACGGTGATGCCCGCAGCGTGATCAACGATCAGGTCAGCGTCACCGAGGATTACATTAACGGCCTTGAGAAAGCCACCAGTGCAGAGCAGGCTGCAGAAGCCATCAATCGTTATACCGATGGCATGAAAGAATTGGCGCCGCGCCTCAAGTCCCTCAGAGAGAAATATCCCGAACTGGCCGCCATGTCCGGCAATGCACCGCCCCCCGAAGAGTTGCAGAAAGAAATCGATCGCCTGAACAAGGTGTCTGAGCGTATTCAGACAGCAACCATGAACATGATGAAGTATATGATGGATCCCCAGGTCCAGAGCGCCATGGCTCGCATGGGCCAGGAATTAGGGAAAGCCCAGTTTTAACCTTGGAGGTTTTTTCTTTTTCAGCCGGGCGTCGTTTTTCCTTTTTATTCCCCCTTCGGGCCGGCAACCGCCGGCCCGAAGCTTTCCAACAATCACATCAGTCTAAAACGTTCGAATTCAGTTCACCTGTTTATCCTTGATGCAGCTTATCCTCTGTGGGTGGTTATCCGATCTGGCGGTTTTGAGCCTTGGTTATCGGTGTGTTTGCTAGGCCGCCACATCGTTGTTGTGAGACTCTTGCAGGGCGGATACTTCTTCCAGTGAAAAAACCCTGTCGAAATCGAGCAGTATGATGAATTTTTCCTCTGCCTTGCCCATCCCCTTGATAAAGTCGGTTTTGAAATTTGTGCCGATCTTCGGCGCCTGTTCGATTTCTGTCGCATCGAGATCCATGACCTCGTGCACCGAATCGGCCAAGGCCCCCAGTAAGGTTTTTTCACCGCCAAAGTTTACCTCGACGATGATGATGCAGGTGCTGACGGTGAGTGGGGTCGTTGGCAAGTCGAATTTCAAGCGCATGTCGATCACAGGCACCACCGATCCGCGCAGGTTGATCACCCCGCGCATGAAGGATGGGGTTCGTGGAACCTTAGTTAAGGTGGTGTAGTCCATGACTTCGCGCACCTTTCCTATTTCCAACCCGAAAATTTCTTTATCCAGGGAAAATGTCAGATATTGATTGGATGCCATTGGGACGTCGGTCATATTCACTCCTTATACCCGCCGCAGGACGACAATCGCCGGCCTGCGGTTTTTCGGTCGTATCTGTTTAGAAACGTTCGAATTCGTTATCC